>ERZ778028.2171-NODE-2171-length-15426-cov-5.290417_pt1 | contig 15426 bp, 13 predicted proteins | sample MGYA00375758_ERZ778028 | MGnify/ENA primary metagenome ERZ778028 (study PRJEB29350, sample SAMN05389828) | bioreactor metagenome | isolation source: Thiocyanate bioreactor | place: South Africa: University of Cape Town | collected 2014-03-17 ... | reverse complement strand
TATCCTCAGCCTGAGTCACTTGCTTCGAACAACAACAGTGCTAATGCTCCCTAATCCCACGGGCTCGCCAGTATTGATAGGCAGCATAAAACCAATGAGCTCTGAGACATTAGTGCAAATTCACAAATAGGGTCTAGTATTCAGCCGTACTGTCACTTGCAGGGAATGTATCTTGCAAGCGTTTATCCAATTCTTTGTCTTCTTCCGCTTTAGTAGGATGTTTTTTTTCGGTGTATTCCCGATCTTGTAGGTGTTTATCCGAATTCTTTTGTGGTTGCGATTTTTTGTTCATAATACCTCCTGTAGGCCGTGTGATGAGCAGGCCTTATCATTATAGTGAATTTATCAGTAGATGTCAGAGATCACTAAGGACGCATGGATAAAGTCGTTTCATCTTCTGGGGAATCTACTTCGGGAGCGTCTGCTTTTACGGATTCTTTAACGGGATCTACTGAAAGTTCTTTGACTTTATTTAAACCAAAAATGGAACGGAAAAAATCGGTGATTCGCTCACCTAGGCTTCTTGTATCCAACGCTTCGCGGATTACTCCTTTGCCATAACTAATCGCATTAGATTCTACAGTGAGTATAGGATTATCTGTAGATTGAGAGAAATCTAAATCAAGGGTTGCTTCAGCTTTCAAAAGATATTTCCCTTCATCAGCCATAATAAGGTTATTTACGGAGGATGCCTGTAATTTAGCCGGTGCTTTTCTATCATCAGTCACCATAATACAACTGGATTTAATGATCTCTTGGATTTTAAATCCTTTCTCAGTGCTGAGTATACTGATTTGTCGCTCGATATAACTCCCTGGGGCTTGTATACCCGCTTCGTCATTTAAAGCATGGGATAAAGGAGTTGAAACGGGATACAAGTATCCTCCCTGATGAAAGGTTTTGTTTAGATATTCTAAGATTGCTTCTTTATCCAGGTTTGGAGATAGATTCTTTAATACGACCTCGCTAATAAGTTTGTTAACGGACTTTTTTGTATCCTCTGCATTATTCTGATAAAACGGATAACGCTCTTTATAATCTTCAAACTTAATCCCATTAATTTCAAAGCGGGGAATATCTGTCGATGAGCGTAACCAATCATCAGCAAAAGCGCTATCACCGGTGTTGGGATTAAATTTTTTTACTGGACTGTGTCGTGTATGAAATTTTTGCCATTTACCCATCTTCTTTCTCTAAATAATGCCCTCTTCTTAAAGAATAGACCATGAATAGGGCATCAAGTTATCTTTTAAACAGCCGGGGTATGATTAATGCTAGAGAAATGACAATACAGACAAAGAGGTTTGCCATACTGATGCGGCCATGATAAAGACAATAAAATAAAAACGTTACTGCGGGCACCGAGCTCATGAGAATAGCGGTGATGCCTGCTCCTAGTTTATTAATCGCTTGTTGATTAAAGTAAACCGGAATCACGAGCGCCATTAAGCTCATGAGTACCAAAGAGCCGCCAAATAGGGACAATGCATGCGCGATCTCCTCCGAAGAAACCCAGAATCCCGTACCTAAGAACAGTGGCCAAAAGCGACTGGCTAACAATTCCAGGGTGCTTAAATCTGCTTTACGGCATATTTCTTCGGAAAATACCATGTAGACAAAATAGGCAAGGCCTGCCATAACACCAAGCAAAATGCCTAAATCCAATATCTTGGTATGATCTAGCTTGTAAATATAATGCAGTAGGATGAGGCTTCCTACTAAAAGGCCCATACTCAATAAGTGGAACAGGTCGCTACTTTTTTTATACATGAATGCAAACCCGCAAAAGGAAGTGGTCGCAAACATGGCGGTCATGGTCACAAATGGGTCCGAACGCCGCGATGCATAAATCATGCATAACCAATCAATCCCCAGAGCGATGGATAGCGTCAGATACAAAGGCCAGTAATGCAACACTTTGCGATAGGTGGTTTCAAGTTGGGCTCGCGCCAGATAATGAAAGCACACCAATGCGATACCGCTCATAATGAATAAGGCAACCGGCGGCGACAGCTGCGCACAGAGATTATCCAGGAACACAAAGGTTCCTGAAGCAAGGATGATATAAACAATCGCATCGTAAAAGCCGCTCATTCGTAATCCTTACTGAGTTATTTTGATCTGAGGCAGGGATTTTAATTCCTGACATATGTGCACTACAGCATTCACTTTGTGACGGGTATCTGTCAAGAAGAAGCCTAAATTTTCATAAATTAATTTGGGCATACTGTGGTGGTGCCGGTCGATGATGGCTTTATTGGTGGGTTTAGTTAGTTCCGTTTCGACTTTCTGAATAAATTGTTGCCGCAGGTCATTACGTTCACCCGCAGTCAGGCTAAAAAAATCAACACCTTGTTGCAGTAAACTCTGCGTTAATTTAAACAATTTTAAGGCCTTGTGCGCACGGTCAGCAACTGGGTTAGGTTCTTGCAGCATGCGCATGGTTTTTAGCTGCAGTTGGTTTAACGCTGTGGATAGTTTTTCATAATGTTGGAAATAAGGGTCGTCGTTACGTTCTTGAGTGATTTGCGCAAGTTTAAGACTTAGTGTCGTGTATAAATCGGTAAGACATTCTTCCATCTCCCTTTCGCTACGCCCTGCTTTCTCTTCAGCCGCAGTTGCTGATTCGGACGCCTCTTCCTCTACCGTAGCTCCTTCAATGGCTGTCGGTTCGATTTTTTTTCCATAAAGTTGCAGAAAGAAGGCACCGGCTGCGAGGACTTCTTTTTTAGTTCGCTCCGTAGATTGGGGATGGGGGTTGGTGTAATCCTTTACTAATTTCGCCCATTTTAAAACACGAAATTCCACGGCATCCAGACTCGTACTGACGGCATGTTCAAACTCCAGATTAGAGGCGAGCCGCAGTTCATTTTTATTCGCGGTCGCAATATCGGTCAGATAATGACGCATTCGAACTAAATCCTCTTGCACCAGGATATATAAGGTATTAAATGCAGCAAAAATTTGGTGAAAATTCTCTTGATCATCAAAAAAATCAAGCCCTAAACGGTCCATGCTGTTTTGTAGCTCCGCACAGAGGCCTTGTAACGAGATAATGGTATGCGTTAAGTGTGCGAAATTTGCCATAATTTCCAGCACCGCAATGCGCTCAGCATCCGTTTTCACCAGCTCGAATTTTAAATTATTTTTACTGTCTATGAGTTTGAGGTTAAGAAAATTCGGAGCATTTTTAAATACCTCATGTACTGCGTCCATGGCCCGGTCAAACTCCCGTTTGGATTTTTTTCCTGGCTTTTTTTGTTGTAAGACAATTTTTGCCTGCGTAATAAATTTAAAAAAAGATTCAGGTCGTATGACCGTTTCTTCATGCCAAAGAATACGCGCGTTAAGAGAGAGGAGATAATACTGAGCTAATCCCTGAACCCACGGTTGGCAGGGGGAGTCGGGTACGGTTATCTTCTTTTTTACCGAAATGGCGACACCACCTACTTCCTTTTCAATGTATTCTTTGCGTAAGATATTTTCGCTCAATTCACTGCAGGTAACGGTTTTAACCAGATATTGATGCTTTTCGGGGGTCATCATCGTCAGCAACTGCCGTAATAGGGTGTTACTTACTTCCAAACAAATATTGCGGGTGTCGTTGACAAGTTCCTGCAGCGATAAAGATTCTTTATGCCGCTCAAGCTCTTGTAGCGCATACATTAAGGGTGAGTAAACTCCTTTCAATCGCGAAAAATGCTGGTTATTCTCAGTATTTTCTAGTGAGGCATAGGCACTGACAAAGGCAGTTAATGCTCTAAGATACGCAATGTCATAATCGTAGCCGACAAAACTTAAGCAGCGATTCTGGAGCATGTTCAATAAATAAGAAAGCACCCCTTTGGTAATATCGTCCTTGATGGACAAATCAAAATAATATTCTTTGAGTTTAAACATTGCATCCACAATTGATTGACGATATTTAGTCAGCACAACCGGAACCTCGGGCAAAATACAACCTATATCTTCAAGTTCATCGTCATTATAATGTAAGGAGTCAATGGTTTTATCGTGCTCGTTAACCTGAAAGATTTGCGGAAAGCCGTTAATTTTGGCGCCCCCAGGAATATATAAATCCCTTAGATGCTTGTCGTGAAGTTTATTAATAATGAGCATTTTATCGCGATGAACTTTTTCAGTATATTGCTCCCATTTCTTATATGAAATGGTAACGAGGCTTGCAATACCAATTACCCCGAGTGAAATTAAAGTCGCTATACCATCGCCGCCTTGATTTAGGGCAAACGCACTGGGGCTGCATTTGCCATTTAATAAACCAGTCATCCTTTCTCCCTGGAGACACGATCGCTTTATCGCGCATTCTGTATATTTAATAATAAAACATAGTGGCCCCGGCGCTTGAATGCAAACGTGATGATTTTTAAATTTTTATTTAGTTATTTATATTTGTGTCCCATAATAATGAGAAAGCATTCAAGGGATTGAGATTATCGTTATGAATCATAAAGCGATAAAAGAAATTTTTGTTAATCTACTAAACCAGGCTGGCGTAACTATTAACGGCGTCAACCCTTGGGATCTACAAATTCATAATGAAAACCTCTACGCACGCGTCCTCAAACATGGAAGTCTAGGTTTTGGCGAGGCATACATGGAGGGATGGTGGGATTGCGAATGTCTTGACCAATTTTTTTATCGGGTAATGGGTGCCGAGCTTGATGAGAAAATCAAAGCGGATAAATGGCTTTGGCCTAAGCTAATTTTCTATAAATTATTCAATCCTCAAAGTAAGCAACGCGCTTTAATCGTGGGCAGAAAGCATTACGATTTAGGAAATGATTTATTTGAAGCCATGCTTGATTCGCGAATGAATTATACCTGCGGTTATTGGCAAAATGCTGAAAATCTGGAGCAGGCACAAATTAATAAAATGGAGTTCAGTTGTCGGAAACTGCAGTTACAACCCGGAATGCGGATGTTGGATATCGGCTGTGGTTTTGGTGCGTTGGCACGCTATGCCGCTGAGCATTATGGCGTTGAAGTTGTTGGCATTACCATTTCACAACAACAATTTGCTTATGCCCAAAAAAACTGTGCCAAGCTGCCAATCGAAATTCGCTTACTCGATTATCGGGATATCCATGGGCAGTTTGACCGTGTTGCCTCATTAGGTATGTTTGAACATGTGGGGATGAAAAATTACGCTTTGTTTTTTCAAAAAGTTCAAGCATGTCTGAAAAAAGAGGGATTATTTTTACTGCATACGATTGGAGGAAACAAGAGTCGGATAAATACCGATGCCTGGATTAATCAATATATTTTTCCTAATGGAATGATTCCCTCTGTAGCACAGATTAGTAAAGCCTCCGAGGGGCGAATGATTATGGAAAACTGGGATAATTTTGGTGTTTATTATGATTCGACCTTAATGGCTTGGGCACACAATTTTGAAAAGAACTGGCCCGCACTTCGTGGCAAGTATGATGATGTATTCTATCGCATGTGGCGTTATTACCTCTATTGTTGTGCCGGTATATTCCGCGCACGTCAATTGCAGCTATGGCAAATTGTCTATTCTCCCAAGGGAGTGGCCGCAGGTTACAGACCACCGCCATTTGATGGACGTATTTCCGATTGCTGATCAAGGCCTATAGAGACCTTATTGATGATCATTTTCATGTCAATTTCGGCCATTTTATAGGTGATATTACCTTGACTAATTTTTTCCAGAAGTGCGAGAGTTTGTTCTTGATATCTTCTTAGTTGCAAAGATTCAGAGGGAGCTTGCTCCTGTAGTTGGATAATGAACGCTTCAAGGATATGATGTAAATCATGTGGGGAGTTGATGATCCCAATATCAAATTCTTCATCAAAAAGAAAGCGGATGATAATGGGTAATTGTTTCTTCATCAGCAAGAAATTTTCGTCATTAAATGCGTTGTCTGGAACATACTCAAAGCATTGTAAAATCGATTTAATCTCGTCCAGCGTTGAGAGTGGTGTCTCCAGAGCGCTTGCTAGATCATACATTAAAACCTCTGGATTATTTTCTGTAGTTGCTAAATTTTTTTGCAAAATTGCAGATAGATAATTTATTCTTTCCCAATGCTCCATTTCTGCAACATCATGCGGAAGGTAAAGCATGTCTTTAAATATTTTTTGATAGGTCGTTGGTAGTGCCAAAAAATCAGGATGGTTAAACAACTGGTGTAAGGCTTGTTCGCTATTTTTGAGAATATGGGTGGGAGATTGGTCATTATCGAGCAGATCATAATTTTCGCACGAACTGGCATCATCTATGGATTGTGCCAAGGGTTTCGCATCCCCATCATCGTGATAAGTGCTGATTATATTCCGGGTTTGATTGGTATTGTTTAGCGGTTGATCGTCCGTGTAGGCTACCACGGGTAATGAGGCACGGCGTTGCTTACGTGCATTTTTTGGTGAATTTAAGTTAACTGTTTGTTCGATAAAATGCTTTACCATGCCACTATTATAAAAATACAGGAGCGTCAGAGCCAAGGACCAAAGGTCGCCACGCAATTCGACAGCGAGGCGGTCCCCATTATGCTTTATTTTTTTGTAAGGCGCCGCAAAACGGATATCTTTTAAGCTTGAGGCGCGGGTTACGCGATTGGTGGTCGGATCAAACCAGGAGGCGGAGCCAAAATCTGCAAAAGAAATGCGCCCATTGGCGGCAAACAAAATATTCTCAGGCTTGATATCATTGTTAGCCATGTGTAAATCTTGGATGCGGCATTTGGTAATCAGCAATTGATTGACAATAAAATAAAATAATTTATGCTGCGCTTCAGGATTTAGGTAAGTCATTTTATGTTCGACTTCAAGGCCATTTCCAAGGTCAGCTAAGGGTAATATCTGATACAGTTGCATACCCTGACTATCACGTTTTGCTGTTGCTGCTTCTACCAAAAACATCAGATTGTCCAAGCCTGCATTCTTAAGTAAGGTATGAATTCTCAATTCGGTGTTGGTATCAAAAAGAACCTGGCCGCGTTCAATGGGGCGGTTACCCATGTTTTCTTCAAGTTTTTCCTTAGTCTGAATTTTGCGCAAAGCATGGAAGTTTCCTTCTTCATCCAGGACAATAGAGACCGAAGAAAAGGTCCCCGAACCGATACACACCGATTTTTCTTGATGGGTTACTGATTCGTTTAATATTTTTTGAACGCGCTTTGCGATGAGGGGATGAGCTTCTTGTAAGCGCTCCATATCTGTTGCTGATTGCGCGCGGAAGTAGTAAAAAAGTTTTTCCTCGCCATTGGTGTATTCGATTTTAAGACCACCATCAACTTCAAACGAACGCGAAAGACCTGAAGGCGAAGGGCTCTCTAATTCAGAATCACTGCCGCTCTCATGCAGGTTGCTCAAGCTTGTCGAGCGTTTCATATCCGGTAATTTGAAGCGAGTTTTCGGTGATTTATAACTAATGGGGCCTTCAGGTATCGGCTCAGATTTTTCCTCAATTGAATTTAGGTCAATTGGTTTTGAGGCGATCTCATTAGTGTTAGACTTTGTCGATTTCTGACTCTCTTGAAAGAACCCGCCCAGGCTTTTGCTTATTTTCATTTGGCTATTATTTGGCCCAAGACGTACCGTGGTCGGTGAATTGGAACCGGACTTAGGAGTGCTATTGGGAGTGTTATTGTTTACGGGGGGGTTATCTGAGTGTTCGTTATTATTATTTGGTTTATTCGTGTTATCAGTTGAATCAGACTTAGGCATTATACCACCTTATGCGACTACAAGGATATTTAATCTATTAGAAAGTGTATTAAAAGAATACAATTAACGCAAATTTTAAATATTAAATTGGCATGAATTATGCTCAAAAAAGTTAGTCACACAATTCAATGATTTTCTTATTAGCTAAAATATTAATTAAATGGAGTTGTTCTTGATTGAACGGCGTAATCTCCACATTGCTAAATTGCAAACGCTCCAGTAGCGCTACTTCTGCTTTTTCTGTAAGGGCTTTATTCAAAAAACTGCGCTTATAATGCACCAGACTTATATTATCTTGTGGGGTGATGTGCGCAATAGCTGAACTTAAACTGATAGTAACGGGCAAATTCAGCTGCGAATTATCTAACCATATCCCGTTAAAATAGCATGTGTTGCAACGGGTGAGTGCCATAACGCGATAAGCTTGCTTTTCAGTATTGATCTCATGCAATTCGTGCTGTGACTCTACCAAAATGTCGGCCGCAACGGCTACAGCCATGGTCGCATAGAGAAATTGGCTCACAATGCTTTGCAGTTGCATGGCTTCTGCAGTCTGTGAGGTGCCTGGGCTCGTGCTGGAGTCACGGGAAAACAAGGTTATATTTTGCGAAATGTGGAGGGTATCTTCTGTTCCTGAACCGTTTCGTGCTGTAAAAGTACAGGGGATGGTGGGGAACGAAAGTATCTGTGGATTAACCTCTTCGATGAGCATTTGTATTTTATTTGCAAAAAATAGATGCGCTTTATCCAGATCAAGCGGCGAGTTTATTTGGTTAATTTGTTCTGTACATAAAATTAATCGAGGACGCCATGAGAGTGCGTATTTATTGTCATAAGCCAACCAGAAAATAGCCGCTTGTATCCAGTAATTTAATGCGGTTTTCTTATCCCCCTGTTCTTCATATACGCCAGCGAGGTTTATCGCCCAGTAAATGTAGTCCCCAGTGCTGTAGCCACCTTCTATCTGCGCATAAGCAAGGCCGTAGTAATGTAATGCTTGTTCGAAATTTTTCGTTTTTCGATATAAACGAGCTATATTAATCAGGTTAACGTAGCGTAAGCCGACGGTGGTGATATTTTTGAGTTCACAATATTCTTTGATGCGAAACTCCAGATCAAAAGCGGTTTCAATTTGACCTAATAATACACGAGATAAAGCAAACAAATTCAGTTGATAAAGGGCTGTTTCATTATGGATAACCATCTGCGCATGAATTCCTGCTAAAGAAAAGAATTCCTGGGCAATAGTTAAATGTCGGCTTAGAGTCGCAGCATAAGCCTTAAAAAAATATAAAGTTTGCACTTCTTGAGCATTTAAATGAGTCCATTGTGCTGGAAAATATCCTAAGGCAATTAATTCGTATTGATGTGAAAAAAAGCGCATCATCAGTAAATGCATAAAGAGACGCTCATACTCGGGGCTATTGATTGCGCTATTTTCTAGGACCGCTTCAAGCAATTTACATGCAGGCGCGTAGGCTCCAGCCTTAAGACAAAGCCAGGCATAACCAATTATGGGTCCCAGTTGTTCTGGGTGAGCATCAACCTCCGCTAACCCTTGTTCTTCTATTTTGAATCCGAGACGAAAGAGATTATTTTGACGATTTTGTTGCAAGAGGTGTAACTGTTTCGTGTCCAAATTCGCGTTATTTTTTAGATTAATACGAATGTTCGCATGTTTCGCGAGCGCACTTATTTTTTCAGCAAATAAAGATACATTCTCCGTATAGCATTCTAAATTAAGGCAGTAAATCGCGCTTAAATAAATAAGACTGTAAAGATTATCCAGCGTTAAATTGCCATCATCACAATGGATGGCGAAGGTAAGGTGGGTTATTTTTTTTTGGTCTAAATATTTTTGAATCTGCGTCACCAAATTTTTTGCTCTAACTGCTCCTGGGTTGCCTAAAGATTCGAGATTGATCCAATCATTTGTGGAATTAAGCTCACAAATGGGGGCAAAGATGATTTTTTTTATAGCAGATGGGCATTCTGGGAGCTGTTCGCATAGGTCAACAAGGATTTGGTAGGGACACAAAAGAAGGCCATTTAAGTTGCTTATTATTCTCATCTTGTTCTTATCCGTAAGCGCCAAAAGTTTAATCTGTGGCAGAGCCTTCATGGCGAAACCACTCTGTTTTATGGGAATTGATGCGCAAGCGCATTCTTCGCGGTGCGATTTATTGACTTATCTTCTATTTTTAAGCCAAGTACAGCAATGAGTCAGGTCGTATAATATATAACTTGAAGCTCAGTAAGTGTGCTTAAGGGCACACTTACTGATGCAATTATTTTTCAATATTTTCAGATGTAGCCGCAGTACAACAACAGCAACATGATGAAAGAGAGGGATCAAAGTTGATGCTGTCATCAAATAAAACTTCAATATCCAAATCGACTTCCGTTACACCATCCATAGCATTATCTCCTTGTTATTATGAATTAAATTGGGAATGCATAGTTTAGACCAAGATTCAAATTTAAGTCGCCGTTGCTAAATTTGTTGTTCACAGGAATTTGGTAGGCTAAATTAAATTTTACGCCAAAATTATTGGCAAAACGGTATATTGCAAAACCTTCAACTAGAGGATCAATGCGCGTACGGCCTTGTAATGATTCTGACGGAGGACGGGTCAGGTCATAATTTACATAATTTCCTTCGTTAAGCGTCTCTACGACGGCACCACCACCTACACCAAAACTAAATGCACGGAAATCACCAAATACTTTATCTACAGTGAAGGATAAACGCACTGGAGCGAAGTCGATATAAAGAGGTAATGTATGGTGAGTATTGCGTTTTTTGCCATACATATCATAGCGGAAGTTTGTTAACCAATCCGATGGAAAATAGACCGAGGCGCCAATGTAGCCCCCAAAAAAATCATTTGGATAAAAGTCATTGGGATTAATCACATAACCAGCCGGTGTAAAACTGTTAATCGATTCTGCAAAAAAAGCACGATCACTGTAGTAGTTGTGACTATATGAAACGCCTCCTTCAATGAGTAAAAGACGCTCTGGGGTAACCACATCACCCATAGAGCCTGCAAATGAAGTAGCCGATGCCATCGCGAGTACTAAGGCGCCGAGGTTTTGCTTAGTCATATTTTTTCCTATGTTATTATTATAATTATTGGTCTATTAAAAAAATTCAAATTGCACGTTCAGTTAAATCTTTTCTTTTGTTCGCAAAGGGGCAGATTAATTTATAGTGTTTACCTGCCATTGTAAATAATCATAAAAATTCACGTTTTATGGAGCATCATGGAAAAGGAATTTTCCCCAAAAATGCATTTTTACTATTTATATGCAGTTTGCGTGCGTACGCATTATTTAAATTTAAGTGATGCGTTAGGGACATATGCATAAAAAAATCAGGACTTAAGATTTTGGTATGATGCAATTGGGTGTTGGCATCAAACTGATGGTAATAATAAATATCGGGGGATATTTGTGCGAGCTCTGCCAAAATTTCTTCATATGAATATTGCTTCGCATGTCGTAAATCGGCGACTGAGGTAATTAAATAAGGTTTAATATTGCGCATAAACGGAATCGTATCGCGAATAGTTTTGTGATTACACTGCTGAAACTCCAAGTGATAGCCTGCCCCAGCTTTGTTCGCGAGTCCTTGGGAACTTTCGGTATTATAAAGAAATGTATAGCATTGATAGAGCTCTTCAAGGCTTGATTGCAATGCTTCTTCCAAGGTTAATCCACTGCTGGAACCCACCGAATATTGCACCGGATCTACAGCAGATTCTGCAAAATAAAACATGATGACACTGTGACCCGGCAATTGATTGCCATTTTGAAAAATATGCAGTTCGCCATTATCCAGGAGCATTTCGACCAGTTCAGCGTAGGGGGTGATGCGGCGTAAAATTTCTGGATTAATCGTATATTGATAAGACTTGGAAAGCCAGCTGCCAAGCAGCGCTTGGCGCTCTAAAAACTCCATTAATGAATTATATAAAGCCCGCTCTTGCTGGGGATGCGCGGCGCAGGCGCAACTGTCGCTAAAACTCAAATAGCTGCGATCATCGTGATGGCCATTTAACGAGATGGCATTGTAGAAAAAATCTTGGCGCTGATGGTTGAAAAGATTAAAGACATCAATAACCGCAAAGTGATGTTCTAAGCATTGATGCGCGCTATTTTTTTGTAGATCACATAACGAAAGAAGTTTATCGCGATAGGCACTGGGCGCAATCGTTGCTAATTTTTTATGACGTTTGCGTTTCACTTGGGTGAAGAGATGATTGCGCTCATAGAATTCGCCATAGGCTTTGGCTGGAAGTGTTAGACCGATACCGGTACTTCCGCCATAGCTAATAAGCCCATCGACAACGACTGATTTCGGGGCGGCCAGGAAACTCTCACCGCAGAGCTTGAATTTGTGCGCATGCTGTAACGAGGCATGATTGATTTTGCATTGCGGTAATTGCGGGAAATGCCCTATAAATTTTGTCATACTCTGTCTCCATAGCCAAATAATTGCATGGTCAATGGGAGATAAAGCCCATGATCCAAGCCTAGGGCGTACATCATTTCTGGCTCGCTAAAAGTAGACCATACCGTCGTACGTAATCCCAGGTTTTCTGCAACTAGAGTCGCCTGCTGGTACATCGAACCAGCCTCCATTAATGCATGACGATAACCGCGATAACGGTATTTGAAAATTGCTTTATTAATCTGCGCTAGGTAGAGAATGGCAAAATTAGGTGAATGCTCCAGTGTATTACCGACAAAACCATGGAGTAATTGCTCATATAGAGCCGGCTGCTCCATTTTTCTCAGGAGCTGTAAATTATTACTCACAGGGCGGTAATGATAACAGCCTGCAGGTGAATTCTTAGGCCATTTGTTAATCCGTTCAGGAAAGAGAAAAACCAAGGGTTCTATTGGATAAAGCCCACCTGCAGAAGGATAAGGTCTTCTACTTTGGACATCATCTACGCAAAAAGCATGTACCAGTAATTTTTGAATTAAATTCAACTCGATTTTTTTCTCGGCAAAAGTGGTTGTCGAGGCGGCACGAGTCTTTTCCCGCGGGGCAATATGCGCGCAGGAAATATCATGCTTATGAAATGGAGAAATTTCACTTTCGGTAAACTGGACACGCGAAATCAATTGGTTGTTTACATCGGTAATTCCCACATTACCATGCGGCATGAATGCAATGCTTTCACGTGCAAATGTTTGGCGCAGATTTTGATAAACTTGGGCATCGATACTGCCTTCTACCAGACTGTTTATGAAGGTTGAGTTTGCAGTCATTAGACCATCTCCTCTTCCTGAACTTGGGGGAGATTAAGGCGCATATCATACTCCGAAAAAGGAGAATGCAAGGCGGCCTCAGTATGGATACTGAAGTTGTTTAAATCAGCTTGCCAGCAGCAGTTTATTTGATCCAGGGGTGTCGGTGTACTCCATAAATCCGTATATTGGGCGACAAAGCGGTGAAGACAATAAGCGATGTATGCCCGCTGGCAGCTGTTTAAGTTCGGTGTTGGAAATGTTTCTAAAGATTTTTTGGTAAGTTCGCGATAAAATAAAAGCCAGTTATTTTTAGTCGCCGGAATATCACTATTTAAATAACTCATTAAGTGCTGCAAATTTGAAAAATGGGTCGGTAAACCACTATTCAGAAAATATAAGTTATCGATCATGAGCAGTTGGTGAATAACTCCTGCGGTTATGAGGTACAGTTTATTCGGTAATTTTTGGTAGAGTGTTTGAAAATCTTTATCTGAATAATTTGTGCGATAAAAGATAAGTAATCCCTCCCGATCATATTGATGATAGCGCTCGGGAACTGTCAGCACTGTGTATTCTTTCTCCAAGGTTTCCTGTAAGAGTTTTGCGATAAGTTCATCATCAGAATTGATGTAAATCAGCGGTATTTTCTGCCTTTGCATCGGCTTCAATACATGAAGTTTGTCGATCAGTATTTTTTTTACACGCGTTATCTCTAATTGCTGCTGTTGCGCAAGTGCGATGAGCTGCTCTTCCGTACATTCCATTTTTTTCTGCAATTTTAAAGCATGCAGCAGCGCAATTAGTTGAGGATGAGGAATTTTTGCACCGAGTTTCGATGTACTCAGATAAACGTCATCAACAACATGGAGTAATTGGTATTCATTGATTATGTACATGCACATCCCTTATGCGAGTTATCGTCCAAGCGCTCCGCGCTAAAAATTTATTATATACTGAGGGATTGTATTTACAACAGGGTTGATGTGACACCAATCTTTATCTGATGGTGGAGAATCTTAAGAGGCATTTAACCAAAATATTAATGGTAATTAATGCGAATGCATTCGCAAAAAAACTAGTATTTCCTGGCAAGCGGCAGGAATAATAAAGGAATATATACAGCTAGAAATTAAAAAAACGCTCGCGCGGGGATTCCTCAGCTACCCCGTGTTGATGATTTTCAAGAACGTCTAATTGCTTCTCAATAATTTGGTGAAGCTCTTGTAAAGTGGGGGGTAAATCATTGCTTAATGATTTAATTAATTCTTTTAAAAATATGCCCTGTTTTCCCGTGAACACCGGATGTTTGAAGTTATAAACATTTTTCCACGTCCCCATCCCTGTATCCACCTGCCTTGGCAATTCACCACAGGCCATCTCATAAATACTGGTGCCCAGTGTTTGGCTTTGCAAAAGCTGTAGATCAAATTTATTTTGATTAAAAAAAACTGCAGAGCTGTAATAGGCATGAGTCGAATTGGTGCGGTTTGATTCAATATAATGTTTTTGGGAATAAACTAATCCTTTAATATCACTGAGAACTAATTCTCCTTTGTTCAGCAGAAGATTACTAGGTTTTAAATCCGTATACCAGACGCTGAATTTTTCATTAATTACTTGTAGGAACTCGACAATCTTCAAACTCTTTTGTAACAAGGCTTGGTCAAAGGCGTCCGCGGACAGGGTATTGGCTTGGCGCTCATGGCGTAATTTTGCAAAATAATGAGCAAGGTCACCTTCTGGAAAATATTCACTACGTTCCCAAAAAGTTACCTCCAGCCTATCATTTTCAACTTCATCCAAAACCAATGGTTGCGGGATTTGCGGAACCAGATTACCCATGTTGCGGCGCAGTTGTCGCGGAGAGATTCCGGCTATCTCGTCGTCCTTGTTCATGCGTAACAGGCGCGTTACAAACTGCCCCTCTTCACTATTCACAATCGTTATGGGATTATTATTGCTAGCTAATTCAGTTACTTGAGTAAGTTTGGGATTGCTAAAGGCTCGTTGTGTTAAATCGCGAAAGCTTTCTTTGCTGGTATAATGTTTTTGGTACAGGGTTGATAAATTAGTATGACTTGAAAGTTTGACCAAACGCTCACGGGTATCCTGTTTTATTTTAGCTTGATGAATTTGTTCACGAACGTCGATCAGTGAATTTTTATGAAACCAGTCCGTAGCAATGCTGCAAAGCCGATTTTTTTCGTGTAAATGGGTCAGATAATCAAGAAGTTTATCGGTATATTTTATCGCTATATCATACTTTTGTGCCAAGCACGCACCATTGATTGCTTTCACATAATCACGGATTTTACGCGTTTGTTTGTATTTTGAAGAAGGGTATCTGCCGCCGAGTTCAATGTTTGATAACATAATCCAAAAGTCTATTTTTATTCCATTGTGTCTTAAATATAGTCTATTTTGCGGTATTCTATCCATTCAATTTAATTT
>ERZ778028.2170-NODE-2170-length-15433-cov-4.402783_pt1 | contig 15433 bp, 9 predicted proteins | sample MGYA00375758_ERZ778028 | MGnify/ENA primary metagenome ERZ778028 (study PRJEB29350, sample SAMN05389828) | bioreactor metagenome | isolation source: Thiocyanate bioreactor | place: South Africa: University of Cape Town | collected 2014-03-17 ... | reverse complement strand
AGCAAAGCGATCACCGATCCCTCTGGCCCGAAATACTACATCCAACAAGTAAGGGACAGAGCCAACAAAGTTGTACCATCCGAACAACCGCACTTGTGGTATCAACATTCACCCGGAACGATTCCCAATGTGGATGATTTGTTAGCTAGTGGCAAAGTCATCAATGGTGTGCCAATGAACAGCATCAAGAACATCATAGAGCACGAACGGTATGTGGAATTCTGTGGAGAATATCTCCGCTATTTCGACCTGCTCCGTTGGGGAATGGCCGACTCGAAATGGCTCGAACCACTAAAGGCATTGGGATGGACCGAAAAAGCGATGTATTATCCTTTCCCCCAGACGGAATTGAACAACAATCCGAACTTGAAGGGTAACAGCATGAATTAAGGCTGAATACAGAAAAAGATCATCTTTTTCAATTGAAACAAAAAAAGCAGGATGTGCCGGGAAAGAAACCCGGCACATCTTTTTTGTATCCCGAACCACGCCCAAGTTTCATACGCAGGCACTTCCACACAAGACTAACACACAGTCTATTCAGAAGAGAAACGGAGCATCTCTCCCCAAGGCTGGCAACCCCGGATTGGCCGCTTTTCGCTTTTTTTTGACTTCCCTTTTCCAAAACATCTTCCAATCATCCAGTTTATTATTAACTTTGTGGCTTTGAATTTTCCTGACGGATCACCGTATAATTTAGGCTCATAGAAAGTAATGCCTTTTTGCATTCACATTATAGAATTATGAACAACATCACAACTGAGGCCATGCTGTCTCATTTTGGAGTGTCTGTCGAGGACTTGAAGAAAGTGCTTGCAGCGGCGCTCGAAAAAGGAGGAGGCTACGCCGACCTATACTTCCAGCACACCAGAAACAACCAAATCAGCTTGCGCGACGGCGAGGTCAACCGAGCAGCTTCCAACGTCGATTATGGTGTCGGCATACGCACCGTGGCGGGCGACCAAACGGGTTACGCTTATGTGGAAAACACCTTGCCCGAGGACATGATCCGTGCCGCAAGGACAGCTGCCGGAATCGCAGCCACAACCACCAAGCCAAGTCTGGAAATTAAGCTCACCGAAAAGCATTTCCACAACTTCTACCCCATCGAAATACCTTGGGAAAGTGTAGATATACTACGAAAAAAGGAGTATGTGCAGAAATTGAACGACCGTATATTCGAACTCGACAAGCGGGTTATCAAGGCCACTGTGGCACTTTCGGACACTACCTCCTACACCATGTTCTGCAATTCGGAAGGCATACTCGCCAGCGACTACCGCCCCATGGCGTTGATGCACGCTTCTTGCACCATGCAGGACGGCACAAAGATCGAGAACGGCTATTCATCCCGCGCTTTCCGCCTCGGATTCGAGTTTCTCTCCGATGAATTGGTGGAAACACTCGCCCAGGAGACAGTGGCCCAAACGGCGCTGATGTTCAAAGCCGTGAAGCCCAAAGGGGGCGAGATGCCCGTGGTAATGGGGGCCGGAGGATCGGGCATATTGCTGCACGAAGCCATAGGTCATGCGTTTGAAGCCGATTTCAACCGGAAGGGCGTTTCCATATTTTCAGACAAGCTCGGCAAGCAGATTTGCGACACCTCGATCAACGTGGTGGACGACGGCACCATCGAACATGCACGGGGAGCCATCAACTACGACGACGAGGGCGTGGAGTCGCAAAAAACATACATCGTGAAGGACGGCATCCTCAACAGCTACCTGCACGACCGCATCAGCGCAAAGCATTACGATGTGGCTCCAACGGGCAATGGACGGCGACAGTCGTTCCGCCACGCACCCATGCCACGCATGCGTGTCACTTACATGGAGTCGGGAAATATCCCGGAAGAGGAGATCATCGCGCAGGTCAAACAAGGCGTGTATGTGGACAATTTCACCAACGGCCAAGTGCAAATCGGGGCAGGTGATTTCACCTTTTTCGTCAAGACGGGATACCTCATCGAAAATGGACGCCTCACCCAGCCTATCAAGGACATCAACGTCATCGGCAACGGCCCCAGGGCTTTGGCCGACATCACTCTGGTGGGCAACAACCTCAAAATAGACGAAGGCACCTGGACTTGCGGCAAGGAAGGGCAGAGCATGCCTGTGGGGCAAGGATTACCCTCGGTGCTGGTCAGCAAGCTCATCGTGGGAGGAGAGTGAATGAAGGAATGTGCCAATATGCCAATGAGATAATATGCCAATATAACGAATTAGCAAATCTGCATTTTACGATTTCACGAATTCACGATTCAACAAAAAGGACAATACCTAATTACAAATCATGATTACCCAAGAACAAAAAGATATAGCCCAAGGCTGCATGGAATTCGCCTTGAAAAACGGATGCCAGCAGGCACGGATTTCTTTCGCAGTGGCCGACAACAGTTCGTTCGACTTCCGCAACACCCAGTTGGACAAGCTCCAGCAAAGCAGCGAAAATAAACTCTACATCGAGCTATTTGTGGATGGACGCTACGGCTCCTTCTCCACCAACCGACTCGAAAGAGAAGAAGTGCAGGCACTTATCCGCGAAGGAATTACCTCCACCCGTTTCCTCGCACAGGATCTTGCTCGCCGTCTGCCGGACAGTTCACGCTACTACCTGGGAAAAGGAGACGGACTGGAACTCTACGACGATGCCTACTTGTCCATCAACGTGAACAGCAAAATCGACCTGCTCAAACAAACCACCGCCGAAGTCTATGGCAAGGACAAACGGGTGATCTCCGTCACATCCAGTTACGAGGACAACCGCAGCGCCGAATACATGGTCGCCAGCAACGGGTTTGAAGCTTTTTCGCAAGATTCTTCCTTCAGCCTCTCCTCCGAAGTAGCATTGAAAACCGATACCGACGCACGGCCCGAATCGTTCTGGTACGACAGCACCATTTTCTGGAAAGACTTGCAGAAGGAGGGAATAGCCCGCAAGGCTTTCGAAAGGGCTTTGGGCAAAGTGGGACAGAAACAAACCGCTTCAGGAAAATACCAACTTCTGTTGGACAACACCCAAGCTTCCCGCATAGTGTCGCCGCTGATCTCTGCCCTCATGGGTACATCCTTGCAGCAAAAGAACTCATTCCTGATCGATAGGTTGGGCAAGCAAATCATGCCTCCATCGGTCACCATACACGATACACCACACCTCGCCCGCTCGTTCGGCGCACGCTGGTACGACGGGGAAGGGGTTGCCACATCCGATCTCCAGATTATAGAAAAAGGGGTATTGCAAACTTATTTCATCGACACCTACAATTCGGTGAAAATGGGTGTTGAGCCCACCATCTCGTCCCCTTCCATTCTCAACTTCGAATTGGGAAACACCGATTTCAATGGCCTTCTGCGCCAAATCGAGCATGGAATCTGGGTGAGTGCGTTCAACGGAGGAAATACGAATCAGACAACCGGCGATTTCTCGATGGGCATCGAAGGGTTTCTGATAAAAGACGGAAAAGTGGTGTCGCCTATCGGAGAAATGAATATCACAGGCAACATCTTGGATCTATGGAAAAACCTGGTAGCCGTAGGCAATGATCCCCGCAAAAATTCACCCTGGAAAATTCCAGCATTGCTCTTTGAGGGAGTATTGTTTAATGGGTTGTAAGGCCAAATATTAAGATTCACTATCATAACGAAATGTCCCCGACTCCTGTAAATGGATGTCGGGGACATTTTGCTATTTGAATTAGTTCCTTTGAAAAAACACTATCACGTTGCAGGCAGCTGCCTCTGATTGAATTTATCGTCCTTCCATTTTTGAGGATTTTCAACGATGTAGGTTGCAATCCGTAGGTCTTCCTCCCAATTACGAATGATACGATCGTAATAATTGCGTTGCCACAATTTCCCATCGTACCGTTCCCAGCCCATGTTTTTCACGCCGCGAATATATTCGTTGGTGGTCATGGTTTTAAACCAATCCATCACATCGCCAATGGTTGCACCGTATTTTTGATTGTGTATCCCGTATTTTTCGGTTGTTTCGGGACGCGATTCGATTTCGGGACACCCATCCGTTCCAGAACGCCCACGTAGTGGCGCCCCTACGTGGGCGTCCATCGGTCGTACGTGGGCGTCCATCGGTCGTGCGTGGGCGTCCATCAGTCGTACGTGGGCGTCCATCGGTCGTACGTGGGCGTCCATCGGTCGTACGTGGGCGTCCATCGGTCGTACGTGGGCGTCCGTTGATGAAACGTTTGCATCCATTTGCATTTCCAAATTTTCAATAATGCAATGAAAATGATTGGGCATCACCACCATTTCGTGACATCGTTTGTCCGGATATTTATTTTCAATTTCGCGATACCATTTTTCAATCATACGCCCGGCATCGTTCAACATCATTCCGCCATGATGTATCTGCCCAAATAAATGCAATCGGTTTTGCACCGCAATCGTCAAAAAATACAACCCGGCACGGGAATAATCGTAACCCTGCAATCGTATATTTTTGCGTTGTTGCATATTATTCTGGTTTGTGTTGTTCGGAACAATTGTTGATTTCTCAGCACGGACAGAACTGAATATCAATACCCAAACAGCTCTTCCAGCGAAACCTTCTTCACCTCGCCGATCTTGCTCAATTCCGATTCAGGGAGCTTGTTTTCCGAAGCCACAATCACGTAGGTGTAAGGTTTTCCGGAAAATTTTGCCTGATGAAATTTCTTGATATCATCCATCGTCACCTTATCCACATCGTTGTAGATTTGCTTGCGGATGTCGTCTTTCAAGCCCAAGCGTTGCGCACCCAGATAATTGAAAATGATGTTGTCCTGGGTGATGCGTTCGGTCTGGATGTCTTTTTTGACCTGGCTCTTAGCCAATTCAAAATTAGCCGGAAGTTCAGGCAAAGTGGTAAACAGCTCATTCATGGCCTTCACCGCATCGTTGAACTTGTCGGCCTGGCTACCGACATACCCCAAGACATAATAGCGGTCTTCCTTCTTGGAGGGAGACACATAATAACCGTAAGTGCTATAAGCCAAGGCCTTACTCTCGCGGATTGTCTGGAACACGAGGGATCCCATGCCTCCACCAAAATAGTTGTTGAACACATCCACCACGGTAGCCGATTGGGGATCGTACACATCCGAGTTGCGGATCCAGCGGGTTTCGGCTTGCACCATGTTGTAGTCGGTGAACAGCACCTGATTTTTAGTTTGTTCCACCTGAGTGAACGTTTTCATCGGCTTCTCGGCTGCAAACTTCACCGGAATTTCATGCAAAGGCTTCAAGGTTGTCACCAATTCCGACACAGTAGCCGGGCCGTAGTAAATGATGGTTTGTTCAAAACCGTTCAGATCTTTCACTTCCGAGATTAATTCCTGCGGCGTGAGGCCTTCGATTTGGGCATCGCTCAAGGTGTTGTTGAATTTGTTTTGTGCACCATACAAAGCATAGCTGGTCAGCCCCTGCATGATCGCCTGTTTGCTGAGCTTGGCATCTTTACGAGCCTTGTTGATCCTCGCTTTGAGGGCTTTGAGGGCATCGGCATCGGGTTTAGCATTGGCAATCAGGTCTTCATAGAGTTTCACCGCCTGAGAGAAATTCTCCTGAAGCCCTTCGATGGTCACGGTGGTGTATTCTTCGCTCGCCGCAATGCTAAAGCTGGAAGCAATCTTATAGAATTCCTTCGAGATCTGTTCGGCCGATTTCTTGTCCGTACCCAGGAACTGGATATATTGTGTGGCGTAAGGAAGCTTCAAGTCGTTGAGAGTACCAATCTTGTAGCGGAAACGGAGGCGATACAGCCCGTTGTCCTTGTTCTGCACATACAGCACTTCAGCTTTGCCGATCTTGCTTTTCTGAATGTCCTTGGCATAATCGAGGAACAAAGGGGCCGAAGGGGTGCTGGCCATCTCGTCCACATGCTTCACGAAGGGAGATTGCTCTCCGGCGTTGGTTTCCACAGGGGTAATCTGGGGCTTATCGATCTTCTGCAAATCGGTCCTTTCGCCTTTCCGCTTGAATACCGCCACATAATTGTCCCCCAAATATTTATTGGCAAACGCCACTACATCTTCTTTTTTGATTTTGGAAAGATTGTTCACATACGCCACTTGGTCTTTCCAATCCAATTCGGAAGTAAAGGCATCCATGAGCAGGCCAGCCCTATTTCCGTAAGATTCCGTTTCCTGTATTTTACTCTTTTTAATGTTGTTTACAATCGACGTAATGAGGTCGTCGTCAAAGTCTCCTTTCTTTAGCTTATCGATCTCTCCAAGCACCAAATCCTTCACTTGCTCCAAGCTTTGCCCGGTTGTGGGCGAAGCCGACAAGTAGAGAATGCCGTGGTCGATGAGCGTGTAAGTGGTGGCGCTGGCTCGCTGGAGCTTTTGCTTCTTCACCAAGTCCAAGTCGAGCAGCCCAGCCTTTCCATTGGTAAGGATAGCCCCCACCAAATCGGCCAACAGCACATCCTTGTCCTTATTGCCCGGAAGGCGGAAGCCCATGGTCAGGCTTTCGGCATTAGGCCCCACCACGTCTTTTACAATAGGTTTCGTGATGGGATCTTCTTGCTCAAAGGTATATTTAGGAACTGGCTTCGCCTGCATGGCCCCAAAGGCTTTGTCAATCTTGGCAATGGCCTGATCTGGGTCAAAGTCGCCAGAAAGAATCACTCCCATGTTGTTGGGCACATAATAGGTGTTGAAATACTTCCTGATCTCAACCAAGGAAGGATTTTTCAGGTGTTCGATGGTGCCGATGGTAGTTTGCAAACCGTAGTTGTGCTTCTTGAACAGTTCGGCAAACAAGGTTTCAAATACCTGCGTGCCATCGTCGTCCAAGCCCCGGTTTTTCTCTTCGTAAACGGCTTCCAGCTCGGTGTGGAAAATACGCAGCACAGGCTGGCGGAAGCGTTCGGCCTGCACGGCGATGTACTTGTCGAGCGAACCGGCCGGCACATCGTCGGTATAAACGGTTTGTTCAAAAGAAGTGAAGGCGTTGGTTCCCTGCGCGCCCATGCCCGACATCATCTTGTCGTATTCGTTGGCAATCGAATATTTACTTGCCACTCCCGAGACGGAGTCGATCTGGTGGTAAATAGCCTTGCGCCGGGCTTCGTCCTTGGTCTTGTTATACTGTTCGTAGAGCGCGTCGATCTTGTCCAATTCGGGTTTCTCCTTGCTCCAGTCGAGAGTGCCATATTTATCGGTACCCTTAAACATCATGTGTTCGAGGTAATGTGCCAACCCAGTGTTGGTGGCGGGATCGGTTTTGCTTCCGGCTTTCACGGCCACATAGGCCTGTATCCGGGGTTCTTTCTTCGTGGGGCTCAGGACAACGGTGAGCCCATTCTTCAACGTATAAAAACGACTGTGTGTCGGGTCGTTCGTAACGTACTTATAGGTGTATCCGTTGCTTTCAGCCTGCTTCCACTCGTAGGTTTGCCCAAAGGAAAAGAGGGTGATTGCAACAAATAGCAACACAGTAGATATTCTTTTTAGCATATTCGGAAAATGTATTTGTTAATTACTAACACAAATTAAAGGAATATGTATGAAAAGAAAGAATTTACACGACAAAAAGTATGTGTCGGAAATTATTTTTTTATAAATTCCGAAGGGTTTCCCTATTTATGGGGATAAATGAAGTAAGAATGTTCGCCCAGCTTGGGTTATATATCTTCTTTCCTATGCCTAAAAAGCTTTAGTTCGGCGCCCGCTTGTAGAGGAACCAGGCGATGACCGCGAAGATGACATTGGGAATCCAAACGGCAATCATCGGACTCACAAAACCCGATGCGGCAAAAGTGGAACTCAAGGTCATGAAAAGAATGTACGACACACTCAACAGCAGTCCCAGTCCGATGTTCACACCCATCCCCCCCTTGATTTTGCGGGAAGAGAGCGAAGCCCCGATCACAGTGAGGATGAAAGCCGAAAAGGCGGAAGCAAACCGCTTATAGTATTCTATTTCAAAATCTTGTATATTGCCGATACCCCGTGTTTTTTGACGGGAGATGTAACTCCGCAGGCGAGTCGTGGTCATTTGCTCGGCATCGTTGGACGAGATAACAAAATCCTGAGGGATGATGGAGATGGTGGTGTCCAATTGCTGCCCGAACTTGTTTTTTTCGCGCGCACCCTCCATCGTGCGTACATTGTAGTTGTAAACCGTCCAACTGTAGCCCGAATTGTACTTAATGCGCTCGGCTGTCAAACGGGAAACCAGCTCGTTTTTCTTGAACTTGTCCAAAGAAAACGAATAGCCCATCTTCTCGTTGGCATTGTAGCGGTCTATGTAGGCAATCACACCGGGTTTCACCATCAGCTGTACCCTGTTGGCGTAGTCTTTCTTTTTTTTACGGATGTATCTTTCCTGGAAATTAATACGGACAACATTGGCCGGAGGGATCACATATCCGCCCAAAATAAAGGTGGAAAGGGCAATCACCAACGCCGAAATAAGGTAAGGCCTTAGCATACGCTTGAAGCTGATGCCGGTGGAAAGCATGGCGATCACCTCCGAGTTGTCGGCCATTTTGGAGGTGAAATAAATCACCGAAATAAACACAAACAAGGAGCTGAATAGATTTGTGTAATAGGGAACAAAATTCACGTAGTACTGAAAAATGATAGCCATCAGCGGCGCGTCGTTGCGGATGAACTTGTCCAACTGCTCGTTCACGTCGAACACAACGGCAATGGAAATTATCAGGATGATCGAAAAGACGAAAGTCCCGAGAAATTTCTTGATTATGTATTTGTCCAATATCGATAACATAACTCCGATGTTTCGTTTTCAAGTTTATCTAAAAACCTTTTTATACAATTAAATCCTGCGCGAAATGGCATCGATGATCGAGCCTTTCCACGCCACAAAATCACCTGCAACAATGTGTTTACGGGCCTCTTTCACCAGCCAAAGGTAGAAAGCGAGGTTGTGGATGGAAGCTATCTGCAAGGCTAAAATTTCATTCGCGATGAACAAGTGGCGAAGATACGCCTTCGAATAGAGCGTGTCCACCACCGACGCACCGTCTTCTTCTATCGGCGAAAAGTCGTTGGCCCACTTCTGGTTGCGCATGTTCAGAATCCCGTTTTTCGTAAAAATCTGTCCATTACGCCCGTTTCGGGTGGGCATGATGCAGTCAAACATGTCCACACCCCGCTCTATCGCCTCCAGAATGTTGGCGGGAGTACCCACGCCCATCAAGTAGCGGGGCTTGTCCTTGGGCAATATCTCGTTCACCACCTCGATCATTTCATACATCTTCCCGGTGGGTTCGCCCACAGCCAACCCGCCGATGGCGTTGCCGTCGGCCCCCTTGGAAGCGACGTTCTCTGCCGCCCGCTTGCGCAGGTCGGGATACACGCAACCTTGCACAATGGGAAACAAGGCTTGCTTGTAACCATATTCGCATTCCGTGCTGTTGAATCGGCCGATACACCTATCGAGCCACCGTTCGGTGAGGTCCAGCGACTTCTTGGCATAGGCATAGTCGGCGTCGCCGGGCGTACACTCGTCGAAGGCCATGATGATGTCGGCACCGATGGTGCGTTCTATATCCATCACCGATTCGGGTGTGAAAATATGCTTCGAGCCATCGATGTGTGAACGGAAAATAGCACCTTCTTCTGTCAGCTTGCGGTTTGCGGCCAACGAAAACACCTGGAAACCACCACTATCGGTAAGGATCGGGTGTTTCCAGCCGTTAAATTTATGCAAACCACCTGATTGCCTCAAAATGTCCAATCCCGGACGAAGGTACAAGTGGTAGGTATTTCCCAAAATAATCTGGGCCTTGATGTCGTTCTCCAATTCGGTGAAATGAACCGCTTTGACGGCGCCCTGCGTTCCAACAGGCATGAAAATAGGCGTTTCTATCTGTCCGTGGTCTGTGGTAATCAGGCCGGCTCTTGCATTCGAATTGGAATCGGTATATTGAAGTTCAAACTGCATTTACAAAAAATTTGCGCAAAGATAGCTGATTCTTCACGAGTGAGCAACTTAGAAATGGTAAATGATTGCTTGCCGGGCAATTTGCCTCCTTAGCCTTCGTCCGGCCCTGTCAAGTCTCTCACTTGCACCAAGGCGATGGAGCTTCTGGCCTTTTTCAGGATCGTGAATTCGTAGCCGTCCGATTCAATCCGGTCGCGGGTGAGAGGAATCCGCCCGAACTTGTCGATCAAGTATCCGGCCAGCGTGTCGTATTCGCCTTCGCGGTCGATAGGGTGAGGCAATTGCTCGTTGATGTTGTTGATGGATGCCATGGCAATCACCGAATACACATTGTCCGAAACATGCTCCACGAATGGGATTTCATCGTCCGACTCATCCTGGATTTCCCCCACCAGTTCTTCCAGAATATCCTCCATGGTGATGATTCCGTCCGTTCCACCAAATTCGTTCAGGACGATGGCAATCTGCTGATGCTTCAACTGGAACTCACGCATCAACTTGCTGATGCGCTTGGTTTCGGGTACAAACGACACGGGGCGCATGATGGAGCGAATGTCCACTTTGCCGCTTTTACGCATTTCCTTAAGTATGTCTTTCAGGTGTACTATGCCCACAATGTCGTCGATGCTGTGCTGGAAACAAGGAATCCGGGAATAGCCTTCCTCGATCACATGTTCCAGTTGTTGTTCGTCGTAGTCCTCCACGTCAATCGACACCAACTGCGTGCGGGGAACCATGACCTGCCGAACAGTCCTTTCCGAAAAAGAAAAAGCATTCTTGATGATGTTGTAACCGACATCTTCCAAGCTATCCTCGCCGCTACTTTCGTGAGCCTGACTCACCAATAATTTCAACTCGTCGCGCGTGTACGCCTCCGTCTCGGAGATCTGGTGCAAGCCCACGATTCTCAACACAAGGTTTGCAATGCCGTTGAGTATCCAAATGAAAGGACGGCATATATAATAAAACACCCGCAAGGGATAGGCGATGAAATAGGTAGTCTCTTCCGAACGCTGGATGGCGAGCGACTTGGGGGCCAATTCCCCGAAGACAATATGCAGGATGGTGATGATGACAAAAGCAACGGGAAGGGCAAAGCTGTGCGCCAGATTTGGCTCTATCGAAACGCCGAAAAGCTCCACCAAGGCAATCAGCATCTTCGACACAACGGGTTCGCCGATCCACCCCAAGCCCAAACTCGAAAGGGTGATGCCCAACTGCGTGGCAGCAAGGTAAGCGTCCAAGTGATGGACAATGTGACGGGCAAGAACTGCAACGCTCCTACCCTCTTGTATTTTTATGTCGATCTGGGAAGTTCGCACCTTGACGATGGCAAATTCGGCTGCCACAAAGAAGCCGTTCATGAAAACGAGGAAAAAAGTAATCAAAACATTAAGCAGCATACCTAAATTTGATGGTGACATGCAAATGTATATAAAATGAGCGAATAGCACAATCGAAAGCAGGGAATTATTGTCCCCGAGAAAGCAAAAATCGCACCCCGGGCAAGGAATCCTGCCGTCGAGGTACGATTGGTTGAGAACGGGCGGACTACCCGTTCAGATTACATGAAGAAATGGCATTGCAAGCCTTGGGAACTATTTATATCGTTTTAGTAAACAGACACTTTCTTGTGGATACCTTTCCCTTCGGACGAAAACTTGACAACATACACTCCCTGACCTAAACGGGTAGGAATTTTGAACGTGAAACCTGCTTCGCAAACTCCCGAATAGAGGGTCTTTCCATTCAATGCAACAAGGCTGAAAGATGTTTTTGCCGCGCCGTTGTTGGCAACCGTGATGTAGCCATTGGCAGCATTCGCCGTGATGTTGCCCGAATCAACCTTGTTGTCCACGCCTGTTGTTTCGGAAATGGCCACCGTGGCGAAAGCACTTGCCACATTTGCCTGATCCACCGCTTGCACTCCCACCGTGTAAGTTCCATTTGGCAGGTCAAGCAGGAATTCGTTCTTGTACAACAAAGTGGGCACACCCGCTTTGAGCCGGCCCGTGGTGATGTCGGCCGGGGAATAGACATAGACTTTTCCCGCTTGGTCGGTCACAAAGAGGTTATATCTCAGTGTATTTTGCGGGGTGATGTCATCTGTGGACTTATTCCAGGTGATTCTGTATTTCCCGTCCACCTGAGTCACCGCAACATTGGTTGGCACACTCGGGGCTTGATTTGCTTGCGCCGAATTGTTTTTCACGAATGTGCCAATCCAGTTGCTGTCGTAGGTAGTGTTGTCCGGAAACGTGTAGCCGTCCCTCCATCCGAAGACAAAATAATCCAACTTGTTGTCGTTGTTAAAATCGGCCAATTGCAACGATCCTGCCCTCGCCCGTCCTTCGGTTTGCGGAATGTCCTTCAAAAAGGTGTTGTCGCCGTTGTTATAGAACATGGCCGAGTTGCCACTGGTGGGAACCATGACGAAGAGGTCTGTTTTTCCATCGTTGTTGATGTCCCCGTAGTCAAAAGCAGTATATCCTTGGGTTCCACTTGGCAAGTTGGTGTTGGGAGTCAGGGTGAAAGTTCCGTCCTGGTTGTTCAGGTACAAATTGCCGGGCCAGCTCCAACCTCCCGAATTGGTGACTCCTGCCACAAACACATCCAGCCAGCCGTCGTGGTTGGCATCGAAGAAAATACTTTCGCCAGCCTCAATACCCGGGAAATTTGCACTCGACTTGACAAACGTGCCGTCTCCCTGGTTGATATACAAGAGACTTTCATAGCCTGTGGCTCCATAGCCAGTTGTAAGCACATCGGCATACCCGTCGTTGTTGACGTCGCCCGTATGCAACGATCCGCCATTCATGCCTGCAAAATCCGCCGTGCCACCAACGGCCGCTGTCTGCCTTTCGAATGTCCCGTGGTTGTTTTTGTACAATGTGACCACACGGCCACTAAGAGGATCAGACCGTCCTTCCATAAACAAATCCACCCAGCCATCGTTGTTGTAATCCACAGCAGACAAGCCTTTGTGCGAATCGCTGTCGCCACCTGTGCGCATCCCGACCAACGAGTTGTTGGTGTCGATCGTGTAAGTGTAGTTCGGCGCACCCGAGTTTTTATAAACCACCGTGCTGGATTGCGAATCACCGCTATAAGTTCCCGAAATGACCAAATCCAAGTTTCCATCGTTGTTGTAATCGAAGAAAGAGACCATTACCTGCTGAACACCGCCCGGCACAGTCGGGAAAACAGAAGAAGCGACATTTGTAAATGTTTCATTTCCATTGTTCTTGTAAAGGGCAAATGCATTGTTCGACACCTCGAACAAATCCAAATACCCGTCATTGTTGAAGTCGGCCCAAGCCACTTCGCCTTTTTCGGAACCAATACCGGTAGCCACCACGCTCCATGTGGCCGGAGTAGTAGCTTTCGCTCCCGCAAACGTAATCACGGCGAGAGCCAAGAGTGTAATTCTTAACTTCATAAAATATTAGATTAAAGTGAATAAATGAATAAGCGACTGCGTAACCAGATGGCCAGGCAAGCCTGCAATCCGGGATGCAATTGATTTATCTTGACAACCGAAACACTTTGGTTTCGTGAGGTTCCACCGTCCCTTTCCAGCGATTCGAGGCAGCATCGAGCTTTTCGTGTTTCCAAAGGTCCCTTATCCTGAATTTGCCTTTCAGTCCGATGTTTTGGAAGTTCATGTTCATTTCCTGGCTTTTATCCGAACGGTTGAGAATGGCCAGCGCATAATCTCCGCCTGCAAGTTTCTTGAGAAAGACCTCGAAGGAGCCATTGCTACTCATGAGCTGGCACTGCAAGCCAAGTGAATCCTGATTGAGAGCAATCACTTCCTTGTTCAGTAATATCCGCTTGGTGGGTTCATCCATCGAGCGAATGTCGTTCGAAAGGGCAAGCGGCGAACACATCATGCACCAAAGACTCATCTGGGTCTGATATTCGGTGTAAGAACATCCCGTTCCGCCCAAATCGCCCGAAGGGCCTTTCTTCCCGTTCAAGCCAACCACAAGCATGTCCATATCATTCCAATGTCCACCTCCGGCATACGCGTCGAGATGTTTGTTCAAATCTATTATATCTAAAATTCCCCATCCGCCGGAATTTGTCACGTCTTTCCATTTGTCCCTGACATCTCCCGTTGTGCGCCACAATTGGCCTCCTGCTTGCGCTCCCCATTTCCAAGGCTGGCGACCGCCCCATTCGCAAATTCCGAAAACGATCTCGCGACCGCTGTTCCTCAGTGCATCGGCCATCTTTTTATAGCGTATCTTGGCTGTGGCGGAATCTGCCGGAGCACCGCAATAGTCGTATTTTAGATAATCAATTCCCCACGAAGCAAACGTGCGGGCATCCTGCTCCTCGAACCCAAGGCTGGCGGTGTAACCGGCACAAGTGAATTGTGCCGCATCCGAATAAATCCCCAGCCGAAGCCCCTTACTGTGAACGTAATCGGCCAAAGCTTTTATACCGGACGGGAATTTCTTCGGATCGGGAATCATTTCGTTCCGGTTGTTGCGTCCGCCCTGCCATCCATCATCCATGAAAATATATTTGTATCCCACATCCGACAGACCGGAAGCCACCATAGCATCGGCTATTTCCCTGATATTTTTCTCATTAAGGTTATCCGCATAATAATTCCAGCTCATCCAGCCCATGGGCGGGAGTTGAACCATTGAGTGCTTTTGTGAAAATGATTCGACAAAAACAAATAGCAGGCAGAATAAGATAAATACCTTTTTGGACATAGCTCTTGATTGTTTTGATTGCTATTTCTCCCAGCTATCCGTTCTGAACGGAACGGCGGGCAATCCTTCCTTGTTGTATAAATTTCCATCGGGGTTGTTGGCCCAATCGTACCGAACGGCTACCGGAAATTCCACTTGAGGTGAGCTGATAACCACTTTATTTCCTTTTATCTCGGCATTGGCCCAATAGAATTTTTTATCGGGTCCGGCTATGGAGAATCCTTTCAATTGTTCGCCGTTACGGGTGAGCAAGCCGGAACCTGCGCCAGAATAGGAGATTTCCACCTGCGAACCGGTTATTCTGTACGATTGAAATTCAGGCCCTTGGCACACTACCTTGACACCATAGGTTTTGTTCGCCGCTAACAGCGCCAAACGTTTGCCCACATCCTGCTTGTTTTTCGGGTGGATGTTTTCTCCGTCGCCAATATCAATCGTGACAGCCATTCCTGTATTCGTCAGATTCAATGCACGTTGCTGCGCTTCACGCAATTCAGCCCAGGATGATGGTGCGGGAGTTTCTTCGCGTTTCAGGTAGTTGGCCAACTGCACGAAATAGAACGGAAATTCGGAATTCCACTGCTTGCGCCAGTCCTGAATCATAAGCGGAAACAAACGACTGTATTGCTCGGCACGATCCACATTGGCTTCACCCTGATACCAAATAGCTCCACGAATGGCATAAGGCAGCAGGGGATGGATCATGGCATTGAAAAGCGTGGTGGGTTGTACCTGATTCGCTGTAATTTTGGGTGCTTCAACGTCTTTCAAATTCAGCCCCACACTGTA
>ERZ778028.2140-NODE-2140-length-15737-cov-4.085129_pt1 | contig 15737 bp, 13 predicted proteins | sample MGYA00375758_ERZ778028 | MGnify/ENA primary metagenome ERZ778028 (study PRJEB29350, sample SAMN05389828) | bioreactor metagenome | isolation source: Thiocyanate bioreactor | place: South Africa: University of Cape Town | collected 2014-03-17 ... | reverse complement strand
TGGGCAAGCCTCGACTTCCCTTCGTGATTGCCGAAACCGGAATGGGAGGGCTCGAAGAAAAGAACACCCGCGCCCTCGACTTGATGAAGGCCCAAGCCGCCGTCGCCGATCGTCCGGAATTCAAAGATACGGTCGCGTTCGTGGGAACGCGCTCGTTCTGGCGCACCGCCGAACAGTCACCCGGCAACCAGGGTTACCACTGGAATAACAACGGTGAGACCTACTACCTGATCGGAGATGGCATGGGCCATGCGATGCTCGGCCTGCTTAAGAGGAAACCCTGATGTTTCCTCCGATCATCATCCTATCGCTGACTGACCTAACCCCCCAAAGTCAGCCTCAACTCACCGAGATGGCGGGCTATCTGATCGTGCCTCACGACCGGGTTCCGCAGACCTACAATGGCGGATTCTCCATGTATGTTTCCGCATGGCCGCTATTGGAGTCCTATCCGGGTTCTAACTTTCAAAGCGGCTTGTTCGGAACTTGGATGTTCCCGCAGTTTGAAGGACAAGCCCCTAAAGATCACTACTCCGACATCGAAGGAGGCCTAGGCTGGTGGAGAGACACCCGTTTCGCAACCGAGACTCCCAAATTCATCATGGGCGGAGTCGCGCTTAACTTCAGTGAGTGGGCGAATGGACCGGGCGCGGGCAAGGGCCGAGACTGGGCGAATCCCACTGGCTTGTATGGTGTGGCCCAACTGAGCCCATGGCTCATCTGGCCCCCCGATGGGCTCAATCTCAAACAAGGAACCCGCGGAGAACTTTTCGGCTACGGCTACCTGCCCATCCCTCTCACGGAACCCAAGCTTCAAACGGCCGAAAAAGACGCTCCGACCGGAAACAATTGGTGGACGCTCTTCTTAAACACCGCCAATTTCAAAGGCCCGGTCGCCGTCTTCACCCCCTATTTTTGGTCAAAGGCTTCGGCGAAGGATCCCAAACTTGCCGGACTGTTCCTTGATTCACGTCCCTCGGAGCCGAACCGAGCGGTACAGATGGAGACCCAGCACATTCCTGCCATGGTCGCCAAAGACCAAAACGGAGTCACTTACGCACGAGTTGCCCCGACGCATTTTCCCAATGTATCGTCCGGAGACGCCCCTCTCATCCACCAAATGACCGCTTATTCCAAGGCTGCGCTCTGGGATCAAGTAAAGCAGTGGTTTGAAGGTGGCGCCCCGTCAAAGGGAGCGATCGACACCGTTGCTTCCAGTGTCCACACGTTTAAAGGCGGTGGCTACTCCACTTGGAAGATCTACCTCCCCGGAGGCGATCGAGACAAGGCGCCCGAGGTGAACTGGTCCTCCTACGCAACCCCCATCGCGCTTGATCCCCACACCTACGGAATCAGATGGAACCGGACCGCTATCTCCGCTTCAAAGGATGCCTCGGTTCTCACCCTGCCCGAGTATTACCGACTCGGCAAAAACGCAAATGGAAAAGATCAGTGGTTGGCGGTGAGTCCCGCCGACGTTCCCGCCGAAACCGGCCTCCACAAAGCCAAATTCCCAAAACCAAACCGCACCAACGAGCCCTATGTAACTCCACACGAAGCCAGTTCAGTGTGGAAGAAACCCGGACCAGCCGCGGGGCCATTTAATCGAACACTAGGCGACGGCAGCGTCGTCACCTACTCCTGGTACCGCTTCGCCGATCAACCCGCCCTCCAAAACGCCGACCTATCCCCTACCGAACGGGAGGCAATTCAAAAACGAGTAGAAAAACTCCACCGCACCTGGACCAAAGACCCCCCCTATCCCCCCGCCAACAAAGTGGGCCGACTCGCCAGCATCGATCCCAACCTAATCGTCAAGCCACCGAAAGGTCTGGAAGTAGGCTACGTTCCGATTGTCACCCGTCAAGGATGGAAAGAACGTTAGGGAACGCCCAACTCACGAACTCCAGTCTGATCGTCAGTAAAGAAGTGGGAAAGATTGTTGGAGATTCCTGGATGCGTTTTGCAACTCCAAGAGGGGACCTTCGAAGTGAACAACCAGGTCAACACATCGAACCATCAAGTCCTTTAGGACTGGTTGGGTTTCATAAACTATTAAGCTGAAGATACGGCTCCAAGCCGAGGTTTGGCCCTCACGAAGGCCACGGCTACCGAGGGCCCAAAGACGGCGGTGGTCGCTCTCTAGTCCTCGGGGTTGATATCGGGCACGGATCATCGGCCATGTTCGGTGGAAATGAGAGTGGCCATGGATCGCCGGTCTCGTTTGGCCACGCGCAAGGAAGCGGCTAACTCGACCACTGGCGAAAATTGAATAGGCGACCAAAGGCCGCCTATTTTCTATTTGGGTTTGGACACCCGTGACGCGGCCAGGTGAGATCATGTAGAAGCCATGCGTCTGCGCAAATAAAACCCGAGTGTGACCAAAGCTCCGAATACGGCAATGACAAAGAGCCAGCCTTTGATCATTTTCTTCCTCTGAGCGTCGAGGTCTTCCTGCGATTCGACCATGACGCCGTCCTTGTTGACCAGGAATCGGCGGTGAGTGTCGAGATCAAGAACGGTTGTGGTAGGAATGTGTCCGGGCAGCTCGAATAGCTTGTCGGTAGGGGCTTCCAATTGCTTCAGCATTCGCAGGCCCCAGCCGTAAATCAACGTCTTCTTGTCCGGTGTGTACATTTCTGACTGTACGGAGGCCGGAATCCAAGCGCCGCCGATGGATTGAAAGTCCTTCGGCGTGACCAGGTTCACCGTGTTGTCGGGAAGTGTTGCCTCGTAAGCCGTGATGATGCCTTTCTCGGTGTCAACAAAAAGGACGACTTTGGGGCGACTAGGAAGGCTTCCCGTCAATTTGAATTCGCTTCCCTGGCGCTCGACAGTGAAATTCCCCCCTTTGAGGACATTGACGGCCCAATCTCCCTCGATCTTGTAGCCGGGGTTGAGGAGGTCAAATTCTTTCGGCAACTTGGCGTTCTTGTCGGCGACGTATGACTGCACATAGCGCGGATCAAACACATTAGGCGGGTGCAACATGGCTCCCTCTTTTTCCCCGTCGAATACGGTCATGTGTACACGCGCTTTGTTGTGCGACTTGGCAAAGTCCGTCTGTTCTTTGAATAGTTTTGAGCCGTTGAACGCCCAGGTCAGTTCGTGCGGATTGTTCCAAGTCGTGCGGTCTTCCTTGAAGAGCTTCGTCGCTTCCTTCGTGTAGTTGCTCTTAGCCTCGACAAGAAGTTTTGCCTTTCCTATGGCACCTTTTGCGTGCTCCATAACGCTAAGCACGTCTCTTAAATCCTCTGCCTGCCCCCACACAGGGCTGAGGCAGAGGACTGCGATTGCTGCGGTGCAGATCACCGATTTCATTAATTAGCGCCGGTACCTGGATCGGTCGGATCAGCGGTATCACCGAGGTTAAGACACCCGTCGATATCGTGATCGGTGGAGTCCGGCGTTTCCGTGCCGGTGCATCCCGGGCCCGAAAATGTTGAACCGAGATAGCAAGTGTTTTTGAACTCAGAGCACCGGCTTGTAGAGTTGGAATCCCAGTGACAATGGATAACGGTCATGTATTCGCGGCGCGTCGTGCCCTGGCACCATTGGGTAGACCATGACACCCCATTCGGGCCAATGACATCTGTGCCGGTGCATTGCATCACACCCGTGCACGTTCCCTTGCCTGAAGTGCCTGGGTCAGTTCCAGTTCCGGGAGTGGCAGTATCGTCGGCAAAGGCGGGAATCGCCATGCTGACCAAAATCAACGCCCAAACTGTGGACGCAACCCAGTTCGTTTTTTTCATTCTTTCACCTGTATCGGATTTGATTGCACTGACAAAGTATTTGACCGGGGGGACATGTTCACTTTGTCGCTGAGGAAGAAGCACGCCGAGGCGAGTATCAAGTCAAGCAATGCTGTTGCCCAAGGGGGCATTAAGAAAATCGCCCCAAAACAGTTGCAGGGAGCGGTGATCTTCTGTTGAACGCGCCACAACGAGTACGCAAAGAAGAACAAGAAGAGATATTGCGCCGTCAGTAGCGCAAAGCGCCGAATGCGAGGAATGAGGAGCCCTGCGGCAACCGCAAACTCCATGCTGACTACAATCACCGCTGCAACTCGAACGAGCGCATACGGCATCAGGTTTGACCGCCAGATAACGTCCTCCAACTGAGTGAAGGAAGACACTTTAAGGCTAGCTGAGACCACGAGGATCGCGAAGAGAGCAAAGATCAGCGTCTTTATTACAACTGACATACGACACGATTACCTTACTAGATACTTTCGCATTAAATGCCGGTCCTTGTTTGATTTTGAGTACTATTCAAACCACCAATCAGCAATAACGCTTACACGTAGATCAACGCATTGGAAGGCCTTTCATCCTAGACGCCGGACAGTAGCAGAATGAAGGGAGAATTCGTCCCTTCGGAATGTCGCCACGATAGCATTCAGTAACTTCTAGACTTGATGAACAACCTGTGGAGCAAGCCTGTTTGAGAAGCGACGACCAACAAATCGTGCCGAAAGAACTCTTCACGGTTCAGGAAGTTGCGGTCAGTCTTTCGCTGAGCGCGAGAACGGTCGAATCGCTAATTGCTCAAGGACATTTGCGCTCTGCGGTCGCGCCGGGAACGGAGCGACCGCAGAGTCAGCAAGGAAATGATCGCGGACTATGAAAGCAAATTCAACGCTGTCGATTCAAGGCGCGGAACGAAGCGCACCGCGTGACTCTCGATAACGGCGATCGAATCCCTTCTCCGTAACATTTGTTTATGATTCTGGTCCAGTAATTTCACTTGGCCACTATGAGAGTAATTCTAAAACTGTGTCACTTATGCCATCGTCTTTAAGCTCGATACTGGTAAATTCAGGTTCAATATCGGTCGTTAGACTGACATTTCACACTGTCATTTCGGTTGCGGAAAGTGCGGTTCAGTGCGACAATTCGGGTTCAAATGAACGACTGAGAAGTAAGTGGTGGAGATAATGAGATTCGAACTCACGACCTCTGCAGTGCGATTGCAGCGCTCTCCCAGCTGAGCTATATCCCCACGTGAGACTTTCAAGATACCACAGAGCCTAACCTGATCCAAAATGGCGATCCGGGGTTTAATCCAAAAGACCGGCCGCGAGGAAGGGGCCCCGGAAATCATCATGAAACCTACGATTCTGTCCCGGTGGATCGGCATCTCGGCCGCCGTCGCCGCCACCTTCATCTCGGTCGCCCAGACCCCCAGCGCCCCCAAAACATCCGGCAACCCCATCATCCCCGGCTGGTACGCCGACCCCGAAGTCCACATCTTCAACGGTCGCTACTACATCTATCCCACCTACAGCGACGCCTACGAAAAGCAGACCTTCTTCGAAGCCTTCTCGTCGGATGACCTCATCACGTGGAAGAGCGAAGGGCACATCCTGGATTTCAAGGACGTTCCCTGGAGCACCAACCGCGCCGCCTGGGCGCCGACCATCATCGAGCGCGATGGCACTTACTTCTATTACTTCTCGGCCGGAGACGGTGCGGGCATCGGCGTTGCCACCTCTAAGAGTCCAACCGGCCCCTTCAAAGACGCCCTCGGCAAGCCCCTCATCAAGGAATACCACCACGGCGCCCAGCCAATCGACGCCAACGCCTTCATTGATGACGACGGTCAAGCCTATCTCTACTATGGCGGCTGGCGGCACGCCATCGTCGTCAAGCTCTCAAAGGACATGCTCCATACCGAAGGCGAGTTCAAAGAGATCACCCCCGCCAACTATGTGGAAGGTCCCTACATGCTCAAGCGGAACGGCACCTACTACTACATGTGGTCAGAAGGCAGTTGGGGAGACTCCAGTTACGGCGTCGCCTACGCTCGCTCCAAGTCGCCCACCGGCCCCTTCGTTCGAGAAGCCAAGATTCTTGAGAGCGACATGAGCGTCGGCAAAGGCGCCGGCCACCACTCCATCCTCAAGCTTCCCGGCAAGGAGGAGTACTACATCGTCTACCACCGCCGCCCCCTCGACGAAACCCACCCCAACCACCGCGCCATCTGCATCGACCGCCTCTACTTCGAAAAAGACGGCTCCATCCGCCCCGTCAAGATCACCAAAGAAGGCGTCGAAGCCCGACCGCTTCAAAAGAAGAAAAAGAACTAGACGAACCGTGAAGCCAAATCCCCCCGCTCGCCTCCATTGCCTTCTCGCAAGAGAGGTGCCTGTCGGGGTGTTTTTTTCGCAGGGAGCCCTCAAAGCTATTTCAGATGATCCGCTGGAATACCGAAACGGATGAGTTCACAGAGGGACAATGGTTCAAAGGACAAGTCTATCCGCACTTTTCAGATTTGTCCCCTGAGGGTCGTCTTCTGGTATATGTTGCCGCAAAGAACTCCCAAATCCCATCTAGTTGGACAGCCGTCAGTCGACCACCAGTTTTCACCGCACCTTCCCGCTACTTACCTTTAGGAACAGACTTGGCTATCGGTTCGTCGGGAAGGAATTTAACTTCTTCAAATCGGAAAGGAAATTCAAAAGGAGAGTAGAACGAGCGATCTTCAAGCTGCGGAAGATCGTCTCCGAAGATGGCGGAAAGGATAACTCGGAAGATATTGACGGGCGTTATCTGGGGATACAGTCTCTCTCTCACCGAATCCGGCGCATGGATGGCTAAGAGGTTAGAGAAGCACTCGTTCAAGTTCGTCTTGGAGATATCGTTTTGATCCAGATGGAGCTTCGAGCCATGGTCGCCCTGCAGAACGATGATCGGTTTGGTCCCCGACGTTGAAAGAAGCGCCTGGGCCGTCTCGGTCACCAGCTTGTTCAAGTATTGAATCTGCCCAACGTAGCCTTCTCGATAGTCTTCCGGCGTCCCCACGTACGTCATAAAGTCGCTTCCGTCCCAATAGCCAAACGGCCCTTTCTTGCCCTTACGAGGAGTTCCATCCGCTGTGAAGACGAACGGTGGATGGGGAGCCAAAATGTGAGCAAACACAAATCGGGGCCTGGTGGTCGGCTTTTGCATCGTGTCCAGAGCCTCAAATGCAGCGAGAAGCATTTTTCTCCGATAATCAAACATAGACTGATTTCCACCCGACTGACCGGCCAGAGGAGTCATACGAGCAAGGGTGGCTTCGAACAAGGTCTGAGATTGGGGTCCTTCCATTCGGACACCGGCATGAGGAAACACGAACGCGGGAAAGCCGGTGGTGATCGCAAAGGTTGTATAGCCTCTCTCCCTAAGGGTCCGCTCCAATCGAGAATCGTTCACCAAATTGTTGAGTGCATCCCTATCTTTCTGATTCCTGCCTTGATCGGGCGCTAGATTGGAAATGTAGTCGAGGTTCAGGGAAGAAGCCAGGGAGATCGCGGTCTGACAATAGTTCGAATGATTCTCTGTGGGGACATAGAACCCTAAACTTCTCAGTCTCGAGATAAACGGCTCGTTATCGAAGTTCAAGTTCTTTTTGAGTTCGTCTTCGCGACCGTAGCCATCCAAGATGATGTAGAAGATATCCGGCGGGCGACCCTCCACCTTCTTCGCAGAACCGCTAGTTGCGGTGACGTGCGTATGCACCGGCTTGAGCCAATGCCAAGCAATTTGCCCTCCGCTCAAGAGAATCAAGAACACCGTGGCTCGATTAAGGAATTGCGTAGGCGGTCTCAGTCGCGTCAACCACCATCCAGCTCCAAGCGCCAGGCCCGCGTACACAATCGTCTGCCCTGGCGAACCCAAAAACGCAAGTCGTCCCGCGATCGCACCGAAGAGCCAGAACGCCGCAGTCAATACGGCCGTCACTAAAGCCCCCTTCTCCAAGCTTTGGAACAGTGCACTCAACAAAAGCCAAAGCGCCGCGCCTGCCCCAAACGCTATCGCCAGCGGACGCCAAAGATCGGCGATTGGGAAGATCCCCGTATTGACCAAATAGACTCCCAAGACGGGAAAGATCGCCAAGAAGGGTGGGTAAAAGGGAAATGGCTTCTTCACGCTGATCTCGCTTGCAAGAGATAGAGCGTCCGGCTCGTACCCGGAATCTCCTCACGACGTGCTACGGAGAAGAAATCGGCCACGGCCGCTTCAAATCCCTCCCTCGTGTATCCTTCAAAGACGTCTTTTCTCGTGGCCAGCATCCGCTGCACTTGCGAGTCGTCCTTCGCAACAAACTCGACGATCGCCCACGTGCCTAGCTGAGAAAGCCATGCGGCAAACTGAGTCAAGGGCACATTGTTCCCAATTGCCAGATGGTGAATCAGCGCGAGCGCTAACACCACGTCGACCGGTCCACGCTCCGCAAAGGACTCTCTTTCTCGATGAGCCCAGCCAAGAGCAGGTGATGGATTCGCAAAGTCCTGAACCAACGGAACCAATGCCGTCTGCCCCTCTTTTCGCCATTTCGCATAGGCTCGCTCTACTGCCTCGTACTCACTATCCCAGGCGAATACGGAGAGACCACGCCCGGCCAATATCTCGCTGAAGTGCCCCGTATTCGCGCCTAGATCCCATGCGGTGGTCGGTCGAGGCGAAATTGAATCGACAAACTCGCCGACCAGCTTCCCTTTTGCTAAGAAAGCCTGATCGGAATAGTTCGTGTTGTCGTAGTAATCGCCCCAAGTCGTCTTGCCAGGATCCCATATCAGCTTGCGTATCGTGCCCTCAAGGCTATCGATAATCCCCAGAAGAGCTGTCTTGGGAATTGAACCTTTCGACGCACCTCCCGAAGCGCCGGATCGAGTCGCTTTTCCGTGGGCATGGAGATGGGTAAGCAATCCAAAATTCCACTTCGAATTTTTCGGCAAGAGCTTCGCCGCCAAGTCCAAAGGCAAACCGTCCAAATGAGGGCGAAGGTCTCGCAATAGTCGGACGTCAACCAATGATGCCAAGGCTAAAGGCGCAAGGAAGTGTCGACAAAACTGCCCGTAAGCCTGCCAAGGTTCTCCTTCTCGATAAGCTTCAAATGACAGCGTATCGACATGGATCCGCCGTGAAACTGAACGTTATAGGCGCTCGCATCTTTCAGACACATTCCTTTAGCCAGAGACCGCCGCATAATCTCCAATGTCAAGAGCGCCGCTTCTTTCAGTTGAGAGAAACACCATTCGTATGGATAGGAGATCAGAGACACCCGCTCGGGCTGAATCACCTCTACGGCTTCCGAGGTCAAGGCATGATCAGGAGAAACGACCTGGTAGGAAAGAATGAGCTTCTCACCCACCAACTCGTCAGACAACCCTGAGTCCCTAAACTGCCTCCAGTCTTTCTCGCAGACGCGATTAACTTGTCGATAGATTGTTTGGTTATGAACGAAGACGAATCCGCTGGGATCGCGGAAGGAAGAAGGCAATCGCCCTTCGATCATTAGCCGCCAATATTTGTATCTTTCGATTTGCGAGGCGCAAGCGTTTTCCCACGCAACTTGTACCAAAACCCCTTCATCGCATACAGCGACGCAAAAACACCCGCCAGAGCCATCTGTAAGAGCATGCTGCCGGAACCACCATCGATGTAAGCCGGCCCGCATAAATGCACAAAGAGACCATTCATATATAGCAATACGAGGGGCTACGGCATTTGTTCAGTTCTTAGAAAAACGACCATTTCCATGAAAAATGTATGAAATGGCCCAGGTAAAGCAGAACACATCTGACATTTACCTCCAGATGCCCTTACTTGCGCTTGATTCCCTGTAGTCGTATAAAAAGATATGTTCGAAGACAAAAGCGGAAGAACGGTGAAATGCCTCGACGATGCGGAAGCCTACATTCTGAAGTTCATCGTCGAGAACCTCGCCCAGCACGACCGACGGGTGACGGACAAATCCCAAGATTTTGATCTCTACTTGCCATGGCTCATGGAGATTATCGAAAATCAGCGTATCCAACATGAGGACTGCGCCCCGGAAATCGAGACCCTGGAAAGGCTCTATATGGACGCAGCTTGGTCGTTAGTCATGAAAGGGACATTGCGCCCCGGCCCGCGGACCACCAGTAGCGATAGCGCAAAAGGAAGCTATGGAAAAGGATACTCCTTGACCTTGCATGGCAAGGCTCAGCTGAAAGATCGGATCCTCCAAAGAGCCAGCGAAATAAAAGATCAATCCTCCGTAGCTTAAAAATTTGCTGACACTTGTCGGTATTCATCGTATAATGCGGTGCAAATACCGACAAGTGTCAGCAAAACATGGACAAAAAGAAGAGCATAGGACGTGCCGAGGTCGAAGTACTTCGGTGGATCGCCGATCGGGATGGCGCAACCGTCGGCGAGATGGGTGATCACCTCGCCGAGACGAAGGGCCAAACGCGCAATACCGCCCTCACAATGATGGAACGCCTACGTAAGAAGGGCTTCCTTGAGCGCCGAAAGGTGGGCAAGATCTACCGCTACTACGCGGCACAAGACAAGCTCAACCTCTTGGAGAGCTTTGTCGAGGACTTCGTCGATACCATGCTCGGAGGGTCGGTGATGCCCCTGGTCGTCTATTTAAGTCGCCGCGCCGACCTGAGCCAAAACCAAGTTCACGAACTGCTCAAACTGGTCGAATCGCTCCCCGACGAGGAGGCCCCCGATGCGTGAAGTCCTGCTTACCACGACTTTCCAAAGCACGATCCTGCTGGCAGCGCTCTGGATTTTTCTGAAGGCTTTTCCTACCGTTCCGGCAAACACCCGTGCCTGGCTCTGGAGAATCGCCTTTCTGAAGCCACTCTTCGGTCTTCTACCCATGTCCGTGGTTCCTTTGCGAATTCTGCCTCCACCTCCAGTCACCCCAGAGATCGATATCCAACTCAGCTCGCCAGTCTTGACCTCAGCGACACCGCTTGCCAACCCCATCTCCAGCACTCCTCAATCGACAATCGATCCATGGATCGTTCTTTGGACAATCGGAGCCTCTCTCGTCGCCGCCTATTGGCTTTGGGGAATCGCACGTACCTACCGAGAGGCTCGCTCCACCGAGCCAGTGAGCGACCCCGAGGTTGTGGAACTGCTGGACACTCTCACCGCTCGCGCCGGACTCGTCCGCTCCATCCACCTGCGCGTTTCCGAAAATCTTCCCAGCGCCATGCTCTTGGCTGGAGCTTCCCCGGTGATCGTGGTGCCAAAGAGGATGCTGGATCGCGACGAACGTGACGATCTCCGAATGACGTTGGCGCACGAAGTTGCGCATGTTGCCAGACGCGACCTACCGTGGCTCGCCCTCACCGCCCTCGTCCAGATCGTCTTCTTTTTCAATCCTTTCATTTGGATTGCCGCTCGTAGTTCTCGTCTGGACCATGAGTCGGCTACCGATTGGTATGCGTCTCGACTTGCCAAGGTTCCAATCCGTGCCTATGCGGCGATGCTCATCCGAGCAACCGTAGGCGCCAAACGCGCGGCCGCTCTCGGTAGCGCATCCATCGCCATTGCCGAATCCTATCGCACGATCCACCGGAGATTAGAAGCCATGAAACACTTCAACTCAAAACCAACGTTTGCGCGCCGCCTCATCATCGGAGCCCTCGTCCTTCTTACGCTGTCTCTTTTCCCGATCTACCAGGTTGCCCAAGCATTGCCGATGGCTGCCATTCTTCGTTCGATTCCGGATCAACCTAAGCCCACTCAAAACACTCGGCGGCCATCCGCCCCGGTTGCCTCGCATCAGACGCTCAAGGTTGCACCTGCCCCAGGCCGTCCTTCTCTCTCGAGACCTATCTCAAAACCGACCAAATCGCCGTCTGCACCTCAGACTAAGCTCGCCGCACCCTCGGCCCCCGTTCCTATTGGCGAAAAACGGGCCATCGCCAGCCTTCCCAGCAAACCCCCGGTCATGGCCCCCTCTACAACCCCGCCAATATCTCAACCCGCCCGTACTCCGTCTTCGCCCCAACAAAGTCTAAAGAGAGGCGTATCCACCTTGGTGCTGCCTGCGAATTTCCATCCTGGGCCCCAAGGAATCACGATCGAATTCAACGGTATTTCAGCTAACGAAGCATTTCGCGCCTTGTTTAAGCAGACTGGTAAAAGCGTCGTTGTTTCTACGGATGTGAAAGGAACGGTCAGCTGCGTTCTCAGCAACGTCACCTTTGAGGTAGCTCTCAGCACGCTCCTCAAAGCCAGCGGAACAACCGCTGAAATCAGGGAAGGGGTCTATTTCATTCAACTCGCTTCCTCGGCTCCGGTCGCACCATCCTCGCGCCCGTTTCCCAGTTCTCAAACCAAGACGGACAACGTGACGATGACCTTAGATGGCGCAGAATTCTCACAAGTCATGAAGGCTCTGTTCCGCAATACCGGTCGCAACTATGCGCTTGACGAGGACATCGAAGGCAAGATTAGACTCGATCTCAAGAACGTCAACTTCGATACCGCCCTCAACAGCGTTCTCACCCAGGTGGGGGCGAAGTGGGAGATGAAACAAGGCATCTACCACATCTCCAACAAGTAAACAAAAAAGTGGGCCGTGCTGCGTTGCCCGGCCCACTTCTTCCTCTCCAAAGGAAACTTTAGCTAACGATTCCCAAAGGCTCCATCTTCTCCCACTTGCCTCGGGTGAAATCCGGAATATCGATCGACTGGCTTCGATTCCTAACCGACCACTCGCTAAGCGGACCGATCACCGACCAAGTCGCCGCATCGTAAACGTCCTGATCCAGCGGCAATCCGTTGCGGAGGCAGTAAACGATGCGCCATAGCATCACGAAGTCCATTCCCCCGTGGCCCCCCATGCGCTTCGCTTCCTCACCCACGCGCTTCCAAAGCGGATGATCGTATTCCTTGTAGAAGGCTTCTAATCCGTCGCCCTCTACCCACTCTTCCGTGCCCTTGGTCTTACCTTCACTCACCACCCGGTCCGGGAAGCCACCCCAAACGCCTTTGGTGCCCTGAATCAAGTTCAATCGGCTGTAAGGTCGCGGAAGCTGCTCATCCCACTGAACCATGATCGTCTTACCCTTAACGGATTTCACGATCGAGGTATTGATGTCGCCACAAACAAACTTGATATTCCGTCGCTCGTGTCCCTCTGGGAAATGCTCCCGGGCATAGATCTCACGAACGCGTGATGGCGAACTCACCGATGACATGTAGTCCAGTCGGTCGCCCCGGTTGATGTTCATGTACTGAGCCACCGGCCCCAATCCATGCGTCGGATACAGGTTACCGTTGCGTCGAGCGTACTCATAGGTGCGCCAAGACCCGGTCCCATGCTCGATTTCGAACATTTGTCCGCGCAAGTCGTGAATGTAAGCCGCCTCACCGTGAAGAAGCTCGCCAAACACGCCCAGCCGGCACATGTTCAATACCATCAACTCTTCTCGACCGTAGTTGACGTTCTCCATCATCATGCAGTGCTTCTGCGTGACTTCGGAGGTATCCACCAACTCCCAACAACCTTCGACCGTGGGTGAAGCAGGAACTTCGACGAACGCATGCTTGCCTGCCTTCATGGCGTCCACTGCCATCGGCACGTGCCACTCCCAAGGCGTTGCAATGATGACGATGTCGATATCGTCTCGCTCAAGCATCCGCTTGTAGTCGTGCTCGTCCTTGGTATAAAGCGTCGGTGCGGGCAGTCCCTTGTCCACCACACGCTTGGCGCTTCGCTCGGCGCTCGGCACGTGGTTATCGCAAATCGCCTTAACCTCGACACCTTCGATCGCCATCATCTGCGCAACATGCCCAGAGCCGCGCGCTCCAACTCCAATAAATCCAACTCGAACCTTATCGAGTTTGGGCGTCACCAATCCGGCAACAGATTTCGCACCCTTGGGGGCGCGCTTAGTCAACTGTGGTTTCTGATCCATGGCTAGGGCGCCGGTCGCGAGGGCAGCACTGGCGGCGCCGGCAGCAATCATAAATTCTCGGCGGTCGATTTTCCTCGGCATCTTGCCCCTAGGTTATCGCGCCGGTCGTAAAATCGCGCTAAACGAATCCTGAACTTACCCTGTTAAATCTCCCCCGCTCTCGCTGTTGGCAATCCTAAAATCGAAAATCCAAAATCTAAAATCAATCATGTTCCTCCTCTTTAGCATCGACGGCATGAGGCCCGACGCCCTCCAAGCGGCGAACACCCCCAACATCGACCACCTCATCGCCACCGGCGCCAGTACCATGACCGCCCGCACCGTCATGCCCTCCGTGACCCTTCCCTGCCACACCTCCATGCTCCGAGGAGTCGATGTCCCCCGTCACGGCATCACCTCCAACACCTTCGCTCCCCTCGCCCGCCCCGTCCCCAGCCTCTTCGACGTCGCCTACCGCCAAGGTCTCCACTGCGGTTTCTTCTACAACTGGGGCCCCCTCCGAGACCTCCACGAGCCGGAATCCGTCGCCATCGACCATTACGTCCATGACGCCCACCGCCCCGAAGGCGACCAACGCGTCGCCGATGCCACCGTCCAGCACCTCGCCGGTCTCGATTTCGCCATGGTCTATCTCGGCTGGACCGATGAGTGTGGCCACATGCACGGCTGGATGAGTCCCGAGTACATGCAAGCCATCGAAGATGCCGATCGCTGCGTGGGGCAAATCTTACACGCCGCCCCCAATCCCACCGTCCTTCTCCAAAGCGATCACGGCGGCCACGGTCAAGCCCACGGCACCGATTGCGACGAGGACATGATCATCCCCTGGATCCTCTCCGGCCCGGCCGCCAAGTCGTCCCACCAGATTCAGTCGCCCGTCCGAATCTTTGATACCTGCCCCACCATCGCCCACATCCTCGGTCTCCCCACCGCCCGCGAATGGGAAGGCGAGCCTATACATGAGGCTTTAGCGGAGGTTTAGGGCAACTTGAGAAGGTCGAGACGATGCTATCGCTGATGATGGGAATCATGCTTCTTCAACCTCTTCCCGATTGGAACCCCAACCCAGCCGCCGGAGATTGGTTGCTTCACAATGTCAAGGCAAAGGCCGGAGTCTTTCGAAATGGAGAAAAAGAACTTGTCATCGCCAACGGGCTGATCGCAAGAAAATTCCGAGTCGAACCCAACCTCGCCACCGTGGCCCTGGACGAACTCCCCCATCGGGAATCGTTCGTCCGCGCCGTCAAGCCGGAAGCCCTCATCACCCTCAACGGCCAAACCTATCCCATTGGCGGACTCACCGGCCAACCTGACCACGCCTTTCTCTTCCCCCAATGGCTCGACCAGATGAAGAGTCCAGCCAACGCATTTCAGTTCAAAGGCTACGAAGTCGGCCAGCCCCATGCCGTCATCCCCTGGAAGCAATCCCTTCCCGCCTCCAACCAAGTCAATCCTGCGCCTGGCGTCTCGCTGACGCTCAAATTCGCTCCGCCTGCCGGCAAACTGCCCGGAGTAGAGGTCCAAGTTCACTATGAGATGTACGACAACATGCCCGTCCTCGGAAAGTGGATCACGATCCATAACCAAGGCCCCGAGCCTGTTCGACTCAACAAATTCATCAGCGAAACGTTGGCCGTCGTCGAGCCGGAATCCATCGTCGAATCCACCAATCAATGGCGAGAGCCCAATCTCACCGTGGTCACCGATTACTCATTCGGTGGAATGGCTCAAACCAACTCCAACCGCACCGCCTATTGGGTTGAGGACCCCGAATATCAAACGCAGGTCAACTACGACCGAAAGACTCCCTGCCTGCTAGAAGTCCGCCCCCCTCTTGGCCCCGACGTAGACATTGCCCCAGGGAAGGATCTCGCCACCTTCCGCACCTACGAACTTGTCCACGACTCCTACGAACGTGAACGCCAGGGCCTCGCCATCCGCCAAATGTATCGCACCCTCGCCCCTTGGAGCACCCAGAACCCCATCATGCTCCACCTGACTTCCACCGATCCCAAAGTCGTCCATACCGCTATCG
>ERZ778028.2135-NODE-2135-length-15812-cov-6.843371_pt1 | contig 15812 bp, 17 predicted proteins | sample MGYA00375758_ERZ778028 | MGnify/ENA primary metagenome ERZ778028 (study PRJEB29350, sample SAMN05389828) | bioreactor metagenome | isolation source: Thiocyanate bioreactor | place: South Africa: University of Cape Town | collected 2014-03-17 ... | reverse complement strand
CGCCAGCGCGAATACCTCGCCGATGCGACCAGTGCTCTCACCACCCGCGACCCCGACGGCCTGGCATCTGCTCTTGCCAAGCTGGGGGAGTACGGCCGACCGCTCTCCAAGGCGAACACGTCGATGGCTCACCTCTGGATCAGCGACCCGCTTCGACCCGGTGCGATGGAGCGCCTGTTCGCCACGCATCCACCGATCCCGGATCGCATCGCCCGTCTGCAGGAAATGGGCGGACGGTTCTGAGTTCTAGACTGGCGGGATGAGCGGCACCGACGACAGACACGGCGCCGCGCCGCGCGGGTCGTTCCTCGACACTCTGCGCGAGCGCACGGTCGCCTCCGACATCGACCGCGGGCTTCCTCGGGGCCTCAGAGTCGCGACGGCGTATGCGTGGCGGTTCGTGGTCATCGCCATCGCGGCCGGCATCCTGATCTGGCTCGTCATCCAGCTGAAGCTCCTGGTGATCCCGCTGATGGTGGCGATCCTCGTCACCGCGCTGCTGTGGCCGGCCTTCACCTGGATGCTGGCGCGCGGGGTACCGCGGTGGCTGGCGATCGTCGTGTCGGTGCTCGGCACGGTTGCGGTGATCGGAGGGCTGCTGTGGCTGGCGATCTGGCAGATCACCCGTGAGTGGTCGAGCGTGCAGGTGCGCACCACCGAAGCGATCGGCCAGTTCCGTCAGTACCTCATCGACGGGCCGCTCCACCTCACGGCGCAGCAGATCGACGATCTCCTCGTCCAGGCGGGCGGCTACCTGCAGCAGCAGGCGGAGGTGCTCTGGTCGGGGGCTCTGGCGGTCGGCTCCACCGTCGGCCACGTCGCCACCGGGGCGGTGCTGGCTCTGTTCATCCTGCTGTGCACCCTCGCCGACGGCGGTGGCATCTGGAGCTGGGTCGTGCGCCTGTTCCCGCGACGCGCGCGCAGCGAGGTCGACGGCGCCGGCCGCGCCGGCTGGCGCACCGTCGTCACGTATGCGCGCACGCAGTTGCTCGTGGCGACGATCGACGCCATCGGCATCGCGCTCGGCGCCTTCCTCCTCGGTGTTCCGCTCGCCATCCCGATCGGCGTGCTCGTCTTCCTCGGCGCGTTCGTGCCCTTCGTCGGCGCCATCGTCACCGGTGCGCTGGCGGTGTTCCTCGCCCTCGTCTACAACGGGCCCTGGATCGCGCTGTGGATGCTGGTCGTCGTCCTGGGCGTCCAACAGCTCGAGGGACATGTGCTGCAGCCGCTGCTGATGGGCTCGGCCGTCAAGGTCCACCCGCTGGCCGTCGTCCTCGTCGTCGCCGGCGGTGCCATGATCGCCGGCATCCCCGGTGCACTCTTCGCCGTCCCGCTGGCGGCGTTCATCAACGTCGTCGCCGTCTACCTCGGACGCCGCGCGAACGATCCCCTGGCCCCACCCGATCGGGCCGATCTCATCTGGAGCACCGTTCCCCGCAGTAGGAAGAAGCCCGCGTGACCCTCCCGACCCTGGCGGAGTTCGAGGACGCCGCCGCCGTCCTGCGCGACGTCATCGTGAAGACGCCGTTCGACGTCTCCGACCACCTCACGGAGGTGCTCGGTGCGCCCGTCTACCTGAAGCTCGAGAACCTGCAGCGCACGGGCTCGTTCAAGATCCGAGGGGCGACCTACCGACTGTCGCGTCTGAGCGCACAAGAGCGTGCACGCGGCGTGGTGGCCGCCTCTGCCGGCAACCACGCCCAGGGCGTCGCCTCGGCCGCGCAGAAGCTCGGCATCCCCGCCACGATCTTCATGCCGCTGGGCGTGCCGGTCCCCAAGCTCCTCGCGACCCGCGGCTACGGCGCCGAGGTCGTGCTGGAAGGGGCGACCGTCGAGACGCCGCTGCGGCTCGCGGCGGAGTTCGCCGAACGCACCGGCGCCGTGATGATCCACCCCTACGATCACCGCGACATCATCGTCGGCCAGGGGACGATGGGTCTGGAACTGTGGGACGGCGTGCCCGAGCTCGAGACCGTCGTCGTCGGGATCGGTGGCGGCGGACTGATCGCCGGGGTCGCCGCCGCGGTGAAGGCGCGGGCAGCCCTCGAGGGCAGACGCGTTCGGATCATCGGCGTGCAGGCCGAGAACTCCGCCGCGTACCCGTCCTCCCTCGCCGCCGGCGTACCGCTGACGGTTGCCACGACGCCGACCATCGCCGACGGCATCGCCGTCGCGCGTCCCGGAGATGCACCCTTCGAGGTGATCAGTGAACTCGTCGACGAGGTCGTCACCGTGAGCGACGACGACATCGCCCGGGCGCTGCTGGTGCTGCTGGAGCGCGCGAAGCAGGTCGTCGAGCCCGCTGGCGCCGTCGGCGTGGCCGCGATCCTCGCCGGCAAGATCACGGCGAGCGGTCCCACTGCCGTCATCCTCTCCGGAGGCAACATCGACCCGCTGCTGCTGCAACGCGTCGTGGCGCACGGACTGGCGGCATCCGGTCGCTACATGACGCTGCAGATCCCGCTGCCCGACCGGCCGGGCCAGCTCGCGCGCGTGTCGGAACTGCTCGCCATAGCCGGAGCGAACGTGATCGAGGCGCTCCACACGCGCCACGGCCAGGGCCTGCAGATCAGCGAGGTCATCCTGCAGCTCAGCGTCGAGACTCGCGGCGAAGAACACCGCGCCCACGTCATCGGCGTTCTGGAGGAGGCAGGCTTCCGCCCCCGCGTCGCGCAGGACTGACGCGGGGCCCGCCGCTACTGGCCGTTGTAGGTTTCGACCTTGACGATCTCCACCGAAATCTCGCGACCGTTCGGCGCGGTGTACGAGGTCTTCTCGCCCTCCGCCAGGCCCAGGATCGCAGCGCCCAGCGGGGAGGCCTCGCTGTAGACGTCGAGCTCGGAGCCCGCCGCGATCTCGCGGCTGCCGAGCAGGAACACCTCTTCGCCGCCGGCGACGATCGCCGTCACCACGGTGCCGCCCTTCACGGTGCCGTCGGACTCCGGGGCCTCGCCGACCACGGCGTCCTTCAGCAGCGCCTGCAGGGTGCGGATGCGTGCTTCCTGCTTGCCCTGTTCGTCCTTAGCGGCGTGGTAGCCGCCGTTCTCCTTGAGGTCGCCTTCTTCGCGGGCGGCCTCGATGCGCTTGGCGATCTCTTCGCGACCCGTCGTCGACAGGTGCTCGAGCTCGGCGGCGAGCCGGTCGTAGGCGTCCTGGGTGAGGAAGGTCTCCGTGTTCTCGGCCACGTCGTCTCCTTGTCGATGGGGGCGGTCAATGCGCGTGTGCGGCACCGGCCGCCGACACTATGCCAAACGCCCCGGCAGCTGCCAGGGCGCATGTGTCGAATCAGCCTACGGGATCCAGCACGAGGGGACCAAACCGGTCGTCGCAGCGGCGGTGGTCGCCACCCGCTCGCTGAACGTGCGGCTGTGGGCGTCGTCGGCCGGGTAGGAGACGACCTTCCACCCGACGATGCCGTGCTCCTCGTCCTGGGCCTCGACCACGCAGCTGACGGCGCTTCCGCGCGCCAGCGTGAGCTGGAAATCGACCGTCACGCTGTGCGGAGCATCGCTGAGATCGAATCCGGTGACGTCGATGTCCACGGACTGAGCCGCCTGCGTGTAGGTGTTCCATCCGAAGTAGCCGATGAGGGCGAGAACGACCGCGCCCCCGAGGATCCAGGTCCAGCGACGGCGCCCCGCGCTGCGTGCTCGGCCGTAGCGGTCGTCGAGCTCCTGCTGTGTGCGCATCGCGGTCATGACACTTCCCGAGGTTCTAGGCTGGACTTCCAGGCTAGGCGCTCCGCGCGGAACAGAGGAACGATGCACGCACTGACGATCGCGCTGTCGGCGATCGCCGACCCGGCGATTCCGACTCCCACCATGACGGTCAACCCTGACGCGGTCACTCCGGGGTTTGTGGGCTTCGTCGGCATCGCGGTGGTCGCCATCGCCGTGATCTTCCTCCTCATCGACATGCTGCGACGCATCCGTCGCGCCGGCTACCGTGCGGAGATCGCCGAAGAACTCGACGCGACGACTCAGGCGGATGCCGAGGCGCGCGCCCACGAGCAGGCGGCGGCGGCCGTCGAGGCGAGCGACACCGACGACCAGGACATCGACCCCGCCTCACGCTGACGCCGGTGCGCCGTGGATCCGACCGGTACGCGCCGGCTCAGCCCGCGGCGCCCAGAGAGGGCACGAGCGGGTTCAGCGCGATCAGCAGACACGCCGTCCAATGGCAAAGGAAAGCCAGCACGGTGCACACGTGGAAGATCTCGTGGAACCCGAAGTGGCCCGGCCACGGGTTCGGCTTCTTCAGCGCGTAGACGATCGCTCCGCCGGTGTACAGCAACCCGCCGACGATGACGAGGACCATCATCGCGAGGTTCGCCTGCAGCAGGTCGACGATGTACATCACCGCTGCCCACCCCAGCAGAAGGTAGAGCGCCACGTAGAGCCAGCGCGGGGCGTTGATCCAGAAGACGCGGAACAGGATGCCGAGGATCGCGCCCGACCAGACCAGCACGAGCAGGAGGGTGCCCTTGTCGGGCGTCAGCGCCAGCACGGCGATCGGCGTGTAGGTGCCCGCGATCAGCAGCAGGATGTTGGCGTGGTCGATGCGCTTGAGCACCGCCTTGGTCGTCGGCTCCCAGGTGAACCGGTGATACAGCGCGGAGTTGCCGAACAGGAGGAGCGAGGTCACCATGAAGACGACCGCTGCCCACTTCGCGGCCGCACCCTGAGCGAAGACGATGAGCAGGACCCCGGCGGCCACGGCGACCGGGAATGTTCCGGCGTGGATCCAGCCACGCCACGTGGGCTTCAGCTCGACTTGTGCACGGACGGAGCCGGCTTCGAGAAGCGGGAGCTGGGGCATGTCGGCGCCCTCGGCGGATGCGTGTCGGGTCACGGCACCGAGCCTACGCGCAGCCTCATGCCGTCTTCCGCACGTATCCTGTGTGCGGTCGGGGCAGGGGCTCGCGCGGTAGCGTAGGAACGTGACACCCACCGGTTCGGGCGAGGGGCGTGGATTCCTCTATCGCCTCTACAGTTCGCGCCTGCGTCGCGAGTTGACCCCCGACACCGTTCCCCACCACGTCGCGATGATGATCGACGGCAATCGTCGCTGGGCGCGTCAGGCCGGCTTCACGACGGTCGCGCACGGACACCGTGCCGGAGCCGCGAAGATGCACGAGTTCCTGCGCTGGTGCGACGATCTCGGCATCCGTGTGGTCTCGCTCTACCTGCTGTCCACCGACAACCTCACCAAGCGCGACTCGCAGGAGCTCGCCGATCTCATCGAGATCATCGCCGAGCTCGCCGACGAACTCTCGCTCGAGCCCGGCTGGCGCGTGCAGCACGTGGGTCGTGCGGAGATGCTGCCACCGGACCTGGCCCGCGTGTTACGGACGGCGGAGGAGCGGACGGCCGGAAACACGGGCCTGCACGTGAACCTCGCGGTCGGCTACGGCGGACGAAGCGAGATCGTCGACGCCGTTCGCAGCATCATCGCGCAGCACGACGAGCGCGGCGGCTCGCTCGAAGAGCTCGCCGCCAGCCTCACCCCGGAGCAGATCGGCGAGCATCTGTACACCGGAGGGCAGGCCGATCCCGATCTGGTGATCCGTACCTCCGGCGAGCAGCGTCTCAGCGACTTCCTGCTCTGGCAGTCGGCGCATTCCGAGTTCTACTTCGTCGAAGCGCTCGGGCCGGATCTGCGCGAGGTCGACTTCCTCCGCGCGATCCGCGACTACGCCACGCGCGATCGCCGCTACGGCAGCTGACGGGGGCCACGCGATCCGTCCCCCAACGACTCGGCGTGGGACAATGGGCGACGTGAACGACCTGCAGCCCTACCTCGATACCTTCGACAGCGCAGCGGGGTATCTGGACTGGGCGGCATTCGGACCGCTCTCGCCGGCGGTTCGAGCCGAGACCCTGGCCGACGCGGAGCTTCTCGGCAGCGGGCGCCGTTCGGGCATCGATCTGGTGTCGGAGAGATCCGACGAGGCGCGCGGGCTGGTCGCACAGGTTCTCGGATGCGCCGTCGACGAGGTCGTGTTGCAGCCGTCGACGACCCACGGACTGCAGCACGCGATGCAGGGGCTTCGTGGCACGGTCATCGTCTCGGCTCAGGAGTTTCCCGCCCTGCGGGTGACGGCACGCCGCGCGCAGGACGCTCGCGGTGTGCTCTCGGTTCGCGAGATCGAGCCCGTCGCCGGGATCGTCACGGCGGATGCCGTGGCGGAGGCGCTCGATGACGATGTCACCGCCGTCGCCGTCAGCCTGGTCGATTTCCGCACGGGCGCTGTCGCCGACGTGCGGGAGATTCGTGAGCGGATCGGCGACCGCCTGCTGATCGTCGATGCCGTTCAGGGCTTCGGCGTCGTCGACGCCGACTGGGATGCGGCCGATGTCGTCTGCGGCAACGGATACAAGTGGCTTCGGGCCGGCCGGGGCACCGGCTTCGCGAGGTTCTCCGATCGGGCGCGCGAACGGATCGAGCCGGTGCTGTCAGGGATTTCCGGCATGCAGGGCGACGCGACCAGCGTGGGTGTGCCGGCGCCGCTGCCGACAGCGGCCGCATACCAGGTCGCCCCGACCGACCACCTCGCTGCCGGTCGCCTCGCGGCGGCGTTGCGCGAAGTGGTCGACGCGGGCATTCCCGCCATCGCCGCCGAGCTGCGCGCACGCGCACGGGCCGTGATGGAGCTCGCCGATCGCTACGGGGTCCCCGTCCTCACCCCGCGCGACCGGCACGCGGGCATTGTGGCGCTGCAGCCTGCACCTCACGAGGCGGCGCCGCTGGCCGCAGCTCTCGCCAATCAGGGCGTCACCGTCACCGCCCGCGGCACCACGATCCGGGTCGCGCCGCACGTGGGAACGGGCGCCGACAGCTTCGTCCTGCTCGGCGACGCGCTGGCCGAGGTCGCCGCCAGCCGCGTCATCATCGACCCCGCTCCCGCGGCGCTCGCGCTGTCCGAGCCCGGTTCTGCGGATGACGCGCCGATCTCGCTCGAGGTCGTCGCACCCCCCGCGGAGGCCGTCGAGGCTGCGTCCGCCGACGACATCACACGTTAACGTCCCCGTCATCGACCGGCGGCGTGTCGCGGCTGGCGCGCCAGCATCGCCGGCCGTACGGTCATCACATCGGGCAAGGCGCCCGGTCGGGTCGGCCTCCACACGACTCGTGGCCACGGTCGACTCGAAACTGCCGGGTGCTCCACCCGGGGCGGGAGTGAGTTGTGACCACACGGGCTTCACTGCAGCAACGCCGGATCGATGAGAGCGTCGAGGGGGCCGCGGACACCGATCTGCGGACCTACGTCCTCGACACCTCCGTGCTCCTGAGCGATCCGCGCGCGTTCTTCCGGTTCGCGGAGCATTCCGTCGTCGTCCCCGTGGTGGTGATCACGGAGCTCGAAGGCAAGCGGCACGACCCGGAGATCGGCTACTTCGCCCGGCAGGCTCTGCGCCACCTCGACGAGCTGCGTGTCGAGCACGGTCGACTGGACTTCGCCGTCCCCGTCGGGGAGGGGGGAACGCTGCGTGTCGAGCTGACCAACACCGATTCCTCCGTTCTGCCCGCCGGCATGCGCCTCGGCGACAACGACACGCGGATCCTCTCCGTCGCCATGCACCTCGCTGCCGACGGTCAGCAGGTCACGGTCGTCTCCAAGGACCTCCCGATGCGCGTCAAGGCCGCCTCCCTCGGCATCCACGCCGAGGAGTATCTCGCGGAGCAGGCCGTCGACAGCGGGTGGACGGGCATCGCCGACATCGCGATCTCCGGCGACGACATGAGTGACCTCTACGAGGCGGAGGTCGCGACCAGCGACGAGGTGCGCGGCTTCCCGGTGAACACGGGACTCGTGATCCACTCCGAGCGGGGGTCGGCTCTCGGCCGGGTCACGGGAGACGGCGCATTCCGTCTCGTCCGCGGCGACCGGGACGTGTTCGGGCTGCACGGCCGCAGCGCCGAGCAGCGCATCGCGATCGACCTGCTCATGGATCCCGAGGTCGGGATCGTCTCTCTCGGCGGACGTGCGGGAACGGGGAAGTCGGCCCTCGCCCTCTGCGCCGGCTTGGATGCCGTCCTCGAGCGCCAGCAGCAGAAGAAGATCATCGTCTTCCGCCCGCTCTTCGCCGTCGGCGGCCAGGAGCTCGGCTACCTGCCGGGCGACCAGTCTGAGAAGATGAACCCGTGGGGGCAGGCGGTCTTCGACACCCTCGGCTCGGTGGTCTCCGGAAACGTCCTCGAGGAAGTCGTCGCGCGGGGGATGCTCGAGGTGCTGCCGCTGACGCACATCCGCGGACGTTCTCTGCACGACGCTTTCGTGATCGTCGATGAGGCGCAGTCGCTCGAACGCAACGTGCTGCTCACGGTACTCAGTCGGATCGGACAGAACTCGCGCGTCGTGCTGACCCACGATGTCGGCCAGCGTGACAACCTCCGCGTCGGCCGCCACGACGGCATCGCCTCCGTGATCGAGACGCTGAAGGGGCACAGCCTCTTCGGTCACGTGACACTCGTGAGATCCGAGCGTTCCGCCATCGCCGCGCTCGTCACCGATCTGCTGGAGCAGGGCGAGCTGAGCTGACGCGGCCCGCCCGTACCCGCGCCGTCCGCGGCGAGGTCTACTCCCAGCGGTAGCCCTCGCCGCGGACAGTCGCGATGTGGTCGGCGCCGAGCTTTGCCCGCAGATACCGCACGTAGACGTCCACGACGTTCGAGCCCGGATCGAAGTCGAGGCCCCAAATGCGGCTGAGCAGCGTCTCACGCGTGAGAACCTCACCGGCGTGCCGCAGGAACTGCTCAGCGAGTGCGAACTCGCGCGCGGAGAGGTCGACGTCGTGACCGGCCACCGTGCAGCGGCGCGCCAGCAAGTCGAGCGTCACATCCCCGCGGGAGAGGACCATCGTGATGGCACCCGTGCGCTCCCGAAGACGCGAGCGCACGCGCGCCATCAGCTCCGCGAGGGAGAACGGCTTCGGAACGTAGTCGCTGGCCCCGGCATCCAGACCGTCCACCGCGTCGCGGGCCGAACTGCGAGCCGTCAGCATGATGACCGGGAGGGACTGCCCGTCGCCGCGCAGGCGCCGGAGAACCTCGAATCCGTCCATGCCCGGCAGCCCGACGTCGAGGATCACGAGGTCGATGTCGCCTCGCGACGCGCGTTCGAGCCCGGCGGCGCCGTCCTCGCAGGCGGTCGTCTCATACCCTTCGGCCGACAGGGCGCGCGTGACCATCGACACGATATGCGGCTCGTCGTCGACGATGAGGATGCGAGTCATCCGGAGGCCTCCCGTTGTTGGACGACATCCCCCGCACGCACCGGTGTGGGCAGCGTCGCCTGCGTGCCGATGGGGATCTCGATGGTGAAGGTGGCACCGCCACCCGGCGTGTCGGCCACGGTGCAGTGACCGCCGTGGGCCTTCGCGATCGCGTCGACGATGGCGAGGCCGAGGCCCGATCCGCCGACCGACCGCTTGCCCGTGCCGCGGTCGAAGCGACGGAAGATGCGGTGGCGGACGGCGGGCGCGATTCCCGGGCCGTGATCGCGCACCCACAGCTGAGCTCCGGAGGGATGCACGGCGCTGCCGATCTCGATCGCCGAGCCGGCGGGGGTGTACTTCGCCGCGTTGTCGGCCAGTTGCAGCCACGCCTGCAGGAGGCGATCACGGTCGCCGTGGATGATCCCTGCTGCGCGTTGCTCGACCCCCCAGTCGTGGTCCGCGATGACGGCGACCAGCTCCGCGACGCGTCGGGTCAGCGCGTCCAGATCGACATCTCCCATTGTGAAGCTGTCGCTTTCGACGGCGGCCAGCAGGTCGATGTCGCCGATCAAGCGCGTCATGCGATCGAGTTCGGCGATGCCGAGCGCACGCGTCGCCGCGACGTCGGAGGGGTCGGCGGCATCCATGAGCTCCAGGTGTCCGCGCACGATCGTGATCGGCGTCTTCAACTCGTGTCGCACGTCGTCCAGGAGCCGGCGCTGGGCGTCGAAGAGAGCATCGGGGCTCTCGAGGCCGTCAGGCAGCTCTGGCGTCTGGCGTCTCTCGTCCAGGAGCAGCCAGCCCACCAGTGCCGTCACCGCGAGTGTCAGAGCCGCTGCAGCGGCGAAGACGACGACCGAGACCCAGGTGGTCGGCGCGCCGGTCGCGGCGTGGACCGAGAGCAGCGCGACCGCCGTCAGTCCGAATCCCGCCGCGACCACGGCCAGGACGACGCCGAGCCCGCGTGCGCGCCTTGCCGCACGGGGAGGGCGGACGGCGCGATTCACCCTCTGATTATGAACCCGACAGGGGGAGCAGGCGATCAGCCGGGGTGCGTCATCGACAGAAGGTCGAGCTTCGTGTCGAGTTGCTCCTCGGTCAGCTCTCCTCTTTCGACGTAGCCGAGGTCGATCACAGCCTCGCGCACCGTGATGCCCTTGGCGACGGCGTGCTTGGCGATCTTCGCCGCCGCTTCGTAGCCGATGAGCTTGTTGAGCGGGGTCACGATCGACGGCGACATCCCGGCGAAGGCGGCGGCGCGCTCGAGGTTCGCTTCCAGACCGTCGACCGTCTTGTCGGCCAGCACGCGCATCGCGTTCGACAGCAGGCGGATCGACTCCAGCAGGGCCGTGCCCATGACCGGGATCGCGACGTTCAGCTCGAACGAGCCGGATGCGCCCGCCCAGGCCACCGTCGCGTCGTTGCCGATCACGCGCGCGCACACCATGAGGGTCGCCTCGGGGACGACCGGGTTCACCTTGCCGGGCATGATCGAGGACCCGGGCTGCAGGTCGGGGATGTGCAACTCGCCGAGGCCGGTGTTGGGGCCCGATCCCATCCATCGCAGGTCGTTATTGATCTTCGTCAGCGAGACCGCGATCGTGCGCAGGGCGCCGGATGCCTCGACCAGGCCGTCGCGGTTGGCCTGCGCCTCGAAGTGGTCGTGCGCTTCGGTGATGGGAAGTTCGGTCTCTTCGGCCAGGAGCGCGATGACCTTCTGCGGGAAGCCGAGTGGTGTGTTGATGCCGGTGCCGACGGCCGTGCCGCCCAACGGCACCTCGCCCACGCGGGGAAGCACGGCACGCACCCGCTCGATGCCGAGGCGGATCTGGCGCGCATACCCCCCGAACTCCTGCCCGAGGGTCACGGGAGTCGCATCCATGAGGTGCGTGCGGCCCGACTTCACGGCGTCCTTCCACAGGAGCGCCTTCGCCTCCAGGGCGACAGCGAGGTGGTCGAGGGCGGGGATGAGGTCGTCGATGAGCGCCTGTGTGACGGCGATGTGGACGGAGGTCGGGAAGACGTCGTTGGACGACTGCGATGCATTGACGTGATCGTTCGGATGCACCGGCGCGCCGAGCTTCTGCGTCGCGAGTGAGGCGAGTACCTCGTTCATGTTCATGTTCGACGAGGTGCCCGATCCCGTCTGGTATGTGTCCACGGGGAAGTGGGCGTCGTATCGACCGGTGATGACGTCGTCGGCGGCAGCCGCGATCGCATCGGCGATCGCGCCATCAAGGGTTCCAAGTTCCTTGTTGGCCAGCGCCGCGGCCTTCTTGATGCGCGCAAGCGCGGCGATCTGCGTCGACTCCAGCCCGGTGCCCGAGATCGGGAAGTTCTCCACGGCGCGCTGGGTCTGTGCGGCGTAGAGAGCGTCCTTCGGCACGCGCACCTCGCCCATCGTGTCGTGTTCGATGCGGTACTCGGTGGTCTCGGTCATTGCGGTCACGTCCTCGTTTCCTGTGCGTCTTCGGTTGTGGTGTCGGCCGGGCGCCCGGCTCAGGCCGTCTGGAGGCCTACGGCGACGTGCGGCACCGCCGTGCCCTCGCTCAGCCGGTAGTTCGCGCCCACGATGCCCAGTCGGCCCTCGGCGACGGCGTCGGCGATGAGCCGCGACGAGGAGAGCAGGTCGTCGACCGTGTTCTTGAGGTGCTCCCGTCCGACGTCTTCGGCGTCCAGCTCCCGCGGGTCGACCTCGCCGCCGGCATCGCGGAGCACGGTGCGTGCCGCCGGCACGATGCGCGCGATCAGGCGCCAGATGTGCGGGGGGAGTTCGGGGGAGCCGAGTGCGGTGGAGTCGATCGCGGCGCGCACGGCACCGCACGCGTCGTGTGCGAGCACGATGATGAGCGAGACATCCAGCGCCGCGACGGCATACTCCAGGCTGGCCACCGCGGAGTCCGAGGCGACCTGGCCGGCGTTACGGACGACGAACAGGTCGCCGAGGCCCTGATCGAAGATGATCTCCGCCGCCAGGCGTGAATCCGCACAGCCGAACAGCGCGGCCCGCGGGGTCTGGGCGGCAGCGAGCTCGTTGCGCCGCTCGACGTCCTGTCGCGGATGGCGCGGCTCACCTGCGACGAAACGGGCGTTGCCCTCGAGCATCTCCTCCCAGACGAGCGAAGGGGTGGGGCGGACGGTTGCGTTCATCTCTTCTCCTCGCGCATGGTCAGAATCTGATCGGTGACGCCCGACGCCGCGACGGCGGCCGTTGCGGCGTCGGTCGCCCCGTAGATCAGCACCGTGTCGGAGCCGGCACTCGTCGAGATGGCGTACGAGACCGTGTCGGTGCGGGCGGCGGCAGGGATCGTGTACTCGTCCCAGGCGATCCCGTCGATGGTGACGCTGCCGGAGGGCGCGAACCCGCCCAGCACCTTCGTCGCCCATCCGGCGTCGGCGTCGACGCCCTGTGCCACGCGCACGTAGCCGCTCGGCGGTGCATACACGACGCGCCACATCGAGCCCTCCAGTCGCGCCGAGTTGGCGCGCCAGTTCTCGGGGACGACAGGAACCAGGAGGGGATGGCCGATGGATGCCGACGCGCTCTGCGCGGCTGCGGCCACGTCCGCTTCCTCGGGGTCGGGAAGCGAACCGCGGGGCACGCCGAAGTAGACCACGGCGACGACGGCCATCGTGACGAGGAGGGCAGCCACCAGGTTGCGGAAGGTCTTGCTCTGGCGGTAGGCCCGCGACGCGGCCGCCTTGCGGTCGGCGGTCTCGGCGGGTGTCTCGGGACGGCCGAGTTCCGCGACGATGCGAGGAGCCGATGCCATCACGAGTCCGCGTCCGCGGGACGGGCGGCATCGAGAAGCCGCTTCGCGCCGAGCAGCCACTCCTCGCACCGCGCAGCGAGAGCCTCGCCCCGGGTCCAGAGGGCGAGCGACTGCTCGAGGGTCGGGGCACCCTGCTCGAGTTCGGCCACGACGCGGACGAGTTCGTCCCGGGCCTGCTCGAACGACAGATCGGCGACGTCGGTGGCCGTGTCGCTGGTCATGGCGTCCATTCTAGGGCGCCCCGCCGACGTCTTCTGCGAGTGGGCCCTCCGATCGGGCGGTGAACGAGCCGTCGGCGACGGTGACCGTCACCGCGGTGCCGGCCGGTACCTGACGAGCGTCGCGGACGATGACGCCGGCCTCCAGATGCGCGATGGCGTAGCCACGTTCGAGCGTCGCACCGGGGGAGAGGGCGCGCAGGGACGCGCGCAGCTGCGCCGTCGTGCGTTCCGCGGCATCCATCCGTCGGTGCACGATGTCGCGGCCGCGCGAGACGAGGGTCCAGAGCTCGTGGGTGCGGGGCGTGAGCAGCGACTCGGGCGTCCGCAGCACGGGACGCGAGCGCAGCTGTTCGAGCTGGGCGATATCGTGCCCGACCCGCTGCGTCAGACGGGTGCGCGCGCGCGAGCGCAGCTGGTTGACGAGCGCGCGCTGCTCCGCGACGTCGGGGACGACGCGCTTGGCGGCATCCGTCGGTGTCGACGCCCGTACGTCCGCGACGTCGTCGAGCAGCGGATGGTCGTTCTCGTGGCCGATCGCGGAGACGACCGGCGTGGATGCCGCGGCCACCGCACGCACCAGGCGTTCATCGCTGAAGCCGAGCAGGGTCTGCGGATCGCCGCCGCCGCGGGCGATGATGATCACGTCGACCTCCGGGTCGGCGTCGAGCGCCGTGAGCGCCGCGATCGTTTCGGGAACGCAGCGCTCGCCCTGGACGGCGGCATGGATCGTGCGGAAGCGGACGCCCGGCCAGCGCAGTTCGGCGTTGCGGTGAACATCCTTCTCGGCGTCGCTGCGCTCACCGGTGATGAGGCCGACGAGCTGCGGGAGGAAGGGGAGGCGCTTCTTGCGGGCGGGGTCGAACAGCCCCTCCGCCCGGAGCTGCCCGCGGAGCTTCTCGAGCCGCTCGAGCTGATCGCCGAGGCCCGTGTGGCGCATCGCGGAGACGGTGAAGGTGAAGTCCCCGGTCTTCACGAAGAAGTCGCTCTTCACGCACGCCACCACGAGGTCGCCGACCTTGAGGTCGTCGGGCAGGCGCTGCAGGGTGGATGACCACAGACGGAACGAGAGCATCGCGTCGCCGTTCGCGTCCTTCAAACGCCCGAAGACGTGTCCGCCGCGAAGGTTCCATGCGGTGATCTCACCCTCGACCCAGACGGATCCCCACGTCGAGACGAACCCGCGGATGGTCTCGTTCAGACGCGAGACCGACGTCGGTGCGTCCGCGCGCGACTCTCGCGGTGCGACAGCATCGGGGGGAGGGACGTGCCCGGGAGCGGACGCGAACGATGCCATCGATGCCTTTCCGCCGCGCGCATGCGGCCCTCACTCAGCCCGCTCTCCCTAGAATCAAGGGGTGAGCAGCACAGCCATCCGTCTTCCGACGCCCCATGTTCCAGGCCCGCTCGGACGGCTTCAGGATAACCCGGTCCCCGGACACAAGCGGGTGCTCCTCGCCTCGCCGCGAGGGTACTGCGCCGGCGTCGACCGCGCAGTGATCGCGGTCGAGAAGGCGCTGGAGCGCTACGGCGCGCCCGTCTACGTGCGCAAGCAGATCGTGCACAACATCCACGTCGTCACCGAGCTCGAGGCGAAGGGGGCCGTCTTCGTCGAGGAGGTCGACGAGGTGCCCGAAGGCGCCCACGTCGTCTTCAGCGCGCACGGCGTCTCGCCCGCTGTCGTGAACACGGCATCCGATCGGGGCCTTCAGGCCATCGACGCCACCTGTCCCCTCGTGACGAAGGTGCACCGCGAGGCGGTGCGCTTCGCCCGCGACGACTTCGAGATCCTGCTCATCGGCCACGACGGCCATGAAGAGGTCGAGGGAACGGCAGGAGAGGCCCCCGACCACGTCACCGTCGTCAACTCGCCCGAGGAAGCCGATCGGGTCGTCGTGAAAGATCCGGCGAAGGTCGTCTGGCTGTCGCAGACGACGCTCTCGGTCGACGAGACCATGGAGACGGTTCGCCGTCTGCGCGAGCGTTTTCCCGAGCTTCAGGATCCGCCGTCGGACGACATCTGCTACGCCACGCAGAACCGCCAGGTCGCCATCAAGAAGGTCGCCAAGGATGCCGACCTCGTCATCGTCGTCGGTTCGGCGAACTCCTCCAACTCGGTCCGACTCGTCGAGGTGGCGCTGGAGTACGGGGCGAAGGCGGCCTACCGCGTCGACTACGCCCACGAGATCCAGCAGGACTGGCTCGACGGCGTCGAGACGGTGGGCGTCACCAGCGGCGCCTCGGTGCCCGAGGTGCTCGTGCAAGAGGTGCTGGCCGACCTCGCGGGCGCCGGCTATGCCGACGTCGAGCAGGTGCGGACGGCGGAGGAGGATCTGATGTTCTCGCTTCCCAAGGAGCTCCGCCAGGATGCGAGTGGACGTCGGGACGACCGTGCACTGGGCGGGCGGTCGCGCGGATGACCGACCCGACCGGATCGTCGACGCACGCGCAGACGCCGCGCCCGCGTCCGCAGTACGGCGAGTATGCGAGCCCGGAGGAGCAGCGGGCGCGCATCCAGCAGCCCGAGACGGCTTCCGTCTCGCCGCATCCGGCGCTGCCGCACACGGTGCCGAGCCGCGCGCACCCGCCCACCGCGCCCGCCC
>ERZ778028.2123-NODE-2123-length-15899-cov-3.907094_pt1 | contig 15899 bp, 17 predicted proteins | sample MGYA00375758_ERZ778028 | MGnify/ENA primary metagenome ERZ778028 (study PRJEB29350, sample SAMN05389828) | bioreactor metagenome | isolation source: Thiocyanate bioreactor | place: South Africa: University of Cape Town | collected 2014-03-17 ... | reverse complement strand
CAAGAGATAGAGTCGCAACATGGAAAATAATTTCGGGATGAATTTCACTGCCATCGATTTCGAAACGGCGCAAGGGGCTGGCCACAGCATTTGCCAGATTGGGCTGGTGCAAGTGGAAAATGGGGAGATTGTGTCCACGATGAACCAGTTGATCCAGCCTCCGGGGAACTATTATTCCTATTACAACATCAAGGTGCATGGCATTACGCCCGATATGACGCGGGACTCACCCACATTTGACGATGTGTGGGGGGCAGCTGAAGCCTTATATACAGGATCAAAGGGTGGTCGCACACAATGCTTCGTTCGACGTCTCGTGCCTGAAACATACGCTTGCATATTACGATTTGGCGGTGCCGCGTTTCGAACAAGAGTGTACTTATCGGATTTTTAAGAAAAAGCTATCTGTGCTTTGTGATTTCTACAAGATTCCCTTGCATCACCACGATGCCCTGAGTGACGCCATGGCCTGCGCCAGGTTATATCTCATTCATCTGGAACAAAACAAGACATTATTCTTAGACAATAAATTATGAAAATCGCCTTGCTGGTCATCGGCAAAACGGATAAGACCTATTTTGTGGATGCGATCAAAGAGTATGCCGACAGGCTGCAACATTATGTTCCGTTTGAATTGATCGTGATTCCCGACTTGAAAAATGCGAAGAACATTCCCGAACAGCAGCAGAAAGAGAAGGAAGGGGACTTGATCCTGAAAAACATCCAGTTGGGAGATGAACTGGTGCTGCTGGACGAACGGGGAAAAGAATTCACCTCCCTGAAGTTTGCCGACTACATGGCCCGGAAAATGCAGACCGTTTCCAAGCGCCTTGTGTTTGTGATCGGTGGCCCCTATGGCTTTTCGGAAGAGGTGTATAAAAAAGCGAAAGAGTCGGTGACCCTTTCGCGTATGACTTTTTCCCACCAGATGGTGAGGCTTGTTTTTGTGGAGCAGCTCTACCGCGCGATGACGATCCTACGGGGAGAACCTTATCATCACGAATAAGATCATAATAGGAAGTCGATCACCAAGTATGCCCCGGCAGCCAAAAGCCCGCTCACGGGAATGGTTAGTATCCATGCCCAAAGCAAATCTTTGGTGACTCCCCAGCGCACTGCCGACAATCTTTTTATGGATCCAACTCCAATAATACTTCCTGTAATCACATGTGTCGTACTAACCGGGACGTGAAGTATTTCGGTGATAAACAAGGTGATGTAGCTTGCCGTTTGCGCACAAAAACCTTCGATGGGTGTGATCTTGGTGATCCGGTTTCCCATCGTTTTCATGATTTTCCATCCTCCGCAAGCCGTTCCAATGGCAATTGCCGTGAAGCAGGCGATAGGCACCCAGTCGTGCATTTCCTTCATGGAGGTCATTCTCAGCAAGGGATGTACGTCGGGATTCTTGTGTGTATAGGCGATCAGTGCTGCGGCGATGATACCCATCACTTTTTGCGAATCGTTCAGCCCATGGCCGATGCTCAGCAGGGCAGAAGAGATGAGCTGGAGTTTTTTGAACCAACGTTCCATCTTTCCCGGTTTCGATTTTCGCACAATGTACAATGTAATCAGGGTGATGATATTTCCCCCTATCATGCCCAGCACGGGAGCGAAGACGATGAACAAGACGATAATTCCGATCACTTCCGAATGCACTGCCTTGAATCCTGAAGCGGCGATCGCGTCACCGGCTAATCCTCCAATCAGCGTGTGCGAGGAAGAAGAGGGGATGCCGAGCCACCAGGTGATGAGGTTCCACGAAATGGCAGCTACCAAACCAGCGATAATCACATGGGATGGGTTGGATATGAAGCTTGTGTCCACCGTTTTGGAAACGGTGTCCGCAATTCCAAACCCGCCGATGATAAATTTAGCAATGAAATAAGCGACAAAGTTGAAGAATGCAGCCCATACGACGGCTTGGGTGGGAGAGAGTACTTTGGTGGATACGACAGTAGCTATCGAGTTGGCCGCATCGTGAAAGCCGTTGATGAAATCAAAAACAATTGCTAAAACAATGATAATGATTAGTAATGTCATTTGATCTTGGTTTTTAAGAATATTTCACGATGATTGTCTTGATGACCTTGCCTACGTTTTCTGCGGCGTCGGTTGCACGTTCGAGTTCGTGCAGGATATCTTTCAACTTGATGATTTCCACGGCATCTTTTTCATTTTCGAACAGGTCGATCAGGAAGTGCTCATATACGTCGTCTGCCTTGTGTTCCAGTTCGGCCAGCTGAGAACAATATTCTGCTATGCGTGAGCTATTTTTCTTCAGGATGTCCAATTCGCCAACTGCCTGCACTACCACGCCTGCCGATTCCCTCACGATCTCGGCGAGCTTTGTGGCGCTTTGCGGAATTCGTTTTGGGTTGTAGAGCATGATCCGCTTGGCGCAACTGTTGATGTAGTCTGTCACATCGTCCATGGTGCTAGCCAAGTTGTTGATGTCTTCCCGGTCGAACGGGGTGATGAAAGTGTTGTTTAATTCGTCAAAGATCTTGTTTTGAACTCGGTCTCCTTTCCGTTCTTCTTCTTTGACTCTTTTGAAATGTTCTGTGGCTTCGGCATTGGATGTTGCCTTGGATGCTTCGATGATTAGCTCTGATGCACGATACACGACATCGGCCAGCTCGCTAAGTAATGGATAGAACTTGGGTTCTTTGGGTGTGAACTTACTAAATAAATTATTTTTCATAAAAAGTTAATTGTCTATATCAGTCTATTTGAGTACCTCTTTCCTTGATTGTCGATGAAAGGGAAGCTATTCGGATATTGTTTCGACAATATAAAAGGCAGGCGAACCTGCTCAATCTTTAGCAACAAAGATACAACGATTTTAGAGAATATAAATAGAATTATTAAGAATTTATGAACTTACAGTTAAGTATAGATTCCATGTGTTTGCTTTTAGAGTGGGTTTTTAGTTGCAAATTGTTGCAAAATTTGCAGTCGATTTGCAAATGTATAGCGTAAGATGGTTTTGAGTAATAAAAAGAATTCCATCCGTTTTCTCGAACGAATGGAATTTTGCGAATGGAATCCGTCTTTGTTTGAGGTCGATAGAAGCTTATCTTTTTAGAATATTCGAAATGGAGGAGCTGGCAATGTGCACCTTGATAAGTCCCATATAGTAGGGCGCGATTTCGTATTCGTTGAACCCATACGTGATGCCGTCTTTGGTGATGAGGAAATTGTTGTTTGGCTTCAAGTCGTTTAGGTCAAAGAACCCTTTCTCGATCAGCTCTTCGGGTCTGGTAAGCTTGTTGACGGCCAGTAATTGATGGATGATGGCCTTTTTCAATTCCGCTTCGTATCCCGGCTTGAATATGTCCGATTCTTTGATCGGCTTGCCTGTTTTGAGGTCGATGTTGTAATATCCGGTGTGGTGAGAGCCGTGGGCTCCGCCGTTGTAGTTTTCGACGTAGGCACAGAAGCTCAATGTGTCCGGCTTGGACGACGGGAGTGTGTCGGTGCGCATTGTCTGGAAGGTGTTTCCCCAGCTCTGCATTTCAAACCCTTGGGCTTTGGCCTTGTTGTAGTCGGATGCGGTGGCGAGATAATCTTCCTCATATTTTTTATAGAAATTGTCGGTGGCTTCTTGGGGTTTGAAGTGGGCATATTCCGCACCGAACAAGGCTTCCACGAATTGTTTTTGAACACTCTGCAGAAGCATTGAATCGCCTTTGATGGATGAAGGGAAGACGAAGTGGATTGCCAATTTATTGACAGGACCAGACGTGTCGTTGGTCAGGGCGATGCTTTTGTTGACGACAAGACTGTCGTACACAAGGGTTCGTGCGGATTGCTTCACGGTTTCCTTGGTAGTTCTTTTGCACGATGTAATCGCCGTTGACAATAGGGTTACCACCAATAGTATTGGAAACAAGAATTTCTGAGAATAATTCATCGTTTTGCTCGTTAATGAAGGTTACATTTCGGGTTTATCTTCACAAATATATAACAATAAAAATAGTCTATTGTTGTCCTTTCAGATGGGAGGTTGATAAAAACTTAATAGTCTTTTATTCAATGAGCAATATTTGCAGAATAAAGTCGTTTATTAAAATGAGTATGAAACGAGTAAATTTTGTGTGCGAATGAAGGAAATCTCTACTTTTAAGAAAGGAAATGCGCAGAAAGATTCAAAGAAAACAGAAATTGGTCCTTCTCAAATGACTTTGGATTTTTTGTGTCAATTTGCAAGATGCTATTATGTGGACAAAAAACTCACCACATTGCGTCAAAATGAGTTTGTATTGAACTGATTTCAAATCAGTCAAATCATTGGCTGAAAAGCCAAAACCGACAGGACTATTGCTTCTTGTATTGCCGGTTTTGGCTTTTTCCTTTTTATTCACGATTGATTCTCAACGGCCAGGAATTCTTTGCAATTTTGTTGAGATCCGATTTTATGTCTTTTCGGGATTCCGATATGTTTGCTGGCAACATGATTCCTGCATCTTGATTTGTAATAATTTACGCATACAATACTTGCCTTTTGTGAGTCTCCATGGATTTTTTGTTGAAGCTGCGGGAACATATCTTTGACGCAACTTGCATCCTTTTTACAGATTTTTTTATAAGTTTGTTTCCTCTAAACGACTTAAAAAAATAGATAGCGAATAATGGAACATAAGATAGCACCTTCAATATTGTCAAGCAACTTCCTGAACTTGAGATCCGAAATCGAAATGTTGAACAAAAGCGAGGCCGACTGGATTCACTGCGACGTGATGGACGGCGTGTTTGTTCCCAATATTTCGTTTGGGTTTCCAGTGTTGGAACAGGTGCGTGACATTGCCGCCAAGCCTCTCGACGTACATCTGATGATTGTCAATCCAGATAAGTTTATCCCTGAGGTGAAAGCTGCGGGGGCATATATCATGAACGTGCATTACGAGGCCTGCATTCACCTTCACCGCACAGTTTGTGCCATCAAGCAGGCCGGGATGAAAGCTGCGGTGACAGTCAATCCGCACACCTCGGTGGCTTTGTTGGATGATATTCTCGAAGAATTGGACATGGTGCTCATCATGTCGGTGGATCCCGGATTCGGAGCTCAAAGATTCATCGAGCATTCCTTGCAAAAGATTTCGACGCTCAAGGAAATGATCCTGCGCAAGAACTTGAAAACCCTGATCGAAGTGGATGGCGGCATCAACCGCGAAACGGCTAAATTGGTGCTGGAAGCCGGAGCGGATGTGCTGGTGGCCGGAAATGCCATTTTTAAATCGAACGATCCCTTGGCTGCCATCAGCGAAATGAAATGCTTGGGCAGGCTATGAGATAATATGCCAATGTGCTAATGTGCCATTAATATAATGAATGAAGTTTTATTTGCACATTAGCATATTGATTAACACACGCTTTACTGTAATTGTATGAAAGACTTTTTGGATAAAGCCCCCTTTGCGAGACTTTTGCTTGCGCTCTTGTCGGGGATCTTTCTGCAATATTACGTCGGTTTCGCTCATTTTTCGATCTATTTCTTTGTTTTGGGCGCAGTCTTTTTGATTGTTTCTTACCTTTTGCCGCAAAAAATTCGTTACAGATTCCGACCTCTTTTCGGGATCGGCACTTTGCTCGTAGTCTGTGGCCTGGGAATTGTAGCAACTGCCCAAAAACAGAGTCAGGTGGCATTTGCATTTCAAAAGCAGCCCTTAACCTACACGGCCACCATTGCCGAAATGCCTCAGATAAAACCCCGCTCGATTGCTTGCCGTCTTTCCCTGGATGACCGTGAAAGACACAATGTGGTGTGTTATTTTCAGGCCGATTCCATGAGCCGGACTTTGCACGTGGGCGACAGGGTACTGTTCTATGCCGAACTAAAGCCCTTCAAGAACCGGGGAAATCCCGACGATTTCGACTATATAACTTATATGTCTCGGATGGGCTTTTCTGGCACGGCCTACATTGCAGCTTCCCGTTGGGAGAAGCTTGCTCCGGGAGGTTCTTCGTTGTATATCTATTCGCAGCAGCTTCGTGCTCGCATCCTCGATTTTTACCGGAAGTTGGGTCTCTGTCATGACAATTTTGCCGTCTTCTCGGCGTTGACACTTGGCTACATGGACGAACTCGACGATTCTGTCCAGCAGACGTTCCGTGCCACTGGCACCTCGCATATTCTCAGTGTGAGCGGCCTCCACGTTGCCATCCTTTACATGGTGATTGCATCCATGCTGAGTTTTCTCCCCAAAAACCGTAGGATGGTGGTATTTCGTCAACTGTTGATAATACTGTTGCTTTGGGCGTATGCTTTCCTCACGGGTTTGCCGTCGTCGGTGGTGCGGGCTACACTCATGATTTCGGTGTTTTGTGCGGCGGTGGCTATCCGCCGAAAGGCATTCTCCTACAACACGGTTTGTTTTTCGGCTTTTGCCATGCTTCTCTACAATCCCTACGATTTTTTCAATATCGGATTCCAGTTGAGCTTTGTGGCCGTGCTCTCGATCTGCTTTTTCTTACCGCCGATCTTGAAAATTATCCAACCTAAAAACAAGATAATCAAATTTTTCTGGGAAACATCCGCCGTTTCGCTTGCGGTGCAGCTGGGGACTTATCCTATTTGCCTGTATTATTTCGGAACGTTTCCCACCTATTTTTTCCTCACCAATTTGGTGATTGTTCCCTTGTCCACCTGCGTGATGTATTCCTCTTTGGGGATTTACCTTGCCGCATGTGCTTCTTGGCTGTTGCCCGCCTATTCGGGAGGGATTTATTTTGTCCCGGTCTGGGTTCTCGATTCATTTTTGAGACTTTTGCTCGGTTTTGCCTCGTTTTTCGAGTCCTTGCCTTCCGCCTTGCTTAAAAATATGTCGCTCAATTTGCCTCAAATGTTTCTGCTGATGATGCTAAGTGTTGTTGCCGTGCTTTTTTTTCAACGGCATCGGCCAAAAACATTGATGCTTGCTTTGGTGACAATCTCCTTGTTCTTGTTGATCGGATTGCCCGCTTTTGCAAAAGAGAAAGATCGTTCGGTGTATGTGTTCAACCGGAAAGACAAGCTTGAAATTGGCAGGGTGGGAGAGCTGTGCTTTGTGCCGGACACTACCCGCCAAAGGCCATTTGCCCTGTTGGAGATCTCCGGGTGTAAAATAGCTGTTGTTCAGTCGGATGCTTGGTCGGGGATGAAAGCTGATAGGCCGTTTTCGGTGGATTGTTTGGTATTGACCGGCCACGATTCCATATCGATGTACCATATCAAGAAACTGTTTCACACGAAATTAGTCGTTTTGGACGGTGTGCTTTCTGCCCGTGCTTCCCGCCGACTGCAAAGGGAATGCAAAAAGTTGTCAATAAGCTCCTACGATGTGAAGGAGAAAGGGGCGTTTAGAATAAAAAATTACTAATTTTGTAGGCTTTATAACACCGAAAGGGATAAAACCTTCTATGATAACAAAAATAATTGCCGAAGAAAAAATCGTTCAGGTACAGCGTTTGCTTGACAAGTATGACAACATTGTAATCGTCACCCACGTGTCTCCCGACGGGGATGCAATAGGTTCCACATTGGGGCTTTTCCATTACCTGATGGGAATGGGGAACCGGGTGCATGTGATTGTTCCCAACTCTTTCCCTCAATTCTTGAAATGGATTTCGGGAACAGACAAGATCATCCAGTACGACTATCATCCAGACTTGTCGGCCCGTTTGGTGGCTGAGGCCCAGCTTATTTTCTGTCTCGATTTCAATGTATTGAAACGGATCAAAGAATTGGGGGAACTGGTGCGTGCCGCAAAGGGCAAGAAAGTGATGGTGGATCATCATCCTTATCCCGAAGATTTTGCCGATGTGACCATTTCGTATCCTCAGATTTCGTCTACCAGCGAACTGATTTTCCGCCTGATTTGCCGGATGGGTGATTTCGACCAGATTTCGAAAGAAGCTGCGGAAGCCATCTACACTGGCATGATGACCGACACCGGGGCGTTCACCTACAACTCCAACAGTCCTGAAATATATTACATTATCGGGGAATTACTCTCCAAGGGAATCAACAAGGATCGGATCTACATCAATGTCTATAACAATTATTCGGAAGACCGTTTCCGGATGATGGGCTATATGCTGAGCGAAAAGATGAAAATCTTTCCGGAACAAAAAACCGCACTGCTCTGCCTCTCGAATGCCGAGCAGGAACGGTTTCACCGTCAAAAAGGGGACACAGAAGGTTTCGTGAACATTCCTTTGAGTATCAAGGGGATTGTCTTCTCGGCGATGTTTCGGGAAGATACCGACATGATTAAGCTCTCGTTCCGTTCGTCGGGCAAATTTCCGTCGAACATTTTTGCCGCTGAAAATTTCAACGGAGGAGGCCATCTGAATGCTGCGGGCGGCGAGTTTTACGGATCATTGGAAGATGCAGTGCGCCGTTTTGAGGAGGCCTTGCCTGCATATTTCGAAAAATATTACGAAGAATAACATTAATTTATACCTAAGTTGGATTGCCTTTTAAATCTTTTGCGTTTATTTGGTAATAAATTTCACACCTGAATATATGTCGCTAATAAAGTCAATTTCCGGAATCAGAGGTACCATCGGTGGCTCTGTTGGTGAGGGTCTTAACCCTTTGGATACCGTTAAGTTTGTATCGGCTTACGCTCAGTTTATCCGCAACACAACCAAAGTCGAAGGCCGCAAGATTGTGGTTGGCCGTGACGCCCGCATTTCGGGAGCCATGATGGAACATCTGGTGGTTGGTACGCTTATCGGTTCGGGCTTCGATGTGGTAAACATTGGATTGGCCACCACTCCGACAACTGAAATCGCTGTGGTCAACGAGAAGGCTTGCGGAGGTATTATATTGACAGCCAGTCATAATCCGAGGCAGTGGAATGCCCTGAAACTCTTGAATGAAAAGGGCGAATTCCTGAATGCGGTCGAAGGAGCGGAAGTGCTGCAGATTGCGGAAGACGAAAAATTTGAATATGCCGATGTGGATCACCTGGGCAAGGCTTATGCCGACAACTACATGGCTTTCCATATCAATTCGGTTTTGAAATTGAAGTTGGTGGATGTGAATGCCATAAAGAAGGCAAAATTCAAAGTGGCCATTGATGCGGTGAATTCGGTGGGGGGTGTGATTATTCCCGAATTGCTTTATGCGCTTGGTGTGAATGAAGTGCTGAAGCTGCATTGCAATCCGCACGGAAATTTTGCACACAATCCCGAACCAATTCCACAGAACCTACATGAAATATCCAACCTCATGAAGAGTTGCAAGGCCGACGTGGGCTTTGTGGTGGATCCGGACGTGGATCGCTTAGCCATTGTGTGCGAAGATGGCGAAATGTTCAACGAAGAATATACTTTGGTGGCTGTTGCCGACTACGTTTTGCAACACACACCCGGAAATACTGTTTCCAATCTCAGCTCAAGCCGGGCTTTGAGGGATGTCACCCAAAAACATGGAGGCATTTACACCGCAGCCGCAGTTGGCGAAGTGAACGTGGTGGAAAAGATAAAGGCCACACAGGCTGTTATCGGTGGCGAAGGCAATGGCGGAGTCATTTATCCCGAAAGCCACTGTGGGCGGGATGCTTTGGTGGGTATCGCTTTGTTTCTGACGTATCTCGCAAAGTCGAAAAAAACGGTGAGCGAGCTGAAGGCTTCTTATCCGCAATATTTTATAGCAAAGCAGAAAGTAGAACTTACGCCCGAAATTGATGTGGATAAAATCCTTGAGGCTGTGAAACAAAAGTTCTCGGCTTACGAGATCACCGACATCGACGGAGTGAAAATCGATTTTCCGGACAAGTGGGTTCATCTGCGCAAATCGAACACCGAGCCTATCATCCGTGTTTATTCAGAAGCGCACTCCATGGAGGAAGCCGAAAAAGTGGGCGCTGAGGTGATGGATGTCATTCACGCTTTGGCGAAGTCCTAAAATCGTAAATTTGTAGCATCGTTTATTTACAGATTTGCAAATCAACAAATCAACAAAATGGTAAAACCCGATATTCAACAAGTTAAGCAACGATTTGGAATCATTGGCAACAGCACCGATCTCAACCGGGCCATTGAACGCGCCTTGGTGGTGGCCCCGGTGGACATGTCTGTGTTGATAACCGGCGAAAGTGGAGTGGGGAAGGAAAGTTTCCCGCAGATCATCCACCAGTTTAGCCACCGCAAGCATGGCACCTATATTGCAGTGAACTGCGGTTCCATACCCGAAGGGACGATCGACTCCGAATTGTTCGGCCACGAAAAAGGCTCGTTCACGGGTGCCACATCCGACAGGAAAGGATACTTTGAGGTGGCCAATGGCGGGACGCTGTTTCTTGACGAAGTCGGAGAATTGCCGCTTTCCACCCAGGCACGCCTGCTGCGTGTGTTGGAATCGGGTGAGTTCATCAAAGTAGGTTCTTCCAAAGTGGAGAAGACCGATGTCCGCCTCGTGGCTGCCACGAATGTGGACATGGTGGACGCTGTCAACAAAGGTCGCTTTCGCGAAGACTTGTATTACCGGCTCAATACCGTGCCCATCACGATACCTCCTTTGAGGCAACGCAAGGAAGACATAACTCTCCTGTTCAGGAAATTTTCAAGCGATTTTGCCGAAAGATACCGTATGCCTGCCATCACCCTGACGGATGAAGCCAAAGACGTGCTCAAGAATTACCGTTGGCCGGGAAACATTCGCCAGCTGAAGAATATCACCGAGCAAATTTCCATCATTGAGCAGACTCGCGAAATAACTCCCGCGATACTCCGCTCGTATCTCCCCTCGAACGAGGTGGGGATGGTGCCCTTTTCTTCTTCAGCTGACAAGTCTGACCAGAAGATATTCAACAGCGAGCGGGAAATATTGTACCAAGTGCTTTTCGACATGAAAAGGGACATGACCGAGCTCAAGAAGATCGTGCATGGCCTTGTGTCCAAAGGGTCTGTGCCTCCCGAAGTGATCGCCGACCTGAACAAAGACTCGCATCCCTCAAATTTTTCGGTGGAGCCGGAAGTGCAGCTCCCCGCCAAATACGAGAATGTGGTGACGCCTCTGTTTGCCGAGCCTACGGCCGTCAACCGCAACGAGGTGGAAGATGCTATCGTGGAAAATGATTTTCCAGAAGAAACCCTTTCTTTGGAGGAAGTGGAGCGGAGCATGATCGTGAAAGCCTTGAGTCGCCATCAAGGAAAGCGTAAATTGGCGGCCCAGGATTTGAAAATATCGGAACGCACGCTTTACCGCAAAATCAAAGAATATAACTTGGAAGATCTATGAAACGGAATATCTTTTTAGTCCTGATGTGTGCGTTCGTGTTTTCCGGATGCAAGTTCTCGTATAGTTTTACGGGTACAAACATCGATTACACACAGACCAAGACGATTAATATACACGACTTCACGAATCAGGCTACGTTGGTCTATCCGACATTGTCTCAGATTTTGAGCGAAAAGATGCGCGACGTATATACTAAAAGCACTAAGCTGAAATTCACCGATCGGGATCCCGACATTGAGATCGAAGGTGAAATCGTAAAATACGAATTGAGCCAGCAAGCCGTCAAGGACAATGCTTACGCATCCGAAACACGCCTCACGATGACCGTCAACGTTCGCTATCGCAACAATCGGAATACTGCGCTGAACAAGGAGTTGAGCTTTTCCACCTACGAGGTCTTTTCGAACAACCAGACTCTTTCCCAAGTGCAAGAAGAGCTGGTCAACAAGATGACCGCCGATGTGGTGGATCAGATTTTTAATGGAACAATGGCAAACTGGTAGCTCGATGGAAGTATTGCATGAACAAATAAAGAGCTTCTTGGAATCGGGAAAGGTGGGAAGCAATCCCGATTTTCAGGCAGTGAAAGAGCTTACCCTGAAATATCCTTATTTCCAGGGGCTGTTGTTCTATTACCTTAAGGCTCTTTATGTGGGCAATGGACCGGGATTCCATCCCGAGTTGCATCGGCTTGCCCCGTTGGTCGCCGATCGGAAAGCCTTGTTCTATGCCATATTCAGCGAAGAATATGCCATCTTTTTTAAGAAAACAGGGAAAACCGAACTTCCCGGCGATCGCACAGGCGTTCTCTTGGGAGCATTTTTCAACCAGTTGGCCGATTCTTCTGATAAGGGGGATGGCTTGGATGAAAACTTGCTGAATGCGGGAATTGTCTCGGTCGATTATTTTTCCTATTTGGAAAAATCGGATCAATCCGGCCCCGTTTTTTCTATGCCCGAAAGCAGCCCGAAGCAGGAAGTATCGCTTCGTCATCAACATATTATAGATGATTTTATAGAAAAATCGGATAATGGCGAGGATTTCAAGATAAGAATCAGGCTGGACGACAATGCAGCCGAGCCATCTTCTGCAGAACCGCAGGCGGGAGACGATTCGTTGGAAGACAGCATGTTTTTTACTGAAACTTTGGCCCGGATCTACATCAAGCAAAAGAAATACGAAAAAGCCTATCAAATTATTAAGCAATTAAGTTTGAATTATCCGGAAAAAAATATTTACTTTGCAGACCAAATTCGTTTTTTGGAGAAATTGATGATGAATACATCGAATAATAAATAATTACAATATAATAAATGAGTACTCTTATTACTTTTCTTGCTGTATTCTTTGCCATTGTTTTGGTATTGATTGTTCTTGTGCAAAATTCAAAGGGCGGTGGCCTTTCTGCGAACTTCTCTTCGTCCAACCAGATCATGGGTGTTCGCAAGACGACCGACTTTCTGGAGAAGGCAACTTGGGGATTGGCTGGTGCGATCATCATTTTGAGTATCCTTAGTGCTGGATTCAAGGGTAATAGCTCTCACGAACCTCAGTCGGAGGTGACGGCACCTGCTGCGGCTCCTGTAAGCAATACCACATCTCCCGATGTTTCGCTTCCCGGATCACAAGCTTCTGCGCCTGCCAAACAAGGTGATGCTCAGTCGTCGCAACAACAGCAGCCCCAAAGTGCAAAACCTGCATTTCCGGGAAAACCTGCAAAATAAAGACCGATCATAGAAATATAGAAAGGGTGGCTCAAAAGTCACCCTTTTTTTATGGTTAGTTGTCTCGCTTTGATTGTTTGGGCTTTTGGCTCAAGCCTTTTTCAGCTCGATTCGGAACGTTGTTCCTTTGCCTATTTCCGAAGATTTCACGTAGATTTTTCCTGCATGGTACGATTCAATGATTCTCTTCACGAGCGACAATCCCAATCCCCAGCCTCGGCTTTTGGTGGTGTATCCAGGGGTGAAAACGGTTTTGAATTTTGATTTAGGAATTCCTTTTCCTGTGTCGGTGATGTCTAAATAGGCAGTCGAATTTTTTTCCGTCACCACGTAGTAGATGTCGCCTTGCCCAGCCATTGCATCCACCGCATTTTTAGTAAGGTTTTCCACCACCCAGCTAAATAGCGACTCGCTAAGCAGTACCTGGGCGTTGGTTTCCGGTTCGAAATGAAGTGTCACTTTTCTTGAAATACGTTTTTCCAGATAGTCCAGCGAGTTTTGCATGCATTTGTTCAAGTCGCTCGGTATGGGCTCTGGAACAGAACCTATCTTCGAAAAGCGATCCGTTATCATTTGGAGCCTTGCCACGTCTTTCTCCATTTCGGAGACAAAAGGTGAATCGATATTTTTCATCTTGAAATATTCCACCCATGCCATCAGTGACGAGATCGGAGTTCCGAGTTGGTGCGCCGTTTCTTTCGAGAGGCCTACCCACACCTTGTTTTGCTCCGCCTTCTTGCTGCTCACTAATGCCAGGAAAGACACCATCACGAAGATCGCCAGCACGCTCAGCTGCACGTAAGGGTAGAGCTGGAGCCTTTTGAGCGTGTATGAATCGTCGTAGTAGATGAATTGCTTGAATCCTTGATCCTTTTTCTCACTGATAACAATCGCTTCGTGCTTGTTTTTGAATGAATGCAGCTTTTTGCGCAATAGCTGCAGGCTGTCCTTGCCCGCGATGTCGATGTTGACATAGTTAATCACCTTGTCGTGTTCGTCGCAGAGGATGGTGGGGATGGTGGTGTTGTTCGATAGTATTTTGAGGATAAGGCTCAGGTCGTTTTTTTCGTCGCTTTCGGCGAACGCTTTGTTAGCTTCGGCCCACAGCTCGATTTTTTTTCGTTCCTCGTTTGCCAAGTCTTTCACCAGCGAATTGGATACGATCAGGGAAACAACAGCTATCAAACAAGCTATGGCGATGAAAATATATTTGAAGAGTCCTCTTTTTTCGTAGAATTGCATCTTTAAGTAGTAGAAATAGTTGTTTTATTTAAACGGAGGAATATCGGAAATATTTCAACATGGCGAAACGCCCGAAACAATTAGAGGCTGCCAAACGACAGCCTCTTGTTTCTCTTCTTTCGGAGGCGAAGGTTATTGCCTTCCGCCTAATTCTTTGTCTAATAAGAAAATGCCTAATCCATTCCCGTCGATCCCTTTCAGGGCATCGATGATGGATGTCACGGTGCTTTCTTCTTCCACTTGTTCGTCGATATACCATTTCAGGAACGATTCCGTGGCATAGTCGTTTTCGGTGCGGGTGAGCGCAACCAGATTGTTGATGTGTCCGGTCACGATCTGCTCGTGCTTCAATGTTTCTTCAAAAGCCTGCAGCGGAGAATCCCAGGATGTGGGCACTTCTTTGATTGGAGCTAACGACACTTTACCGCCACGTGTTATGACGTAGCCGATAAGCTTGGAAGCGTGGCCTTGCTCTTCGTGGAACTGGGCTTTGAACCATTTTGCGAATCCGGGCTTGCCATCCGACTCCATGTGTACGGAGATGGACAGGTAGAAATAGGCAGACCAAAATTCAGTATTGATTTGCGCATTTAATGCTTCTTCTACTTTTTTTGACAACATAGCTTTAAAATTTATATAATTGTTAGCAATAGACTATTTTTGCACTGTAATTACAACATAAAAATGGCATTGAATGTTTCTCCAAATATACAAAAATATTATTATTGCGGCGTGTTTCTGGGGTTGAAACTTTGAGATCCTGCCTGAATTGCACGTTTTTAGATGGGCTGTCTATTTGGTATAGATAATTTATGTTTGCTGTTTTAACATATTATCACGCTGGAATATGTCATTGTGTAATTAATTGGAATATCTTTGTATTTATAAATATCATCTATATTAGTAGAAATTTATTTATGGCTAAAGTAAAAGGTGTAGTTGTTGTCAACGATGAACGTTGTAAAGGCTGCGATCTGTGCGTGGTTTCTTGTCCTTGTGACGTGCTGGTGCTTCATGAGCATGAAGTGAATAGTAAAGGCTATCATTATGTCTATATGAAGAACCCGGAAGCGTGCATTGGTTGTGCAAATTGTGGTTACGTATGTCCCGACGGATGTCTGACTATTTATAAGAAGAAAAATCAATAAAAAGCCTAAGACAGATTAATGCGGTAAACAATTTGCCGCGATAGTCTGTTTTTCTATTTATAAACATATCAATAATGACAGAGTCCCAAGATATCGTGTTAATGAAGGGGAACGAAGCCATTGCTTATGCTGCCATCCGAATTGGCGTTGACGGCTACTTTGGCTATCCCATCACTCCCCAATCCGAAATAATGGAAACCCTCATGAACGAGGCTCCGTGGACAACCACTGGAATGGTTGTCTTGCAAGCTGAAAGCGAGATTGCAGCAATAAATATGGTGTATGGAGGTGCTGCCTGCGGAAAAGCGGTAATGACCTCCTCGTCGAGCCCTGGCATCAGTCTCAAGCAAGAAGGAATTTCATATCTTGCGGGAGCAGAGTTGCCTTGTTTGATTGTAAATGTGATGCGTGGTGGTCCTGGTCTGGGTACTATCCAACCTTCGCAATCGGACTATTTCCAGACAGTGAAGGGCGGAGGTCACGGTGATTACCGGTTGATAACCCTGGCTCCTGCGTCAGTCCAAGAAATGGCCGATTTTGTGGACCTGGGTC
>ERZ778028.2114-NODE-2114-length-16034-cov-4.671444_pt1 | contig 16034 bp, 13 predicted proteins | sample MGYA00375758_ERZ778028 | MGnify/ENA primary metagenome ERZ778028 (study PRJEB29350, sample SAMN05389828) | bioreactor metagenome | isolation source: Thiocyanate bioreactor | place: South Africa: University of Cape Town | collected 2014-03-17 ... | reverse complement strand
GCCAGATGGTGGGCACGGAGGTGCCGGAGACATAGACCGCCGAGATCATCTGGGTGTTGCGGATATCGTCCAGCGGGTTCATTTCCAGAACCAGCAGATCGGCCCACTTGCCCTTCTCGACCGTGCCGATGGTCTTGTCGCCCAGCCATTCGGCATTGTCGGCGGTGGCGGACTTGATGGCTTCCAGCGGGGTGCGGCCCGCCATCACTTCCATCTGCAGTTCCTCATGCGCGTTGAAGCCGGGGAAGCGGCCATTGGGACCGCTGTCGGTGCCCATGCCGGTCTTCACGCCGGCCTTGATGATCGCGGTGTAATTGTCCATCGCCTGCACCACGGTGCGGCTCATGTCCTCGAACAGCCGCTTCTCATAGGGCAGGCCGGGAACGCGCAGCGGGCCCAGCATCACGGCCTTTTCCCGTTCGGGGCTGCGCAGCGCGTCCAGGGTGCCCGGCGTCACGCCACGGGTGAAGAAGGGATCGTGGATCCAGGGCATCACCGCCATGCTGTAGACGATCTCGCGGCTGAGGGTCGAGGCGATCTGCCAGGTGCCCTTGGCCTTCATCATGTCCAGCAGTTCCTTGTCCACCGGCTTGTCGCGCACGATATGGGCGAAACCGTCCACGCCCTGGCGCACCAGTTCCTTGGCGTCGTCCAGGTAATAGACATGCGCCCAGACCTTCAGCTTGTGCTTGTGGGCCTGCTCGATGATGGCCTTGGTGAGCGTGTAGGGCATCCGGTCCGGCAGCATGTGGCGTTCGTCGTCGATCCACAGCTTGATCAGGTCCACGCCCTTGGCCGCCTGCTCGTCCACCGATTTGCGCGCCTCTTCCGGCGTGGCGACCGGCACGTTCAGGCCCAGAAGGCCGCCATAGCCGCCCTTCCAGACCAGGCCCTGGCCGGAGGTGAAGACCCGCGCCATGTGCGGACGGCTGTTGCGGAGATCCTTGCGGATGTCGAAGATCACGTCCTTGTCGGTGCCCGCCACCTGCACGGTGGTCACGCCATAGGCGGCATAGGTCTTGAGGTCGGCCTCGACATTGGCGCGGTCGTAGAATTTCACGTCCTGCGACACATCCTGCATCATGCCGACATGGACATGGCTGTCGATCAGGCCGGGCATCACGAACTTGCCCGACAGATTCTCGACCTTGGCGCCGGCGGGCGCCTGGAGCTGCGACATGGGGCCGACAAACGCGATCTTGCCGTCGGTCATCACGATGGCGGAATTGGGCTGGGCGGCCTTGCCGGTGCCGTCGATCACCGTCACGTTGCTGAGAACGGTGGTTTCGGCCTTGGCCGGAGCACCCATCAAGGCCGCGGCGAGCATCGCGCCGATGGCCGAGCCCAGTTTCAGATGACGCATGACATACTCCCGTTATGCCGCCCATTGCCGCGGACTTCAGATGCGGCGCGGGCCGGCGTGATTATCGTTGTCCCTTGGATTTTGCCACTCCGGCGGTTCTGGCGCCGCCTTGCCCAGGAGAACATTCCACGCGGAATGCTGCAAAATTTCCCGGACCTTAGGGCAGCGCCCGCCGAAAAAAAAGGCGTCAAAACATTCACGCTGCACTGCGATATGCAAACGGCGGGCGCGTATCGGCCGGCGGTAAAAAAATGCCGCCTTCCGGAAGGAAGGCGGCACCAATGTCGCGGGTTGCATCCCGCTTTATTCTTTATATCCCCACATGCAGGAAGCCCACAGAGCGGCCCGCATTCCGGCTTGCGCCGATAACTCATTGATTTTTGATATTTTTCCTCTCGTCCCGCGCCCCATGGGAGACGATCTTCGCCATCTTCCCATCTTGCAGCGACTCTGTCGCACAGGCCGCCGTGAGAGAAAGACTATGACAACAGCAGGGAGATGCAAGCGCCGAATGCACGAAGCGGCGGCAAAATTCGTACACGGAATGCTGCGCTGCGGCCCTTTGCCCCAAACCGCAAACCCTCTAGCGTGCGGCAAAAATCAGCGCATCGGAGGGACCTATGGATCGGCGCACATTGATGACAGGCATGTTGGGCACGGCGGCCGCATCGCTCTGGACGCCGCCCAGCGCCTTCGCGCTGGGCCTGCCGAAGGACAAGATCAAGCGCATCCGCTACTACAAGACCCCGACCGACGCGGCGGGCCGTCCCAATGTGCATCAGCCGACCTTCAACCAATCCACCAATGTCGTCACCATCGAGACCGAGGGCGGCCTGATCGGTGTCGGCGAAGGCGGCGAGCCCTCCAGCATGGAGCAATGCGCCGGCATGTTGATCGGCGAGGACCCGTTCCGCGTCGAGCATCTGTGGCAGACCATGTATCGCGGCTATTTCTATCCGGCGGGCCGCGAAAAGACCCATTCGCTGGGCGGCCTGGACCTGGCGCTGTGGGACCTGAAAGGCAAGGCGCTGGGCGTGCCGGTCTGGCAACTGCTGGGCGGCAAGTCGCGCGATTACATCGAATGCTATGCCACCAGCTATCCCACCCCCAAGGGCGGCACCCTGGAAGACGCCGCCCGCGCCTGTGTCGCCGAAGGCTTCCGCGCCTATCGCACCGGCACGGCGGGCGGCCGCGTGCTGGACCGTTTCGAGGCGGTGCAGCAGACCTATGAGAACTGCAAGCTGATCCGCAAGGGCGCGGGCCGCGACGGCGGCTGGGCAATCGACTTCCACGGCGTGCTGGACACGCCCGACGCCATCCGCCTGGCCAACATGATCGCGGATCTGGGCCCCTATTTCGTGGAAGACCTGGTCCGCAGCGACAATATCGAAGTCTACAAGACCCTGCGTCCGCAGGTGAAGGTGCCGATCGCGATGGGCGAGGTGCTGGGCGCCAAGTGGGACAACATGGTGCTGATCAATGACCGTCTGGTGGATTACGCCCGCTGCACCGTGCCCAATGTCGGCGGCATCACCGAATATATGAAGATCTGCGCCCTGGCCGAAACCCAATATATCGGCATGATCCCGCACTTCACCGGCCCCATCGGCGAAACCGCGCTGGTGCATTGCCTGACCGCCACCTCGGTGGTGGCGCTGATGGAGATGACCGCCTCGGGCCGCCAGCCCTGGCCGTATCTGCCGGAATGCTACGACTTCAGGAACGGCAAGCTGTGGCCCAATGAGCGCCCCGGCCTGGGTGTGACGCTGGACACCAGCAAGCTGCAGCAGATCGGCGACTGGAGCGAGCCGTATCGGCCCATTCCGATCAATCGCCGCCCGGACGGGAGCTATACCAACTGGTAGGCGCGCGAGATTTTGCGGCGTGAGCAGGGTTGGCTAGCGGCAGCGTAGCCAACGCGCGGAGCGGGCTTAACGCCCGTGAGCCCGCGCGACGCACTCACGCCGCAAAAGAACCGCGCCTTTATTCAGCCCGCGTCGCGGAAAGCCGCCACGCATTTGGCGGCGCGGGCGGCGATCTCGTCATCGCTGAAATCGGGCTTGAACAGTTCCGAGCCCAGGCCGAAACCGGCCGCGCCCGCCTTTTTCCATTCCCGCATGTTGGCTACGCCCGCGCCACCCACGGCATAGACCGGGATGGACTTTGGGATCACCGCCAGCATGGCCTGGAGATGGCCGATGCCGCCGCTGGAGGCCGGAAACAGCTTGAGCGTTTTCGCGCCCGCCGCGATGGCGGCGAAGGCTTCGGAGGGCGTGAAGAAACCCGGCATGACCGTCATGCCGCGCGCCACGCCCTGGGCGATGACCTGCGTGTCGATATTGGGCGTCACCAGCAGCCTGCCGCCGACATCGGCGACGCCGTCCACCTGCTGGGCGGTCAGCACGGTGCCCGCGCCGCACAGGCAGCGGTCGCCGAACGTCTTGCTCAATATCTCGATGCTCTTGAAAGCATCGGGCGAATTCAGCGGCACCTCGATGGCGCGGAACCCCGCGCCATAGAGCGCCGCGGCCACGCCTTCGATCCGCTGCGGGGTGATGCCGCGCAGGATGGCGACCAGGGGCAGTTCGGCCAGAAGCGTATCGGGATTCATCAGCGCCATCCGTTGAGGGTCATCGCCGCCTGGATATGCACCAGCCCCGCCAGCGCGGCGGCGTCGCCATCCAGTACGGCGCTTTGGACAGCATAGGGCACCAGGGCGCGGTCATAAAGCGCCGCCAGCGCGGGGGTGCAGACCATCCGCACCGTGCCCGACAAGTCCAGCAGCGCCACCGCCGAGGCGGCGTCCTTGCCCAGCACCAGCGCCGACAGCCAGGAGGCCGCGTCCGCCTTGGGCATCACGCCGGTCACGGCGCGGGCGCGGGCGCTGAACAGAAGATGCAGCAGATCGGCCTTTTGGTTGCGGCGGGCAAAGTCCAGGCCCTGCGCGAAGGCTTCGCTGTCCGCCGCGACGGGACCGGAGTCGCGCGCCAGCACGCTGTGGCGGGACAGGACCTCGAACAGCTCGCCCGACGGCGCACTGAGAAACTGCGCGACCGCGCCGTCTTCCACCACCACCCATTTGGTATGGGTGCCGGGCATGCAAAACACATGGCGGCCCCGGCCCAGTTCCGGCTGCAGGCGCAGCGCCCCCAGAATCTGCACCTCCTCGCCGCGCATCACATCGGGGGCGCCGGTGGGGGCGGTGCAGGACAGGCCGGGCACGATGGCGATGGAACGGCCGTCATGCGCGAAACGCAGCGCCGCGCCCGCAAGCGCCTCGGCATGGGCGGGGCAATGCAGATACGGCACCTCGCGCCAGCCGATGGTGGAACCGACCATGCCGCCCAGCACGGCGGGCAGCTTGCCGTGCGCCGCGTCCCAGGCCGCGACGGCGGCGGCAAAGCGATCGGCGTGGCCCGGCACGGCGGCGCCCCCGGCTTCAGCCCGCGCCAACACGTTGCCATCCGTATCGCACAGATAAAGCCTGAGCCGGGTGGTGCCCCAGTCACCGGCAATGAAAGCTGCCTTGGTCATGACCGGTTTTCTATACGCCGCTGCCCGCCGTGTCGAATGACGGAACCCGGCTCCCGCCCGGCCGTTCTGGGGGGATGCTGCTGGAAGACATCAAGCGCGCCGCCGAACGGATGACGGGCCTCTCCCGCCCCTCCATTCACGCAGCGCAGGCCCTGGTGCGGGCGCGCAAGGCCCATGCCCATGTCTTCCGGGATGACGGCCTGACGCCCAATCATCCCTGCTGGCCACTGATCCACTATCGCGGCGTGGTGAAGCTGGACAAGGCCTTCGATCCGGCCGCCATTTTCGAGGTGCTGTTCGACCGCCATGGCTGGCGCGACGGCTGGCGGGACGGGATTTATGACTTTCTCCACTACCATTCGCGGACCCATGAAGTGTTGGGCATCGCGCGGGGCATCGCCACCGTGCGGTTCGGCGGCGCGCGCGGCCGCAATATCGCGCTCAAGGCCGGGGATGTCATCATTCAGCCCGCGGGTACCGGCCATCAACGCATCGCCGCCTCGCCGGACCTGCTGGTGGTGGGCGCCTATTCGGCGGGCAGCCCGTATGACGAGTTGCACGCCACCAAAGGCGATCACGACCGGGCGCTGGCCGCCATCGCGCGTGTCCGTCCGCCCCGCACCGATCCGGTCCATGGCCGGAACGGGCCGTTGAAACAGGTTTGGCGCTGAATGTTCATCGGCACTGCCGGCTGGAACATCCCGGCCCGCCATGCGGCCGGTTTCCCGCGCCAAGGCAGCCATCTGGAGCGCTATGCCGCCCGCCTCAACGCCGCCGAGATCAACAGTTCCTTCTACCGGCCACATCGCCGCGCCACGTATGAACGCTGGGCCGCCGCCGTTCCGGCAGCGTTCCGCTTTTCGGTCAAGCTGCCGCGCGCGATCACCCAGGACAGGCGGCTGCGCGATTGCGAGGACTGTCTTGCCCGTTTCCTGGATGAGGTTTCCGGTCTGGGGTGCAAGCTGGGCGTGCTGCTGGCGCAACTGCCGCCCAGCCTGGCCTATGACGCCGATGTCGCCGCGCGCTTCTTTCAGAACCTGGCCGGGCGGACGGCGGCCGGCATCGCCTGCGAGCCGCGCCATGCCAGCTGGTTCACGCCCCAGGCGGACCGCGCCCTGGCGGACTTGAAAATCATGCGGGTGGCGGCCGATCCACCGCGCGCGCCCACCGATGGCGCGCCCGGAGGATGGACAGCCTGCGCCTATTGGCGGCTGCATGGCAGTCCCAAAATCTATTATTCGGAGTACGAAGACAGCCGCCTGCAAGCGGTGGCGAAACAGTTGCGGCCCGGCGACTGGTGCATTTTCGACAATACCGCCGCCTTCGCCGCGCTGGGCAATGCGCGGACGCTGCAAACCATGACCGGATCCGATCAGCCGCGGCGCAGCGGTGGCGTATCCAGGTCGCGCATCTGCACCGGCATTCCGGACGGCTCGTAATTCACACGGCCATGCACCGCGGGCGGCCGGGCCAATATCTCTTCATAGAAGTCCCGGTCACGGCCCATCACCCGGATGGTCACCAGCGTGCCGCCCCGCTTCACACCCTCGGCATAGCGGCCCGCGTCATTCTCACTAACACCGGCCTCGATCAGAGCGCCGACCACACCGCCCGCCGCGCCGCCGGCGACCGCGCCCGCCACGGCGCTGGCCAGCCAGCCCGCCGCCACCACCGCGCCGATGCCCGGCAGCACAAAAGCGCCCAGCCCGGCGGCCAGGCCCGCCGCGCCGCCCAGCGCGGCGCCGATCCCCGCCGCCCGGTTCACCGCCGCACCGCGATCGTCGCGGCCGTCACGGTCGCGGTCCATGCCGTCATCGGCATTTTCCAGGTCATGATTGACCATCGCCAGGCTGCGGTCGCGGGACGGCGCGATGATGCCGATGTCATCCTCGGGCAATCCGGCGGCCTTGAGTTCATCCACCACGGCGCGGGCGGCCGCGCCATCCGGATAAAGACGGGACAGCGTTATCATCATCACAGGCTCCTGTTGAAAGTCGGCAGTGGCGCGTCCCGTCAACGCGCCCGCCGAGCGGCCGTTCCCATCGGACCTTCCGGGGCCTTCCGGGATGGAACCGTTTTGTTTCCAGCCGGTTGTCGGCACGTGACCCTTCACGCGGAGGACGATGGCATCATGGCCCGCAAATATTCCAAGGCGGCTTCCCGGAAAGTCGGAAAGGCCCTGCATGAGCGCAAGAAAGGCACGCTGCGCAGCGGGCCCGGCGGCAAGGGCGGCAAGGTGACGAGCCGCAAGCAGGCCATCGCCATCGGCCTGTCGGAAGCCCGCGCCGAGGGCAAGAAGGTCCCCCGGAAGGCCGCCAAGAAGAAGGCCACCAAGAAGAAAACGGCCAAGAAGACGGCGTCGAAAAAGAAATCCTGACGCGGCCTATTTGCCCGGCGGCACCAGCCCGCGATGTTCCAGCATCGGGCGGATGTCCGGGTCACGGCCGTAAAAGGCGCGGAACATCGGGGCGTAATCCAGCGTGTGCCCCTTGCTGAGGATCAGGTCACGGAACCGCTGGCCGTTGGCGCGGGTCAGCCCGCCATGCCGGGTGAACCAGTCATAGGCGCTGGTGTCCAGCATCACCGTCCACTGATAGGCGTAATAGGCGCTGGCATAGCCGTTGGCCCAGATATGCAGGAAATAGCTGGAGCGGTAGCGCGGCGGCACATTGGCGAAGTCGGTATGGGTATCGGCCAGCGCCTTGGCCTCGAACCTGTCCACATCCTGCGCCGGCGTTCCGGCGGGCAGCATGTGCCATTGCAGGTCCAGTTCCGACGCCGCCAGCAGTTCGCCCAGCGCATAGCCCTGACCCCAGGTCTGGGATTTCTTCAGCCGGTCGACCAGTGCCGGAGGGATCACCGCGCCGGTCTTGTTATGAACGGCATAGTTGCGCAGCACCTCCGGATACAGCGCCCAATGCTCGTTGAACTGGGAGGGGAATTCGACAAAGTCGCGCGCCACATTGGTCCCCGACAGGCTGGGATAGATCTGATTGGCGAACAGGCCGTGCAGGGCATGGCCGAATTCGTGGAACAGGGTGGTGACGTCGTCGAAGCTGATCAGGGCGGGCTGGCCCGGGGCGGGTTTGGTGAAGTTGGCCACGTTGTAGACCACCGGCCGGGTGCCCAGCAGCCGCGACTGGCCCACGAAATTGCTCATCCAGGCGCCGCCGGTCTTGTTGTCGCGCTTGAAGAGGTCGAAATAGACCAGACCCAACGCCCGGCCGTCATGGTCGAACACCTCGTAGACCGTCATGTCGGGATGATAGACGGGCAGATCGGTGCGTTGCTTGAAGGTGATGCCGTAAAGCCGGGTGGCGGCATGGAGCACGCCATCCTTCAGCACCCGGTTCAGTTCGAAATAGGGCCGCAGCTGTTCCTCATCCAGGTCATAGCGGTCCTTGCGGACCCGTTCGGCATAGCGCTGCCAGTCCCAGGGCTTGAGGTCGAACCGCTTGGGCTCGCGGTCGATGGCCTGCTGGATCAGCCTGGCCTCCTCGGCCGCCTTGGCGGCAGTAGCGGGCACCAGCCGTCCGATGAAAGCCTTCACCGCCTGCGGGGTTTGCGCCATCTGGTCGTACAGGACGTAAGACGCATAGTTGGGATAGCCCAGCAGCTTTGCCTTGTCCGCCCGCAGCACCGCCAATTGCCGGATGATGGCGCGGGTATCGTTGCCGTCGCCCTTTTCCGCCCGCGTCCAGCTCAGGCGATAGAGTTTCTCGCGTGTGGCGCGGTTGGCCAGCGAGGTCAGCAAGGGCTGCTGGGTGGTGTTCTGCAGCGGAATCACGAACTTGCCCTTCAGGCCCCGCGCCTTGCCCGCTTCCGCCGCCGCCGCGATCTCGGCCTCCGGCAGGCCCGCCAGCTCGCTCCGGTTGTCCACCACCAGAGCCGCCGCCTTGGCCGCCGCCACCAGCTTCTGCTGGAAGCTGGTTTCCAGGGTGGCCATCCGGCGGTTGATCGCTTTCAGCCGGGTCTTGTCGGACTCCGACAGGTTGGCGCCCGCATGGACGAAATCGCGATAGACGATCTTCAGAAGCTGGCGCGCTTCGGGGTCCAGTTTGAGCGTGGCCTGCCGGTCGTGCAGCGCCTTGATCCGCGCGAACAGGCGGGGATCGAGCTTGATGGCGTCTTCATGCGCCGCCAGCCTGGGCGCGAAGTCCGTCTGGATCTTGTCCAGCGCCGGATTGGTGTTGGCCTGCACCACCGCGAAGAAGACATTGCCCACCCGGTCCAGCAGGCGTCCGGCCCGCTCCATCGCCGCGATGGTGTTTTCAAATGTGGGCGCGGCCTTGTTGCCGGCGATGGCCGCGATCTCGGCCAGATGCTGGCGTATCCCCTCGTCCAGCGCGGGCCGGTAATCGCCATCCTTGATGCGGTCGAAGCGCGGCGCCTGATAAGGCAGCGTGCTGGGCGCGGCGAAGGGATTGGAGGACGGCAGCGCGGCAAAAGCAGGGGAAAAAGCCGAACCGGCGCAAAGACCGGCGCACAAACCGGCCGCCGCCAGCAATCCCGAACGCACTGTCATCGCCATCTCCGCCTTGTGTGGCGGCGATAGTAGCGGGGAAACGCGATCAGGCCAGCACTCAGCCGCCGCCGGCCTGGATCGCCGCGGTGGCGACGGTGACGCTTTCGCGGATGCCCTGGCTCTTCTTGCCCAGGGTCAGGACCGTCTGCACCCCCGGCGCGAACTCGCCCGGCAGGGCGGCGCGGATGCCGGTGACCTGGCCCACATCGATGGTGACGGTGCCGCCATCGGGGCGGGTCACGCGGATGGTGTCGCCGCCCGCATCCGCCAGATGCAGACTATGGCGTGAACCATGGGGATCGAGCACGCGGGTGATGCCGCCGACATAGGCGCGGGTTTCGGCGGGCAGGCGGCCGCCATGGACGCGCTGGCTGTCCACGCGGCCCGGCCCGGCATTATAGGCGGCGAACATCTGCGGATAGCCATAGCGCTTGTGCAGCCAGCGCAGATAAGCCGTGCCCGCCAGGATATTGTCGCGGGCGTCGAAGGGATTGCCGCCCAGCCCGTGCTCGGCGCGCATCTCGGCATAGGTATCCGGCATGACCTGCATCAGGCCGATGGCGCCCGCGCGGCTGACGATGGGCTGGCCTTCGCCCAGCATGGTGCGGCCGCCGCTTTCGCGGGCCATCACGGCGCGGATCCAGGGCTTGGGCACCTTGAAGCGTTGGGACGCCTCGGTGACATGGTCGTCCCAGCGGTCCAGCAGCTGGCGCGGCGTCAGGGCGGCTTCCCTATCAAAGACCGATGGGGTGGCCAGTGACGACGTCATGCGCACCGGCGCGGCACGCGGCGGACGCACCGCCTCTTGCCGGAATGTCTGTTGGCTGGCGTTCTGCGCCGCCAGCGCCCCGGCGACCAGCAGACCGCCCAGCATCAGGACGCGCAGGAAGCCGCGCGCGGGCATATCGGCGGCGGCGGATCGGGACTCGGACACAAGCGCGGTGTCGGGTGTCAGTAAGGTCTGTTTCATTGTGCCGGGTATCGGGACGCTCAAGAAGAAATCCGGACCCAACGGTCCAGATTTCGGATGCAGGCCCCTGCCTGGGCGCGGGGAGTAAAAGCACAGTGCGGCGATTTCAAGACATCGCCCGCGGAACAAAAGTTCCTGCAAAATCCTGCGCTTGCGGTGGCGCGCTTGAAAGCTGCGCGCAAAAGCCCACCTTGACCGCATGATTCCGCTTTCGGTTCTCGATCTGTCTCCCATCAAGCAGGGCAGCGACGCGCGCGCCGCCTTGCAGGAAAGTCTGGAGCTGGCGCGCCATGTGGAGGCGCTGGGCTATCGCCGTTACTGGCTGGCCGAGCATCACAACATGCCGGGCATCGCCAGCGCCGCGACGGCGGTGGCCATCGCCCATGTCGCGGGCGGCACCCGCACCATCCGTGTCGGCGCGGGCGGCATCATGCTGCCCAATCATGCGCCGCTGGTGGTGGCCGAGCAGTTCGGCACCCTGGCCTCGCTGTTCCCCGACCGCATCGACCTGGGCGTGGGCCGTGCCCCCGGCACCGATCCGCGTACCGCGCTGGCTCTGCGCCGCACCGGCAACGCGGAAAATTTCCCGCAGGACGTGCAGGCGCTGCTGGCCTATCTCGACGATCCCGCGCCGGACCAGGCGGTGCGCGCCATTCCGGGCGCGGGCACGAAGGTGCCGGTGTGGATTCTGGGATCGAGTCACTTCGGCGCGCAGCTCGCCGCTGCGCTGGGGCTGCCCTATGCTTTCGCCTCGCACTTCGCGCCCGACGACCTCACCGTCGCGGTCCAGCTTTACCGCCAGCAGTTCCGGCCCTCGCGCTGGCTGCAGACGCCGTATGTGATGCTGGGGCTGAACGCCTGCCTGGCCGACAGCGACGAGGAAGCCCGGCTGCTGTTCACCTCGGTGCAGCAGGCGGTGGTGAACTTGCGAACCGGCCGGCCCGGTCCACTGCCGCCACCGCTGCCCGGCTATGAGGATCGTCTGGAGCCGCGCCAGGCGGCGACGGTCAGCCATGTGCTGCGCTGCGCCATCGTGGGGGACCCCGCCCGCGCCGCCGCCGCGCTGTCGGATTTCATCGCGGCGCACCGGCCGGATGAACTGATGGTAACCAGCCAGATCTTCGATGCTGCGGCGCGGCGCAAATCTTATGGCATACTGGCGGACCTCCACGCGCCGGGCGGCTGACCGTCGCGACAGAAAGGGACCTTGCGCCGCTGGCTCCTCCGCCCCCCCGCTGCTAGGGTGCGCCCGCTCAAACCCTCGCTAAGAAGGGTTCGGGAGGAGCGTCAATGCAAACAGCCAATCCGGCCTGTCCGCTGCGCGGGCGGCCGTCACAGGACTTGTCCTAAGCCCTGTCACCGGCCCTGCCCCGGCGCGCGCCGTCCACTGATTTCACCTGCCCCTGATTCACTTGAAGGAGTTCACTCGTGACATTCAAATTCGGAATGCTGGCGCTTGTGGCGGGGCTCATCGCGGCCCCCGCCTTCGCCGCGGACTATCAGACCAACCTCGGCCCCATGCCGCTGGACGACGAGACCAAGACGGTGATCGGCGGGCGCGGCGAAGTCACCGCCACCACCGACGGCAACACCCTGACCGTGAAGGGCACCTTCCGCGACATGCCGTCCAGCGCCACCGAAGCCTCCATTCATACCAGCCCCGTGGCGGGCGTGCCGGGCGCGCAGATATTCACCCTGGACGTGACCAAGGCCAGCAGCGGCACCATCTCCGGCACCATCAAGCTGACCGGCGCGCAGGCGCAGGCGCTGCGGACCGGCAAGCTGTATGTGCAGATCAACAGCGAGAAGGCGCCCGACGAATATCCCTGGGGCCCCAAGGGCACCCTGTGGGGCTGGCTGTTCCCCAAATACACCTATGCCGGGCCGGGCGTGCCGCAGCAGGACCACTGGTTCCTGCCGCAGTATGACGTGCCGTCGCGCTGATCACACCCATTCGTCGAGGACTGAACAAGATGCGTAAGAAAACAGGTTTGCTCGTTACGGCAGCCACCCTGGCCGGCATCGGCCTGTGGGGCGCCAGCGCCGTCGGCCAGAACGCGGCCGGACCCTTCACCCAGGCGCAGGTGGATGCGGGCCATCAGGCCTATGCCGACGCCTGCGCCATGTGCCACCTGCCGGACCTGGCGGGCACCAACGACGCCCCGGCCCTGGCGGGCAGCGCCTTCATGGGCGCCTGGAAGAACCGCAGCACCGCGCAGCTCTACAGCAAGATCGCCGCCACCATGCCGGCGGGCGCGGGCGGCAGCCTGAGCCAGAAGCAGTATACCGACATCGTCAGCTATATCCTGGCGGTGAACGGCGCCAAGGCGGGCACCACCGCTTTCACGCCCACCACGGCGGTGACCATCGCCTCGGTCGCCACCGGCAAGGTGACGCTGATAGCGGCCCCGAAGCCCGCCGCAGGCAATACGGGCGCCACCGCCCAGACGGCGGGCCGCCAGGAATCCGCTCCGGCCAACGGACCGGGCGACGGGAACGCGCAGCCGCAGGGCAGCCTGTTCGCCCGCGCCATGGCCGGCGCGCGCATTCCCGATCCGGGCCGCTTCACCGTCTCCACCAAGCCGGGTCTGACGGTGGAGGGCAACATCCAGAACTACACGCCCGTGACCGACGAGATGCTGCGCAATCCGCCGGACGGCGAATGGCTGATGTACCGGCGCAACTATCAGGGCTGGAGCTACAGCCCGCTGGACCAGATCACGCCGGAGAACGTCAAGTCGCTGCAGCTCAAATGGATGTGGTCGCTGCCGGAGAACGGCACGCTGGAGATCACGCCGCTGGTGCATGACGGCATTCTCTATGTCTGGGGCACCGGCAACACCGTGCAGGCGCTGGACGCCAAGACCGGCGAACTGCTGTGGGAAAACCGCCTGGGCCCGCCGCCGCGCCAGCCCGGCCCCGGCCCGTCCACCGAAGAGACGCGCGCCATGGGCCTGTGGGGCACCAACATCTATGTCAACACGCCCCAGGGCTATGTCTATGCCCTGGACGCGCGCACCGGCAAGCAAGTGTGGAAGACCCACATCACCGACGAAAAGCCGATCCCCAACGGCAATGGCGCCATGTTCGGCGGTTCGACCGGCGGCGTGATCATCATCAACGGCCGCGTGCTGGTCGGCATGACCAATTGCGGCCGCAAGGGTGACGACAATCACTGCTATATCAGCGCCTATGACGCCAAGACCGGCAAGCGCGACTGGATCTTCCGCACCGTCGCGCTGACCGGCGAAAAGGGCGGCAACACCTGGGGCGGCCTGCCGGACAATGAGCGCAAGGGCGGCGAGACCTGGATCGCCGGCACCTACGATCCGTCCAGCAACACCACCTATTGGGGCACCGCCCAGGCCAAGCCCTGGCGGCGCGACCTGCGCGGTTCCGGTGACGGCGCGACGGACTATGCCAACTCCACCGTCGCCCTGGACGCAGACACCGGCAAGCTGAAATGGGCCTACAACCACGCGCCGGGCGAATCGCTCGACCTGGACGAGGTATTCGAGCGCGTGCTGGTGGATCACGGGGGCGAGAAGTCGCTGCTGACCATCGGCAAGGCGGGCATCCTGTGGAAGCTGGACCGCACCACCGGCAAGTTCCTGGGCGCCAAGCAGACGGTGTTCCAGAACGTCTATGCGGGCTTCGACGAGAAGACCGGCAAGGTGGTCTATCGCCAGGACATCAAGGACCAGAAGGTGGACCAGTGGCTGTCGTCCTGCCCCGGCCCGCAGGGCGGCCATGACTGGCAGGCCACCAGCTATCACCAGCCCAGCGACGCGCTGATCATTCCCTTGTCGCAGAGCTGCGTGTTCATGCTGGGCAACGGCTCGCAGACCTACTTCGAGATGCCGGGCACCGACGGCAATAACGGCCGCCTGTCCGCCTATCGGGCCAGGGATCTGAAGCCGCTCTGGTCGTTCCAGCAGCGGTCGCCCTTCCTGACGGGCGTGGTCTCCACCAAGGGCAACCTGGCCTTTGTCGGCGACTTCGACCGCGTCTTCCGCGCGGTGGACACCCGCAACGGCAAGACGCTGTGGACCACCCGCCTGGGCACCACGGTGCAGGGCTATCCGATCAGCTTCATGGTCGGCGGCAAGCAGTATATCGCCGTCACCACCGGCCTGGGCGGCGGCAGCCCGCAGCTCAAGCCGAGCACGCTGCTGCGCGAGGTCAAGCGCCCGCCCAACGGCTACAACCTGTTTGTCTTCGGTCTGCCGGACTGAACGGACAGATAAAGCGACGCCGGAACCGGGGGCGCCGCGCGAGCGGCGCCCCTATTCTTTTGATTTCACTGGTTTTTTCAGGTTTCCTGGAGGCGCGCTTGACGTCGCGGGGGCGGCCATAGCAAGCAGTGCCCGTCAAATAAGGGGGTTCTTCGTGCTGCGCTTCTTCCAGGCCCTGATGCCGCGCGAAGACAAGTTCTTCGGTCTTTTCAACAACCATGCCCGTACCCTGGTGGACGGGGCCGTGGCGCTGCGCGACATGCTGGAAGGCGGCCCCGGCGTCACCACCGCCTGCGCCCGCGTCGTCGCCCATGAGAATCAGGCCGACGACATCGCCCGCGAGGTACTTCTCAGCGTGCGCCGCTCCTTCATCACCCCCTTCGACCGGGGCGACATCAAGGAACTGATCGGCCAGCTCGACGACGCCATCGACCAGATGCAGAAGACCGCCAAGGCGATCACCCTGTTCGAGGTCAGCAGCTTCGAGCTGCACATGCGCCAGATGGCCGACATCATCCTGCGCTGCGCCGAGCTGACGGTGGAGGCGGTGGCCCTGCTGGAATCGCTGCGCGACAATGTGGGCCGCATCAACGCCATCACCGAGGAGATCACCCGCCTGGAGGAACAGGCCGACGAACTCAACGACCAGGGCATCAAGGCCCTGTTCCTCAAGCACCGGGGCGGCGACGCCATGGGCTTCATCGTCGGCAACGAGATCTATGATCATCTGGAAAAAGTGGTGGACCGCTTCGAGGATGTCGCCAATCGCATCAGCGGCATCGTCATCGAGCAGGTCTGACCCCTCATGACGCTGATCATCATCCTGATCGCCGTCGCGCTGATCTTCGACTTCCTCAACGGGCTGCATGACGCGGCCAATTCCATCGCCACCATCGTCTCCACCCGCGTGCTGGCGCCGCGCTACGCGGTGGCCTGGGCGGCCTTCTTCAACTTCATCGCCTTCACCATCTTCGGCCTGCATGTGGCCAACACCATCGGCACCGGCATCGTGGCGCCCAGCATCATCTCCGACCAGGTGATCTTCGGGGCGCTAATGGGCGCCATCGTCTGGAATGTGGTGACCTGGCTGGCGGGCATCCCCTCCTCCTCCTCGCACGCCCTGATCGGCGGGCTGGTGGGCGCGGGCGTCTGCAAGGCCGGTTTCGACGCCGTGGTGTGGCAGGGGCTGGGCAAGACCGTCGCCGCCATCGTGCTGTCGCCCGCCACCGGCTTCGTGCTGGCGCTGGCGCTGGTGCTGTTCGTCTCCTGGACCTTCCTCAAGGCGTCGCCCTACAAGACCGACAAGCTGTTCCGTCATGTCCAGTTCCTGTCGGCCAGCGCCTACAGCCTGGGCCATGGCGGCAACGATGCCCAAAAAACCATGGGCATCATCGCCGCCCTGCTGTT
>ERZ778028.2110-NODE-2110-length-16056-cov-3.998125_pt1 | contig 16056 bp, 10 predicted proteins | sample MGYA00375758_ERZ778028 | MGnify/ENA primary metagenome ERZ778028 (study PRJEB29350, sample SAMN05389828) | bioreactor metagenome | isolation source: Thiocyanate bioreactor | place: South Africa: University of Cape Town | collected 2014-03-17 ... | reverse complement strand
GAAAAAGGAATCGAATCGCCTACTTCGTATTCGGTGGAGGTGTCTTTTCCCAAGATTCCGTTCAATGTCTTTTGCGCCTGGCTGATGGCATGCCTTTGGTTAATGGCGTTTTCGTTGGCCACGTTCAGGTCTATCTTGGCCTGGAGCAATTGTGTCTTGTCCAAAAGGCCGGAATTGAACCCCGTTTGGGCAATCACCACCCTCTGCCTGTTGTAGTTGATGACCTCCTCCATCGACTTCAGCTGTTGCTTTTGCCGGATAATGTCGTAATAAGCCGACACCACATTATAGGTCACATCCAGCACTTTGGCATTGAATTGCAGTTCGCCCAGCGATTGCATTTCCCCCAATTTCTTTTTGGTGACGAACATTTTCCCCCCGTCGTACAATGTCCACGAAAGTTGCGTGTTCGCCCCCAAGGTCGTTACCGATTGGTTGGGATAGGTGTTGGTGATACCACTCGAAAGCTTCTGGGAGAGATGGTTGAATGCGAAGTTTCCCGAGCCGTTGAGGTTCACCGTGGGCAACATCCCGGCGTTTCCCTTGGTGTTGTTTATCTTGCTGATGTCGGCATCGTTGCGGGCCACCTGAATGTCGAAATTTCCCTTCAGGGCTATGTCGATAGCCTCCTCCAAACGAATCTTTTTCTGTGCCTGAAGTCCTACCGAAAGGAGCAGGGCGAATAACAGGAATTGCTTTTTCATCGGTTGTCTTTCTTATTTCGGGATAAAACAATGTAGGTTACGGGGATAACAAATAGCGTGAGTATCAGAGAAAACAGCAATCCGCCTACCACCACCGTGCCCAAGGGTGCACGGCTTTGCGCACCCGATCCGAGTGCCAGGGCGATAGGCAATCCTCCGAAAAAGGTGGCCAATGAGGTCATCACAATGGGGCGGAACCTTGCAGATGCCGCTTCGAAAGCTGCCACCCTCCGGTTCATTCCCAGTTTCCGTTTCTGGTTGGCAAATTCCACGATGAGGATCCCATTCTTGGTGACAATCCCGATGAGCATGATGATACCGATTTCCGAGAAGATATTGAGCGTTTGCCCGCAGATCCACAACGAGAGCATGGCTCCCGCAATGGCCATAGGGACGGTGATCATAATGATGAGCGGATCGATGAAGCTCTCGAATTGGGCGGCCAAGATGAGATAGATCAGCAACAGGGCGAGCACCAAGGCAAAAGAGATGTTGGAGCTGCTTTCCGCAAAATCGCGGGACGAGCCTGACAAGTCGGTGTTGAACGATTTGTCGAGCAATTTGTTGGCGATGCCGCGCATCTCGGCAATGCCTTCTCCCAAGGTTCGCCCGTTGGCTAAGTTGGCGGAGATGGTGGCCGATTTGTAACGGTTGTAATGGTATAATATGGGCGGGCTGCTACTCTCTTCGGTCTTCACGAGATTGTCCAGCTGTATCATGTTGCCGCTATTCGACCGCACATAGAGCGAGGTGATGTCTGCCGGCATACTGCGGTCTTCCCGATCCACTTGGCCGATCACGTAGTACTGCTTGTTGTTTTTGAGGAAATATCCGTACCGAGTTCCGCTATATGCCAAATTCAATGTATTCGAAACCGTTTTCTCGTTCACACCGAGGCTGTTGGCTTTCAAGCGATCCACAGTGATATTCATTTCTGGCTTGTTGAATTTCAGGTCCACATCCACATTGCTGAATACCGGGCTGTTTTGTGCCTCGTCCAAGAATTTGGGCAACACCTCGCGCAGCTTTTCGAAATCCAGGTTTTGGATCACGAATTGCACGGGTAATCCTCTCGACGAAGAGGTGGAGATAGTCGGTTCCTGGCTGGGGATGATTTTCCCGTCGGGAATGTTGGCATAAATCCGCGAAAGCTTGTCATAGAGGTTCTGCTGGGTTGTTTTCCGTTCGGAAGGATCGGAGAGAAAGGTAATTACATTTCCGGTATTGGCACTTCCATTGTTACCTGCGGCATAACGTGCCAGCACGTATTTCACGCCGTGAAGCGAGTCCATACTTATCTTGGCAATCTTGTCTATTAATTTCTGGTTGTATAGGTATTCGGTTCCTTCCGGTGCCGTGATGGCGGTACGGATAAAACTATGATCTTCCAAAGGAGCCAATTCCGATTTCAGGGCTTTTGAGAGGGAGAAAATAAGAACCAAACAAAACCCGATGATCGAAAAGGCAACCCATTTGTTCCGGATGAAAAAGCTGAGTATCCGCCTGTATTTATTTTCCATCCCTTCAAAAAAAGGCTCGGTAGCGACATAAAACTTCGAGTGGTGGCTGGAAGAACCTCCAAGGAGAACATTCAGTACGGGAGTTAATGTAAGCGAAACCACTGCCGAAATCAGCACCGCACTCGCCACCACAATGCCAAATTCGCGGAACAACCTGCCGGTGAATCCTTCGAGGAAGATGACCGGGATGAATACAATGGCAAGCGTCATGGAGGTAGAAATCACCGCAAAGAATATCTCGCGTGTCCCCTCGAAGGCCGCTTTCCATTTGTCCATCCCCTGCTCTATCCGCTTGAAAATATTTTCGGTGACCACGATCCCGTCGTCCACCACCAATCCCGTGGCCAGCACAATGCCAAGGAGCGTGAGCACATTGATGGAAAACCCGAAGATGTACATCACGAAGAAAGTGCCGATCAGCGACACCGGAATATCCAGCAAGGGACGCAAGGCAATCACCCAGTTTCTGAAAAACAGGAAGATGATAAGCACCACCAGGAAAATGGCAATGGCCAAGGTTTCCACCACATCTTTGACCGATTGGCGCACAAACACCGATTTGTCACGGGCCACATCCAGTTCCATCCCTTTGGGCATGGTGGTTTTCACTTGGTCCAAGCGTTTGTAGAATTCATCGGCTATTTCGATGTTGTTTGCCCCTGGCAGCGGGATCAGGACGAGCATCACTCCTGTGGTGCCATTGATACTGGAGCCCGATTCGTCGTTTTGTGAGCCTAAGGATGCTTCCCCAATTTCATTGAAACGAACCACCTGGCTGGCATCTTGCTTGACGATCAGGTTGTTGAAATCATCTTCCGTGGTCAATCTCCCGTGTGTTTTCAGCAACAATTCCGTGGCATTTCCGCGCAGCTTTCCGGCAGGCATTTCCACGTTTTCATTGGCAAGAGCTTGATCCACGTCCGAGGCCGTCACGCCATAAGCTGCCATCTTTTCCGGGTTCAACCATAGCCGCATCGAGGGGCGTTGTTGCCCGTAGATGGCCACGGAACTTACTCCAGGGATGGTTTGTAATTTTTCCTGCAGCACATTTTCCGCATAATCGCTTAGTTCGATGGCACTCATCGCACTGCTCTTCACGGCAAGCATGATGATGGGGTCGGAATTGGCATCGGCTTTGGTCACTGTTGGCTGCGCGTCTATGTCCTGCGGAAGCGTTCGGGTGGCTTGCGAAACCTTGTCGCGAACATCGTTGGCCGCTTTTTCAAGGTCTGTGCCCAGGTTGAACTCCACCGTTATCGAGCTGGCGCCTATGGCCGACTGCGACGAAATGGACTTCACCCCTTCGATGCCATTGATCGATTTCTCCAAAGGCTCGGTGATTTGCGACTCTATGATTTCGGAGTTTGCTCCTGAATAGGAAGTCTGCACCGTGATGATGGGCGGATCGATGGCCGGAAATAAGCGGACTCCCAAGAACTTAAATCCAACAAAGCCCATCAGGATGATTGTCAGGCTCAGGACGATCGAGGCCACAGGCCTTTTTAGAGCTATGTCAGAAATTATCATGGCCTTATTTGTTTATCGAAGAGTACGACAATTTGGAATTTTCTTTCAGGAACAGCAAGCCTGAAGTCACAATGGTGTCACCTGCGGAAAGCCCTTCGGTGACTTCTATCTTGGAGGACTTGCGGATGCCAGTGCTTATGTTCACGAAATGGGCTTTCCCGTGGCGTGCCACAATCACCTTCTTGTTTTCCTGGTCAGGAATAATTGCCTGTGTGGGGATCATCAACGCCTTTGCATTTTCTCCAAGCTGGAGGTTGACGTTGGCAAAAGCACCGGGCACCAATTCCTCCGAAGCAGTGACGACCACCGCCCTCACTTTCAGGTTGCGTGTGTTGCTGTCGATGCCATGCTCGGTGGCTATCACCTTTGCATTGTAAACCTTGCTGGCGTTGTACATCGTGAAGTTTACCCCCATGCCCACGCTGATGACCGGGCTATATTTTTCCGGGACATAAAAGTCGAGCTTGATCTTTTGATTGGTGCGGATGGTGGCCAGCAAAGTGGAAGCACTGACGAAAGCCCCCTCGCTGATGTATTTGAGGCCGATGGTGCCATCGAAAGGAGCCCTCACTTCGGTTTTGCGAATCAGTGCTTTTTCGCCTGCAATATCGGCTTTGATGGAATTGATTTGCAGGAGCGTTTGTTCGTAGTCGTTTTCGCTGATGCCGTTCACTTTCAGCAATTGTGATTGCCTGTCGCCGATGCGCTTCTGGATAGCCAGCTGGGCTTCCTGCTTCTTCAGCGCAGCCTGCAAGTCGTCGTCGTAGAGCTTGATTAACAACGTGCCCTTCCGGACAAACCTGCCTTCCGGCAAATTCACCATCACCACACGGCCTGCTACTTCATTTTTCAGATCCACTTCGTCGTAAGCTGCCAGCGAACCCGTCACCGTGATGTCGGATGCCACCAAAGAGGGACTAACAACAAAAGCATCTACCTTTGGGTGGCCTTTTCCCTTGCCCCCTTTTCCTTCCTTTTCTTTCGGTTTTGTGAAACCCACCTTCAGGAAAAAAGCCGTCAAAAGCAGTAGCAAGACGGCGATTATCATATTTGTCCTTTTCATTGTTCCAAGTCAGTTTTTAGACATACAAGATTGGTTTCTATTAGGTCGAGTGTCGAATACAATTCGTCAATTTTTTCGGGAGGCAAGCCTTCGAACGCAAGTTCGGAAAGCTCTTTGATTACTGCTTTGATTTCCGGCACGGCTGCACGTCCCTTTTCGGTCACATGCAGTTTGTATTCACGCCTGTCCTTGGGGTTTTGCACCCTTTCCACATAGCCGTTTACCGATAGATAATCGACAATTCTCACCACCTGCACCTTGTCCGAGGCCAGCTTTTGGGCAAGATCCTGCTGCGTCAATTCGCCTTCTCCGGCATCAATAAGCAGGAGAGGGTAAAAGGAACGCTCGATGTCGAGATGCAATAGCCTCTTTTGAAGCGAGCCAAAGAACATTCGGCCAATCCGGTCGGTGATCCGGCCCAAGGGTTCTCTCAGAATGGGGCGGTTGTTTTTATCCATGGTTGCTCTTTCCTATTTTTTATACTGCAAATATAGTTACTTACCTCAACAGTTATCAATGTTAACCATTTCTTTACCGTAAATTAACGTGAGATCAATATAACCGCAATCGTTCTATTAAATTAATTCATTATATATCAATGACAAAACGGACACATTGCGGCTTTGTTTGACTCCATTCGGGTCGCACGTCTATTTCTGCATATCAATATTTCGCAAAAGACATGAAAACAATACATTGCGATAAATATTATAAAGAATCAAGGGCGTCGCCCAAACATCTTTTGCATTTTAGCTTGTCTTCATCAGGCCAGGGCCACCCCCTTATAGAGAACAACTGAATGATTGAATTGTCAATTCGCACATTGGCGTATTGGCGCATTGTTGCTTTGATTTGCTAATTCTCTCATTCTCAAATTTCCCAATTATCCTGTTAACCTTTGACAAACGGAATTTTTTGTATCTTTGTTATCGCAATGTTTAAAATGAAGGAATTATGGCGACAATCACATTAAATTACAATCCCAGGAATAAAACAGCCAAGACTCTCATAGAAACTATTGTCAAACTTGGTCTGGCAAGTGTAGAGGAGAAAGATTCCCCCTATAACAAGAAGTTTGTTGAAAAAATTAGAAAAGCAGAAAAAAGCGAGGGCGAAAAAATCGGAACCGGCGATCTATGGAAGTAGAATATAAGGTACCCGCCATGGAAGATTTACGTTTTTGGAAAAAGTCGGGAGACAAAAAGATACAGAAACGGATATCAACATTGATCGAGGATATATGTCTTCATCCCTTTTCGGGGAGAGGTAAGCCCGAAGCTTTGAAATATGAATTGTCCGGAATGTGGTCACGCAGAATCGATGAAAAAAACCGGATCATTTACAGTGCTACCGAAACCCTTATTACAGTTTATTCCCTCCGGGGACATTATTTGGACAAATGATTGAATTGTCAATTCGCACATTGGCGTATTGGTTTTCAATCCCAAATGATTAGAAAATGTTTCGCAGGAAACGGAAAACCCCGAAGAGATGGCATCGATACTTTCTATGCTATCCCTTCGGGGTTCGTTATCCGTAGTTTGTCCAACTCCTACAATCGTGTCATCCGATCATTGGCACATTGCCTGGTTAAAGATCTACCGGAATTTGGAGTTTGATGCCGAAGCTTCTTCCCATGTTGAACACGCCCTGGCGGCCAGTTACCTGATTCACATCGGCATATCTGAGCCGGCTCAAATGATTTTGATAAGCCTTATCCGTAAGGTTGTCGGCAGTCAGAACCAGTGTGGCAACCCGGCGTCCGCTTTTCATGAAATCGGTTCCGAAGGCCATGTTCAGCAGGGTGTAGGCGGGTGTCGCAGTTTCTGTGCCGTAAGCCGAATAGATGTGATCTTGCTTCAAATAGGTTTCGAGGCCAAATGAGAGGTAAGTGTTGTTCAAGCATTTCCCGTGACGGATCAAGTCGTAACGCAAGTCAGATGTGAAACGCGGGGCTGGAGTCATTGGCAAGTATTTCGTGGAATCGGGCTGATTCAACTGTGTTGAACTCACATACGAGAAGGCGTTCTCGAAGTGAAGGCGTTCCACGGGATGAATGTCCACGCTAATTTCTCCTCCCACAATCCGGGCATCTCCCGAAGCGTATTCGTAAGTCATTTTACCATCGGTCATGATGTCGTTGCCTTGTGCATCGGTGAGCTTGTGGGCAAAGATGTAGTTGTTGATGCGGTTTGCAAACAGCGACACGGTTCCCGAAATGATCTTGGAGGAATAGCTCAATCCCCAGTCGGCCTGCCAACTGTTTTCGGATTTCAAGCTGGTGTTTCCTATTTCGTAACGCAGAGTTCCTTCGTGCGCACCATTAGAAGCCAACTCGCTCATGTTGGGTGCCCGGAATCCTTTCGAGAAATTCAACTTCATGTCCCAAGCATTCGACAACTGGTAAGTGGCCCCGATGCTTCCGCTGACACCGTAGAAGTTGCGTTTAAACTCCTTGAACCTTTCCGTAGGCTGGTTCGATCCGCTTTCTTCATCCACAGCCGTGAGCCCGAAGCCGTGGTCGCGACGCGAGTCTGCACGCAAGCCTCCGCTCACATTCAGCTTGCCTATTTGGCGGCTTGCCATAACGAATGCACCGCCGTCAAAAAGGTTGTATTCGGGAATCAGGAATTCCGATCCTTTGTTGAGCGAACGTTGGTACATCCCGTTGACTCCTGCCACCAATTTGTATCCGTTGATTTCGGGGAACGTGTATCGGAAGTCGTAGTTGACGGTATGCAATTGGAAATACAATCCGTACTCATCGGGTGCCACGACGTCTTCATATTCTTGGCGGCGATTCTGCTGATAGCCCACGATGGCTTTCAGGTTGCCTTTTCCGATGAGGAAGTTGTTGTCGGACACCACCTTGTAATGGTAAATTTGTTGGTAAGGCATCTGGTGCTTGTAGGATTTGAAGTCGCTGTTGGTGGCGATGGCTTCGCTTTCCACTCCATCCACTGCCACGGGTTTCAGAAATTTGCCGGTGGCTTCGTCCCTGGCTCCTTCCACGATGCCGGGAGTGAGGTGGTAGTAGCTAAAATCCAAGTGCGAATATCCCCAGTTGCGGTTGAGTCCAAGCAAGCCGCTGAGGGCATGTTCCTGATAGCCGGAATTATAGACATAGCCGTCATATTTGTTCTTGTAAGCGTGGGCGTATTTGTCGCTGTAACGGATGTTCCACACAAAATTGTCTTTGTTTCCGGCATTGTTTACTGAATAATGGATCAAACCGTTGTTTGTCTGGTATTCGGAAAAAATATTGCTTTGGATCTTGCCTTCAGGTAGAATGGGCTCGGGCAGGAAATTAATCACCCCTGCCAATCCGTCGGAGCCGTACATCAAACTGGCCGGGCCTTTCAGAATTTCGACTGCGTTCACCGATTGGTCGTCGATCTCGATGCCGTGTTCGTCGCCCCATTGTTGTCCTTCCTGGCGGATGCCGTTGTTGACCACCACCACACGGTTGTAGCCCAGACCACGGATCACCGGCTTCGAGATGCCTGCCCCGGTAGTGATTTGCGCCATTCCCGGCTGCTTGGAGATGGCATCGATGATGTTGGTCGATGATTGCTGAAGCAAGTCTTTAGCCGAAACGAAGGTCATTGCCGTGGGAGTTTGCTTCAGCAGCGAGCTACCTGTGTAGCCGCTCACCACCACTTCCCCGATTTTGGCATTCGACTCTTCTAACTTGAATTCGGCTTTTCTCTGCGATTTCAAATCGATGGCCTGCACGATGGATTCGTGGCCGATGTAGGTTATCTGGATGGTGGTTTTGATGCCTGGTAAATTGTCGATGCGGAAATTTCCCGCCGCATCTGTCGTTGCACCCCTTTTCAGGTCGGGCAGATAGATGTTCACGCCGATTAAGGCTTCGCCGCTCTTGGCGTCGGTTACTTTGCCTTGCAAGCTTTCGTTGCTGGGCAGTGAGTTTGTATTGATGGTTGCCGATGCCGTCCCCAAAGAAAAGGCAATGAGCATGAGGATATATATGAATTTCATACGATTATTTTTTTTTATTAGAATGCTATGGAAAGTTAGCTATTAGCTATTAGCTGATAGTCACGAAAGATCCCGGATATTGGTCTGCCGCCTACCAAATTCATATAGAGGCTTGCAAACATCCTTCGCTCAGCGATGGCTATAAGTTACGATAGAAAAGAAAGAATGGATGAATGTGCGGGAGGCGCACGGGGAGTGATGTGCGTTACTGCAAGGCTTATGAAGATAACTTTCTCTACGGATTGTATTTCGGATATGACTCGTCTATAGACTACTGTCGCTGATGCGAAAACAACCTGCGAGGAGACATCGAATGTAAATTGGCAGATTGTACAATTGTCGTGCGATTTTGAATCCTGTTTGTCCGAGTGGACAAGGTCTTCACAATGGTTGTGGTCGAAAAGAAGCAAGTGCACGGGCTTCGTCAGGATAATTCCGACAAAGACAGCCAACAGGAGTTTTGCTGAGATTTGCTTCCAGTGATTCATTGTAATCTAAAACAATTGATGGGACAAAGGTAAACCAATTTTCTTTCATAATTTGGACGATAGGAGCCAATGCAGAAGGATGAGCGATAAATTTAATTTATACAGACTCACTTTTATTCGGTTAATTAACTGATATATAGATTAAAATAAATTTTGGGTAAATCTCCAAAAAGACGCCTTTAGATTGGTTTGTTTGCAATGTTTTTATTTATTTTGCAGTTGACGTATTTGTTAAACAAAAAATCTCTTAGCTGATGAGACTATTATCGTTTAGAATACGCCTGTTCCTCTTAACATTTCTTTATGGAATTAACGCTTCAGCTATCGATTTTGTCACCGAACACACCATTCGTGACCTCTCATTGGGAAGCATAACTATTGGCACAGGCTCACCGCTTTCCCTTGCAGGGCAAGGGGATTCGCCCAATCAACTGTTGGTCGGTTATCGGAACAAGTTTTCGATGCAGGAACTTGCCGTGGCTTCTTTTGCAGGAGTTTATCGCTCCTCTTGGATGACCAATGCGGTGAGCATATCTTCAGCTGGTTACGAAGATTATAGGCAAATAATGGTCGGGCTACATGCCCAAAAAAGGCTGTCCCCGCAGATCTCGTTCGGATTGACCTTGCAGTCGCTTTCCGTGTCGGCGATCACATTGGAGAAAAGCATCTGGGAGATATATCCTCGCCTTGGGATCGAATACAAGCCAAGCGAGAGTTTGACACTTGGCGTAAATATTCACAATCCCGTTCGCCTTGGATCGGCTGACCGCGAGCGGCTTGCAACCCATTTCCGGGCCACGGCGGGAGCATCTTGCCGTATTTCCGAGCAAGTGCTCGTGGCCTCCGAATACGAATGGGTGGATTCGGAGAAGGCACTTTTCCGTTTGGGGATCGAGTTTGCCTTACTTCCCGAACTGAAAGTGAGGGCAGGATTGGAAAGTCATCCTTTTTCTCCCACCTTCGGATTAGGTTACAGCTACAAGCAGTGGATCGTGGATGTGGCATCCGAACGCCACAGCGACCTCGGCACTTCGCTGTCCATCGGATTGTGTTACCTCTTTCAAAAATAAGGCTATGAGACGACTTTTACACACCATTTCCACGATGCTGTGCCTGCTGTGCTGCTCCAACGTCCTACATGCGCAGGCCAACGACTGGCGCGATTATCTGCAACAATTGACCGAAGAGGGAACAAGTTCGGACCAGATCGAGACGCTTTTTGAGGAATTGACCGATATGGAGGCTAATCCGCTTAACTTGAATGATGTAAGGATGGATGATTTGAGGCGGATTCCCTTTCTATCCGAAGATCAGAGGCAGTCGATGTGTGACTTTTTGGAAAAGAACAGGCCGGTTTATTCGGTGTACGAGTTGCGCAACGTCCCTTTGCTTGATGCCTCTACCGTTCAGATGATGCTGCCCCTGTTCATTTCCGGAGAATACAGTCCGAAGAAAGAGCCATCGACTATCGGGAACATTCTCCGCAATGGGAGAAATGAATTGCAAATAAGATTCGACAAAGTTTTTCCCCAGAGAGCGGGCTACAAGGACGTTGACGCAAGCATTCTGGAGCATTATCCTAACCGGGTTTACAAAGGAGAGGACTTTTACAACTCTGTCAAATACGCCTACACTGCCGGAAAGAGGTTTCAGGCTGGGATAGTTGCCGAAAAAGATGCCGGAGAGCCGATGTTCAATGGAGAACACAAGGGGTACGACCACTACGGTGCGTATGTTGCAGTGAAAGATGTGGGAAACTTGAAGTCGCTTGTCCTGGGAGACTTCCGGCTTAGTTTTGGGCAGGGATTAGTATTGAACAACAACTTCTCCTTGGGCAAGACATCCGCCACAACCACCATCACAAAGAGGACAGCCCTACCCACAAGGCATTCTTCGACTGCCGAATCGGACTTTTTCCGAGGAATTGCCGCCGCATACGCCTTGGACGACTTCACCCTCACGGCATTCTATTCCTGCAACAAGATAGACGGCAATCTTTCGGGAGATACCCTGATAACCTCCTTCAAGACCGACGGCTACCACCGCACGCAATTGGAACGCTCGAAGGCAGGAAATGTGCTGGAACAAGTGGCGGGAGCCAACCTCCAATTTCAGAGAGACCGTTTCCTGCTTGGGGCAAGCATGCTTTATTATCAATACGACAAACCATACCAGCCGAACTTTCAGGAATACAACCGTTTTTATTTCCGGGGAAAAAGCAATCTGAACAGCAGCATCGATTATTCATACCGTTTTAGTCGTTTTTCCTTTTCCGGGGAATGCGCGATGAGCCAAAACGGATCGATGGCCACCCTCAATGCGGTGAACTTCTACCCCAAACAAGGGGTTTCGCTCTCATTGCTGCAACGCCAGTACAGCCGCTCCTACCAAGCGGGATATGCCAACGCTTTTTCGGATGGATCGAGTGTGCAGAACGAATCGGGATGGTATCTCGGATCGCAATTTTCCCCTTTCGCCAAATTACGGATAGCGATGTACGCCGATGTCGCTTCCTTTCCGTGGCTGAAATACACCCTCAATGCACCTTCACATTCGTTCGATTATTTTGTGCAAGGTCTCTATCGTTATAACTCCAGCTTCCATCTCGATCTGCGTTATCGATTCCACGAAAGGGAGACCAACGCAAAATATCCCGACGACAAAACTACCTCCGTCATTCCCTACCGCCAGCACAAGGTGCTGCTACAAGCATTCAAAGCACTTTCCGAAACCCTCACCCTGCGCACTATCCTCGATTGGAATAGCTATCGAGTGGAGCATTTCTCGATGGAGCAAGGTTGGATGATATCTCAGTTGGTTTCATGGGAAAGTCATAGGAAATGGCAGTCGGATCTGTCTGCTGGATACTTCGACGCCGATTCTTACTCAGTGAGAGTGTATTCGAGGGAACAAAACATTGTCAATAGCTTCTACATGCCCTCTTTTTATGGGAAGGGGATGAGGCTTGCCGTTTCGGGGAAATGCGATATTCTCCGCAATCTCTCCCTGGCTATCAAGGCCGGTCTGATAAAATACTTCGACAGGAGCACCATTGGCTCTGACCTCGAAGAAATTGATGCCAGCCACCGGATAGACGTGATGACCTATTTGAGGTGGAGATTCTGAGGTGTTCCCCTCCAAAAGATTGAATAACTGAAAAGAACATACCCTATTTAAGCTTTATTGTGAATGTTTTAGGCGAGTATCGGTCGCTCATTTTCTATTGGACTCGAAGCATAGCTTTCTTTTTGCTAATTTTGATTTTTAATTTGATGTCCTATATTACGAATGAAAATGATTGAAACAACAAAGACAAATTCAGGGATGAGGCTATTGGAAGAATTTGCCGCATCGCTTGTCGAAGATCTTATCTCTAACCAACGGCATGGCACGGCAAGAGCCTACATGAGTTCTATCCGCAGGTTGGCGGGTTTTGCTGGAAACCACACAATCACCTTTGACCGGATCACGCCTGCATTTTTGAAATCCTACGAGCAACACCTTGTGGCTACTGGTTGCAGGAGAAACACCGTCTCCCTCTACCTGCGGATGCTCCGCTCCATCTGCAACCAGGCTGTGCAACAAGGTCTGATGGAAATGAGTTCCACCTTATTCGAAGAAGTATTCACTGGTACCGACACGGCCGAAAAGCGAGCTGTGGACACATCCGTGATCCGGACCATCCGGGAAGCCGACTTGAGGAAACACCCTTCCTTGGAAAAATCACGCGATGTCTTCCTCCTTTCGTTCTATCTCAGGGGAATCCCCTTTGTGGACCTGATCCGGCTTAAGAAGACAGATGTGTCGAAAGGGGTAATCAGGTATCGCCGATCTAAAACAGGGCGACTCCTGACCGTGCAAATCGAACCTTGCGCACAAGAGATACTCCGTAAATACGCTTCTTCAAGAAAAGGATCGGCATATTTGCTGCCCTTCGTGACTGAGGATGGGGAATTGGGATACAGGCAGTACCAGAACGCCCTGAGATGTTACAACCTGCACCTGCAAAAGCTTTCCGACTTGCTGAACTTGAAGGTGAACCTCACCTCCTATGTAGCTCGCCATTCATGGGCAACGGCAGCCTATCGGCAAGGAGTGCCGGTGGCGATCATCAGCGAGTCATTGGGGCATGCATCCGAGAAGGTGACTTATACCTATTTGGCCGCCTTTGAAAATAAAACCCTCAGCAAAGCGAACCGCAGTGTGATAAGTTTAGTCATGGAAAAAAGACATAAAGATCTGAGTCGTGTAAAGAGGAGAAAGTCCTTTAAGTGGAAGCCTGTGGCTTATGAGTAAGCCCGAAAAATTGATAAATCATAAAGTTTTAAGTGAATAATGTTGACGTAAAATGAATACTTTTTGATACGATTCAAAGACGCAATTACCTGCTTAATATACAATAAGAAGCGGTATATTTTGCCTTTCCGTTACTTGGAAGGTAACGGAAAGGCAAAAGGCCCTTTGTTCTTGTAGGAAATTCAAAAAGAAAAGTAGTTCAAATCGAGCAGAGAAAAAAGATATCTTAGCTTTTTGCGATGCCAGAGATCATGTTTTGGAAATCATCTGCCGATCATTTCTCACGATGGAATTAGATTAGAGAAAACGACGAATTTGCGCCGGTTATGTTAGCTGGTACTTACTTGTTTTCTCCCAACGAGCTGCGAATACATATATGGTATCAGAGACTAATTTATAATTCATCACCACAAAATCATTCGAAATGTACACCGCAAATACCCAATTGCATAGAAATGGAAACAGACAGTAGATTCCCATTACCTAAAATATCAGACGAAAACCGCCCGACTGATTTCCGGTTTTTCTCGGTGTTTAAGAATTTGATGCTCAACGAGCGTATCGAAAATCTATGCGCTCACCCCCAACGATATAAGCCTTTTGAATTTCTTTCCATATTGAAGTACATTCCGTCTGTGGAGCAAAAGGTGGCAGTCTTGAAGCAAGCACATTCCACCTACCCATCTCATCCGAAAATCATAGAAAGCCTTTTGGGGGAATACATCCATCAAGAAAAATGGGTCGATGCGGCCTTGTTTGCCAAATCGATTGCCCACCTCGAAGACTTGCGAAACAGGGGTTCGCTCTTTCTCAAGAAATGCCTCGTTTTGAGCGAACACAACAAGCCTTTCAGGGAATTCATGCTTTCCCATGGATATTTGGAAGCTCCCGAATGACGGGGCCTCGGAATCGATCTATATATAATCGCAAAACCGTCCCCCTTATGTCGTAAGGGAGTTGTAGGCCGCTGGCTGGCTCCTTATTGATGTCATTGTTTGAATCGTTTAGGGCGAACTTAGTGCTAAAATAAAAATGGCAGGCATCTTTGTTCAGATGCCCGCCATGGATATAGAATCTCAAAAATTGTTGGTGTGTCTTTAGAACTCCACATTGTTTGGCGTCCGTGGGAAAGGAATCACGTCGCGGATATTGGCCATCACAGTCACAAACAAGATCAGGCGTTCGAATCCGAGGCCGAATCCAGAGTGAGGGGCTGTTCCGAATTTGCGGGACTCAATGTACCACCAGATCGGATCCACGTTCATCCCGAGTTCGTCCACACGTTTCATCAGCTTGTCGTAGTCCGATTCACGTTCCGATCCTCCGATGATTTCCCCGATTTTTGGGAAAAGCACGTCCATCCCACGCACGGTTTTTCCGTCTTCATTTTGCTTCATGTAGAACGACTTGATTTCTTTCGGATAGTCAGTCAAAATGACGGGACGCTTGAAGTGTTTTTCCACTAAGAAGCGCTCGTGTTCCGACTGCAAGTCCGCTCCCCAATACACCGGGAACTCAAACTTTTCGCCGCATTTTTCCAATATTTCCACCCCTTCAGTGTAGGTGAGACGTACGAAATCGTTATTCAAAACAAAGTTCAAGCGTTCGACCAGCTCCTTGTCGAACATTTCGTTCAGGAACTCGATGTCGTCCTTGCAGTTTTCCAACGCATAAGCAATCAAATATTTGAGGAAATCTTCCGCCAAATCCATGTTGTCGTTCACATCGTTGAAAGCCACTTCCGGTTCAATCATCCAAAACTCGGCCAAGTGGCGGGGAGTGTTGGAATTTTCTGCCCGAAAGGTTGGGCCGAAGGTGTAGATCGCACCCAGCGACATGGCTCCAAGTTCGCCTTCCAATTGTCCCGAAACAGTCAGGTTAGCCTGTTTTCCAAAGAAGTCTTCTTTGAAATTCACTTCTCCGAATTCGTCACGGGGGATATTGTTCAAGTCCAAGGTTGTTGCCTGGAACATGGATCCCGCCCCTTCGCAGTCGGATGCGGTGATGATGGGCGAATGGAAATAGAAAAATCCTTTGTCGTTGAAATATTTATGAATACCGTATGCCATGTGGTGGCGGATACGCAAGATGGCACCAAAGGTATTTGTCCGGGGACGTAAATGGGCAATTTCGCGGAGAAATTCGAGCGAGTGTCCCTTCTTTTGCAAGGGATAGGTGGCCGGGTCGGCCGTGCCGAATACCTCGATCGCTGTTGCAAGGATTTCCCCTTTCTGCCCTTTGCCTTGGGAGGCCACGTAGGTACCGTTCACATTGATACAAGCACCGGTGGTAATGGGCTTGAGGAACTCCTCGTCAAATTTCCCCAGATCAATCACAACCTGGATATTATGGATGGTGGAACCGTCGTTTAGTGCCACAAAGTTCACTTGCTTGTTACCTCTGCGGGTTCTCACCCACCCCTTCACGTTGACCGTAGTTCCAAAATCCTCCAATTG
>ERZ778028.2109-NODE-2109-length-16059-cov-4.279868_pt1 | contig 16059 bp, 13 predicted proteins | sample MGYA00375758_ERZ778028 | MGnify/ENA primary metagenome ERZ778028 (study PRJEB29350, sample SAMN05389828) | bioreactor metagenome | isolation source: Thiocyanate bioreactor | place: South Africa: University of Cape Town | collected 2014-03-17 ... | reverse complement strand
AAGAGTTAAGCATAACAATTAAGCCCAAAGCCTTATTTCAGGCTTATTCCTACGAAGCAAACCAAGTCGAAGTAGAAAAGAGAATAGAGGTACTTACAAAAATTATATATGCAGGCTATAATCTCAATGAAGTAGTAAATGAATATCTACAAGGCAAAGATGCTTTAACTGATAAATTGCGGAAGAGTGAAATAATTGATAGTTTCAATTTATATACTCGTACAATCTTAGATAAAGCGATTGAGAACGGTTCATATTCCCCAAAAGCAGAGAATTTGATAAAAATCTTCTATGATGAAAACGAACCGAAGAAACTTCAAGATGCAATAAATGCTTTTGTTATTGCGATAAAAGAACGATTCTCTATCAAAGGTTTGATAATTGCTTATTTTGAGAACTCTCCAAACTATTTGTCTTTAAGCTCTACAATAGGTATTAATTTGGAAGAAGATATTACCAAGGAATTACAAGAAAAAGACCAAAAGGAGAACTCGCAACCCCTATGGAAATACGTTGAGTTGTATTCTTGGTTCAAAAAAGTTTTGATACCCGATATTCAGAATAATAATGTCAGATATTGGCTTCCTTCTTTGGAAATGCCGGCAACGCAAATAGCGAATGTCTTTATAAAGAAATACCTTCCGATTGAAGACCACGAATTATTGAAAGCAAATGCGGAGCTAAGAAAAGAACGATTATATGAACTTGCCGAAAAAATAATCCGAGTTCTTTGGCTAAATGAACCACTGTTTGAGGAGCCTATCTATTTAGTTCGTTGTAACTATACAGAAAAATCGGCTTCTGAGTTAGAATATTTGTATGAGAAAAATATTGTTTCTATTTGCATTCAAGATGAACAAACGGAAGACCAAGATTATTTTGATGCTTTGATAAACGGCAATAATCCTCCGTATAATAACAAGTTGCCCTATATTCAACGTTTTGTAAGCCTTGTTGATTTGGTTAAAGAGCAAGATGTTATTGTTATAGCTTCTTTTCTTGGGAAAAATCCGAAAATAGGATTGATAAAGAAGGGAACAAAAATGTTTTGCCGAGAAGGAAATGAGTTTAAGCTGTATTGCTTAGACATGAAAAGTGTTTATTGTACTCCGAATTGGGGAGAGCAATTTGAGAGCATTGATTTAAGAACTTATCCGATTCTAAAGAGTATAATACCGCAACAAGTAACCATTAGTGCTGTAAATCAGAGAAAAAATGCTATCTACGGCATTTACTACGGAGCTAAATATCCGTTAGATATATCTTTAATGACTGATTCAGCGATTGAGGTCATGTGTACTGAGTGGCTACGTTCCCGATTCGCAAACGAAAAGTATCAAATTTGTTACCAAATAATAAGAACTGGAGGAAACTTTGCCGATGTAGATATATTGGGAGCAAATAATCAAAGTAGAATTGTTGCCGCCCAAGTCTCAAATACGGTCGATATAAATTTGGTTAGCAAGAAAATAGATAAATTGAAATCGTTTACTTCTGACGAAAAAATAATGTTTTCAAACGTAAATCGCCCCGACCTCGAAAAGGTAGATGACTGCCTAAATATATTTATCGGAGACGTTTGGAACGATTTCTATTCAGATTCCTATTATAAAGTGATGCTTGAGAGATTGGTAGCTCAATAAATTTGTATCTTTGGGGTCTATAATCCGAAGATAGCATGGTAGATAGAATAAAAATAACATTGAAGGATTTCTCTGGGAATTTTGAAAAATGCAAGAATATTACCAAGAAAGAATTTATAGAATATCCCGATAGAAAACTATATGACAATTTCGTTCTCCGTAATAATACGGAGCTTGACAAATATGACTTAAATGTTCCTCAAGCAATTAAGACGAAAAATGTAACTATTGAGGGAAGTATTCGCAGATGGAACTTCAATAATGCTACCTTGCTTGATTTAACCCAAACTTCATTTGAAAAGGCTTTGCGAAATATTGCTAAAGGTTTGAATATCTCTTTTGACGAGTTGAGACAAGGAAATGTAACTCAATGTGAAATCGGGATGAATGTTAATGTTAGCATTCAAGCAATTGATATTTTACCGATGGTAATAAACTATAATCATATTGAGCGACATGCGGAGAGAATAGATGAAGGGACATTGTATTTCATTGGGTCTGAAAAGAGTGCAAAACTATACGCTAAGTCTAAAGAGATTGCGGATAAATCTTCCATAATAAAGCAAGAAAGAAGAAGAACTGCTTTCAAAATAATGCAAGATAAAGGAAATGACTTTTTGCGGATAGAGTTTACTTTAGACGACCAAAACGCATTCAACCATCATAAAATGAGGCATATCCAAAATCTTGGGGATTTATTAGATAATTATTCAGACCTATACCGTTTTTTTGTCAGAGAAATCAAACGGTTTGTAATCTTTAATAAGTTGAGCTACCAAGAAGAAAAACTAACTCCAAAAGAAAGACATATTATTTTTGGATTGGAAAATTTTGGATATGAAACGTTTTTGGAAGAGTATCGGGCAGAGTGTATCGAACGAGCCAAAAAGCCAAGAAGTAAAATTTCTGCAAAAAGTGATGCCTTCAAAGATATAATTACAGTTTTGAAAAAATATGCTTCGGTAGAAGATTATAATTTTGAAACTTTCAATGACGATATAATGAAAAGCCTGTTTAGGAAAAGTAAGGAAGAGAAGGTTGATTTCGCTGAATTATCAGGCATTTTAGAGGGAAAATAGAGTCTTTCTCTTCTTAATAAGCAGGAAAAGTAAGGAATAGTATAGGACAGTATATGTTGAGATATGTATAACATAGCGAATCCTTGCATTTGGAACGCCTATATTATTGGCTGGCTTTATACAACTATATTTTGTATTGTGAAATAACAAACCCTCTTTGCGTATATACAAACGAAGCGTAAGGAGAATGTACAGAACAACCCTTATATAATTGGGTGCTATTGCGAATTGGGCATATCAGCCGTAATACGCAGCGGAATAACTAAGAAACGCAGAGAAGCACAAAGATAATAACTTGGATTTTGAATTGAATAACAAAGCTCTACCCAGCTAATACAAAACTTTTGTGGTAATTTAAACGCAAAGTCATATAGATTGAGGATACAGTATATTGTTTGCCCTTCGTTGAGCTTTTACCACTGTAAACGATAATAGGAGTTTCGAAATGTGAAACTGGCTTTGTGGGGCATCTAATTTATTGGAGGTTGGCGTATTTCTAAGGCTGAGTGAAACGAAGCCTTAGAAGATAGGTTTACGAAGTATATTTTGAGGCAAATTTTCGCCCAAGTCGTTTTTGTGCCGAAATTTCGCCTTTTCGCACCGTGAGCTTATTCGGCTTCGCTTTCAATATAAAAGTGCTGTAAATTAAAAATAAAGATGTAAATTCGTCATATAAATAACAATCGAGATAATATGAAAGATAACTATCAGAGGAATATTCAACTTAGGTGCGCCACTTGCGGTGGAGAGGATTTTAATTTCAATGAAGATAAGTCTTATGTCAAATGCAATTTGTGCAATCGAGAATATCTTGGCGGATATGGCGAATTAGTCGAATTCAATCAGGAAAATATCAATGAGAGTGTTGAGACTATGAAAAATGAAGTTCAAGATGATTTGCAAAAAGAATTATCCGATATGTTCAAGAAAGCCTTCAGAGGAAATAAGAATATAAAATTCAAATAAGTATGGATATTATTAGCATAGTTTTATCGGCTTTCGCAATTGTGTTGACGATTATAATGTATTTTAAGCATGATAAGCGATTGAAAAAGCAAGAAGAAAAACTAAACGCCTATCAGTTGAAAAAGATTGATGAAGAGGAATCCGAAAATAAAAAAGCTCTGATAAAAGGCAATATTGTAAAAGGGAACAAAGGTAGTCGGGTGCTAAAAATATTCAATTCAGGTAAGTCTGTTGCTCGTAATATCAGAGTAGAGTATTTGGGTGATATGGAGCATATTTTCTCAAATGATGACCACTTTCCGTATGAATTATTGAATCCTCAAGATGGTTCCGAAATATTCTTGCTGTTATCGGAAGGGGCATCTAAGCTCCATGTTAAATTCATTTGGGATGATGATTTTAAGAAAGACAATGAATTTATTCAAATGCTAACTCTCTGATAATTGTATAAAATGATAGTGGAAGGTTTTTCTCAACTAACCCAAGAAACTCTTGGCTATTATGTGTATTTATTGATTAACCCTTTGGATAACAAGATATTTTATATCGGAAAAGGTAAAGGTAATAGAGTCTTTAACCACGCAAAGGCAGCTTCTTTAGTTTGGCTTGAAAATGATAAACTTAATCTCATTAGAGATATTATTGGGAAGGGACAAAAAGTTAAATATTATATTTTAAGACATGGAATGACGGAGAAAGAGGCATATCTTGTGGAATCTGCATTTATCGACTTTCTGACATTCAAAGATTTTAGTTTTGTTGCTAATATAACCAATATTGTTGCAGGGTACAATCAATGGGATAAAGGCTTGAAAACGGTTGAGGAAATAGAATTGTTGTATAATTGTTTGCCTTTAGATGTTGAAAATAAACCTCATAAACTTCTTTGTATAAATATAAATGGTACTTATCACTCCTCAGCTAATATTTACGAAATTACAAGAAAAAGTTGGGTGCTAAATCCTAATCGGGCAAATCAAGCGGATTATGTTGTTGCGGAATATAGAGGAATTATTCGAGCAATATTTGAAATTGATGAAAAAGGCTGGCAAAGGGTTGAGGGTGAAGAAAACGCTGAATATTTCAAAGGAAAAAGTAAGACTCGCTATTATTTTGAAGGAAAAGAAGTGTTTGATAAAGAAATTCAAGAAATGTATTTGAATAAAAGGCTTCCAAGAAAAGAAAAAGGACAAGCTAATCCTATTTTGTATTTGTACTAAAATATTCGTAATTCTACAAATCTGACATTTGTGAAATCAACCTTTGCCGCTCCTATTTGCGACTGCTAAAAATTATAAATTTCTGTTTGCCTGATTCGCTTTAATATAGGCTTCTATGTCTTTACGGCTATAAATAATAGCCTTCTGTCCAGGTATTTTAGAATGAGGAAAGTTGTGATAGGTGCGCATACGGTATAAGGTCGCTTTAGACTTGCCTATCCAGTTGCAAACCTCTTTTTCTGTCATTAAATCTTTGTCGCTCGAAGTCTTTGGAGCAGAGGAGTTGATTTGGCGGAGCATTAGGCTATTAATCTCTTGCTGAATTTCGGAGAGTTTTTCATTAATAACAAGAGCAGCTTTCATTAGCTTTCTTTGTCGTGAAAATAATTGCTTCAACTCTTTTGATTTCATTTGACCTTTATTTTGCCGTAAAGATACAAAAAAACACGACTTGTTGAGCCGTATTTTGAAATCAAATTTATCTTGAAGAAATTATCTATCAGTCGTTTTTGCTTTTGAATAGCTGTGATTTCTTTGCGTGGTCATCTACTAACTTCTTAGAGTCATTAAAATAAACCATTGTAGAGGTTATCTTGGAATGTCCTGCTAATGCTTTGATAGTTAAAACGTCAGTGCCTGCTAAAATTTGAAGTGTTACGAAGGTATGGCGGGCAACGTGGCATGAGATTGTCTTCTTTATCCCTGCCATTTTCGCAAATTCTTTTAGATGAAGATTTACCGTATTAGATGTAACTGGATTCTCGAATACTGGTTTATCTGTTCCAATATTCTTTTTACTATTGCTAAACTCCAATAAGATAGCCTTTGCCCAAGGCTCTATAATGATTGTGACCGAATCTTTGGTTTTAACTTGCTTTTTATTGATACGTTGATTTTCCCAGTCAATATGCGACCATTTGAGGTCTAATATATCAGAAATACGCAAGCCCGTATAACAAGCCAAGAGAAACATTTGCATAGACATCCTTCGTGGAGAAAAGGCTTCAAATTGAGGAAGAAGGTTTCTCATTGCAACCAATTCATTTAATTCAAGATAAGTTTCCCTTATTTTTGCTTTCGGCATTTTGAATTTATCACTTGCATATGGATTTTTGATGTTTATATCGTGGCGAATCATATCAAGGATAACGGCACGAATATTTTTGTGTTTATTCTCTCTTCCGCCATCTTGATTGTTTTTTTCATTCCGAAGGAAAGCATCAAATTTTTCGATAAATTTGAGATTGACATCGCAAATTCTTAGTTTTGGAGCAAATTCCTTGAGCATTGCATAGGTGTTGTTGTAGATTCTGATAGTATCATCATCTTTGCCAGCTTTCTTTTTATCCTCTACAAATTCAAGATAGTAATCATAGAAAGAACCATTTTCGGGCTTAATCTTTTTCTTGCCTCCAAAGTAGTCTCTGACAGTATTTAGAGATAGTTCTCCTCCCATTCCTTGTTCTGTCAGTAAAAGGGTTTCTAAATCAGATTTTATATTTCCGATAACTGTGCGGAGTGGATTTTTCTTTGGTAGTTTAGCTCTGTTATCCCAAAGGCTTTCTTCTATATCATAGCCTGTAGGTACTCTTATTTCTTCGCCCATGACCCTAACCCAAATGTAGATGGGATAGTTGCCGTTTTTAAGCAATTTATCTCTTCTAATGCAGAGATTTACTGAAAATGGTTTCATGTAATCTTGTTTAATCCTTAATTCATGAGCTAAATTAGTAAAGTTTCTGCGATTAAAAAAATATCTCCAAAATTTTATAGCGAAGAAAAAAAAGTCAAATATCAATAAATCAAATAGTTGACGAAAATAAAAACCCGTCCCTTATTTCGTCCCTAACCAAAAATAAAAAGCTCTAAGTAGTTTATATTTATCTACTTAGAGCTTTATTTTGCGGTATGGACGGGAAAGCCACCTTTAAGGGTTAATTGGCTTTTTTTCAGCGTTTTATCCTTTCGATTTCTCTTAGGGGGTACAGTTTAGGTTAGGAAATCCTAACTGACTGTTTTTCAACGCTTCCACCACTGTATTTCAAATTTCCTTTTCTTGGCGGTCCGTACGAATTATGAACTTAATACATCAGACCGTTAATATTCAGCGAATTATTTTCTCAAAGATCTCTATGGGGTACAAATTAGGTTAGTTTCCATTTCTGCTCTTTATTCTGGCAGTTCTGGCTACTATTGTCACCAATTTGTCGTCATAAAATTCAGGTTCAAAGTTACAACTTATTTTTTAATCAACAATTGTTTTGAATCACAATGTTTTAAGTTTAGTGCAAGGTGCAAGTCTATCTATATATAGATACTTGCACCTTGCACTAACGCTCGCCTTACCTGCGATTACACAATAAATTGAATAGTGTACGGTAGAATTTAAATTAAAACGCTATATTTGCATCTAATAACATCAAATGTTTGACTCTATAAGATAAACAACGTTCAACGGAGCAAAGCGTAGTTAAATATGGCGGAAAGAAAGGTTACAAATAGAATTAAGGTTGTTTTAGCTGAAAAAGGCAAAACCAATCGCTGGCTTGCGGAGAGAATAGCTAAAAATGAAACTACCATATCCCGGTGGTGTTCTAACAAAGCGCAGCCCTCGGTAGAGGTGTTCGGGCTTATAGCGGAAGCATTGGATGTGGATGTGAGAGTGTTGTTTAATACCACTAAAGAGTAATTAATACCTGCTTAAGCATGAAGATATTAGACAACAAGCAAGGGCGAACGGTTGAGAATGAATTATCACAGAGAATAGACAATAGCACGATTGTCTCTATTAGTACCGGAATGTTTAGCATCTATGCTTTCTATCTTTTGCGTGAAAAGATGAAACATATTAAGGGTTTAAACATCTTGCTTTTGACCAATCCGCAAACAAATAAAGCAAATGGAGTCTCCATTGCGATGGATAATTCATTTTGGGGTGCGACTGAGGAGGGAGAGCTTAAAAGACAACTGCTGTTGAGAACGGCAGCCGAAGAGTGCAGCCGTATCCTTGAAAGAAGCCACATCCGTGCGCTTAAAGTTCCCAATGCTTTTGGATTTAAGTTGATTTTTGTTGAAAAAGAGAATGAAGGTTGTGTGATTCATTCAGGGATGGCAGATTTCAGTGCAGACACCTTAGGTTTTATCGGCGCTAAAAATCCGCAGCAACATATTTTACAAGACGGGAATAATGAAGTTGTCCAACTCAAACAGATATATGATCAGACTTGGACGGACTCAACCCTGACTAAGGAGATCACAAAATTGGCTATTGAAGAACTGAAAAAGGGATATAGGGATTATTCTCCCGATTCAGTCTATTACATGATATTGCACCATCTGTTCCACTACTCTATCGTTGACTTTGCCGACGATAAGATCTTTAAATCCAAGACCGGCTTTAAGGAAAAGGAGATTTGGAAAAAGCTCTACAAATTTCAGAAAGATGGAGTAATGGGAGCCATTGAGAAGATAGAGAAGTATGGCGGTTGTATCATAGCCGATAGTGTGGGGCTGGGTAAAACCTTTGAGGCACTTGCCGTTATCAAATATTATGAATTGCGAAACGACCGGGTGCTTGTCCTTTGTCCCAAAAAATTGCGCGACAACTGGACGGTTTATACACAGAATGACAAACGCAACATTCTTATCGACGACCGTTTCAACTACGATGTATTATGTCACACCGACTTAACCCGTCTTCGTGGAAAGTCGGGCGATATAGACCTTGCCGCTATCAATTGGGCAAACTACGACTTGGTGGTCATTGACGAATCACACAATTTCCGGAATAATTATCCCTCCAAAGGAGAGATGACCCGTTATTCCCGTCTGATGAACGAGGTGATCACAAAAGGAGTTAAGACGAAACTATTGATGCTTTCGGCAACTCCGGTAAATAATCGCATGAACGACCTCAAGAATCAAATATCGTTTATTACCGAAGGAGAAGATACTGTTTTTGAAGACGAAGGAATTGATAACATCTCCCATGTGATGAAGTTGGCTCAGCGGCAATTTTCCGATTGGGCAAAAACTTCCGACCGAAACATCAACCTGTTGTTTGACCGTTTGGATAACCGCTACTTCAAATTGTTGGATATGCTTACCATTGCCCGTTCCCGCAAGCATATCGTTAAATATTACGATTCGGCAGACGTGGGACGTTTCCCAACACGTTTAAGACCAATAAACGAGAAAACCGATATCGACAGTCAGCGATTATTTCCATCTTTAAGAAACATCAACAATGCTATTCGGAAGCTGAATCTGGCAAATTACTCGCCCGTATCTTCACTGAAAGAGGAGAAAAAAGCGGAATATGCGGCAAAATATGACTATCAGTTGAGTACGGGAAGTGTTTTTACGCAGTCCGACCGGGAAAAGAACTTAGTTGACCTTATGCGGGTGAATTACCTGAAACGGATGGAGAGTTCCATTTATTCTTTTTATCTGAGTGTAAAAGCGCTATTAGAGCAAGTCAATCAAAATTTATACAAGATAGAACATATATCCGAATTGTCGGATAAATCCATTACCATAGATAATGTTGATATAGAAGAGGATGAAAGTGATTATTTGATTGGCAACAAGGTAAAAGTATTACTTCAAGATATTGATTTGGTAAAATGGCGACAAGAGTTGGAATACGACCGCGATACACTTACGAAGCTAATGGAGAGTGCCGCCACCATATCGGCTGCTCGTGATGAAAAACTGACACGACTGAAAGAGGTCATCGCCCGCAAAATAGAAAACCCGATCAACGAAGACAATAAAAAAGTCATTGTTTTTACCGCTTTTGCGGATACGGCTACCTATCTTTATCAAGAATTGTCAGAATGGATATTGGATGAATATGGCTTATTTACCGCTTTGATAAAAGGAAGCGGGACAAATAAAACAAACTTCCCTGATATAGAAAGGAAAGAGATGAACGAACTGCTTACTCATTTCTCGCCTTATTCAAAAGAGCGTGATAAAACCTATCCGAATGTCAAAAGAGAGATAGACCTGCTCATCGCCACCGATTGTATTTCGGAAGGACAAAACCTGCAAGATTGTGACTATTTGGTAAACTATGATATTCATTGGAATCCGGTGCGTATCATTCAACGATTCGGGCGTATCGACCGCTTAGGTTCAAAAAACGAGCAAATCCAGTTGGTCAACTTCTGGCCGAATATGGAGTTGAACGAGTATATTAACCTTGAGAGCCGGGTAAAAGGCAAAATGGTCTTACTCGATATTTCTGCTACGGGCGAGGAGAACCTGATAGAGATGAATGAAAACGACGAAATGACCGATTTGGAATATCGTCGCAAGCAACTGGAGCAACTCCAAAGTACAGTACTCGATTTGGAAGATATCCAAGGTGGAATAACCATTACGGATACTAACATGAACGATTTCCGGATGGACATTATGGAATACGAGAAAAACCACCTTGTCGATTTGCAGAATATTCCTTTGGGGATTCATACCGTAGTTGAAATAGACGATGAAGAGATACCTCCCGGAACTATTTTCTGTATGCGTAGCTCTGTACAACAAAAAGGGCAAAGCCTGTTGGCTCCTTATTATTTGGTTTATATGGGCGAAGGTGGAGAACCTGTTTTGGGCTATATGCAGGGAAAACGTTGTTTGGATTATCTGAAAAAACTGTGTCAGGGCAAAACGGAAGTACTGGCAGAGTTGGCGCAAAACCTAAAAAAAGAGACAAAGAACTATGCCAATATGAAAGCCTATTCGTCCGCTTTTCAGTTAGCCATTGAGAGCGTTATCGGTAAATCGCAAGAGGTAGGTGCTGCTTCGTTTTTCTCTACAGAATTAGTTTCGCTCAATGCCGAAGGGGTTACCTCACAAAGCGATTTTGATATTGTGGCATTTGTTGTTGTCAAGCGGAAATAATTCTTTATCTTTGTCCGAAATCTACCGAATATTTCGGACAATATTATTGGGGTTTAATAATGGAAGAGAATATTTCACAAAAAGTTAGAGATCGAGTAACTCGCTTTAAGAAAGGCGACTTGTTCACTGTGCGTGATTTTGAAGATTTAAATAATGATAGCCTTGTTACCCGAACGTTATCCCGTCTGCAAAATGAAGGCATCATTGTTCGTGTGGCAACCGGCATCTATATGAATCCCATAAAAACGCAATTTGGTGTTCTGCACCCTACGATTGACCAAATTGCCCACAAAATAGCCGAACGAGACAGGGCTCAGATTATGCCAACCGGTGATACTGCCTTAAATATTTTGGGCTTTTCTACTCAAGTACCGATGAACGCCGTATATATTACCAACGGAGCTAAGCGAAAAGTGCAAGTTGGCGAAAGAAATATTATTTTCAAAAATGTTGTTCAGAAAAACTTTCAATTCAAGGGTAAGCTTCTGCCATTGATAATTATTGCACTAAAAGAACTTGGAGAAAATCAGGTAACGGACGAAATAAAGGACAAAATAAGTAAGCTTCTTTCGGAGAGTGATGCCGAAGAGCGAGCAACAATGATGCACGATTTATACCTGTCGCCGGTATGGATGAAAGAATTGCTATTACCAATCATAAAAACAGTAACAGAATGAGTATTTGGCTGAATTATAGCGAAGATGAAAAAATGGTTTTGCTACAACAAACAGCAGTGGCCAGAAAAATTTCAGCAGAACAGGCAATTGAAAAGGATTGGTGGGTAACGGCCATTTTGGTAGCATTGTCAAAATCTTCGTGGGCGGATTTTTTGCAATTCAAGGGCGGAACTTCCCTCAGTAAAGCGTGGGGATTGATTAGTCGCTTCAGTGAAGATATAGATTTGACTATAAGTCGTTCGTTTTTCGATCTACCTGAAGAAACCAATCAGCAACGAACAAAAATTCGCCGAGAAGCTTTCCATTACATAGAAGAGAAGTTGCTCCCCGAGTTAGATAGCATACTTTCTTCAGAAGGAATAACAGGTTATAAAGTTGAGCTTGTTACAAAAAACAGTAGCGATATGGTAACTTTAGTAGAAGTAAAATACAAAAGTATTCTTCCGACTAAAATAGATTACCTCCTTCCGGTTGTCAAGATTGAGTTCAGTGCCATGTCTCTTGACGAGCCGTTTGAAAATCGAGAAATTGCAACGCTTATCCATTCCCGGTTTCCTGAAATTGATAGCGAAATAAAGTCACTTTTTAAGTCTGTATTGCCGGAACGCACCTTTTTGGAAAAAATATTCTTGTTGCACGAGGAGTATCAAAAGGAAAATCCACGCACGGATAGGATGTCAAGACATTTATACGATTTGGAAAAGATGATGGATAGCTCTTTCGCTCAATCAGCGTTGCAAGATACGGACTTATACAAAGCCGTTGTCAATCATCGTCAAAAGTTCAACAGCATAAAGGATGTTGACTATACAACACACGAACCTGCTCAGATCCGGATTTGTCCTCCCGACCACTTGATGGGGAGTTGGAGAAAAGATTACGAAAACATGAAAGAGAGTTTCATTTATGATAAAGACAAAAAAACATTCGATAAAATTATCGAGAGGATGGAAGAGCTTACCGACAGGATAAGAAAAATCAACCTATAATGATAGAGTACTTCAACATACCGTCCGGGGCATTAATCAACACGCCTATCAGCAAAAAACTTTTTGCCGAGAAAGCACCTTTGTCTTCCGGGGAAAAACGGTTGTTGCGTGAAGAGATAGAAAAGCTCACGATGAAAGGTTTATTGCAGACCCGCACCATTGGATTGGCTGCATACATGGATGATGAACAGGCTTACGACCAAATCATCATTGCCGAAGTAAGTATCAAGAATCCGGCTAAAGCGATGCCGGTAGCTACCATGGTACAGAAAGCCTTTCCGGCTTCGATGTTTTTAGTGATTCAGTGTGGCGAAAGTTTTTGCGTGAATTGGTGCGTAAAACGAATCAATCAGGCGGATAGAACAAGGCGGGTGATGGAAGAACAACAAATAACCCGTTTCTTTGTACCTGAAGGCGACGATAGCATTATTTGTGCTTGGTTGCCTTCGTTGGATATAGCACGCATCCGCTGCAATTCACTGAAAGAACTATTCGAAGCCTTGGCAAACCGCCTGTTGATGCTGGCAGTTTCCGACGAGGCAGGTATCTATCTCGAAAGCGACAGGCAGAAAACAGAGCAATACCGTGTCTTGCTGGAACAGTTAAATACCAACCGCATGGAACAAAAACGAATAACCGCTGAAGTAAAAGCGGAAACGCAATTCAACCTCCGTTTAAAGCTGACAACAAAACTGAAAGAGTTACAACAACAAGAAAAAATATTGAAAAATCAATTGATATAGCTATGCAAAAGACAATCATACCCCAAGCAGAAAGCAAAAGTGCAGACTTGATTGCACAAAATTTGGAACAACTCAAACAGATTTTCCCTGAAGTAGTCAAAGAGGGAAAGGTTGATTTTGAAGCCTTGAACGATCTGTTGGGCAACTATGGCGACACTGCCGAAGAGCGTTTTGCCCTCAATTGGGCAGGCAAAGCCAACGCACGCCGTGAAGCACAAAAGCGAAGCACCGGCACACTGCGCCCTTGCCCCGAAGAGAGCGTGGATTGGGATACGACCGACAATCTCTACATTGAAGGCGACAACCTGGAGGTGTTAAAGCTGCTGCAAAAGAGCTACCATAGCCGTGTAAAGATGATTTACATTGACCCACCCTACAACACCGGGAAAGACTTTGTGTATAAGGATAAACCTGGAGCTGACGGGGCAAGATAAAAAACTCTCTACCAACACCGAGAGCGACGGTCGCTACCACTCCAACTGGCTGAATATGATGTATCCGAGATTGAAGCTGGCTCGTAATTTACTGACAGATGATGGCGTGATCTTTATTTCAATTGATGATAATGAAGTGGCTAACTTGAGGAAGATTTGTGATGAGATTTTTGGGGAGGAGAATTTTGTTGATTGCCTGAAATGGAAACGCAAAAAACAACCTTCTTTTTTAGCAAAACATACAGCACAGGTTATGGAGTATATTTTGGTTTATGGGAAAAATGCACATTTTTTAGAAAAACTATCAATTGAAGGAACTTCGGATTCTACTAAGAAAGTAGTCAATCTTACAAATCAGTACTCTGAAAGAATTTTCCCCAAGGGAGTTTTAGTAAAAATTGGAGAAGAAGGAGTTTTACCAAAAGGGAAATACTTAATAAAGTCAATGAGTATCGAATATATGGACGATGTCGCTTATAGAAACGGGAAAACAATAAATGAAGTTAGAGTAAATGCTCAATTTTCTGTTTCACAAGAAAAAATTAACGAATATGTTTTAAATGAATTATTATTCATAACGGCAAATAAAGGTTTGAGGAGAGATGTAGGGCAAGATGAAATTGGAAAACGAAAATCAATCACAGACCTTTTGTTAGATTGGGGTGATAATCAAGATAGCGACAACGAAATTAAAAGTTTATTTAACAAAAGTTATTTTGACTATACTAAACCGACTAAACTTTTATCAAACTTGGTAAAATCAAATTTTACAGAAGCTTCCATTATCCTCGACTTCTTCTCCGGCTCTGCTACCACCGCTCATGCTGTGATGCAGCTCAACGCTGAAGATGGTGGCAATCGCAAATATATCTGCGTGCAGCTGCCCGAAGTTACGCCCGAAGAGAGCGAAGCACGCAAGGCTGGTTATACCACCATTCCCGAAATAGCCAAAGAACGCATTCGCCGTGCCGGTAAAAAAATACTCGAAGAACAAAAAGCAAAAGCCGAGAAAGAAGGTAATCTATTTACCGAAGAAGAACCAAATAAACTTGACACCGGTTTTAAAGTCTTCAAACTTGACAGTTCGAATATCAATGCCTGGGATAGCGATCCTGATAATCTGGAGACTGCGCTCAATAAATCCTTGTTCAACATCAAAGAGGATAGAAGCGAAGACGATCTGTTATACGAGATATTGATCAAGTACGGCATAGAACTGACCGAAAAGATTAAACGTCACACCATAGATGGAAAAACAGTCTACGAAATGGGAGCCGGCTCGTTGATTGTCTGCTTGGCAGACAGTCTATCCACGGCAGTTGCCGACGGTATCGGCAAGCTCTATAAAGAGGTTAGCCCCGAAGGTATAGACGGCAACTGCCGAGTGGTATTCAAAGAAGCAGGATTCAATGGTTCGGATGAAGTGAAAACCAATACGCTGCTGATCCTGAAACAGCATGGTATTACAAATGTGGCAAGCGTATAAAGAGAGGAACTGTATGACTAAAAACATGACATTAAAATTCGAGAGCCACCTCGAATATCAAGACGACGCAGTAAATAGTATCTGCGATATATTTGAAGGCGAAGAGATTTTCCAAAGCAATTTCTCTATCACGCCCATCAAGGGAGAAGAAAGTTCGCTATGGAAAAGCGCTACTATCGGTATCGGCAACTCTTTAAAAATGATTGAGGAAGATATGCTTGCCAATATCCAACGTATTCAGTTGCGTAACGGCGTGCCGCAATCGACCGCCGAGAGTTTCAAGAAAGAGGGAATGAACTTCTCCGTAGAAATGGAGACAGGGACAGGTAAAACCTACGTCTATCTGAAAACGATCTTTGAACTCAATAAGCGTTACGGTTTTACCAAGTTTATCATTGTAGTGCCGAGCATCGCCATCAAAGAGGGTACATACAAATCCTTACAGATCACCAAAGAGCACTTCAAAAGCGAATACGAGAATGTAGTGTACGATTATTTTGTGTACGATGCCGCCAAATTAGAGCAAGTACGCTCGTTTGCCACGGGTGACAGTATTCAGATTATGGTGATCAATATTGATGCATTCCGCAAAAGTTTCGAAAGTGAAGATGAAAACAGCAAGTCAAACATTATCCACCGTTACAACGATAAGTTGGGCTACAAACCCATCGACCTGATTAAAGAAACGAATCCGATAGTGATTATCGACGAACCGCAAAGTGTGGATAATACCGACAAAGCGAAAGAAGCTATCGCTGCGCTCAATCCGCTCTGCTGTTTGCGCTATTCTGCCACACACCGCACACCTTACAACATGATGTATAAGCTCGATTCGGTGGATGCTTACGAACTGAAATTGGTGAAACAGATTGAAGTGGCTACCGCTTCTGTGGAAGGCTTCCAAAACGATGCGTA
>ERZ778028.2105-NODE-2105-length-16100-cov-5.405173_pt1 | contig 16100 bp, 22 predicted proteins | sample MGYA00375758_ERZ778028 | MGnify/ENA primary metagenome ERZ778028 (study PRJEB29350, sample SAMN05389828) | bioreactor metagenome | isolation source: Thiocyanate bioreactor | place: South Africa: University of Cape Town | collected 2014-03-17 ... | reverse complement strand
ACAGCAAAGACACACGTTCCCACATGTATACGCGAAGCATATGAGTAGTACTCAAGACAGGAAATATTCGTCATCTTTCTGTGAACGAATACTCAACGACTCTAGGCTCTTACCTGTCAGGTCCGTCCATGGTCCAGGCTTTAAATCTCTTAACTGAGCGTGGATCGTACTGGGCCACCGGTATTGTATTGCCCATGACTACACAATACAAGAGATAACATGAACAGTAAACAGAAGTGAGTATCGACAAGTGATGTGTTTTCAATAGTCCAGAAGCAAAATACTAGAGCATCACTCATACCTGCTACAGTTGTATTCGCATGGAGTGTTGGTTGGTTCGTTCCAGCCAGCGTGAAATCCAGATTCATTAACCATGAGCCACCATAGGGAAAGGACAAATCCAGCCAGTCTACAGCGAGATCAGAACAAAAGGCAACCACACGAATGGGGAAAGGAAACGCATATGAGGGATAGTGAAGATCGCAATAAATGGTGCAGAATGACATTGGGAACAAAGGAATCTACTATTCGCAGTCAACTTACAATTGCTATCCGACATTTGAGCAAGGCTAAAATCTTCCAGATGAACATGAAATAGAGAGTCGTACGTACTCGACAACACCACTGAATGGATTTTCCTACACAATTCAACACAAATGCAAGGTGCGGGTCAATAAGCTGATGAGGTTTGGGGTGGCGTACTGAGATATCCAGATCGAAGGTCTTCGTAGGGCAGATGATATGATTGTACTTACCGTTTATCCATTTCTTGAAGTTGGTTCAGTAGCAGCTGAGCACCAGATTCATCTCGTAGGCTCAGCTGGATTCGGCTGCTCTGATTGGCCATGATATGAGCGGGTGATGTAGTCAAAGAGTACGATGCGGCAGAGACGAAATCATAATCCCAGCACAGCACCGAAGCGAGCACGATTACAACCAGCATCGAAACGTGCGACATCATGACAATAACCCAGATGTGGATGGGATGAACGGATATGCTGACAAAAAGGAGGTGAGGACAGAGGACAGGAGAGAGAATGGACCAACAGAAGCGACCACAAGTGATTGATGTATTTGTCGTTGTCGTTGTGGTTGCGTTGCTGTGTTGTCGTAAGATGTTGTTGCAGCTGTTGAACGGGTCAAGTGGGGATGGGCTGAACTGCTTTGTCCGATGGTCGTACCATCCTGACTGTCTACACCTTTGTACACCTTAATACTCCTAGCTACACCTAAAAGTCCACCCTCCCATTCTGAGGCACACCTTGCTACCTCAGCCACCCCTCTCACTCCTCTCAGCACTACTCCTTCCTACTTATCTTCGTACACCTTGCTATCAGATGCTTGCTCGCTTACTGCCGTCGATATTTGTTCCGTCACACGACACAAATCCCAACAACGATGAACCTGGTGTCATCTCCTCACCACCTCCCTTACCCTCACCTCATGTAGACACAAGCGGTGAATCGAACAACCATCTTCCACCTCCTGGTACACCACCTACGCCACTACCCGATGCAGCCCAACCATCATCTGACGTTTCCAGCTTCTCCTCACAGCATTTGGAGCGGATGCCTGATGAATCGTCTGCAGAAGAAAGCAAGCACACCGAACATCCAATCCAAACCGAGATACGAGAGACCAATCTCGATGTCGACTCTGAATCATCCCAGTCCGCTGCCTCCCAGTCTGCTACCCTCTCTCCTCCTACTTCTCTCCTTGCTGGCAACCCACGCAAAGGGCAGTTCCAGTGCGTCCACAGCTGCTGTACTACTCGCCAGCATATCTTTCGCGATCGATCCAACTGGCTGAAGCATATTAATCATATCCCTCACCTGAAATGTGACAGTCAGTGCTCGATTCACAGGTAAGCTTCCCCCAGACATCTTCGTCATGATGTGTAGCAATCGTGAGCTTGTCTAGTGTTTGTATTAACCTCGGCTGTGGTGATCACCATGATGGTGTTGTTTATTCTAGGTGGAGAGAACAGTATGATTCTGTGAAGAAGAGGAGTGGGAATAAGAAACGCAAGGCGACGTCGCAATTGAATCCCTCTCCCACCACCCAGTCTGCTGTAGCATTGTCCTTCAATCCTTTCTTCTTTCCATCGTTTTCATCGTTTTCATCTCTACCCGCCTCAAATGCGCTTCCTCCCCAACCAACTTCGTCGACATTAATGCCTCCACCGGTATCCTCGTCTTCGGTGGCGCTTCCATACCAGTTCATGTCTACAGTTCCATCCTCTCCTTTCTTCTCCGCCAACCCAGCTGATCCAATCCTCTCCTCTCTCTTCCCGCCTTCAAACCAGTCTGTGGCTCCTGGTGTTCCGACTGCTCCTCCAGCATCTTCATCTTTTCTTTCTCCTCACCGAGTGAGCATGCTGGGACCCATGAGCGATGTCTGTGTGTTCGACGATACCGTGCGTAGCAGTTTCCATGAGTATGGACACGTTGTATTCACACCCTTCATCACACAGGACCCCGTCTTCACCGCCTCTCCTATCCTCGATTTCGATGCCTTCAACAAGAAGAAGTACAACGTGTACAGCTTACCATTCCGGGTTGTCAACCTGGAAGCGAGACCGAAACCTATCAAGAAGACGTTCGAGGACTACTATACCGGTCGACTACCGCTGGACATCGATGCTGTTCTAGCAATGTTGAAGAAGGGTGATGCTATCAATTTCTATCAGAAGGACGCTGATTTCAAGGATGAAAGGGTCTCGGTCTACCACAATGCTCGAGGGGTGAAGAAACATCCTATGAATCTGAACAGTATCGCCAAGCACCCTCGTTCGCTTCTATCCCTGGTGGACTACGAACATCATGGATTTGATTCGGTTTACGGCTATCATAAGCAATTCATCGATCATTTCAACGCTCACTTCGAGCAGGTCAAGGGACCGTTCCTACACCACGTTATCAAAGGTAAAATCATAATCTCAATCACAATCCTTGTGCTTATTTCGCTTTGTTTTGAATATTGATGTACTCACACCGTATGTCTGGGTCTATGTGGTGATATTTTCATTTGTCTAGGCAAGATACGCTGGTACATGATTCCGCCAACGCAATTGCAGAAATTGAAAGCTGCTCTTGTCAAGCTCATCAAAGCAGAAGTTCACATAGAACAAACGGATCCAGGTAATTACATCATGTAAAGTACCGTCTCCAGCCAATTGTTTGTCTGTACATCTCTCATGGCTGTCATCGTTACTTACTGTGTGCTCTGTTATGTTGCGCGCGCTTTGTGTGTGTGTGTGTGTGTGTGTGTGTGTGTGTGTGTGTGTCCAGGTCTTGAAGACATGCTATTGGTGCTGTTCGTCGCCAAGCAAATCTTTCCTCCTCCTAGCTTTCTGCGAGCTGAAGGTGTTGAGCTGTACTCGTTCGATCTGGTCGCTGGTGAATGTCTGTACGTGGATGGTGATTGGGTTCATTTCGGCTTCAACCAAGCTCCCCATAGCATTTCGCTTGCTGTCAATGTTCTGTCAGAAGTATGGCTCAAGGTAAGCGAATCCTACCTTATCTCAATAACGCCGGAGTGGATCTTTGGAGTCGTCAGTTTCTGACACATACTCATGTGTGTCATTGCTGTATAATGTTCTCTCTGTATTCTCTATCTGTGTTACTTTCAGACTGGACCTCGTTTCGTCCGTGACCATCTTCAATGGCTTGAGCGAGTTCGTGATAACAAGAGCAGCGCTATTCAATCCAATCCGGTATTCGAACGTATCCTCACCAACGACAATCTTCACGACTGCTTCAATGTATGTCCACATGGATGGACCTGTCATCTGTTTACTCGATTGAGCGAGGATATTCATGCGTTCTTGGAGGGCGGTACGAGCACGTTTCAGTATGAACTGCCCCGTGAGGTGCTCCAATCATCGTTAGTGGAGATCAAGGAAGTCATCGTTCTCCTCCACAAACTGAAGAAGTTCTACTCCGATCACAATGAAGCTGTGTGCGATTGTGATTGTGGTACTAGTAGCAACGAGACGTGATCAGCTTTCTTTCTTTTCTTTTGCTCTTACACGCTATGTTGTCCGTATGTTTGATCGTTTGTACCTCGAGTGTGCTTTGCTACAGTACACATGTGTTCTTATTGTCTTTCTTGCTCGGAACCCGATGTTCGGATGTACTGTCCGGAAAAAAACAATAAATTCGTATATGTTTCTTACTATAATACTGTACTGTATAACTCGTCCCCAAACATTCAAACATATGAATTGGCATGCCATATATGCCCTATCAAATACCGGCACGCAATCAATTGAATCATTGAGCCTAGTTGGGCCAAATCGTTTTCCGTAGCCAAACAAATGTTGTACAAGAATGATAAACATGAAGTTTTATTCTAACAGCTACAAATACACTTTTTGAACAATGGAAAGGATAACGAACATTTGTGACAAAAGAGTTAGAACGAGAAGACGGCTAAGCTCTAAACTTGCTATGGTAAACAAACAAGGATGGTAGGCTAGGTGGAATACTTGGATTCCTGTTCATCTTCCACATCGCTTTCATCGTCTTCATCCAAAGTAGCCGCTTCCTCTTCCTTGCTTCCCCATGTACTGAGTTTCTGTAGGTCGGAAGCGGAGTGATTGGGACGAATGATAGTGAGTGCTTGAAGAAAGTCTTGAACGGTGACAGGTCGAAGTTGTTCTTTGCTTATTGTCCTGATCTGATCCTTAGACAATTCAAGCGTTGGTGCGCTGGATGCCTCTTTGATGAGTTCCTCCAAATGGGAGTTACTGTATCCTTCGGTCTTGGAAGCCAATAGGGACAATTCGGTTTCGGATACATTGTAGATACTGGGATCGGACTGGAGACGAGTGGTGAGATATCGCAGACGCTGCTCAGTAGAGGGGAGAGGAACGAAGATGGCAACAGGAAGACGACGTAAAACAGCTTGATCGAGACGCCAAGGCCGATTGGTCGCACCTATCACCACGATATCGGATGCCGATTGGGACGACGTCATTCCATCCATGGAGCAAAGTAATTCGGTTGTAAGGCTACCAGTAGCGGCATCTTTTGAACCAGAATCACGCCTACAATATCATACAGATCAACAACCCGATTTCACAAAATACACATACACACCAACGTACACTTAGCAAAGAAAGCAGTGGATGATGCTGGCAAAGGGTGGACAATTGTTTGTCTTGTTTGGTGAAGCATTTCAGGGCGCAACGTTCGAGATATTGGAAATGGAGCGAACTTACCGAACAAACAAAGAGTCCAGTTCATCAAAGAATATAATGGAGGGCTTTCTCTCCATCGCAATCGTGAACAGCGCCCGTACCAAGTTTTCACTCTGACCAAAGTACTCCGATTTCAGAGCAGAACTAGGAACATTGAAGAAAGTACGATTTGTTTCACCAGCGAGCGCCTTGGCAATGTTTGTTTTGCCTGAGAAAGACAAATCGCACAATATCGAACAAACCACAGGCATTCACTGTTAGCGAACATAACCATCCCTTTGTTGCGGATGTGGTGGTATGAACATTGAGGATAGGGGAAAAGGTGCTGACAAACCGCCCACGGCATGAATGGTTCTAGTAGTACTGACCTGTTCCAGGAGGACCATACAACAAAATTCCGCGGGGTGGACTACGGTTGCCAGTGAAGATATCCGGACGTAACAGAGGATTGATGACCTGTGATACACAGTACAACAACGAACAATCATTTTTGAATGGGGTGAGCTGACGCAGCGAACGCGAAGTACCAAGCAAAGGCAGAATGTGAATTTTAACGATGTGAACTTACCTGGTTTTGGAGCCGATCTTTCAGATCTTTCATTCCAATTACGGAGCTGAACCCTTCAGAGCACTGTTCAGGATTTACGATCACACCTTCGATACGTTGACGTAGCTCAGGGTCGATAGGCGATGGGGAAGCGGGACCAGGTTGTTCGATGGTGTCCTCATCTCGGTAACCACTGATACTGCCGTTTGTGCTTTGGACCGATTCTTCATCGGAGGACCAGCTTCCATCTACCTTACGCGATTGTCGACCGATCTCACACCAGCAGTTACATTCACGTGTACACGGACGCCTCTTACAGCGACACGCCGACTTCTCGGAGCATGGCTTCTGCGATCTGGAGCACTCACAACCAGTGGAATCATCTACTCGGGAACCAACACACAGCAAACAATTCAACATGAAAGACGTATCGTATTTATGAGCAATTATGGAAGCCAAAAACACATCGTGGTCTGATAGAAGTGGGACCGTATGAGTGAATGTTGAGCTGAGTTACCTGCTGGCTGATATTGTTTCTTGTCATCGAAATTCATCGCCTCCATCTCTCGACATCGACATTTACACCGATTGGTACATTTTCGTCCAGCTTTCTGACATGAACAGCTGGGTTTGTCACCACAGTGAGCCAGCTTCTTGGAACATCGACATGGCCGTTCTGATCAAAAGAAAAGGCATGGGAAAACAATGACAAAACACACCACAACGACCCCGATACCAACAATAAACAGAGATCAGCATGAGGAAGAAATAAACAACAGCACTACGATGGCAGTAGCACAGTAGGATAACGATGGCTTCCTATGTGTGATGATGTGAACGTACCTGAAGGGGTACCATCATCCAAACTTGCTCCACCAGCTGGACTTTTCCGTGGCGTGGAATCAAATGGGTCAGGCGAAGGACGGTTCTGGGAGACAGAACGAGAACGCGATGATCGAACATCATCCGTCGACGATGGTGAGCGGGAGGTGGGTCGAGACGGGGTGACGAACGGACTCGACTTGGAAGGAGTGTGACGAGAATACTTCATGGGAGTTTCACGTGCGGGTGGGCGAGACGATGGAGGAGGCATTGATGGGGATGTGGAATTCAAAGATGGGGGAGGCGGAGGGGATGGGGAGTGTTTCGTTCTTGTACCACCAGTGGGTGGCTTCGGTGAGTAGTATCTAGGGGGAGGGGGAGGAGAGATGTTGATGGAGGGTGAGGGCGATGGTGAAACGAAAGGGGTAACAGGGATGGTAGATCCTAGTCCAGCAGCTACCATATCGGCAACTCGCATTCGTAGTTCATCCTCGCCACCGCTAGGTGGAGCGACAGCGTTACTCTGAATAATAAACAGAACAAAGACAAACGACAAAACGCATAGCACATAAGTAACAATCAGACACACACGAGACAGCAATGAGAGAAGAATTGGATAACAAGCGGTAGAAGCAACGTTACAACCAAGCAGAACAACGGTATTGAATATAGTGGACGTACCATGAACTCACAAGATCGGGTGATGACCATACAGCAGGCATCCTGAATGAGCTGTAACGATTCCACGACCTCGCTGGGATCCACCATCATCTTTCCATCCGCATAATCTTGATACTTTCGCTGTTGAGATGGGATAACGCACTCCAACAGCTGATCGACAGCATGATTGAAGTTACGCAGATGAGGTTGGAGGAATTCATACTCGGGACTGACGGCACACTCATTGAACTGTTGTTCATTGAGAGATCGCCTCACTTGCTGTATCGACGCGATGATAACATCGTCAATCTTCTTGTTTGCTTCCTTGATATGGAGATCGGCACGAACTTGTTTGAGATGAAGGATGTTTTGAGGATCGCGTAATGCTAGATCAGCATCTGGTCGTGGTAAGGAGGAGGAGGTGGAGGATGGAGGAGGAGAGGTAGAGGTCGAGGATGTAGCTGGAGGAGGAGAGGGGGAAGTGGGGTCAGTGGAAGGATGCGGTGGCAATTCAGAAGCAGTGGTGCTGGACTGACGTCGCGATGAATACCAGCTATATGCCCAGCGAGCCCATTCCTTCGGATTGGACATTTGTGAAGGGATATGGACACGCCCAGTTGCCCGGCAGTGAATGGATCAACAGCTCATCTGCTCAAATAGCGAGGGGTCCTAATCAAACATTCACATGATAACATAAGCGAAATGAGCATACAGAAACAACCGTCGAGAAAGAACAGATCGACCAGCATTGTTGAGTGAGAACATACCGAGAGAAAGGCAGACGGGAAACTGAGAACCAAAAGCGCGAAGGTAGCAAGCGGATGGAGAGCAGAGGATCGGATGGAAGAGGAGAGAGAGCAGGGCGTATATGTGTGGAGGGGGTGGGACTGTATATACCTAGCCAATCGGTGAATCGATAATGGTGTGTGAGGTCAAGAGCAACACAATGAAAATGGCTTTGTATGGCTGATTTGGCGTGCCTTCACTGTAGGAGTACCTAGGTGTAGCTAAGGTGTAGTACTTTCGTATCTAGGTGTAGGAAGGTGTGGCAAGGTGTAGTGTTCGCGCCATTTCGTGGCATTTGGTGGCATTTGGTGGCATTTCGTGGCGTTCGTGGTGTCAGTGAAGCATTCATTTCGTGCTCGTTTGTGGCATTTGGCTCATTTCATGGCAATTTGTGTACATGGGTGTCATTTGGTGGCATTTGGTGGCATTGTCACATTTCGTGGGTGAGGATCCATTTCGTGGCATTGGGGGATCCATTCTCGACACATCGCGACTGAACGGTAAGCTGACACAGCCAGAAGTATCAACCACCAACTCAACTAGCACACTCACACACCATGACAGATCTACATCAACAATGTTTTCTATTTTGAGGCTTCCTGCTCTCCCTTTTCTCGCTGTCCTACCAAGAAGTTAGTTCCTTCATTTTGCCACTTGTGTCACGCTCCATTTAGCACACGGGGTGATGATTGGATTGATTGGATTGTTGATGGTTTGTGTAGTTGATTGGTGTTAGTACCCAATCGTTCACACATTCAAACTATTCAAACACCAGTACACTCATTCACTGGTTATTGGAGTTCACCCATACGTGCCACCCTGACCGCCTACAGTTTGAATCGATCAATATCTCATGTCATTATCGTATTGATTGCTTCATTCAATGTACCATCTTCACTCACAAAACAGGACATATACAGAATCATTTCGTTCAATTCAAATCCATCATTCACTCGTTAGGGATCATGTTGCCGTTGTTTGTTCGTTCACTCACTCGAGCACGTATGATTGGTTGCTGTTGTTTCTGTTGTTTCTGTTACGTGTAGTTGGTCGCAGTAACTCGTAACAATTCATATCAGTCGATGACGAGTACATGATAATGGTAACATTGCTCATTCACCACGATACACATCATTCTCTTATCCAATGTTCGATTGCTCGTACATGATTGACATTCCCATTGTTTGTCGTTCGTATGTTGGTGTAGGATCAAATCGAATATCTATTCCATTACGTTGATATCCACCTATCTTACGTTCCACTTTTCTCCAGCCCAACATCCATACCAGATCATCATTCAGCATCGACTCCCGTTTTCTTCCTCCTTCTTCCACGTCCTCTCGCTGCTTCCAACGATGTCACGCTCGATAGCCGACAATCCACCGATCACCTCCTCCAAACTGAATCCATTCGCCAGCCAGATCGATGAATGGATTCAGGACGACAGCGTCCGATCAGCCTTGAAAAAGGCTCAAACAAGCTGTGTATTCATCAATCACAAGCATGAGGATGGAGAGGAACAAGGTAGTGGTGTAATTATCGATGCGTCCGGTATCGTTCTGACCGCTTCTCATTGTACCGGAGGTGTTGGATCAACTCGAGCTGTGGAGACGATTTATGGAGACAAATTCAATGCTGTCACCGTACGCGTATCCTCCACCCACGATCTGGCACTGTTACAGATTCCACCCAAACATCTTCCGCAGTCGATCCCACTCACCGCTGTAGTTTTGTCCTCCGCACCCCTGAAGAAGAATGATTGGTGTATGGCTATTGGTCAACCGTACTACAAACGGAAATCAGCTCGTAAAGGTAATCAGCGATTGAAAGCTGAGTTGGGCAAGATAACTCGAGTGCCTGTTGATCCACTCTACATCGAAGCCGATCAGCGAGGTATTGTATCGCACAACTGTAACACTACGGCTGGACACAGTGGTTGCCCCTTATTCAATATGAAGGGCGAGATTTGTGGCCTCCACGTTACGTGCGATGATCACGAGCAAACGGCGGTGACGTTGGAAGCCATTAAACAATTTCTTACCAGCAAGAGCACGATCATATGCCACACTTGATCGAAGCTGATGGCAAAGGAGACACGATCGACACTTGAGATGTACAACAATGGTAAGAATCATCTTCTGTTTCTTCTTATCTCGAATCATGATCACTCTGTTCTCGAGCATCGTTCTTGTATCGACTGCTCTTTTATCGTTTGCTGCGTTTACTGATGTGGGTGTTGCGTTTGTTGCTGGATGTATGATTTGTTTCCAGACTTCATCAAAACGTATCAATTAGCTGGAGCTAACGCGGAACCAAACCGCTCGCTTAGCTGTGCTAATAGGAGTAGGTCCCACACCATCCGACCTTATCAAACAGTTAACTCGTCACGACTACCATCACGCCGAAGTGGAATTTTCATGTGAGTGAGTTTATTTCTGAACTCTTGCTTCTTCAGTGTCTGCCCATCGCCTCTGCTTATCTTGCTTCATATGCTTTGTTACGCTGTTCTTGCGACAGTGTTTCGTCGAGCCAATGAAAATGTCCACCGTCTGGAGATTTCGTCGAAACGGCTGCGACCCAAGCTTGCCGACAGAAGAGACAAAGAGACCGTTTGGCTTTGGGCAAGCTTGTCAGCCAAGTCCACACAGCATCGAGCTCATCCACATCTCGTTCTCCACCACATCTCCATTCCTTGAACAATCCTTGAACAGACCCGTTTCGCCCACACAGGATTCCCACAGTGTCGTTGCCACTCCTTATCAACTCCTCCATCGTCCATTCATCTGTCGCTGGACTTTCCTTCAACCAGGTAAGGCCACATTTTCTCTCAACATGCCATCACTTCACCTCAGTGGGCGCGAGTATTTCATTGGCATGCTTATTTGCTTCTCATGGTGATTGTGTTGATATGTGTTCTTTGTTTCTTTCTTTCCTAGGAGTACCGATCATGACAAGCTGGTTCATTGGATTTGTTCTTATTTGGTCCACCTTGCTGATTCAATATTCTTCGGGCAGCTATCCTGCCTGTACCGACGCATCCTTATGTTCTGGTCTGAGCTCCAATACCGTCAACTGGTCTGGCAGCTACTACTGCTGTCCAAATGGCGCTATGGGCAACATCAACTGGGGTGTATCTGCCACTTGCTCGTTGCCACAAACGTGTACAAGTGGTAGTAGTGGTAGTAGCGGCTCCACGACCCAGCCATGCTCAGCAGGAACATATAGTAGCACGGGAAACAATCCGTGTTATTGGTGTAATGCTGGAACCTATTCGGCCTCTGCTGGTGCTACGTCCTGTTCAACCTGTCCCAGTGGATCGACATCGACTCAAGGAAGCTCGTCTTGTACAGCCATGTCATCTAGCACACCGTGCTCACCAGGCAGTTACAGTAGCAGTGGAAAGACACCGTGCGCTTCGTGTGCTGCTGGAAAGTATTCAGTCTCTGCTGGTGCTACGTCCTGTTCAACGTGCCCCAGTGGAACTACATCGGCACAAGGGAGCACATCTTGTACAGCCACGCCATCAGACATGCCATGCTCACCGGGCAGTTACAGTAGTACGGGATTTACGCCCTGCTCATTATGTGCTGCTGGAACATATCAGTCCTGGGGCGGAGAAACATCTTGTTCTACCTGTCCCAGTGGAACTACATCGACTATGGGTAGCGCATCGTGTTCAGCCAACTCAAGTAAGTCCAACCACAGCTTGCTAATTGTTATATTCTTGAATGTTGGATTTGATCTGAAATAGCTGATGCTGACATTGTATTCGTTGCTGGCTGTGTTTGTTTTGGCTGCGGTTGGTGGTGTTGGTGGCAACAGATGGAGATGGTAAGTTTACATTCACAGCGAAGAACGCCAATGACATGATGGATGATGAGCACTCATGCTAACATTGTTTGTTGACTGTTTCTCACACATCCTATTTTGTTATGTTTGTTTGTTGCTTATGATTACGGTGCTGATTTGGATAGACTCCTCTTCTTGTGCTGGGAATCGTTGTGGCGCTTTATGCTCGAGGTGCTGTGATGGATTCGTACAGCAAGTCGATGGTCGATGCTTGGCAGACTCCTCATCAACAGCTTCAGCCTACGCTGTATCCGATTGGCTCGGAAGCTGGACACTTGGAAACGGGTGCTCATTATCCTCCTGCTGCTGTACCACAGACCAGATGACGGTTCAAACTGAAAGCAGCACCACCCTCCGATTATCTGCTCCTCTGGCAGGACGATGCGGTGGACAATCGTATATGACGACCGTTCTTCCCAATCCTATCTCTCGGAACTATCAAGCTACTGTCGCTGGTGATTCCTTCCTTTTCGTTCTCTCGTCTTCTTCGGATTCGGTGACTGTGACAAATCTGAACAACTCGGCGTGTTCTAACAGAGCTGTCAAGTCGAGTGGTAGTTCGAACGATGCTAGCAGGTTCATCGTCATGGGTGCTGTGATCGGAGGTGTTGGTGTCGTAGCAGCTATAGTGGTGGCATTCAAGTATTGTAAGCGGAACACAGGCAGAGTGAATCCATCGTCACATCAACAACCTCGAGTATCCACTCAACCATCCAGTACTGCTGTTCAACCGAAGAACGTCAAAGTCAAGGCAAAGAAGCACAAACACCATGCTGAGAAGCAACAGCATGACACGACGCAGCCACTGGACACGGTGGTTCCAGAAGTACCTACAGTCGGCGAAGAAGTTCTATAGGACGCTTGGCTACTTCTTCCAGCTGTACCTGGCGATGCTAGTAGCAGCCTTCACTCGTACATTGATTCCGCTTCCCGCCTGGTTTGTTTGCGCAGTTGCGTTGTTCACGTTGATTCTTTCTTATTTATTTGTTTCTCGTCACTAGCCATTTGAAGCTCAGGCGAACTGTAGGAGTACATTGTTGAATGACTGGTTAACAAACTTATAAATTTGACCAATTGACGTTCGAGTGTCAAGCCTTGCTTGCTATTGGACAAAACATTTGGACCCATGGGCCGCATGCGGGCCAGCGCCCAATTACACCTTGATATCGATCATTTTGTCTGTGGCAATGACAGCCAATAGAAGGAATATGTGGACAGAAGGAACAGTGAAAACGAAAACGAAATACGGGCGAAAGACTGCGTTTTAAATGAATGTTACTAATTAAATGCTTAGTACTGATAAATTGACATTGAATATAACTTCATCGTGGTACCTTCTAGTGGTCACAGTAAAAATGAATAATGGAACAACAAAGCATTGAGCGGTAACACTTAAGCGAGACAGACAACAGCTAAAGAAGGACGCTTAAAGCCATATAAGTCTATTCAAGAAGTTTAGGCAAGCCCCGAGGTAGATCTCGTTATCCGAGTACAATGAGCAATATTGACACTTGTCGTGGTAACCCATTCCAAGTATTTGGGGTTGCTGGGTTAGGGAGATCAGCTTGTAGCGATTGTGGCAAGTTTTTATCACAAAGAACATTGAATAAGAATGGTGGAAGATGTAGCAAATGTTTCGATGTTTACTTTGGAAAGGTAGGAGGGTATTCTCTACGCTACGATCAGATTCTATATTACCATCAGTTGTATAGGGAACCAACACAGCAGCCAACACAGCACTGGGATACTGATCCATCGCAGCAAAGGCATGAAGCCAGAACTGGAGTAATCGAAGCAACTAGCGCTCCTAGCAAAGTGGGAAAGAATCGACTGGAGTCAGTGTACAATATCGTTCAGATACAAATTGTTCTTTTGATGTTTCATTTCTGTCTTCTTGTGTTGATTCTGCTATTCTTCCTGCTGTCTTTTCCACTTCACTTATCCGCCGTATTACTATTTGTGGCTCATGTCATCTACTGTATCTTCTATCTTCATCTTATGATCGATCAAGCTGTCAGATCAGAATTCGATGACAAAGTCAACGAACCTACTTTGTGACGGTAGAATTACTTCAAGACAGTAAAGATTGCTAACCAGAACATAATAGTATATTTATGAACGTGTGAAATAGATTAAATGATGTCATACAATACATTCGCGGCTTCCGATGTACAACACTCGGCCATTAGTACGTAGAATTATACGGTGAAACTAGAGCCTCGGGAGAGTGACAAGCAAAGCGCTTATTAGGCTTAAAGCCACACAGGTATATACAAGCAATTATCTGAAGCCTGACTACAGGTGAAAACTTTTGTTGTTACAAATTTTGGTATCCATCAGAGTTTCAAGATGACAGCTTACAACTACGTTAGTAAGGTAGGTATGGCGATCGGGGCGTTGCTGATATGTCATGGGTTTAGTATTTCCACTGCGTTCTTTGTTTCGTTCTACGTATTTCTTGTCATCTCTGGGATTAGCGCAGGCCGATTCGTGCTTAAGGATTGTTTAAAGATGTATCTAGACTATCAAAAGATTAAGGAGAAGTCTGGCATGCTTTTGTCGCAACCGCGTCAAAGGTAGAAGAAGGATCGATCTGCCAGTGGCTCCGACGCTCCAATCACTTTCTAATCAAAGTTATATCACCGTACCGTTCATACTATCGCATATCGAATGGTGATACAGCTAACACTGGCGACTGGGTGAAAAATGCTAGCTCGCCTGGCGCGAGGATGAAAGATCCATAATTCAGTGGAGTCTGTTACAGTAGTATAGCAGATGGTATCTTGATTACTTCGGTGTTGTAGACTGAGTGGTATCAATGATGAACCAATGCGTGGCCCGACAGAGGCAATGAAGATTTAACATGAGATCATTTATAACATATATTTACCTTTGCTAATGGAAACAAAAGTGACTTTGACACACTGTCAGTGGCGAAGAGACACAAAGCAATGGCAGCTACAAATCAAGCTTAAAGCAATAGACACATATATATCAAACACAACTCCCCAGCATGCCTAATTGGTGTCGAAACAGACTATCTATTTCTGGCAACGGTCCATCGTTGCGTCGATTAATCGGTACAACACAGAAGTGTGGATCGGTCAAAAGTATAGATGGTGACGAAATGACAACGGTGATGGGACTTACTATTACAAACAATCAGCTTGCCCAGCATGTCGACGAAGACAGTATTCCATTGTTGGTTGAGTCGATCGATGTTGATGACGATACCGTTGCTGTAGTATATATCACTGGATGGAGTCCCGCGTTCCTTGATGTATTGTCGAAGGAATATCCAGATCTGGAATTTTATCTCGAATATTACGCGCCTGAAAACGACTACTCGGGTAGTATGTCGTTCACGAATGGACACCGCGAAGAAATTACGTATGAATCCCCGATTGAACCACGAACACATCGTGACTGGGGATTCATCGAGCAATGCGAAACAGAAGAAGGAGATGGGGAGGACGATGATGAAGCAATGGAAGAAACATGTATAACTGCCTAAGTTTAATGGAGAGTTCAATGTTGATGACTTCAACAGTGTGCTCAATTCTACGTCATACCCCTGTGACAGGAAAGGAACAGAGCATGTATCTATAGTATAGTATAGATACCTCCCTCTCGATAGTATAGTTCCTTTTCCTGTACTGAGAGCCTCCGCGCTAGTCGTTAGCTCTGACAGCCTCCGCACTAGTCGTTAGATTCCATAGCTACTGTCTCAGTCTCTCTCTCTCTCTCCCTCTCTCTCTGTCTGCTTGCCTTGCTTCTTCTCTCTGACTCTTCGTATCTCCTTTTCGACCATGACTGTCCCTATACGTCTACGCTCGAGCTAGCCTCAGCGTAAGGTGCTATCCAACTCCAACCTATCCTCTATCCTATCGTATGTGTGTCTCTATCCTCCTATATGGCCCCTGTCACAACCCCCATGTCTTCAATCCCGGATTTATTTGGACAACATAGAGAAATCGCGACGTGTAAATTGAAGAAACAATTTCATTAATATTGTTTCTTCAATTCCAATCATTCAACAAGTGAGGCCGCTGTAAATGAGCAGCTGTGACGCAGGTACAAGTTGTGAGCTTGAGTCTATGACATGAAGTTCATAGGAAATTGGCAACATAGAAAAATTGAGAAATGTATAAAACAATCCTCGTTTCTGGCACCAGTGAGTTTTTGTGAATCCATCTTCACACTTCGAATCAGCCAAACATCAACTTACATTTT
>ERZ778028.2104-NODE-2104-length-16106-cov-6.724877_pt1 | contig 16106 bp, 9 predicted proteins | sample MGYA00375758_ERZ778028 | MGnify/ENA primary metagenome ERZ778028 (study PRJEB29350, sample SAMN05389828) | bioreactor metagenome | isolation source: Thiocyanate bioreactor | place: South Africa: University of Cape Town | collected 2014-03-17 ... | reverse complement strand
ATGGACGTGATGGGCGTGGGCATCGGCACCTACCCCATGGTCTCCATCGGCTTCAACAAGGACGTCGCCTGGTCGCACACGGTGTCCACCGGCAAGCGCTTTACGTTCTACGAAGTGACGCTGGTCGAAGGCGACCCCACCACCTACCTTGTGGACGGCAAGCCCGAGAAGATGACCGCCCGCAAGATCAGCGCCCAGATCCCCGGCCCGGACGGCGAGCTGCAGATGCGGGAGCACACCGTCTGGTCCACCCGCTGGGGCCCGCTGGTGGTGGTGCCCCGCGCGGGCCTGACCTGGAACGCCAAGACCGCCTACGCCCTGCGCGACGCCAACACTGGCAACACCCGCATGATGGATGCGGCCCTGGCCTTTGCGCGTGCCCGCTCGGTGCAAGACCTGCACAAGGCCCACGCCAACCTGGGCCTGCCCTGGGTGAACACCCTGGCGGCGGACCGCAGCGGCCAGACCATGTATGCCGACGTGAGCGTGGTGCCCGATGTGGACGCAGCCCAACTCGCCCGTTGCGCCCCCAGCCAGCCCGCCGCCGCACTGCGCGCTGCAGCCGGCCTGGTGGTGCTGAACGGATCACGCGCCGAGTGCGACTGGCGCCGCGACAGCGCATCACCCGTGCCGGGACTCATCCCCATCGGCCGCATGCCGGTGGCCTTCCGCACAGACTGGGTGCATAACAGCAACGACAGCTTTGTCTACACCCACCCCGGCCAGAAGTTTGACGGCATCTCGCCCCTGGTGGGCGACGCCAGCCTGACCCGGCCACGCACCCGCGCCGGTCTGGCAGAGATTCCTGAAATGCTCAGCCGAGGCAAGGTCACTCTGCAGGCCATCCAGGGCCAGTTGTTCGAGAACCGCAACTTCATGGCACAAGTGGTGGTGCCCGACCTGCTGGCCGCCTGCGACAAGGCGCCCACGGCCGAGTCGCGCGACGGCTGCGCGGCCCTGAAAGGCTGGGACCGCCGCAACAACGTCGATGCCCGCGGCGCCCATGTGTTCCGCGAGTTCTGGCGCACTGCGCGCAACATCCCCGGCGTGCACCGCCTGCCCTTCGACCCTGCGCAACCCGTGGCCACCCCGGCAGGCCTGAAGATGGATGACGCCACCACCGCCGCCAAGGTGTGGGAGGCGCTGGACGGCGCCGTCAAGGCCATCCGCACCAGCGGCTACACGCTCGACGCCACGCTGGGCAGCGTGCAACGCCCCGCCATCACCGAAGAAGCGATTGCGCTGCACGGCGGCGAGGAGTTTGAAGGCGTGCTCAACAACCTGGGCCGCCAGGAGCCCGCGCCCATCAACAAGGCAGGCCTGCGCATCGACTACGGCACCAGCTATGTGCAGACCGTGACCTTCGACGCCAAGGGCCCGGTGGCCCAGGCCATCCTGACCTACGGCCAGTCCACCAACCCCTCATCGCCTCACGCCAACGACCAGATGCGCGAGTTCTCGGCCAAGCGCTGGCACACCCTGCCCTTCCACCGCGACGATGTGGTGAAGGCGCGGGTGGGCGAACCGCTGCGGCTGGTGCGGCCTTGAGACGGTAACGCCGGCCTTTAGCCGGCGTGGCCCAATAACCCCAAGGCCACATGCTGCAGCAGCATGATGGTCTTGCCGTCCTGAATCGTGCCGTTGGCAATGCCCGCCAGGGCGTCGGCCAGCGGCATCTCGATCACCTCGATGTCCTCGCCCTCCCCCTCCAGGCCGCCGCCGCTGCGGATGCGGTCGCCAGGCTCGTATTCGGCCACGAACAGGTGCAGCTTTTCCGTCACCGAGCCCGGGCTCATGTACGCCTCGAACACCTTGCGCGGCTGGCGCACGCGGTAGCCGGTTTCTTCCTCGGCCTCGCGGCGGATGCAAGTTTCGGGGTCGTCGCCGTCGAGCAGGCCTGCGCAGGTCTCAATCAGCAGACCGTCGGCGCAGCCGTTGAGAAAAGCGGGCAGCCGGAACTGGCGCGTGAGCACCACCGTGCTGCGGCGCGGATCGAACAACAGCAGCGCAGCGCCGTTCCCCCGGTCATAAGCCTCGCGGCTCATCGTCTGCCATTGGCCGTCGCGCCTGCGCAGTGAGCAGGTGACCTTGCGCAGCACATACCAGTTGTCGGAGAGCACTTGCACATCCAGCAGCTTCACATGCTCGGTGCGGGCGTTCAGCTCGGCGATGGGGACATCGGGCACGGCGCGGCTCATGCAAGGCTCCCTTTTGGCCGACTTGGGTGGTGACATACGGCGGGCGCCTGCAGGAAGGCAGTGTGGTCTGGTGGTAAGTACATGGTTTTGACAAGATTGATTTACGCAATATCATGCACAAACATGCAACTTCGTGCAATCACCGGATTTAACCCTTCATGCTGACCACCCAACGCAAACAGCTGCTGCTGGCTCGACTTCAGCAAGACGGCCAGATCGTGGCCAAGGCCTTCAGCGAGGAGCTGGGGATCTCGGAAGACACCGTACGGCGTGACCTGCGCGAGCTGGCGGCCGAGGGCCGCTTGCAGCGTGTGCACGGCGGCGCCCTGCCCGCCTCGGCCGCAGTGGGCAGCTTGCAAGTGCGTGAGCAACTGGCCCCCGAAGACAAACGCGCCCTGGGCCGCGCCGGGGCCGCGCTGGTGTTGCCCGGCCAGGTGGTGATCCTGGACGGGGGCACCACGTCATTGCAGGTGGTGCAGCACCTGCCGCTGGACTTGCGCGCCACCGTGGTCACGCACAGCCCGGCCGTGGCCGTGGCGCTGGCTACGCACACGCAAGTGGAGGTGCTGGTGCTGGGGGGGCGCTTGTTCCGCCACTCGATGGTGAATGTGGGGGCCAGCGTGGTTGAGGCCGCCGCCCAGCTGCGGGCCGACCTGTACCTGATGGGCGTGACCGGTGTGCATGCGGAGGTCGGCCTGACCACGGGGGACTTTGAGGAAGCCGCCGTCAAACGCGCCCTGCACCAGCGAGCGGCAGAGACGGTGGTGCTGGCTTCGCTTGACAAGCTGGGCACGGCATCGCCGTTCAGCGTGGCCCCCTTGCGCGAGCTGGCCGCGCTGGTGGTGCCTGCCGCCACGCCACAGGCGCTGCGCAAAAAGCTGCAGGCCGGAGGGGCCAAGTTAGAGATTGCCGCAGGCTGATCCTGCAAACAGGCAATCAGGCAGTAGCAGTGCCAGCGCCCTGGCGCAGGTGCGCAACCAGCGCCGCAGCAAAGCCGGTCAGCACGGCGCCCTTGCGCACGCAAATCTGCAGGTCGCGCTGCGCCCAAGGCTCGTCCAGCTCCACCAGCACCGGCGGCTCGCTCAGGCCCGCCACCTGCAAGGCCGCGCCCCGGGGCACCAGGCCGATACCCACGCCCGCGCCCACCATGCGGCACACGGCTTCAAAGCTGCGCACCTGAATACGCACGTCCAGGTGCCGCCCCAGCGCGGCGGCTGCATTGGTCGTGAAGGTGTGGATGGCCGAGCCCGCGTGCAGCATCACAAAGGCCTGGTCCAGCACCTCGGCAAAGCCCACGCGGCCACGCCCTGCCAGTGCATGGCCTGCGGGCACGATGAGCACCAGGCGGTCCTGCCGGTAGGGCGCCAGCTCCACCTCGGCGCCCGTGCCGCTGTCTGCCAGCACGCCCACCTCGATTTCGCCATTGGCCACGGCCACCACAATTTCGGCGCTGGTGCGCTCTTCCAGGCTCACGCTGACCTGGGGGTGCCGCTTGAGAAAGCCCGCCAGGTCGTCGGGCAAAAACGTGTGGGTGGCGTGTGTGTTGGCCCACAGACTCACATGGCCACGAATGCCGGTGGCAAAGGGCGAGAGGTTGGCATGCATCTGCTCGATGCTCGCCAGCACCTGGCGGGCATTGCGCAGCAGGGCCTCGCCCGCACGGGTCAGCGCCACACCGCGCGTCTGGCGCTCAAACAGCGAGGTGTTCAGCGCCTCCTCCAGCCGCCGCAGCCGGTGGCTGGCCGACGACGGCGCCAGATAGGCGCGCGCGGCGCCGCGCGTGAGATTGCGCTCTTCGGCTATGGCGACAAACAGGCGCAGGTCGGTGAGGTCGTAGTTCAAAGCGGGCTTTCAGAACGTGTTCACGATATCGCAGGGGATCGCGTTGGAGCGCAATCGGGATGAGTGGATGCTTCGGATGCGCCGCATGGGCTCATGCCCATGCAAGCAGCTGGGGCGTCCAATCACCCGATTTCGCTCCAACCCTTCGGGCAGTGGTCTTTGCGGGCGGGTCTGCAGCGTTGCGGCGCTTGTGGATAGTCGAGCTATCCACTGCGTACCGCGCCTTGCATCCCATCCCGCAAAGACCGCTGCGCGACCCCTGAGAGATCGTGAACACGTTCTTAACGTTCGTCATTAACGAACGCATGGTTGCTGGATCAGCAATTGTGCCTTGCAGCATTCAAAGGCAGGATGCCAACCATCCCGATACAAAGTACGCAAATCGTTCGGCATAACCGTACGAAAAGCGCCAACCCGACACATGCCCTGGAAAAACTGGTCCTCCGAACGCCTTGGTCTCGCCCTCGCCATCCTCGCGGCGCTGGGTTTCTCGTTCAAAGCCATCTTTGTGAAGCTGGCCTATGCCGTACCCCAGCCTGCGCCGGTGGACTCCGTCACCCTGCTGTGCCTGCGCATGGCGTTTTCGGTGCCCGTGTTCGCCTGGGTGGGCTGGCGCGCCAGCCGCAACCTGGCCCCGCTGGCGGGGCGCGACTGGCTGGCCATCGTGGCACTGGGCCTGCTGGGCTACTACGGCGCGAGCATTCTCGACTTCATCGGCCTGCAGTACATGACCGCCAGCCTGGAGCGGTTGATCCTCTTCACCTACCCCACGCTCACCATCGTGATCGGCGTGCTCTTCATGGGCAAGCGGGCCTCTCGCCGGGAGCTGGGGGCGCTGTTGTTGTCCTACGCCGGCATTGGCTTGGCCTTTGCGCACGACCTGCATGTGGCGGGCGATTCGCACGCCGTGTTGGTGGGCGCAGGGTTTGTGTTTGGCTCGGCCGTGTCGTACGCGTTCTACCAGGCGGGCAGCGAGCCGGCCATACGCCGCATGGGCGCGGCGCGCTTCACGGCACTGGCGATGCTGGTCTCCACCGGCGCCACGCTGCTGCATTTTGTGGTGTCGCAACCTGCGGGTGCGCTGGTGCAGCCCGCGCCGGTCTACCTGCATGCGCTGGGCATGGCCGTGTTCTCCACTGTGTTGCCCGTGTTCATGACCTCTGCCGCCATCCGCCGCATTGGCGCCTCCAAGACCGCGCTCATCGGCACGCTAGGCCCCATCCTGACGATCTTTTTTGGCGTCTGGCTGCTGGATGAACCGTTGACCTGGTGGCAGATGGGTGGTGCGGCGCTGGTGCTCGCGGGGGTGATGCTGATCAGCAAAATCAGCATACGGCCGGGCTTCATGGGGTTGATGGACAGGACTTTTCTGCTCTACAAAAAGTAGTACAGCACTCGTCTCCCACGATCTGCCGATCCACTGCGCTCCAGCGCCCGATACCAGACGTGGACGCAAAAAAGCCCGCACGGAGCGGGCTTTGAGCCGAAGGCGAAAACCTGTTCAGGCACGCGGAATGGGCGCACCCGAGTTCACACACAGCGCCATGTTCAGCGCCTTGATCGCAGTCTTATAGTCCTCGCGTTCGATCACGAACTGCATGTTCACCTGGCGCAGTGTCTGGGACACGCAATTCACGTTGACCCGCGCATCGGCCAGCGCCTGCGCGGCCTTGGCCAGCACGCCAGGGATGCCGATGTTGGAGCCAATGGTGCACACGATTGCGCTAGGCTTGATCGTCACGACCTGGTAGTCCTTCTGCAGCTCGGCCACCAGCTCGGGTGTGACCTGGTTGTCCCACACCAGATGGGCGATGGAGTTGGCGTTGGTGGCCTTAAGGATGTAGCTCACATCGTGCTTGCAGAACACGTTCATCAGGCCCGCATCAAAGCCCACGGTACCCACCATGCTGGGGTCGTGGATCTCGATCAGCGTGACCTTGTCGGTGCCCGTGACGATCTCCACGCGCGCGCGCTCGCCCACGAAGTCCTTGGTGATCAGAGTGCCTGGGTGGTCGGGCTCAAAGGTGTTCTTCAGGCGGATCGGGATGCCTGCCAGCTCCATGGGCTTGGCGGCCTTGGGGTGGATGGCCTCCATGCCCACGTCGGCCAGCTGGTCGGCCACGTCGTAGTTGGTGGCGCCCACCACGATGGCGTTTTCCAGGCCCACCAGGTTGGGGTCGGCGGACGACAGGTGAAATTCCTTGTGGATCACGGCCTCGGCGGGGCGCACTTCCACGGCGATCTTGCTGAAGGTGACCTCGGAGTAGCCCCGGTCAAACTCGCGCATGATGCCTTCGGTGCCCTTGGTGTAGCCCGTGGCCACCACCACCTTGTCGCTCAGGTCCAGGCCCTTGAAGCTGTTGGCAATGCGCTCGTCAATCGTCCAGGCTTCGTTGTCGTCAAAACCGGCCAGGTCCATCAGCAGGGCATTGACGCCATTGGCCTTGAGGATCTCGACAGAGTTGAACGCGCTGTGCGACTCGCCAATCGAGGCCAGCACTTCGCGCGCCGCGAGCAACACGTCCTTGCGGCTCAAATAGCCGCTGGCCAGCACGTGCTGCATGGCGTTCAGATATTCGCGTGCCTGGGCAATGCGCTGGTCAATAAAGGCATCGGCCACATCGAGCGGCAGGCCCAGGTCGGCATAGCCTGCGTTGAGCTTTTTAAGGCTGGCAGCCAGTTGCGTCAAAGCATCCTGGTAACCCTTGCCTTCGGCAAACAGGGCATAGATGCCGCGCTCACCCGTCTTCTTGTGCTCCAGCAACTGGTTCGTCACGCCCGAGTAGGCGGACACCACATAGATCCGGCCGTTAATGCGCTTGGGGTCGTGCAGCACGATGTGGCGCAACACATCGCCAAAGGCGGTCATCGAGGTGCCGCCGATCTTCTCGACAGAGATCTTGGAGTTTTGAACGTCTTGCATGGACAGGCTCAGGGGAGCAAAAAGGTTGGAAAGCTGGACGGGTGCTCTGCCAAGGGGCTCAGCGGCAGGAAACCCTCTATTTTCCACGACTTTTACCGGGGTACTTTGACGCAGGCCATCTTGATACAGGTGCCGTCAGCGCTCGAATAGCGTGGACCTGCGAAGCAGACGCAGGCCCCAGGCGCCGATCCATCACCAGACTGGGGACGTGGCGGCGTTTACGAGAGTGGCTCGGGAGGCGCTGCGGCAGCCTCTTCGGCGCACAGGCCCCATTGGTCCCAGTCCTCGCCAAACAGCTCTGAAGGGTGCTGGGTGCGGTCAGAGCCATTGCCGCAGCGCATGGCATTGGCTGGGCAGTAACGATCGCACCCCCAGCACACCCGCTCCGGATGGGCGGGGGCTTGGGGGAACCTTTTGGCTGCTGCCATGGCGGCGCTCAGGCGGTTGCGACTGCTGCCTTCGCTCGGATCATCAGATCACTTCTTCTGCGGCGGCACATCCGTGCAGCTGCCATGCGCAATCTCCGCTGCCATGCCGATGCTTTCGCCCAGCGTGGGGTGCGGGTGGATGGTCTTGCCGATGTCCACGGCGTCAGCGCCCATCTCGATGGCCAGCGCGATCTCGCCGATCATGTCGCCCGCATGCGTGCCGACCATGCCGCCGCCCAGGATCTTGCCGTGACCATGGGCCTCTGGCGAGTCGTCGAACAGGAGCTTGGTCACGCCTTCGTCGCGGCCGTTGGCAATGGCGCGGCCGGAGGCCGTCCAGGGGAACAGGCCCTTCTTGACCTTGATGCCTTGGGCCTTGGCCTGGTCTTCCGTCAGGCCCACCCAGGCCACTTCGGGGTCGGTGTAGGCAACGCTCGGAATCACGCGGGCGTTGAAGGCGGCGGCTGCCAGCTCCTTGTTGCCCTGCAGTTCACCAGCGATGACTTCAGCCGCCACGTGTGCCTCGTGCACCGCCTTGTGCGCCAGCATGGGTTGGCCCACGATGTCGCCGATGGCGAAGATGTGCGGCACGTTGGTGCGCATCTGGATGTCGACGTTGATGAAGCCACGGTCCGTCACCGCCACGCCTGCCTTTTCAGCAGCGATCTTCTTGCCGTTGGGCGTGCGGCCCACGGCCTGCAGCACCAGGTCGTACACCTGTGGCTCGGGGGCGGTGCCGCCCTCTTCCGCTGGCGCGAACGTGACCTTGATGCCTTCGGGTGTGGCCTCGGCGCCGACGGTTTTCGTCTTCAACATGATGTTGTCGAAGCGCTTGGCATTCATCTTCTGCCAGATCTTGACGAGGTCGCGGTCAGCGCCCTGCATCAGGCCATCCATCATTTCCACCACGTCCAGGCGTGCGCCCAGGGTGCTGTAGACGGTGCCCATTTCCAGGCCGATGATGCCGCCGCCCAGAATCAGCATGCGCTTGGGGACTTCCTTGAGCGCCAGGGCGCCGGTGGAATCGACCACGCGCGGGTCGTTGGGCATGAAGGGCAGGCGCACGGCCTGGCTGCCGGCGGCGATGATAGCTTTCTTGAAGGCGATGACCTTCTTGGCGCCCGTCTTCTCCTGGCCGGTGCCGGTGGTTTCTTCCACTTCGAGATGGTTGGCGCCGACAAAAGCACCGTAGCCACGCACGGTGGTCACCTTGCGCATCTTGGCCATGGCGGCCAAGCCACCGGTGAGCTTGCCGATGACCTTCTCTTTGTGACCGCGCAGCTTGTCGATGTTGACGGCGGGGGCGCCAAAGTCCACGCCCAAGTCGGCCATGTGGCTGACTTCGTCCATGACGGCTGCCACGTGCAGCAGCGCCTTGGACGGGATGCAGCCCACGTTCAGGCACACGCCGCCCAGGGTGGCGTAGCGCTCGACGATGACGACCTTGAGGCCCAGGTCGGCCGCGCGGAAGGCTGCGCTATAGCCGCCGGGGCCGCCGCCGAGCACGAGCACGTCGCAGTCCAGATCGGCGGAGCCTGCAAAGCTGGATGCTACCGGATTGATAGCTGCTTGCGCTTGCGGCACAGGCGCTGGAGCCGCTTTTTGCTCAGAAGCGGCAGGCGCTGGGGCGGCTGCAGGGGCTGGGGCTGCCGCACCTGCGCCCTGCACTTCCAGCGTCAGCACCACCGAGCCTTCGGCGACCTTGTCGCCGAGCTTCACTTTCAGCTCCTTGACCACGCCTGCGTGGCTGGAGGGGATCTCCATCGAGGCCTTGTCGGACTCCACGGTGATCAGGCTTTGCTCTGCCTTGATGGTGTCGCCGGGCTTGACCAGCACTTCGATGATGGCCACTTCGGCGAAGTCGCCGATGTCGGGCACCTTGATGTCGATGATTGCCATAGTGTGTCTTGGCCTTTCGTTACATCACGATGCGGCGGAAGTCCGCCAGCAGCGAGGCAAAGTACACGTTGAAGCGTGCGGCGGCGGCGCCGTCGATCACGCGGTGGTCCCAGCTCAGGCTCAGGGGCAGCATCAGGCGCGGTGCGAACTGCTTGCCGTCCCACTTGGGCTCCAGGCTGCTCTTGCACACGCCCATGATGGCGACTTCCGGCGCGTTGATGATGGGCGTGAAGTAACGGCCACCGATGCCACCCAGCGAGCTGATGGAGAAACAGCCGCCGGTCATGTCGGCTGGGCCCAGCTTGCCGTCGCGCGCCTTCTTGGCCAGGTCGCCCATCTCTTGGCTGATCTGCACGATGCCCTTCTTGTCGGCGTCGCGGATGACGGGCACCACGAGGCCGTTGGGCGTGTCGGCCGCAAAACCGATGTGGAAGTAGTTCTTCAGTATCAGCTGGTCACCGTCGAGCGAGCTGTTGAACTCGGGGAACTTCTTGAGCGCAGCCACGGCGGCCTTGATCATGAAGGCGAGCATGGTGACCTTCACGCCGCTCTTCTCGTTCTCTTTGTTGAACTGCACGCGGAAGGCTTCGAGGTCGGTGATGTCCGCGTCGTCGTGGTTCGTGACGTGCGGGATGACGACCCAGTTGCGGTGCAGGTTGGCGCCGCTGATCTTCTTGATGCGCGAAAGGTCCTTGCGCTCCACCGGGCCGAACTTGGTGAAATCCACCTTGGGCCAGGGCAGCAGGTCCAGCCCCACGCCGGAGCCGCCGGATGCAGCAGCGGGCGCCTTGGCGGCCTGGGCCTTGGTCTGCACCGCACCTGCCATCACCTGCTTGGTGAAGGCGGCCACGTCGTCTTGCGTAATGCGGCCCTTGGGGCCGGTGCCCTTGACTTCGTCGATGGGCACACCCAGTTCGCGGGCGAACTTGCGCACCGAAGGCGATGCGTGGGGCAGGCCTGCCGTGGGGGTGCCGGGCTGGTGGGCTGGGACAGGCACCGAGGCTGTGGCAGCGGCGGGTGCTGCTGCGGCAGCCACAGCAGGGGCGGCCACGGGCGCAGGGGCCGGTGCAGCGGCCGCAACGGGTGCAGGGGCTGCCGCCGGGGCAGCTGCGGTGGCAGCGCCTTCGAGCACGGCGACCAGATCACCAATGTTGACGGTGTCGCCAATCTTGACCTTGAGTTCCTTGAGCACGCCAGCGGCGGGCGACGGGATCTCCATGGAGGCCTTGTCGGATTCGACGGTGAACAGGGACTGCTCGACCTTGATGGTATCGCCGACCTTGACCAGCATCTCGATGACGGCCACGTCCTTGAAGTCCCCGATGTCGGGCACGCGCACTTCGACCGGGCCAGTGGCCGCAGAGGCTGCGGGGACTGCAGCAGCAGGAGCTGGCGCAGGTGCCGCCACGGGGGCGGGCGCGGAAACAGCTGCGGCAGGAGCCGGTGCAGCCGCCGGAGCTGCCGCAGCGCCCGCGTCAGCGGACTCCACCACCGCAATCACCGAGCCTTGCTTGACCTTGTCGCCCAACGCAATCTTGAGTTCCTTGACCACGCCTGCGTGGCTGGATGGGATCTCCATCGATGCCTTGTCCGATTCGACCGTGATGAGCGACTGCTCGGCCTTCACGGTGTCACCCACCTTGACCAGCAACTCGATCACGCCCACTTCGTCGAAGTCCCCGATGTCCGGGACTTGAATGTTGACCAATGCCATTGTTCTGTCTCCGTTCGTTTTATGCGTAGAGCGGGTTGATCTTGTCAGCATTGATGCCGTACTTGGCAATTGCCTCGGCCACCTTGGTGGCGGGCAGCACGCCGTCTTCGCTCAGCGCCTTGAGGGCGGCCACGACGATGTAGTGGCGGTTTACCTCGAAGTGCTCGCGCAGCTTGCTGCGGAAGTCGCTGCGGCCAAAGCCGTCAGTGCCCAGCACCTTGTAGTTGCGGCCACCCTTGGCCGAGGTCTGCACAAAGGGACGGATCTGCTCGGCATAGGCCTTCATGTAGTCGGTGGATGCGACCACGGGGCCCGTGCTGCTGCCCAGTTGCTGCGCCACAAACGGCACACGCGGGGTTTCCAGCGGGTGCAGCAGGTTCCAGCGGTCCACGTCCTGGCCTTCGCGGGTCAGTTCGTTGAAGCTCGGGCAGCTCCACACGTCAGCCTGTACGCCCCAGTCGGCGGCCAGCAGCGTTTGCGCAGCCAGTGACTCGCGCAAGATGGTGCCGGAGCCCAGCAGCTGCACGCGCTTGTCGCCTTCGGCGCCGGGCTTGCACAGGTACATGCCCTTGATGATCTGCTCTTCGGTACCCGCCGTGAGGCCCGGCATGCTGTAGTTCTCGTTGAGCAGCGTGATGTAGTAGAAGACGTTCTCTTGCTGCTCGACCATGCGCTTGAGGCCACGGTGCATGATCACCGCCACTTCGTGGGCAAAGGTGGGGTCGTAGCTCACGCAGTTGGGGATGGTGTTGGCCAGGATGTGGCTGTGACCATCTTCGTGCTGCAGGCCTTCACCGTTGAGCGTGGTACGGCCCGAGGTGCCGCCCAGCAAGAAGCCACGGGCCTGCATGTCACCCGCAGCCCAGGCCAGGTCGCCAATGCGCTGGAAGCCGAACATCGAGTAGTACACGTAGAACGGCACCATGATGCGGTTGTTGGTGCTGTACGAGGTGGCGGCAGCGATCCAGCTGGACATGCCGCCGGCTTCGTTGATGCCTTCCTGCAGGATCTGGCCGGCCTTGTCTTCCTTGTAGTACATGACCTGGTCCTTGTCGACCGGGGTGTACTGCTGACCGTGCGGGTTGTAGATGCCGATCTGGCGGAACAGGCCTTCCATGCCGAAGGTGCGGGCCTCATCTACCAGGATGGGCACCACACGCGGCCCCAGGGCCTGGTCGCGCAGCAGTTGCGTGATGAAGCGCACGTAGGCCTGGGTGGTGGAAATTTCACGGCCTTCGGCCGTGGGCTCCAGGATGGCCTTGAAGGTCTCGATGGCGGGCACGGTGAAGTGCTCGTCCGCCTTGGGACGACGCTTGGGGAGGTAGCCACCCAGGGCCTTGCGACGCTCGTGCAGGTACTGCATTTCCGGCGTGTCGTCGGCAGGCTTGTAGTACGGGATCTCGGCCAGCTGGCTGTCAGGGATCGGGATGTTGAAGCGGTCACGGATGTACTTGATATCTTCGTCCGACAGCTTCTTGGTCTGGTGCACGGTGTTCTTGCCTTCACCGGCCTTGCCCATGCCATAGCCCTTGACGGTCTTGACCAGCAGCACGGTGGGCTGGTTCTTGTGCTCGTTGGCAGCGTGGAAGGCCGCGTACACCTTGGCGGGCTCATGGCCACCACGGCGCAGCTCGAACACCTCTTCGTCGGTCATGTGCTCGACGAGCTTGAGGGTTTCAGGGTACTTGCCGAAGAAGTTCTTGCGGACAAAGGCGCCGTCATTGGCCTTCATGGCCTGGTAGTCGCCGTCCAGCGTTTCCATCATCAGCTGCTTGAGCTTGCCGCTCTTGTCGCGGCGCAGCAGCTCGTCCCAGCCATTGCCCCACAGCAGCTTGATCACGTTCCAGCCCGCGCCACGGAACTCGCCTTCGAGTTCTTGCACGATCTTGCCGTTGCCGCGCACCGGGCCGTCCAGGCGCTGCAGGTTGCAGTTGATGACGAAGACCAGGTTGTCGAGGTTTTCACGCGCGGCCAGGCCGATCGCGCCCAGGGATTCGGGCTCGTCCATTTCGCCGTCGCCGCAGAACACCCAGACCTTGCGGTTTTCGGTGTTGGCAATGCCACGGGCGTGCAGGTACTTGAGGAAGCGCGCCTGATAGATGGCCATCAGCGGGCCCAGGCCCATCGACACCGTCGGGAACTGCCAGAACTCGGGCATCAGCTTGGGATGCGGGTAGCTGGACAGACCCTTGCCGTCCACTTCCTGGCGGAAGCTATCGAGTTGCTCTTCGGTCAGGCGGCCTTCGAGGTAGGCACGGGCGTAGATGCCGGGGGCGCTGTGGCCCTGGATGTAGAGCAAGTCGCCGCCATGGCCTTCGCTCTCGGCATGCCAGAAATGGTTGAAACCGGCGCCAAACATGCTGGCCACCGAAGCGAACGAACCGATGTGGCCGCCCAGGTCGCCGCCATCGGCGGGGTTCAGGCGGTTGGCACGCACCACCATGGCCATGGCGTTCCAGCGCATGTAGGCGCGCAGACGCTTTTCGATGGCGATGTTGCCGGGGCAGTGGGCCTCTTTTTCAGGCTCGATGGTGTTGACGTAGCCCGTGTTCGCGGAGAACGGCAGATCGATGCTGCTCTGGCGGGCGTGTTCAAGGAGTTGTTCCAACAGGAAGTGGGCGCGCTCCGGGCCCTCCTTGTCGATGACGGCGGACAGCGCGTCCATCCATTCACGGGTCTCTTGCTGGTCGGTATCGGAACCGATGCCGAAACCGGCCTGAGGGTCGGGCTGAGCTGACATGCTTTGTCTCCTGTAGGTGTGGCAGCAATTTAGTACGTTGGCTCTAGTTTCGCATATTTTTTCGCAATTTCAAATGGTGCCTATGCATTTCATATTGCAATAATTTGCTGCAAATGCACATGACCCAGCAGACTGGGACCCCGCCAGGGCTCCTCTACACTCCACGCATGGATTCGATGCCCACCGCCCCCTCCCCCACGGCCCCGACCGTGGCTGCGCCCATTCGCTGGTGGCGCAAGTGGTGGCGCGGCTTGTCGCCCACCCGGCAAGACCGGTTTGCCGCACTGGCCCCGCTGGCGGCGGTGCTGATGTTTCTGGCGGCCATCGTGGCGGCGTTCTGGTATTTGCGCGCAGAAGAGGCCGAGCGAGAGCAAGAAGCCCTGCGGCGTGACGTGGAATATGCCCAGCAGCGGGTGCGCCTGCGCCTGCTGGAACGGCAAGAGCAGCTCATGCGCATCGCGCGCGACCTGTCCAACCAGGACCTCGGCAAGGCCGAGTTCATCAGCCGCGCCGAAGCGCTGATCAGCCAGTACCCGGAACTGCAGGCCGTCACCTGGATCGACGACCGCCGACGTATCCGCGCGAGCCAGGCCGCCCCCACGCTGGCCAGCGGCGAGTTGCGCATTGCAGGTGAAGTGCTCAAGCCAGGAGAAACGGCCGACACCTTTGGCCTGGCGCGGGACCTGCAGCAACCCGTGTACGCCCAGCCGGCAGCCACCACGGGCGACGCCGCCCCGCTGCTGCAGCTGCAGGTGCCCCTCAACAACCAAGGCAAGTTCAGCGGCGTGGTGCTGGGTGAGTACTCCATCGACAGCCTGCTGCGCTATGGCACCCCCACCGAAGTGCTGGCGCGTTATGCAGTGACCCTGCTCGACAGCAAGAACCAGGTGCTGGCGGGCACGCCGCTGGGCCCGCGCAACAAGGCCACGCAGTTGTTGCCCTGGACACCCAAGGCCAACGAGTATGAGGTGCCCGTCTCTCCCGTCGGCAACGGCCTGGTGCTGCGCGCACAGGCTTACCGCACGTCGCTCGGGGTAGTGGGCAGCGGCCTGTTCTGGCTGGTGGGGACGCTGAGCGCCATGACCGCCTGGATGCTGATCGCGACATGGCGCCACACCCGCCGCCGAATGCAGGCGCAAGAGGCCCTGGTGGCCGAAACCAACTTCCGCCGGGCGATGGAAAACTCCATCCTCACCGGCATGCGAGCCCTCGATATGGAAGGTCGTATCAGCTATGTGAATGCCGCGTTTTGCCAGATGACAGGCTGGAGCGCGGAAGAGCTGGTGGGCCTGAAGGCCCCCTTCCCCTACTGGCCCGAGGCCGACCACGAAACCCTGCAGGCCAAGCTGCGCGACGAGCTGCGGGGCAACACCATGGCGGGGGGCTTTCAGGTGCGCGTCAAGCGCAAGAGCGGGACGCTGTTCGACGCACGCCTTTATGTGTCACCCCTGATCGATGCCCATGGCCAGCAAACGGGCTGGATGACGTCGATGACCGACATCACCGAGCCCAACCGCATCCGCGAGCAGTTGTCGGCATCACACGAGCGCTTCACCATCGTGCTGGAGTCGCTGGACGCCTCGGTGTCTGTGGCCCCCCTGGGCAGCGAAGAACTGCTGTTCGCCAACAAGCTGTACCGCCAGTGGTTCGGCTCACAAACCGGCGGGCACCTGCAGCTCGTAGCGCAGGCCGGCGTGGTGCCGGTAGCGGGCAAGGAGCAAAGCGGCATGGACGATGAGGACGGCCTGATGGGCCTGCCTACCGACACACTGACCAGCGCCCGCAGCGAAAACGCCGAAATCTACCTGCCCGACCTGGGCAAGTGGCTGGAAGTGCGCTCGCGCTATCTGAACTGGGTGGACGGCCGCCTGGCCCAGATGGTGATTGCCACGGACATCACCCCGCGCCGACTGGCTGAAGAGCAAGCCCAGCGACAGGCTGAGCGCGCCCAGTCGGTCAGCCGCCTTATCACCATGGGCGAAATGGCTTCCAGCGTGGCGCACGAGCTCAACCAGCCGCTCACCGCCATCAACAACTACTGCAGCGGCATGGTCTCCCGCATCCAGAGCGGCCAGCTCACCGAAGAGGCCCTGCTCACGGCCTTGCAAAAGACGGCCCACCAAGCGCAGCGCGCGGGCCAGATCATCCAGCGCATCCGCTCGTTCGTGAAAAAGAGCGAGCCCAACCGCGCGCTGGCCGATGTGCATTCGATGGTCAACGAAGCCGTGGAACTGGCCGACATCGAGCTGCGCCGGCACAACGTGCGCCTGACGCACTATGTCGCTGCGCGCCTGCCGCAGGTGATGGCCGACACCATCCTGATCGAGCAGGTGCTGGTCAACCTGATGAAGAACGGCGCCGA
>ERZ778028.2095-NODE-2095-length-16169-cov-114.253817_pt1 | contig 16169 bp, 16 predicted proteins | sample MGYA00375758_ERZ778028 | MGnify/ENA primary metagenome ERZ778028 (study PRJEB29350, sample SAMN05389828) | bioreactor metagenome | isolation source: Thiocyanate bioreactor | place: South Africa: University of Cape Town | collected 2014-03-17 ... | reverse complement strand
GTACTTCACCACGCCGGAACCGGCGGTCGAGGTGTTCTCCTTCCTCTCGGCCTTTTACGAGAACCAGCGCCAGTTGATGCAGACGCCCGGCCCCCTGTCGCAGCAGACCGAGCCCGACGTCGAAGGCGCGCGCCTGATCGTCGAAAGCGCGCTGGCGCAGGGCCGGCATCTGCTCAACGAGGTCGAGTCGAAGGCGCTGCTGGCGGCCTTCCGCATCCCGATCGCGTCGGCCCTGATCGCGCGCAGCCCGATGGAAGCCATGCTGATGGCGCAGCAGATCGGCTTTCCGGTGGTGCTGAAAATCAATTCGCCGGATATCACCCACAAGTCCGACGTCAACGGCGTGCGGCTGGGCGTGTCCAGCGGCCAGGCGGTGCGTTCCGCGTTCGGCGAGATGCTGGCCGATGTGCAGCGCCTGCGGCCCGACGCCACCCTCGACGGCATCGTCGTCGAGCCCATGGTGAAGCGTGCGCACGCCCGCGAAGTGCTGCTCGGCATGACCTCGGACCCGGTGCTGGGCCCGGTGATCGTGTTCGGCGCCGGCGGCGTCGATGTCGAAGCCCTGCAGGATCGCGCGGTGACGCTGCCGCCGCTGAACCGCTATCTGGCGCACGACCTGATCGGGCGCACCCGCGTCGCCACCCTGCTGGGCGCGTTCCGCAACCGTCCGCCGGCCGACATGGACGCGCTGGAGAACATCCTGCTGCGGCTGTCGGAAATGGTCTGCGAGCTGCCCTGGCTGGCCGAACTCGACATCAATCCGCTGCTGGTCGACGACCGCGGCGCGCTGGCGCTGGACGCGCGCATCGTCATCGCCCCCCGCGTGCCGACGGCCGACCGCTACAGCCACATGGCGATCCATCCCTACCCGGTGCATCTGGTGACGCACTGGCAGTTGCCCAGCGGCCATGACGTCGTGATCCGCCCGATCCGCCCGGAAGATGCCGAACTGACGCAGAGCTTCGTGCGCAGCCTGGAAATCGACGGCAGGGAGGTGGAACTGGGGGTGGCGCGCTATGCCATCAATCCCGACGCCGAGTCCTGCGAATTCGCCCTGGTGGTCGACGACGCGTGGCAGAAGCAGGGCATCGGCCACAAGCTGATGGATGTGCTGATGGACGTGGCGCGCAGCGTGGGCCTGAAGACGATGGAGGGCGAGGTGCTGAAGGCCAACCATCCCATGCTGAAGCTGGTAGAAGCGTTGGGCTTCCGCGTCGAGGCGCACCCCGAGGATGAAACGATCCGGAAAGTCCTGCGTGCGCTTTGATGCGATCGGGAGGGGTTTGAAGGGGTACGGCCGCGCAGGCAGGCATCAATGGAATACGCTGCGCTGCCGGGCACAGACCTTGTTGCGCCCCGCTTTCTTGGCGGCGTAAAGCGCCTGATCGGCGCTGCTGATCAGCGCGTCGATGTCGCCAGTGGCGGGTTCGCGCGCGGCCACGCCGATGCTGACGGTGAGTGTTCTGGTCGTATTTCCAATGGCGATCCGCCTGGCGCTCAGGTTTGCACGCAGGCGTTCGGCCGACTGCCACGCTGCGTCCAGATCGGTATTGGGACAGATGACCAGGAACTCCTCGCCGCCAAAGCGGCAGACACTGTCTTCGCGGCGTGCCGAGGCCCGCAGGACGGCCGCGGCTTCGCGCAGCACCAGATCTCCGACGGCATGGCCATACGTGTCGTTGATGGATTTGAAATGATCGATATCGATCACCATCACGGTAATCGGCTGGCCTGAGCGCGACGCTGCGCTCCAGGCCTGTTCGAGTTGTTCCAGCGCCGAACGGCGGTTCGGCAGCCCGGTCAGCAGGTCGGTGAGCGCGGCATTGGCCAGGCGCCGGTTAGCTACCGCCAGCTCGGCCGCGATCTGGCGGAGTTGCGCACGATCTTTTTCCCAGGCGGCTTGCAGATGAATCATCCGCTGTACGGCGCGCAGGCGCGTATGCAGGCCCTTGGCGCTGAGGTTGCCGGGCAGGAAGCCGTCGGCATCGGCCTCGTAGGCACGGTTCAACTGCTCCTCGCCGTGCTCGTCGGACGCCATCAGGATGTGCATGCGCCGGCCTTCCTCGGTGGCGCGCAAGGCCTGGCACAATTCCAGGCCGTCCAGCAGGGGCAGGCCGTAATGCGTGATGATGACATGAGGCAGCACTTCCATTGCCAGAGCCAGGGCAGCGTGGCCGTTTTCGGCCGGATAGACCGTATGTTCGCTGTTCTCGACCAGCAGGGCCATGAGATGGTGACGGCGGGTGGTATCGCTGTCCGCCACCACGATGCGCAAGGGCATTTCGATCTCTGTCGTTTCGCCGTCATGAGCCTGGTTGTCGACCTCGTGGTGGCCGTGGCGGATCTCGGCAAACGGCGGCAGCGCGACAGCCGGGATCTTCAGCAGCTCGCTCCACTCCCGCCAGTGATGGATGACTCCGTCAATGAAGCTGCCGGTTGTTTCGGGAGAAATGTCGAGTGCGGCGGCCTGCGCCATCCAGTCCTCCAGCAGGGCGGGACGCGCCTTGGCATCGGCCTGTCCCAGGTCGGCCAGCTGGTGCGACAGGCGCAGCATCAGCACCAGACTGTTGGCGCGCGAATCATGAGGGAAGCCCGGATGATCCGATTCTTCGTAGTGGGTCAGCGGCTCGGTGAAGGTTCTGGGCATGCCCCAGTCGGCCATCATGACGGTACCCATTTCGACATGGTCGGTTTCCAGGCGGGACCGTTCCAGGGCGATGAGGGCTTGCGCGGGGTCGGCCTGCTGTGCCAGCAGCACCGCGTTGTATTCGTCTGGATAGGCTGTCGCCAGCGCCAGCTTCCCTACCTGCGCCAGCAGGCCGCAGACGAACAGTTCATCCGCAGCGGCCACATGCACTCGCGTCCCGAGGGCTTGCATGCACAGCGCCATCAGCAGGGAATGCGACCAGTATCCCTTGTAGTCGAATGCTTCGCAGGCGCCGTCGCGGTACTGGTCGACCAGCGAAAACCCCAAGGCCAGATGGCGCACCGTAGCCATGCCCTGGCGGACGACGGCTTCCTGAATCGAGACCACCGGGCGTGCGACGTGCGAAGCGGTATTGGCCAGTTTGATCAGGCGCCCGGACAAGGCGGGATCGGTTTGCACGACCCGTGCAATTTCACCCAGTGTCGCATTCTCGCGCCTGGATAACTCGAGTATCGCCAGCGCGACCCCGCGAGGGGAGGGCAGCTGGCCGCTGAGTTTCAGTTGTTCAGCCTGTGTCATCATTTATTAGTGGCGAAGCAAACGTAAGTGCCGGCCCGTCGGAGGGCGGCCCCGAATCAAAACGGTCGAGTCAGAACCGGTGCAAGTAGTGGGCTTTTTCCCGGTGGTGTCAGACTGTCAACAGTGATAACGACAGGATTTCGACAAAATGAAGGCCGCTTTCGCGGATTTGATATCGGCGGCTGGCGCCTGCTACACGTTGCCGAGCTTGCGATCCAGGCAGTGCAGGTAGGCCGCCGAATCGAACGCCGTCTGGTGGCGTTGCACCTGCCAGATCATTTCCCCCAGGCAGTCCATGACGTCATGCTGCGCGTCCATGGCGTTGCCATAGCGCTTGAGTAGACGTTGGTAGCGTTCGAGGATGCCGGGCGGCTGGTCGACCGACACCTGCTCGGCGATTGCCAGATGCATGGACAGATGTAGAAAAGGGTTGATCTCGCCGGATTCCGGCAGGTAATCCCGCTCCCGGTAACGATCGGGCTGGTCGAGCAGGGCGTGGTATTCGGGATGCGCCAGCACGGCATCGAGTGCCGGCTGCTCCGCCCCCGCCAGCGGCTGGCCGGCCTGGTACTTGGCCCATACACCGAAGAAGAACTGGCGGACCTGGTCGCGGCTGGGATTGAACATCAGCCGCGCAGCGTCCGGGGCGGAGCTGGCGCCACCAACTTGCCCTTGAATTCGCACAGATCCGCGATGAGGCATTCGCCGCATTTCGGCTTGCGCGCCTGGCACACGTAGCGCCCGTGCAGGATCAGCCAGTGATGCGCATCGAGGCGGAATTCCGCGGGAATGACTCTGAGCAGCTTCTTTTCCACTTCCAGCACCGTCTTGCCGGGCGCCAGTCCGGTACGGTTGGCGACGCGGAAGATATGGGTGTCGACCGCCATGGTCGGCTGGCCGAATGCCGTGTTGAGGATCACGTTCGCCGTCTTGCGCCCCACGCCGGGCAGCGCTTCGAGCGCGGCGCGTTCGGCCGGCACCTGACTGTCGTGCTGCTCGACCAGCATCCGGCAGGCGGCGATCAGGTGCTTCGCCTTGCTCTTGTAGAGGCCGATGGTCTTGATGTAATCCGTCAAACCCGCTTCGCCCAGCGTGTAGAGGGCTGCGGGGGTGTTGGCCACCGGAAACAGCCTGCGCGTCGCCAGGTTCACCCCCTTGTCGGTCGCCTGCGCCGACAGCACCACCGCCACCAGCAGTTCGAACGGCGTGGTGTATTCGAGTTCGGTCGTGGGGTGCGGGTTGGCGGCACGCAGCCGGCTGAATATTTCGCGACGCTTGCCCGGATTCATCGTGGCGGGATCACTGTTCTTCCAGGCGTTTCTTCAGGGCCTGTTTTTCGGCTTGCCGCCGGGCGCGCGCTGATTTTTCGTGCTGGCCCGCCTTGCGGGCCAGCGCCAGCGCCACAAAGGGATTGCGCGGTTTGGGGACGCGTCTTTTCAGTGGCGGTTTCATGCCGTCATCGGTACCGCGATGCGGATGCGCCGGACGACACGCGCCTTGTTCCAGTTGTTGGCGGCGATCAGCAGCCCCAGGGTGATGAAGGCGCCGGGAGGCAGAATCGCCAGCAGAAAACCCTGATAGTTGGGCAGCACATGCAGGACCCATCCCTTGGCAGCCTCGCCGAACACCATATCGATACCGGAGAACAGCGTGCCCTGGCCGGCAAGCTCGCGGATCGCGCCCAGCGTCACCAGCACCATCGTCAGCCCCAGTCCCATGGCAACGGCATCGACCACGCTGTGCAGCGGGTGGTTTTTGGAGGCGAACGCATCGACGCGCGCCAGCACGATGCAGTTGGTGGTGATGAGTGGAATGAAAATCCCCAGCACCAGATAGAGCGGGTGTACAAAGGCGTTCATCGCCAGGTCGATCACCGTGACCAGCGCGGCGATGATGAGGACGAACACCGGAATGCGTATTTCATGCGGCACGAAGTGACGGATGCCGGATACCGTGCCGCTGGAGGCGGCCATCACCAGAACGGTCGCCAGTCCCAGCGACAACGCGTTGATCATGTTGTTGCTGATCGCCAGCAACGGGCACAGGCCGAGTAGTTGTACCAGGCCGGTGTTCTGCTTGACCAGGCCGTTCTGGAACAGGCTGCGGAATTCGTCCAGTGTCATCATGGTTCAGTTCTCCTTGACAGCGGGGCCCGCGACAAATGCCGCGCGGTGCCGTGCAAAATAATCAAGCGTGTTGCGGACGGCCTTGACTACCGCACGCGGGGTGATGGTGGCGCCGGCGCGCGCATCGAACGCACCGCCATCCTTGGCGACTTTCCAGCGACGGGGCTCCGGGTGGGCCAGCGACTTGCCGGTAAACTGGTCGATCCAGGCGCTCTTGGTCCGCTCGATGTAATCGCCCAGACCCGGCGTCTCCCGGTGGGCGGTGACGCGCACGCCGGTCACGGTGCCATCGATGCCGATGCCGATCAGCAGGGCGATATCGCCAGCATAGCCGTCCGGCGCGATGGCTTCCAGTACCACGGCGGTGACCTGGCTGCCGCGGCGGGCAATCCACAGGGCGGAAGGCTTGCGCGTGCCCAGGAGATCGTCCGGCGGCAGGTCTTGCCGGCTGGCCAGCAGATCGTTGTCATAGAACGAAGCGGGCAGCACCTGATTGATGAGCGCGAGTTTCTCGGCCTGCTGGCTGCGGGAGATGAGGGGTTCGGTGCGGCCGTGGGTGAATGCCAGGATAGCCGTTCCGATCAGGGCGAACAGGAACAGGACCGTTCCGGCGCGCAATGCGTTGCGGATAGCGGCCGGCATGCTCACGTGCGCGGCTCCTTGCCGGCGCCGCCATAGATGCGCGGCTGCGTGTACTGGTCGATCAGCGGCACGCACAGGTTCATCAGCAGGATGGCGAAGGCCACGCCGTCGGGGAAGCCGCCCCAGGTGCGGATGGCCATGGTGAGAAATCCGGCCCCCAGGCCGAAGACCAGTTTGCCGCGTGGGGTGGTGGCGCCCGACACCGGATCGGTGGCGATGAAGAAGGCGCCCAGCATGACCGAGGGCGCAAAGAGATGAAACCAGGGGGGGCCGAAACGGCCGGCGTCGAAGAAGTTCAGGAAGCCGGCCGTGAGCCAGATGCCGGCCAGAAAGGCCAGCGGCACCTGCCAGCCAATGATGCGCAAGGCCCACAGCAGCAGGCCGCCCAGCAGGAACGCACCCGCCAGCCACTCGAAGCCGACGCCGCCGTAATGGCCGAAAATCGGATGCGTCATCACCTCGTCGATCGTCAGTTGTTGCAACAGGCCGGTTCGCAACGCATCCAGCGGGGTGGCCATGGTGACGGCATCGAGCGTGGCCCGCGGCACGTCGCCGCCGAAAATGACCGCCGCGCTTTGCGCCAGGGTGAGGGGGGCCGCAGTCAGTTCGTGCGGCCCCGCCCACTGCGTCATCTGTACCGGGAACGACACGATCAGCACCGCGTAGCCGACCATGGCCGGGTTGAAAATGTTCTGGCCCAGCCCGCCATACAGGTGCTTGGCCACCACGATGGCGAACAGCGTGCCGGTGACGATCAGCCACCACGGCGCCAGCGAAGGCTTGGCCGGGTAGCCGCGCGCTTTCAGCATCGCCGCCTCGGCCGCCAGCGCCGTGACGGTGGCGAGCGAGAGCGTAATCAGGATGCCCGGGCCGAACAGCCAGACGTAGGTGGCGATGCCCGGCAGCAGGGCCGCCAGCACCCAGGCCATGACCTGGGTGACACTGCTGCGGTCGAGAATAAAGGGAGAGGGCATCAGGGGTTCTTCTGTTCGGATTCCAGCGGTTTGCGTACCAGCTCGCGGATTTTAGCCCGGCGTGTCTCGATCTCCTCGATCTGGCGCAGCTGTTCGGGGGTCAACTGGTCGACGTTCCTGGGCGCGGCATCGGGTTTTTTCGCCTGCGCGCGCGCCAGCGCGGCGGCGATCAAGGCTTTCTTGGCGTCGGCATCGCTGACCGCAGTGACTTCTGCCGCCGGGGCGGCCGCGAGTTCGGCGCGCTGTGCCTGGTCCAGTGCGGCGTGTGTGCGGGCGGCCTGAGCCTTGGCCGCGAGCTTCTCGGCCTTTTCCTTTTTCTCGCGTTCCTGCCGGAACTGGCGGAACTCGTGGCGTTCGCGCGCCAGATCGGCGGCACGCTTGTCCTTCTCCCGCGCCCAGATCTCGCTCTTGGCATAGCGATAGAAATCGACCAGCGGGATATGGCTGGGGCAGACATAGCTGCAGCAGCCGCACTCGATGCAGTCGAACAGGTGGTATTCCTGCGCGCGCCCGAAGTCGCCCGCCCGGGCGAAGCGGAACAGTTCCTGCGGCTGCAGTTCGGCCGGACAGGCGTCGGCGCAGCGGGTGCAGCGGATGCACGGCAAGGCCTTGGGCAAGGGCGGGAACAGTGCGGCCGACTTCACCAGAATGCAGTTGGTGGCTTTCACGACCGGCACGGTCAGATCCGGTACGGGGACGCCCATCATCGGCCCGCCCATCAACACGCCGGTGGCGCCGTCGCGCTCGCCCGCCAGGGTGATCAGCGTATGCATCGGCGTGCCGATCAGCACCTCGAAATTCTGCGGACGCAATACGTGGCCGGTGACGGTGACCAGACGCGAGATCAGTGGTTCGCCGTGGCGCACCGCACGCGCCAGCGCGTAGGCGGTGCCGACGTTGAACACCTGGATGCCGATATCGGTGGGGAGCTTGCCGGACGGCACCTCCTGGCCGGTGAGCACCTGGATCATCTGCTTGGCGCCGCCGCCGGGGTAGCTCGCAGGTGATCCACGGCTCGCATTCGCCGCCGTTGATGATGAGGGTGGGGCAGGCGCGGGACGCGCCGGGATCGAGCTTGACCGCGCTGGGGAAGACCGCGCCGCCGAGACCGGCGAGTCCCAGATCGCGCAGCTGCATGCGTAGCTGGGAGGGTTCCATCGCCTGGTAGTCGAGCGGAGCATGCACTACCCATTCGTCACGACCGTCGGTTTCGATCGTGACGCACAGATCGGGCAGGCCGGAGATATGCGGGACCGGTTGCAGACCGATGGCCGTGACCGTGCCCGAACTGGAGGCGTGAACGGCCGCCGAGATATAGCCGTCGGCGGCCGCGATCATCTGGCCCTTCAGCACCCGCGCGCCGATTTCGACCACGGGCCTGGCCGGGTTGCCGATATGCTGGCGCAGGGGAATGACCAGTTCTTTCGGCAGCGGGGCGGCATGAATGGGACGCGAAGTGGACTCCGCCTTATGCTCGGGAGGGTGCACGCCGCCCTTGAATCTGTGCAGTTCGCGGCTCATGCCTCCTCCGTTTCGGCAATCCGCTTCATCATCACCACCGGATGTTTCCACTTCCAGTGCGGCAGGTCTTCCACGATCGGCACCATCGAGATGCAGTCGACCGGGCAGGGCGGCAGGCACAGTTCGCAGCCGGTGCATTCGGCCGCGATGACGGTGTGGATCTGCTTGGCCGCGCCGGAGATGGCGTCGACCGGGCAGGCCTGGATGCACAGGGTGCAGCCGATGCAGGCCTGCTCGTCGATGAAGGCGACCGACTTCGGCTTGGGCGTGCCGTGGGCCTCGTCCAATGGCTTCGGCTCCACGCCCAGCAGCTCGGCCAGCTTCTTGACGCCCTCCTCGCCGCCCGGCGGGCACTGGTTGATGTCGGCCTCGCCATTGGCGATCGCCTCGGCATAGGGCCGACAGCCGGCAAAGCCGCATTGTCCGCACTGGGTCTGCGGCAGGATGGCGTCGATCTTTTCCGCCAGCGGATTGCCTTCCACCTTGAAGCGGACCGCCGACCAGCCGAGCACCAGGCCGATCGTCACGGCCAGGAGGGCCATCACTCCGATTGCCGCCAGCATTATTTGACCAGGCCCGCGAATCCCATGAAGGCGAGCGACATCAAGCCCGCGGTGATCATCGCGATGCTGGTGCCCTTGAACGGGGAAGGCACGTCACAGGTCTCGAGCCGTTCGCGGATGCCGGCAAACAGGATCAGCACCAGGGTGAAACCGATCGCGCCGCCGGCGCCGAAGAACAGCGATTCGACAAAATTGTGTTGCGCCTGCACGTTGAGCAGGGGGATTCCGAGTACCGCGCAGTTGGTGGTGATCAGCGGCAGATAGATCCCCAGAACCTGGTACAGCATGGGGCTCGCCTTGTGGATGAACATCTCGGTGAATTGCACGATCCCGGCGATCACCACGATGAACGACAGGGTCCGCAGGTAGAACAGGTCGGGGCCGAGCAGGTATTCGTTGACCAGATAGCTGGCGCCCGAAGCCAGGGTCAGCACGAAAGTCGTCGCCAGGCCCATGCCGATCGCGGTTTCCAGTTTCTTCGATACGCCCATGAAGGGGCACAGGCCGAGAATCTTGGCCATCACGATGTTGTTGACGAACACCGTGGAAATGAGGATGAGGAGGTAGGTTTCCAAAGCAGACAGCCTGACGCAATGTCGCATTATCCGCCGCGAAAGGCGGGGGATTCAAGCCCGGGATGACAGATTGCGTGCCGGCAGGCGCCACCTGCCTGCTGTGGCCCCGCTACGTCTGCCAGACGCGGCTCGACCCGCCCGGACACTGCGTGCCCCGGACGGGTCGAGCCGCACCTGCCATGAGCAGGGCGTGCCATCAGCCGCTCAGGATTTGGCCGGCTGCGCCGCGGCGGCGATGGCGGGCACGGGCTGGGCACGTTTCCCGGCAGTCATCAGCCTGAAGGCAAACAGCGCCAGGAACAGCACGCCGATCGAGAACACGACGTCGCCCGGCACGCGCAGCCAGACGAAGGCTTCCATCAGCGCCGAGTGCACCACTTCCGGCGAGCGGGCAAACCAGACGCCCTGGCTGACGCTGGCCCATGCCTGGTACAGACCGGCGGGTACCAGCGACATGAACACCATCATGGCGAGGCCGATGTTGAGCGACCAGAACATGGGCTTCAGGAGCTTGTCGGACCAGGCATGGCGATCGGTCAGGCCGCGCAGGCAGAACAGCATCAGGCCGATGCCGAGCATGCCGTACACGCCGAACAGGGCGGCATGGCCGTGTGCCGCGGTCATGTTCATCCCCTGCATGTAGTACAGCGCGATGGGCGTATTGATGGAAAAGCCCAGCAGACCGGCGCCGACCACGTTCCAGAAGCCCACCGCGATGAAGCTCAGGATCGCCCACTTGTACGACTGGACCCACGGTGCGGCCTGAGAACGCTTGTAGTTGCGGTAGGCCTCGACGCCGATCATGGCGAGCGGGACCACTTCCAGTGCCGAGAACATGGCGCCGATGGCGATCACGTGGGTCGGCGTGCCGGTGAAGTACAGGTGATGCAGCGTGCCCAGAATGCCGCCGAACAGGAACACGATGGTCTCCAGCACGATCGCGCTGTTGGCGGTCGCGGCACGGATCAGGCCGAGACGCGTGAACAGCAGGGCGATGACGGCGGTGGCGAACACTTCGAAGAAGCCCTCGACCCACAGGTGGACCAGCCACCAGCGCCAGTATTCGATCATCGAGTAGTGGGTATGCTGGCCCCAGGTCAGCGAGGTGGAATAGAAGCCGCCGATACACAGCGCAGACAGGAATACCATCGCGATCAGCCCCCGGCTTTCCGACGGCTTCTTCAGCGCCGGCCAGAGACCGCGGCCAAGTAGAAGCGCCCAGAACAGCAGGCCGACGAACAGCAGGATTTGCCAGACGCGGCCCATGCTGGTGAATTCCAGTCCCTGATTACCGATCCAGAAACTGAAGCTGTTCCCCAGGTGTCCCACCGAGCCGATCCAGCCCGTAACGGTGGAGCCCACCACGATGAAGAGGAGGGCATAGAACAGCACGTTCACCCCCAGTTTCTGGAACTTCGGCTCATGTCCGGAGATGGCGGGCGCGATGTACAGGCCGGTAGCGAGCCAGGCGGTCGCGATCCACAAGACGGCAAACTGGGTATGGATGGTGCGGCTGACCGTGAACGGCAGAATCTCGCCCAGCGGGATGCCGAAGAAGCTGTTGCCTTCCACCGCATAGTGCGCCGTGAGGATGCCCATCCCCACCTGGGCCAGGATCAGGCCGACCACCACGTAGAAATATTTCCGGGTCGCCTTCATCGAGGGCGTAGGCTTCAGTTCGAACAGCGGATCGGCCTTGGGCGGGGTCGGGTCGCCCGCTTCCTCGTGCCGGCCATGGAAGAAGATCATGCCGGCGATCGCCCCGATCATCAGAATGATGCTGGCAATCGACCAGATGCCCGTGCCCGCGGTGGGCGTGTTGTCGACCAGCGGCTCATGCGGCCAGTTGCTGGTATAGCTGACGTCGGCCTCGTCGGGGCGATCGGTTGTGGCGGCCCAGGACGACCAGAAGAAGAAGGCGGTCAGTGCCTGGCGATCCGCCGCGGCGGGCAACGAATTGGTCGCCATGGAGTATTGGCTGCGCAGGACATCCAGCGTTTTTTCATCGCCAAACAGCCCGCTGTAATGCGACGCCACCTCGCGTATCGCCGCCGCCCGGTCGTCGGACACGGTAAGCGTGCCGTCGGCGCTCTGGTATGCGTTGTGCCGCATTTCGGCTTTCAGCAGGCTGTTCAACTGCCCTTGCTGGCCCACGCTCAATTGCGCGAAAGGCATGCCGTAATCCCGCTGCGCCCAGATTTCCCGCAGGGCCAGCGCTTCACGATGCAGCCAGTCGGCCGACCAGTCGGGCGCCAGGTAGCTGCCGTGACCCCAGACGGTGCCCAATTGCTGTCCGCCGGCGCTCAGCCAGGCCTGCTGGCCCTGCTGAACCTGGTCGGCGGTGAAGATCAGGTCGCCGCTGGCACTGACGACTTTTTGCGGGATGGGCGGCGCCTTGAGATAGATGTCCGTGCCGACCCAGCCGAGCACGGCAAAGGACAGTACGCAGATGATGGCCAGCCAGGTCCAGAGCTTGCGTGTGGCATGCATGTTGAGGTTCCTTTCGAACGAAGGGCTGAAAAAAGAATTTCTAAAGAGGCATATTACATACATCATTAATGGATGCAAATAAAAATATCTTCAAATCTTTTTGTTGTGATGCGCGCACGCAACAGCGGCGCCACCAGGAGGCGGGCTTTGAATCTATATACTATGTACATGATTTATCGCCGCCGAGCCGGGCCATAGCGGGTTCGCTTGCTACAGGATGCTGCTGCCATGAGACTGACTGCCTACACCGATTACGCACTGCGCACGCTGATGTATCTTGCCAGTCACCGCGACAGGCTGGTGACGATTTCCGAGATCGCCGAAGTGCACGGAATCTCGAAAAACCATCTGATGAAGGTGGTGTATCAGCTCGGGCTGACCGGCATGGTCGAAACGGTGCGTGGCCGTAATGGGGGATTGCGGCTGAACCGCGAGCCGGCCGATATCAATATCGGAGAGGTGGTGCGCCATACCGAGACCGATTTCAACATGGCCGAGTGCTTCGACCCGTCCGGCAATCAATGCCTGTATTCGCCCGCCTGCGCGCTCAAGGACGTCTTGCAGTCGGCGACGGCGGCCTATCTGGACAAACTGGACCGGGTGACGCTGGCGTCCTTGACCCGCCGCCGGCCCCCCAAAACAACGCGGGCTCCCATACAGGTGTATCCCCGTGCCGGAAAGGCGCCAAAGGTCGCCTGAGGCGGAGGTCTCGGTCGGCGATTCAGGACGTGCTGGCCGCCCAGAAATCGTAGCCTTTACTCAGAAACTCGTCCCACGGCAGATAGTGCGCACCGTCGCATGAAAAGGTGAGGCCGACCATGCCGTTGAAGATATTGATCGAACCGGCGCGCAGATAGAACGTCTCGTCCATGAAACGCAACGCGCGCAGCGTGTCCAGAACCGGGCGCAACTTGCCCCGTGGCACCACCGCATCGTCCGGGTAGGACCGGCGCGGATAGCTCAGGCAGGTGTCGGGATCGATCAGCGCGTTGATATCCAGCAAACGATAGCGATAGGGGTCGTCGACCAGCCAGATCGTCGCGCGGCTGCTGGAGAAATGCAGCTTGCCGTGGAAGACGCCGCGATCGGTCATCAGTTCCTCCATCACGCCCAGCACGGTGTCGACGTTCAGATCGAGCTGGCTGTCGCTGCGGGTCTGCTGGAATACGGCGCCGCGGATGGCCGGGTCGCCCTTGATCTGGCGCCAGTCGCTGGGTTCGTTGTATAACCGGGCGGTGATCGGCAGGTCGCGCAGGTCAAAATCGGCGCCGACGAAACCGAGTACCTGGCCGCCATCGTCGCGCACGATCTGGATCGCGGTCAGCGAAGGCCGCCTGGCCCGCAGACTGATGTAGGCCTGCGACAGCAGGAATCCCTGGCTCGGCACGGCCTCGTTCATATAGGGACGGTTGGAGCGGTCGCGTCCATAGTCCGTCTCGACCGGCCCCGCCTGGCTGATGTTGTCGCTCAGTTGAAGGGCGTGGGTATCGAGCGCATACAGATACTTGCAGGCGGGCAGGGCGCGCAGCGCATTCGTCAAGACGGTATTGAGCCCCGCGCGGCTTGGCCAGGCCCGGCTGCACGCCTGCGCCGCCAGGGCCAATGGCTCGCGCAGCAGATTGGCGAGCGCATCGCGCTGCTGGGCGACGCTTTCGGCGAGCGTGGACGGGGCAGGCGGAGACGAGCGATCAGGGGCGGCGGCTTGCATGGACGGTGGCCTTACGGTGGCGGCTGGCGCAGCGAGATCACCGGCCAGTCCCTGGCTTCGGCGTGTGCACGCAGCGTGGGGTCCGGGTCGACGGCAACCGGGTGCCGGACTTTCTCCAGCAGTGGCAGGTCGTTGTGCGAGTCGCTGTAGAACCAGCTGGTGCCGAGACGATCCAGGCGTGTACCGCGGGCTTCGAGGAACTGTTCGAGGCGGACGACCTTGCCTTCGCGGAAACACGGCGTTCCGGCGACCTCTCCGGTGAAATGGCCGTCGATTTCTTCGGGGACGGTGGCAATCAGGTACGGAATCCCGAACTCCTTCGCGATCGGAGCGGTGACGAAGCTGTTGGTGGCGGTGATGACGGCGACCAGATCGGCAGTACCCAGATGCCTGTTGACGAGATCGCGTGCCGTTTGCGTGATCATCGGCTTGATGCGCGTCTCCATGTATTCGGCATGCCAGGCGTCGAGCTGCGCGCGCGTATGGCTGGCAAGCGGCCGCAGGGCGAAGGCCAGGAAGGCGTGGATGTCGAGTCGGCCGGCCTTGTAGTCCTCGTAGAAGGCGCGGTTCCTGGCTTCGTAGTGCGCACCGTCGACGACGTCCTTGGCGATGAGGAACTGTCCCCATTCATAGTCGGAATCGCCGGCGAGCAGGGTGTTGTCGAGATCGAACAGAGCGAGATTCATCGGTGCAGGGTATCAGATTCAGATGACAGGAATTCAGACGTGCGGCGCCTGGCCGCGGTCGAGCCAGAATTCGCGCAGTTCGTAAACTCCCCACAGCGCAAGGGCGACATGATCTTCACGCCGGATGGCACGCTCCTCGGGCGAAAGTTCGTCGGGTGACACCGCCAGCACGTAAAACGGATCGAGTGCCTCATCGACGAAGGCTTCATCCTTGCTGTCCGCAGGCAGGCGCCAGTCGTTTTCCCAGTGTTCCACCGCCAGCAGAAACCCCGCAGCCCACAGCTGGGCGTAAGGGGGGATGCCCGCCGCTTTCAGTTGCCCGGCTTCGGCCACAGGCAGCTCGGCGAGGAGGCCGTTCCAGTCCATGATCAGCGGCGACAGCGCCCGGGGATCGGTAAGGTCCTCGATCGGTGCGGCCAGCGCGCGGGCGATCTCGTTGCGGCGGCGGGTGAATAGCGACAAAAAGCGCGCCGCGTCGGATTCGTTCTCGAATACGGCCTCCAGGCCGCCGTCGCGGTCGAGCAGCACGGGGAAGTATTCTCCGGGCGGGATGGCCCGCGGGCTGCAGGCCAGCGCAACGAGGAAGCCATCCATTCCCTCCAGCGAGAGCGGGAGATCGGTGCGTTCATCGATGAGATCGACCAGATCGGCCAGCTCGTCGATTTCATCGTCGCCGAGCGGGGTGTCGGAAGATTTGGATACAGACATGGCTTGGGCTCGAAGTAAGTATGTGGATCGGTGCATCGCGTAAAATCCGTTCATGAATTTTACCGCTCTGGGCCAGTCCGCATCACTGCTGCCCGAACCCTTTTATGTCGCTGGCTGGCTTGGGCTGGCTGTCCTGTTCTGGCGCTGGATGATGTCGGGTGACTGGCGGCGGCTTGCCGAACCAGCGCGGCTCAATCTGTTTCTCGGCGCCACGGTGGCCGTGCTGGCGCTGTGGCAGATCCGCGCCGGCATCAGACCCGGTCTGGCCTTCCATCTGTACGGACTGGCGGCGCTGACGCTGATGTTCGGTTTCTGGCGCGCCACGTTTTCTGGCGTGCTGGTCCTGCTGGCGAACGCGGCATTCGGGCGGGGCGACTGGAGGGCGCTGGGCGCGGATGCCTTGCTGATGGCGGCGCTGCCCGCAGCCGTGAGCTGGGGCGTCTACCGGTTGATCGAGCGCCGCTTGCCGAGCCATTTCTTCATCTACGTGCTGGGCAACGGATTTTTCGGTGCCGCGCTTTCGGCCGCGGCCGTCGGCGTGGCCACCACCGCCCTGATGGCATTGGCGGGGGTTTATCCCCTCGACTATCTGCTGGCCCAATACACGCCGTATGCCACGGTATTGATCGGCTGGGCCGAGGCGTTTTCGACCGGCATGATGGTGACGATGATGGCGGTCTATCGTCCGGCCTGGCTGGAAACCTTCGATGACGCACGGTATATCCAGAACAAGTAAAGTTTTTATCCGCGAAGGACGCGAAGGAACACGAAGAAAGGCGAAAGAAACCAACCCGATTCCAGCCTGATGGATGAGCAAGTCAGGAAAATAGGGTTTCCTTCGCGTCCTTCGCGGACAATCCGGTTTTTGAATGTTGAGCCCCACCTTGAACATCGTTTATCCCGACCTGCCGGTCAGCGCGCGCCGCGACGACATCCTCGCCGCGCTCAAG
>ERZ778028.2080-NODE-2080-length-16413-cov-4.921262_pt1 | contig 16413 bp, 15 predicted proteins | sample MGYA00375758_ERZ778028 | MGnify/ENA primary metagenome ERZ778028 (study PRJEB29350, sample SAMN05389828) | bioreactor metagenome | isolation source: Thiocyanate bioreactor | place: South Africa: University of Cape Town | collected 2014-03-17 ... | reverse complement strand
CGGCACCTTTTCGTCCGGCATATTTTCTTTGTCCGGCATCGCCGTTCTCCTTGCCACGGGCCCGGCAACCGATCGCCGCCGGCGCTTCCATGCCATGTCAGTACAATCCGCGCGGAATATCCAGTCATATGACCGCCGCGGACGGCGGCACGCAGCCGCATCGCCCGATGCCCGCGCGCAGGTTCCCGCCACCCGCCGGCGGCTTCACGGCCGTGGCGCGGGCGCCGGAAGCGTCAGACCTCCAGCGCCTCGGTCAGGTCGCCGGGGGCGAAGCCCGCGCGTGACGTCATGGCCCGGTCGCGCATCTTCAACCCCGCCAGCTTGGGCAGATCCCACCGCCGGGTGATGAAGCGCAGGATGGAGCCGGTGTCATAGACCGTATGCTCGACATGGCCTTTGCGGACATGCGGCGAGATCAGAAGGGCGGGAATGCGCGAGCCGGGGCCCCAGCGGTCGGCCTTGGGCGGCGCGACATGGTCCCACCAGCCGCCATTCTCGTCGAAGGTCACGATCACCAGCATGCCCGGCCATTGCGGCGAGGCCCGCAGGGTCTGCACCGCGGCGGCGATATGATTGTCGCCGGCCGCGACATCGGAATAGCCCGCATGCATGTTGAGGTCGCCCTGCGGCTTGTAGAAGCTGACGGCGGGCAGCTTGCCGTCCCGGGCATCGGCCAGGAAGCGGTTGGTGTCCGGCGTGCTGCCCAGGCCGCCGTCGCGCAGGCATTTGTCCCGATCTGGCGTGCCCGGCGCGAAGCTGGCGAAATAGTTCATCGGCTGGTGATGCAACTGGAAATTGGGCGAGGGCGGGAAGGTCTTGCGCGGCGCGGTCTCGCCGTCCAGCGCCGCCTGCCAGGCGCCCGCATACCAGGCCCATTCCACGCCCTTGCGCGAGAGCAGGTCGCCGATGGTGTCGTGGGTCTGCGGCGGCAGGCGCAAGGGGCTGCTTTCGTCGCGGGTGGTGGGCGGATAGGGCGGCATCATGGTGTTGACCGCCCAGAAGTCGGGCGAGATGTTGTTGGCGGCGAATTTGGGCGGGCCGTCCATCGCGCTGGCGGGCGCGTCCTTCTGCAGCTTCAGCCGGGTGCCCTTCGGTCCATCCTCCACCTGCGCGATTAGATGCGCCGCCGGGCTGGTGTCGGCATTGGGATAATAGGGCGGCTGGGCGCAGATCAGATACTGATGGTTGAGGAACGAGCCGCCAAAGGCGCCCATGAAGAAGTTGTCGCAGAGGGTGAATTCGCGCGCCAGCCCGGCCAGCTTGGTCTCGGCGGCGGTGTCGCCATACTGGCCCATCACCAGCGCGCCGCTGTCGCCCCAGGCGACGAAGCCGTCGTTGCGCCCGCCATTGATCTGCATCTGGTTGTGATAGAAGGCGTGCACCAGATCGCGCGTCACCAGCCCGTGCGGCAGCAATTCGCCCGCGGGCGTGCGCAGGACGAAGGGGCCGTTGTCCAGCCCCTTGATGGCGTCCGGCCCGATCTGGTGCGTCACGCCGCCCACCGTCTGCTCGGTCGGCACCAGACCGCCCCAGATGGGCGGCAACGCGGCCAGCGGCTTTCCGTCCCGGTCCTTCTGGATCAGTCTTTCCTTCGATACGGATGACAGCGGCGACTGCAGGCCGGGAAAATTGTGGAACAGGTTGTTGAAGCTGCGGTTCTCGGCATAGATCACCACCACGGTGTGGATTTTCTCCCGCAGGGCCGCATCCACCTGGCGCCGGGTGCGCGCCTGCGCCTGGTTGGCGGCGAGACCGGTCGCGGCCGCCATGCCGCCCAGCATGGCGCGGCGGGTGGGCAGAAGGGATTTGCGGGAACGCCGTTTCGCGGACATGAAGAACCCCAGCAGGCAGGAATTGCAGCGGCCGGGAGAATGCCGGAACCCGGGCGGGCCTGTCCACGCCGGATGCGCGATCCTGACGGGTTATATCAGCGGTGATGTTGATGACGATGTTGACGGGCGTTTTCGCCGCATGGACGCCCTTCCGCGCCCGGCTTAGAGCGCGCCCATGACCGCCCGCCCCCATCTCCATCGTTCCGATATCCGTCCTGACACCCATCCCGGCATCGTCCATCTGGCGCTGGCCGTGGGCGGTTTCGCCATCGGCACCACCGAATTCGCCAGCATGAGTCTGGTGCCCTATTTCGCGCCCGACCTGGGGATCGATATTCCCACCGCCGGTCATGTCATCAGCGCCTATGCCCTGGGGGTGGTGTTCGGCGCACCGCTGATCGCGGTGCTGTTCGCCCGCACGCCGCGTCGCACGCTGCTGGTGGGGCTGATGGCTCTGTTCGCGCTGGCCAACGGCCTGTCGGGGTTGGCGCCGTCCTATCGCTGGATGCTGCTGTTCCGCTTTCTCAGCGGCGTGCCGCATGGCGCCTATTTCGGCGTCGCCATGCTGGTGGCGGCCTCGCTGGTGCCGTTCGGGCAGCGGACCCAGGCGGCGGCGCGGGTGCTGCTGGGCCTGACCGTCGCCACCATCGTCGGCGTGCCGCTGGCAAGCTGGCTGGGCCTGGCGGTCGGCTGGCGCTGGGGCTTCGGCTTGGTGGCGCTGCTGGCCCTGCTCACGGCGCTGCTGGTGCGGATCTATGCGCCGCACCACGCGCCGGGCGAGGGTGCCAGCCCGCTGAAGGAGCTGGGTGCGCTGAAGAACCGGCAGGTCTGGCTGACCCTGGCGATCGGCGCCATCGGCTTTGGCGGCCTGTTCGCGGTCTATACCTATCTGGCCAACACGCTGCTGGAGGTCACGCGGGTGGGGCCGGAGGTCCTGCCGCTGGTGCTGGCGGTGTTCGGCATCGGCATGACGCTGGGCAACATCGTCATTCCCCGCTTCGCCGACCGCGCCCTGATGCCCACGGCGGGCTGGCTGCTGGTCTGGTCGGCGGCGATGCTGGCGCTGTACACGCTGGCCGCCGCCAATATCTGGACCATCATGGCCAGTGTCTTCGCCATCGGACTGGGCGGCGCGCTGGCCACCACGCTGCAGACGCGCCTGATGGATGTGGCGGGCGAGGCACAGACCCTGGCGGCGGCGCTGAATCATTCCGCCTTCAATGTCGCCAATGCCCTGGGCCCGTTCCTGGGCGGGCTGGCCATCGCGGCGGGCTTCGGACTGACCTCCACCGGTCTGGTCGGCAGCGCGCTGGCCCTGGGCGGGCTGGCGATCTGGGCCGTGGCCCGCGCCATAGCCGATCAGAAGCCCGATCCAAGACCGGATCAGAGATAAGGCATCAGCAGGCGCGCCGCCGCGTTGCGGATCCGCTTCCACATCGGCTCGCGGGCCAGATCTTCCGGCGTGATGCGCCGCGCCGCCGCGATCTTGGCGTCAATGATGGCGTCCACCTGCCGGGTGAAATCGCGGCCGGCACATTCCAGGTCGAACTCGAAATTCAGCCGGAAGCTGCGGGTGTCCCAGTTGGAGCTGCCGATCAGGCTCCATTCCCCGTCCACCGTGCAGAGCTTGGAATGGTCGAAGGGCGGCGGCGTCAGGAAGAAGTCGGCGCGCACATGCTGGAAGAACCGCAGATGGGCCCGCATCGCCCAATCCATGATGACCTGGTCGCTGACCTGGGGCAGGATGATTTCCACCTGGACGCCGCGCAGCCAGGCCTGGGCGATGGCGAATTGCAGCCGCTGTTCGGGCAGGAAATAGGGCGTGACGATCCGCACCCGCTTCCTGGCGAGGGACAGCGCCGCCCCCAGGATATACTCGATCTTGTAGATATCGGCGTCGGGACCGGAGCGCAGGCCGCGGGCGAACACCGCGCCTTTCTGCTCCAGGTCCGGCCACCAATGGTCCTGATCCAGCATCTCCTCGGTGGCGAAGGTCCAGTCGCGGGCCAGAGTGTCCATCAGTTCGCGCACGACCGGACCCTCGACGCGGAAATGCACATCCTGCACCCGGCGTTTCTTCCGCCGCGCCGCGCAATTCTCGATCCCGATATTGATGCCGCCGACAAAGCCGACGCGGCCGTCCACCACCAGCAGCTTGCGGTGGTTGCGCATGTTGAGGAACGGCATCCGCCAGGGCAGCCAGGTATGCAGGAAGCGCGCGCTGGGAACGCCCGCCCGGCGCAACCGGATCAGGATGCCGGAGACGAAATAGCCCGCGCCCACGCCGTCCAGCAGCACCCGCACCGCCACGCCCCGCCGGTGGGCCGCGATCAGCGCGTCGACGAATTCGCCTCCCGCCGCATCGTCGCGGAAGATATAGGAGGCCAGCGCGATGCCGTGCCGCGCCTGGCGGATGGCGTCCAGCATGGCGGGATAGGCTTCATCGCCATCGCGCAGGACCGTCACCGCGTTGCCCTGGGTCAGGGGGCTGCCGGTGACGCGGGCGCTGACCTGGCAGAGCAGGACGATGTTGGGGTCCGCATCGGTATGTCCCTGGGCGTGGCGCGGCTCGGCCTGCCGGTCCCGCAGCCGCATCTTGAGGGCGCGCCGGGTAACGCGGTTGATGCCGAACAGGTAATACAGCAGGGAGCCGAAAACCGGCGACAGCCAGGCCGCCGCGATCCAGCCCAGGGCGGTCCGCACCTCGCTTTTCTTGAGCAGGACATCCGCCGTCACGGTCGCCGCCAGCCCCACATGGACCAGCAGGACCAGCACCTCCAGCCAGAGCCATGGCCAGTCTATGGTCAGGGGAAACATTTTCCGCGCACCGGTTTCTTGTTATGATAACAAGGCTTAACACCATTTGACTGGAAACCGGACGGGCCGTCACCAGTTAAATCGGTGAAGGACACGCATGACACCTGGCTTTTACCCCGGCGAAGACCCCCAATCCCTGCGTATCGTGAGCTGGAACCTGCTGCGCCGGGTCGGCGCGGCGGTGGAGGATGTCGCCAGGCTGGTGCACGCCCACAAGCCCGATCTGCTGCTGCTTCAGGAAGCGACGGAGGAGATCGCCGGACTGCCCGGCCTGGTGGGCGGGCATTTCTTCCGCCATCCCATGCAGTCGCGCATCTATGGCCTGGCGGCCTGGAGCCCGCACGAATTTCCCGCCTCGACCGCGCTCAGGCTGCCCGCCTCGATCCTGCCGGGCCGGGTGCCGCCGCGTCTGGCCCAGCTGATCTCCTTTCGTGGCGTCACCATCGCCAATGTCCATCTCAGCCACGGCCAGTTCCTCAACCGGTTCCAGCTTCGCCACATCATGGAGCAGATGGAAGGTCCGGCCGCCATCATCGGCGATTTCAACGCGCTGGGGCCGGTGGGCTTTCAGGGCTTCCGCGATATCGGTCCGCGCCGTCACACCCATCGCGCCGGCAATATCCTGGCGGTGCGGCTGGACCGCTGCATCGCGCGCGATATCGCCTGTCATGCCTCCGAGGTGCTGGACAAGGGACCGTCCGACCATCATCCGATGGTGCTGGACATGCGCGCCGCCGCGGCGGTGCTGCCCAGCCTGGAGGACAGCCCGCTGTTCGCGGGGTGAGGCGCGCCGGTCAGAGCTTCAGACTCGCGGCAGCCCGTTCCAGATTGACGGCGGTGCTCGCCAGCATCTCGGCCAGCGGCCGTTCTTCCCGGTTGATGGAATAGGCCGCCTTCAGGCCGATGGCTTTCACGTCATCGGGTGAGGCCGACAGCTTTCCGCACAGCGCGATCACCGGGGTATCCCCGGCGCGGCCGCACAGGCCCTGGATCAGCTTGCCCTGTGCGCTCTGGCCGTCCAGATGGCCTTCGCCGGTGATGATCAGGTCGGCCCGGCGCGCTGCCGCATCAAAGCCGGTCATGTCCAGCACGATCTCGATGCCCCGCCGCAGGGTGGCGTCCAGGAACGCCATCGCGCCGAAGCCGAGGCCGCCCGCCGCGCCCGCGCCCGGCGTCTGGGCGATGTTCTTGCCCAGCTGGGTTTCGACCAGCGCCGCGATGTGGCGCAGACCCGCATCCAGTCCGGTCAGCGTCTCCTGCGTGCCGCCTTTCTGCGGGCCATAGATCCAGGCCGCGCCGCTGGGACCGTAGAGCGGATTGGTCACGTCGCACAGCACTTCCACCCGCGCGAAGGGCGGCGGCTGGGACACAAGCCTGGCGATGCGCGCCATGTTGCCGCCGACCGGCTCCAGAGGCTGGCCGTCGGCATCCAGGAATCGCCAGCCCAGCGCCGCCGCCGCGCCGATGCCCGCATCGTTGGTGGCGCTGCCGCCGATCGCCAGCAGCACATGCGCCACGCCGCGCCGTTTCGCATCGGCCAGCATCTGGCCGGTGCCGAAGGTCGAAGTCTTGCGCGGATCGCGTTCCGCCAGTGTCAGGCGTTGCAGGCCGGAGGCTTCCGCCATCTCGATCACGGCGGTGCGGCTGTCGGCCGACAGGCCATAGCGGCCGCAAATGGGGCGGCCCAGCGGATCGGACACCTCCATCTCGACCCAGCCCAGGCCCAGCGGGCCGCGCAGCACGTCCAGCAGGCCCTCGCCGCCGTCCGACAGCGGCATTTCGGTGATGGCGGCGTCGGGATGGGCTTTTTTCAGGCCGCCGGCGATGGCGCGGCAGACGCCGTCGGCGGCCAGGGCGTCCTTGAAGGAGTCACACGCAACGAGAATGTTCATGGCCGCGGGTTATAGCCGAACTTCACCCCGCGAAACCACCATCGGCGAGATAGGCCGTCTCCTCCGGCGTGGGGGCGCGGCCCATCACCGCGTTGCGGTGGGGAAAGCGGCCGAAGCGTACGATCAGGTCGCGGTGCAGGATCGCCCATTTCAGGCTGTCGGCGTCCCCCAGCCGCGTGAACAGCGCCACGGCGCGGTCCTGCGAGGCCATCTCCTCATGATGCTCGAAGGGCAGATAGAAGAAGGCGCGCAGCGATGTCTCCGTCACCTGGTCGAAACCCTTGGCCAAAGCGCGGTCGGCCACTTCCCGCGCCAGCGCGTCGGTGGCGAAGGCATGGGCCGAGCCGCGATAGATGTTGCGGGGAAACTGGTCGGTCAGCAGCAACAGCGCCAGCGCCCCCACCGCGTCATCCTCCCAGGCGAACAGCTTGCCGCAGGATGCCGCGTGATGCGCCTTGGCGAACCGGTCGCGGATCTGGCCGTCGAAACCGGGATCGGCGGCGAACCATTTTTTCGGACCCGCCGCGCGCCAGAAGGCGATGACGGCGGCGGGGTCGGTATCGATCAGCATGACGGGCTCCGGGGCTTTCGCAAGACAACGATTGCCGCAAGACAACGATTGTCGGGATTTCATGTTCCGGGTCAAATTTTCTGGTTTGATGACGCCATGACGATTCTGCGCCTTGCCGCCCTGCTGGGGCTTGTCCTTGTGGCGGGCGGCCAAAGCCCGCCCGAAAACGCCTTGCCCGGAAACGCCTTGTCTGAAAAGGAATTCACCGAATGTCCCGAATGCCCGCGCATGGTGGGCATTCCGGCGGGCCGGTTCCTGATGGGCAGCCCGGCGAACGAACCGGGCCGCTTCGATTCCGAAGGGCCGCAGCACGCCGTCAGCGTCAAGGCGTTCGCGCTGGGCAAATATCCCGTCACCAGCGCGCAGTTCATGGCCTTTCTGGCCGCCACCGGCTATCGCCCGCAGCCCTGCAACGCCATGCTGGGACTGGGATGGCGCATCATCGGGCGCGGACTGGTGCAGACGCCCTCGGATGTGGAGCCGCCGCTATGGCCCGCCGTCTGCCTCGACTGGAAGGATGCCGAAGCCTATATCGCCTGGCTGAACCAGCGGGCCCGCGCCGCGCGTCCCGCCTTGGCGGCGCGCAAGGACGGTCCTTATCGCCTACCCAGCGAGGCGGAATGGGAATATGCCGCCCGCGCCGGAACCGTGACGGCGCGCTGGTGGGGCGCCGATATCGGCAGCGGCAACGCCAACTGCAACGGTTGCGGCACGGCGTCGGACAACACGTTGCTGGCCAAGGTGGACGCCTTTGCGCCCAATCCCTTTGGCGTCGTCGGCATGTTGGGCAATGCCTGGGAATGGACCGCCGATTGCTGGCATCCCTCCTATACCGGCGCGCCCGTCGATGGCCGCGCCTGGACGGAAAGTTTCTGCACCCGGCGCGCGATCCGCGGCGGCGCCTGGAACAATGTGCCGATTTTCATCCGCAGCGCCGTGCGGGCCGGGGCGGGCGAAAGCGGCTCGGGCGATTACGACTATTCCACCCTGACTGGATTCCGGGTGGCGCGAAGTTTGCCTTAGTTATTTTGACCCCCTCCGGTTTCAGCTTTCGCTCGCCTCCCAAGAGGTCGGCTTCGCACGCTGAAACCACCTCCCCCTCCAGCGTGCTGACGCACGCGAGGGGGAGGAGGGCCTGTGCCTAGCCACAAAAAACACGGACCCGCCTCCCCCTTGTGCGCGCAGCGCACCCAAAGGGGGAGGTGGTTTCAACGAGCGAGGCATGTGCGACGGCGAGAGCCGGAGCAGCCGAGCGGAAGTTGAAACCGGAGGGGTCATTCAACGAAGAGCATTTTTTGGATCGAGATTGATCGTGAGCACCTGCGTGCGTGGCGTCACGCCCGCCGGAAAGGTGATGGGCGAGGCCAGCAGCGCCGCGTCGCGCGCCGACAGCGCCATGTTGCGGAAAGCGCGGTCGGTGTGAAAGCGCGCCTGGTCCAGGATCGTCACCTCCTCGACCACGCCGGACTTGGCCAGCCGCAGCCGCACCGCCACCGGCAGGTCGCGCGCGCCGGGCAGCGCCAGGTCGGGCAGCCAGCGACGCAATATCTGCGCCCGGATGTAATCGCGCAGCGCATAATTGCCTTCGCCATCGTCCGCCGCGCCGCCCGCATCGGGCGCGCCGCTGGTTTGGGCATTGGGCAAGGAGCGGTCCGGGCTTTTCGCCTGGGCCAGCCGCGCCAGTTGCGTCGCCAGCGCATCCGGTGCCGGGCGTCTGCCGTCGGGCCGGACTCCGGCGCGGCTGGGCGCGGCATCGGGCTGGGGCCGGGCGATCTGCAGCCGCGCCGCCGGCGGGGCGGCGCTGCTGCCCGGTGTCAGCGCGCCGCCGATCACCAGGTCCACGGGCAGGGCGGTGAAATCGGTCTGGGGCAGGACCGGCCGGTGCGCCAGGTACCACAGCGCCGCCAGCAGCGCCGCGCCATGCAGCGCCAGCGCCAGCAGCCAGGACCGGGCGATGGCGCGCCAGTCCCTGCCGGTGTGACGGGGCGTGAAAAGGGCCTCCATGGTCCCACTCTAGGAATTAACCGGGGGCTGCGCTATTCAGCACAGATGAAGATCAAGCTCTATCAGAACGATTTGCCCGACGGGCTGGACCTGGGGCCGGTCGTCGCCATCGACACCGAAACGCTGGGCCTGAACCCGTTCCGCGACCGGTTGTGCCTGGCGCAACTGTCGTCGGGCGACGGCGTCTGCCATGCGGTGCAGTTCGCGGCGAATAAATATGACGCGCCCAATCTGAAACGGATGCTGACCGATCCGGCGACCACCAAGCTGTTTCATTTCGCCCGGTTCGACATCGCCATGTTCCGCCGCCATCTGGGGGTGGACTGCAAGCCGGTCTATTGCACCAAGATCGTCTCCAAGCTGGTGCGCACCTATACCGACCGCCACGGGCTGAAAGACCTGGTGCGCGAGCTGCTGGGCGTGGAGCTGTCCAAGGAGCAGCAATCCTCCGACTGGGGCGCGCCGGAGCTGAGCGAAAAGCAGCTGTCCTATGCCGCCAACGATGTCGCCCATCTGCACCAGCTCAAGACCGTGCTGGACGCCATGCTGGCGCGCGAGGGCCGCACCGGGCTGGCCCAGGCCTGTTTCGATTTCCTGCCCACCCGCGCCGCGCTGGATTTGGCGGGGTGGGAAGGCACCGACATCTTCGCGCATTGAGAGCGCCGGTCCGCGCAGCGGATGAGCAGGTCCGGTGGACCTGCGAAAGGCACGAGCGCCGCGAGCCAAAGCGAGCGGCACGCGGCGGCGCGCGCGACGCTCCCGCCTCGCTGCGCTCGGCCAGCGCCAGCTTTTCTAATTCGCGTTGCTCATAAGAAAAGCTAGGCGTACTCACGCCGCAAAATCCCTCGCGCCGCGACACGCCGCAAAATCCTCGCGTCGCGCGGGTGGCGGAAATCTGCCCGTCTTGCTCTCAAGGCCATTTCGCGCGAAAATTGGCACGAAATTCGCTTAACCATGCGGCTTGCCCCCCAACGGCCGGTGGAGTTGCGATTATTACATTATAAAACAAAGGCTTACATGACGCCCTCCAAGGCCAGCCTCCAGCCTGTTCCCGCCGCGCCGGCGTCCGCCGATCTTGCCGCCGCTCGCCGGGTGCTGGCGACCGCCAGCGACGCGCTGCAAACCCTTGCGGCGGCGTTGAATGGCGATTTCACCCGGGCGCTGGATGTCATGACCGGGGCGACGGGCCGGGTGATCGTCAGCGGCATGGGCAAGTCCGGCCATGTCGCGCGCAAGATCGCCGCCACCTTCTCCTCCACCGGCACGCCCGCCTATTTCGTCCACCCCGCCGAGGCCAGCCATGGCGACATGGGCGCGGTGACCCGCCAGGATGTGCTGCTGCTGCTGTCCTGGGGCGGCGAGACGGCGGAACTGTCCGACCTCATCACCTATGCCAAGCGGTTCCGCATTCCGATCATCGCCATCGGCGCCAATCCGGACTCCACATTGATCAAGTCCGCCGATGTGAAGCTGGTGCTGCCGCGCGCGCCCGAAGCCTGTCCGATGGGCCTGGCCCCCACCACCTCCACCACCATGATGCTGGCGCTGGGCGACGCCCTGGCGGTGGCGCTGATGGAGCGCAAGGGCTTTTCGCCCGATCAGTATCGCGACTTTCATCCCGGCGGCAGCCTGGGGCGCGCCCTGGTCCGGGTGCGCGACCTGATGCATGGCGCGGGCGAACTGCCTTTGTGCCGGGAAGACGCCGCCATGCGCGAGGTGCTGCTGACCATGGCCTCCGGGCGGCTGGGCTGTGTCGGCGTGGTGGATGCCGGGGGCGCGCTGGTGGGCATCGTCACCGACGGCGATATCCGCCGCCATGCCGAGGGCATCGAAAAGCTGACGGCGCGGGATGTGATGACGCGCGGCCCGCAGATCGCCGATCCCGAGCAGCTTGCCGTCGAGGCGCTGGCGCTGATGACCGAGCGCAAGATCACCCAGCTTTTCGTGCTGGCCGAAGGGTCGCCCGCGCCGCTGGGGGTCTTGCACATCCATGACTGCCTGCGGGCCGGGCTTGCATGATGGCGGCCGGGCCGACATCGGAACAGGAGCCCGGCCACGGTTACGACTGGTCGGCCCGTATCCGCACCACCGCGCTGGAGGCCCATCGCTATTCCCGTTTCGTGGTGGTGATGAAAAAGGTGCTGTCGCTGGGCGCCTTCCTGATCATCGCCGCCGTGCTGGCCTTTTTCTTCGTCGCCCGCCAGCCGCGACAGCTTCAATTCTCCTATGAGACGATGGGGCGGGTGGAAAACGACCTGGCCATGATCAAGCCGCGCCTGACCGGGGCCGACGACAAGGGCCATCCCTTTGTCATCACCGCCGACCAGGCGGTGCAGGATTCGAAGAACGCCAAGAAGGCGACCCTCACCAATATCGAGGCCGACCTGGCGCTGGATGCGCAGAACTGGCTCAACGCCCGCGCCAGGACCGGCATGGTGGACATGGCGGCGGGCAAGTTGGAGATGGGCGGCGGCATCTCGGTCTTCACCGACACCGGCTATGAGCTGCACACCAAGGCCGCCGCGATGGACCTGAAGAAAAGTGTGGTGCACGGCCATGATCCGGTGACGGGACAGGGCCCGGACGGCACCCTGCGGGCCGACGGTTTCCATGCCGACCGCGCCACCAACATCCTCACCTTGTCGGGCAATGTCCGCATGACCATCACCGGAACCAGCAAATGAAGAAGATTGCCGCTTTCCTGTTCGCCTTCGCCGCGGGACTGGCCCTGGCCGGCCAGGTTCAGGCGCAGACTCAGACCCAGGCGCAAGCCCAGACACAGGCTCCGGCCAGGAAGCCCGTCGCGCCCAGCGCCAGCAACGCGCCCATCAACATCTCGTCGGACACCTTCCAGGCCGACCTCAACGGCAAGACCGGCACCTGGCAGGGCAATGTCGTGGTGGCCCAGGGCGACATGAAGCTGCGCGCCAATTCGGTCCGCATGACCACGGTGGACGGCAAGGCCGACAAGGTGCTGGCCAGCGGCAATGTGGTGGTGGATTCGCCCAGATCCGGCACCGCCACCGGCGACAATGGCGTCTACAATGTCGGTCCGCGCACCGTGGTGATGACGGGCAATGTGGTGCTGAAAAAGGGCCGCGACGTGATGCGCGGGGCCCAGCTCACCGTCAATCTGGCGACCGGCCAGGCGATGCTGGGCGGCGGCGCCCGCCCACCGGGCGCGCCCGCCCAGGGCGGCCGGGTGCAGGGCGTTTTCATCCCCAACAGCCAGTGACGGAGCGTGCAATTCATGACCGCCCTTTCATGGTTCCTTAAGCACAAACAGGCATGGTTTTTGCGATGACCGATACAACTTCAGAAATACCCGGCGAATCCGCGGAGTCCTTGCGCCTTGTCGAAGGCGGCAAGGGGCTGGTGGTGTCGCGCATCGGCAAGAGTTTCAACAAGCGTCCCGTGGTGCGTTCGGTTAGCCTTTCGTTAAAGCGGGGCGAGGCGGTGGGCCTGCTGGGCCCCAACGGCGCGGGCAAGACCACCTGTTTTTACATGATCACCGGCCTGATCGCCGCCGATACCGGCTCGATCGAGGTAGACGGCCATGACGTCACCAAGCTGCCCATGTACCGCCGCGCCCGGCTGGGCATCGGTTACCTGCCGCAGGAAGCCTCCATTTTCCGGGGCCTGACCGCCGAGCAGAATATCCGCGCCTGCGCCGAACTGCTGGAGCCGGACGGCGCCCGCCTGGAAGCGATGGTCGAGGCGCTGCTGGCCGAGTTCGGCATCACCCATATCCGCAACACGCCTTCGGTGGCGCTGTCGGGCGGCGAGCGTCGCCGCGTCGAGATCGCCCGCTGCCTGGCCACCCATCCCTCCTACATCCTGCTGGACGAGCCTTTCGCGGGCATCGATCCCATCGCGGTGGGCGAGATCCGCGATCTGGTCAAGCATCTGAAGGAGCGGGGCATCGGTGTGCTGATCACCGACCACAATGTGCGCGACGCGCTGGATGTGATCGACCGCGCCTACATTCTGCATGACGGGCGCGTGCTCAAGGAAGGCACGCCCGCCGAGATCGTCGCGGACCGCGATGTGCGCCGCGTCTATCTGGGCGAGAAATTCTCTCTATAGGGCATCATGGCTGGGGTAGGTCAGAGACTCGAGATACGGCAGGGCCAGTCGCTGGTCATGACGCCGCAATTGCAGCAGGCGATCAAGCTGCTGCAATTGTCGAATGTCGAGCTGGCCGAATATTGCGAAGCCGAGCTGGAAAAGAATCCGCTGCTGGAGCGCGACGACCGCGACGCCGCGCCGGTGGCCGAGCATGAGACGCCGGACGCCGCCGCCGCGGGCGAGCGCGCCGACGAGGCTCTGAACCGCGACGACTTCTCCCGCGCCTCGGACATGGACGAGGCGGCGCACGACAATATGTATGACGGCGACCTGCCGACCTCGCGCCTGGCCGAAGGCCCGGCGGCGGGATCGCTGACCGACTGGACCACGGTGAAGTCCGGCAACGCCTATGAGGGCGAAGACGGTCTGGAATCCACCGTCGCCGCCCAGGCCTCGCTGAAGGATCATCTGGAAAGCCAGCTGTCCATCGCCGCCCTGCTGCCGGAGGATCGCATGATCCTGATGGCGTTGATCGACGCGGTGGACGAGGCCGGTTATCTGCGCGCCGACCTGCTGGATCTCGCCAACCGCCTGGGCACCGAACTGGAAGACGTGCAGGCGGTGCTGGGCGTGCTGCAGGGCTTCGATCCCGTCGGCGTGGGCGCCCGCGACCTGGCCGAATGCCTGGCGCTGCAACTCAAGGCCCGCGACCGTTTCGATCCGGCCATGGTGGCGCTGCTGACCCGGCTGGATCTGGTCGCGCGCCGCGATATCGGCCAGCTCACCGCCCTGTGCGGCGTGGACGCCGAAGACATCGCCGACATGATCGCGGAAATCCGCCAGCTCAATCCCAAGCCGGGGCTGGTTTTCGGCAGCGAGCCGGTGACGCCGGTGGTGCCCGATGTGTTCGTGCGCGTCGGCCCGGACGGCGGCTGGCTGATCGAACTGAATTCCGACACCCTGCCGCGCCTGCTGGTCAACAACCAGTATTACGGCATCATCTCCCGGACGGCGCGCGACAAGGACAGCAAGAACTATCTGGCCGATTGCCTGAACAACGCCAACTGGCTGGTCAAAAGCCTGGACCAGCGCGCCCGCACCATCCTCAAGGTCGCCACCGAGATCGTGCGCCACCAGGACGGTTTCCTCACCCATGGCGTGCGCCACCTGCGGCCGCTGAACCTGCGGATCATCGCCGACGCCATCTCGATGCACGAATCCACGGTCAGCCGCGTCACCTCCAACAAGTATATCGCCACGCCGCGCGGCCTGTTCGAGCTGAAATACTTCTTCACCGCTTCCATCCAGTCGGTGAACGGCGCCGAGTCGCACAGCGCCGAAGCGGTGCGTGACCGCATCCGCGAAATGATCGAGAATGAGGAACCGCGCGAGATTCTCTCCGACGACCGCATCGTGGCGCTGCTGACCGCGGACGGTGTGAACATCGCGCGCCGCACGGTCGCCAAATACCGCGAAGCCCTGCGGATTCCTTCCTCCGTGGAGCGCCGCCGCCTCAAGGCGGGCGAAACGCCGCACGCGGCCTTCCGCTAAAAAAGCGGCGCGTCAAGGCTGGAATTGGCCGGTTCCGGCGGCCTAGATTGACATTGCGGGGACTGCGGCCTAAGAACCCGCCGCTTTCGGGCCGACCGGAAATCCCGGGGGCGTCATGGGGTCAGACCGCGCAAGCCGAGCCTGTTTTTGCGGCCCGCGGCCTTTACCGGGATAGTAGATGAACATCGCCGATCTGCTTGCGCCCGATGCCGTCATCCCGGCCCTGAAGGCACAATCCAAGAAACAGCTGCTGCAGGAACTGGCCGCGCGCGCGCACGGCCTGACGCGTGTTTCCGAACGCCGCATCCTGGAAACCCTGATTGAGCGCGAGCGCCTGGGAACCACCGGTGTCGGTTCGGGCATCGCCATCCCGCACGGCCGCATGTCGGAAGTCAAAGCCATCACCGGCATCTTCGCCCGTCTCGACGGCGCGATCGATTACGAGGCGGTGGACAGCCAGCCCGTCGACCTGGTGTTCATGCTGCTGGCCCCGGAGAATGCGGGCGCCGACCATCTCAAGGCGCTGGCCCGCGTGTCGCGCCTGCTGCGCGACAAGGGAATCTGCGAAAAGCTGCGCGCCGCCACCACGGCCGAAGCCATCTATGCCATCCTGACGGGGCATAAAGACGGCGGCACCGGTATGCAGGCCGCTTAATGAAGTGACCCCCTCCGCCCTTCGCTGGCTTAACCGCGCTGCGCGCTGGCCAGCACCGGGCACCTCCCCCTCCGGTGCGCGTGCCGCGCATGAAGGGGAGGGGATTTCGCTCACGCCACAAAATCCCTCGCGCCTGCTTGAAGTGACCCCCTCCGCCCTTCGCTGGCTTAACCGCGCTGCGCGCTGGCCAGCACCGGGCACCTCCCCCTCCGGTGCGCGTGCCGCGCATGAAGGGGAGGGGATTTCGCTTACGCCGCAAAATCCCTCGCGCCTGCTTGAAGTGGCCCCCTCCGCCCTTCGCTGGCTTAACCGCGCTGCGCGCTGGCCAGCTACGGGCACCTCCCCCTCCGGTGCGCGTGCCGCGCACGAGAGGGAGGGTTACTTCGCCGGTTTGGGCGGCGCGATCACCGACACCTTCTTGATCAGGATGGGCGTCACCGGCGCCTGGCCCGGCATCGGGCCGTCATCGCCCACCGCCACCTCGGCGATGGCGTCCACCACATCCATGCCCGCGACCACCTGGCCGAACACGGCATAGCCGGTGCCGTTGGCGGGGTCGCCGATCTGCTGGTCCAGCGAGAAACTGTTGTCCGACAGGTTGATGAAGAATTCCGCCGTGCCGCTGTCGGGCGCTTCGGCGCGCGCCATCGCCACCGTGCCGCGCAGGTTGGACAGGCCGTTATTGGCTTCCAGCGGCAGCGGGCCGGGCCGGATGCCGCGTCCCTTGCCGCCCGCCTCGAAGCTGCCCATCTGGATCACAAAGCCCTTGGCGACGCGATAGACCACCGTGCCGTCATAATGCCTGGCGCGCACATAGCGCACGATATGCGGCACCGTCCTGGGCGCGCGCACCGCGTCCAGTTGCAGGGTGATGTCGCCCATCGCGGTGGAGATCAGGATTTGCGGCCCGGTCATCACCGGATTGACCTTCTGCGCCGGCGCGGCCGGGTCGACGGGCGCGACCGGCGAGGTGGCGGGGTCCGCTTCCTGCGCCCATGCGGCGGCGGCGGGGGCGGTGAACAG
>ERZ778028.2078-NODE-2078-length-16433-cov-4.449505_pt1 | contig 16433 bp, 16 predicted proteins | sample MGYA00375758_ERZ778028 | MGnify/ENA primary metagenome ERZ778028 (study PRJEB29350, sample SAMN05389828) | bioreactor metagenome | isolation source: Thiocyanate bioreactor | place: South Africa: University of Cape Town | collected 2014-03-17 ... | reverse complement strand
AATGCAAGCCATCCACCTTTTTTAGCGCCGTGTTTTTTGATTGCTTCCACCGCATAAGCCGAGCATGTGGGAACATACCGGCAAGAGGCCGGTGTGAACGGCGAAATGCAATTGCGGTAAAAATACACAAAAAACAGCAATATGGCACTAAATATCTTATTCATAATAAAAAAACTCACAGCAATTGGCTTATCACTTCCCATTACCTGTTTGGGTAACGCCATCCTCCAGCATTCTTGTTTTCAGCAATCCAAGAGCCTTGGTCATCGACTGGCTGATCTCCGCATAATCGGAAAGCTCGCTTTTAAGGTAAAGAAATGCCACATCCAACGAAAAAGGGAGCGGCTGCAAGGCAATTTCAAGCTCATGCCTTTGCTGCCTGAAAGTTTCGCGTAGCAGCCGTTTTATCCGGTTGCGCTTGACAGCCCTTTTGAATTTGCGCTTCGACACGCTCACCAACACCGACAAGTCTTCGCCCTCGGTCTTTTCCCGCTTCACGAAAATCACCCTCAAGGGATAAGCTATGAAGGACTTACCCGATGAAAACAACAAATCTAATTGGCTTTTGCGCGTGATGCGCATTGCTTTGGGGAAAGAATTATTTGGCAACCCAGCAGGCTCTTCGTTCATGGAAAACAGCAATTGTAGGACAAAGGTAATAGATTTTTTGTCAGGCAGCAAGATTCAAAGCTACTTAATAATCGATCTACATTGAAAAACATTTGTGAAGGAGTGACCCTGTTAACTCGTTTTCTTGGTCACTTGGTTGCTTCTCCTTAATTTTGAACACGTGAATTGCTTGCTCCCTGAATTATCCTTATATTTGCATTAAAATTATGTATCCGGGTGTAAAAGCCCAACGCATACCCATTGTATATCAACAATATATACCAACAAAATATGTTTTTTCCTGACACCATCGACTTGTCCGAACCCGAGAAATACATCCTGGCCATCCGCTTGCAGCCTGGGAGCTTTTCTTTTGCGATCTACCAGCCAGGAAAAAATGATGCGTATGCTTATAGGGGGACTTCATTCAAGAGCGACATTCCCTATTTGCAACAAGTGAAACGGACCATTTTCGACTTGAATTTCCTTACCCAAGCCTTTCTCCGCACATGGGTGGAAGTTGTTTCGCCGCGCTACTGTTTGGTGCCTACACTGTTTTTCGATGCTAAGGAAAAAGAAAAGTATTTGTACAAAACTTTTTCAGGCGAGCAAGGTCAGGTACTGAGCGAAGCCATCGGGTCAGACCATGACAAACAGCTTGTCTTCGATTTGGACAAAGATGTGTATGAATTTCTGAGCCGCAACTTGTTCTCCCCAGTTTTCACGCACCACATTTCGCCGCTGCAACGCCTGTTCCATCTCAATAGCGGAAAAACGGAACTGTTTTCGAGGATGTACCTTTATTTCTCGGACAAGCAGGCCGACGTTCTCGTCACCCGTAACGGGGAAATACAGACACTTCAATCTTTCACGGACGAATCAGACCAGGATCTCCTTTATTTCGTGATAAATATATGGAAATCACTCAACATGAATCAATTGGAAGACAGATTATATTTATCGGGAGATAGCAGCAAGTATGCAAAGCTAACCCCTTTATTGAGCAAGTACATTCAATATGTGGAGCAAAAAGGTGCCCCCAGCGAAGCCTTTCTTTTGGGCGATGATGCCTCCAAAACCCCCATCGATTTATTAGCATTGTTGTTATGAGAATTATCAGCGGAACATTCAAGGGAAGGCGTTTCTCGCCACCCAAAAGCTTTGATGCAAGACCTACCACCGACTTTGCAAAGGAAAACCTCTTCAACATTCTCAACAACCGTGTCGATTGGGAAGCATCCACCGCCCTCGACCTGTTTTCCGGCACGGGAAACATTTGCTTGGAATTTGTGTCGCGGGGCTGCCCGTTTGTGACCGGGGTAGAAAAAGCCCCTCTCCATGCCAAATTCATCAAGAAGGTATGCGACGAATTGAAGGTGAACAACCTGAGGCTCTACACGATGGACGTGTTTCGTTTTCTGGATTCCAACCGAGAGAAATTCGACTTGATTTTCGCTGATCCCCCTTACGATTTGCCTACACTTGACCAAATTCCCCAATTGGTTCTGGAAAAAGACTTGCTCAAGGAAGGTGGAGTCTTTATCATGGAGCATTCCAAGAAAAACGACTTTTCGCATCTACCTCTATTTCAAGAAAAAAGAGTATATGGAAGTGTGAATTTCAGCATTTTCGAAAAAGAATAATTCTTTTCACTTAGTGCCCGAATTTACAAATCAATATTCTCATAACAGGGGCGCCAGCAGCCGGCAAGCCGATTCTTCAAAACGTTGCCTGCGCCTTCTCTTCTTCCACTCTTCCTGCAAAATTTGCCGCGAATCACGGAGATCATCCATAAAAATTTCTGTCGCCTTTCCGCATGTCTCCTTGTCGTAGATGAAGGCATTCACTTCGAAGTTATGCTCGAAGCTACGCACATCCATGTTGGACGACCCCACGATGGTGAGCGAGTCGTCGATGATTATCAATTTGGAATGAATGAAGCCTGCTTGGTAGAAATAGACCTTGATGCGGCACAGAAGCAATTCCTTCACAAAAGACAAGGTTGCCCAATGCGCAAAACGGGTGTCTGCCTCTTGCGGAATCATCACCCGCACATCGATTCCACTCAAGGAAGCCGTCTGCAAGGCACTCAAGATGCTTTCGGAAGGGATGAAATAGGGGGTTTGAATATAGATGGACTTTTTGGCATTCATGAAAGCAAAAAACAGACCTTGCACAATGTTGCGGTAGAGGCCAATGGGGCCGCTGGTGACTATCTGCATGGGGTTGTGTCCAAAGCTTGGCAAAGGAGGAAAATAGATCCGGGAAGAGATATAAGTTTTATGGGCATAATACCAGTCCAAGAGGAAGGATGACTGCAGGCCCTGGACTCCTTTTCCCCTCATCCTCACATGGAGGTCGTGCCATTTGGCAAATTTTCCGCCCGTGAGATAACGGTCGGCAACATTCATTCCCCCAATGTATCCCACTTCGCCGTCGATGACCACGATTTTGCGGTGGTTTCGGTAATTAACCCTGCTCGTCAAGACAGGGAAAGCTACCGGCAAAAAGGGTTCCACCTCCACTCCGGCCTGCTTCATCCCTTGAAAAAAGCTTGATTTGCTTCTCCAGGATCCCACATCGTCGTACATCAACCGGACTTCCACCCCTTGCCGAGCCTTTTCCGCAAGCAGGTTGCCCAATTTCGTACCAATTTCGTCGTTCTCAAAAATATAATATTGTACATGCACATGGTGCCTGGCGGAACGAATGTCTTCAAAAAGCTGCTCGAATTTTTCCCGGGCATTGGTCAGGAAACGGACTTCGTTTCCTTCCAGCACGGGCGATTGATCGAGATTCTTAAGCAATGTAGCAAGTTCGTTGTACCGTTCGGGCAGTGGGGCGTATTCTTCCGAAACAGTTTTAGGTATAGCCCTGTTTTTTAGCCGTTTGTACATTCTTTTGGAGATAAAACGCTTTTTGCGGTTGTCTTCCCCAAAAATGTAGTAGAACAAAAGTCCAATAAAAGGCAGAAAAATAAGCACAAGCACCCACGACATGGTTTTGATCGGATTCCTGTTTTCAGAAACGACAAGGATAACCAAGCTGATTATAGTCACCACATAAACAGCCAGAATAATCCAATATACCGCATTGATCCAATACATAAATAATACTATGTGAATGTGCTAATATGCCTATGAGACTCTCTACCGATGAGAGAATTAGCGAATTAGTAATTCAAGAAATCGTATAGCGTAAATTCAAGAACGAATCTTGATTCCCGTTAGTTTCTCCGCCAAAGCTTCGGCACAATTCTCGCCATCCATGGCAGCAGAAACAATTCCTCCGGCATATCCGGCACCTTCGCCGCAAGGATAGAGGCCTGCCATTTCTTCGTGTTCCAAGGTTTCACGGTTACGAACTACCCGCACGGGCGACGAAGTACGGCTTTCCACGGCATGAAGCAGGGCATCGTTGGTGAGGTAGCCTTTTTGCTTCTTGCCCACCTCGATAAAAGCTTCCCTCAACCGGGAGGTGACATAAGTGGGCAGCCATTCGTGCAAAGGCGAGGAAACCACACCTGGCGTATAAGAAGTGGAGGGCAAGGATTCGCTTACCTTTTTATTCACAAAATCGTACATTCGCTGGGCAGGGGCAGTCTGTTTGCAACCGCCTTCCACCCATGCACGGTGTTCGATATCTTCCTGAAATTTCAGCAGGGACAAGGCTCCGAATTTGTCGTATTCGGGAAAATCGCCGGGATTGACTTGCACCACTACGCCCGAGTTCGACCATTTCGAGCCTCGGTTGGCAGGCGACATGCCATTCACCACCAATTGCTCTTCGCTACTGGCGGCTGGCACGATAAATCCTCCGGGGCACATGCAAAACGAATAAACTCCTCTTTCTTTTGCCTGCACCACAAAACTGTATTCGGCGGCAGGAAGGTATTCGCCCCGACCTTCGGGATTGTGGTATTGTATCTGGTCAATCAGGTGCGAGGGATGCTCGATACGCACTCCCACGGCAAGGCCCTTGGCTTCAATTTTCACATTCTGACGATCAAGCATATAATAAATATCTCTCGCCGAATGCCCGGTGGCAAGGATCACGGGGCCGAAAAACTTTTCGCCCGTATTGGTTTCCACCCCTTTCACTTCGTTGTTTTCAATAATGAGCGAGTCCACGCGGGTGCTGAAGTGCACCATTCCTCCGCTGGCCTTGATCTGCTCACGAAGATTTTTCACAATCAACGGGAGTTTATTCGTGCCTATGTGGGGATGCGCATCGACCAGGATGCTGTCCGAAGCCCCGTGTTGGCAAAACACATTCAGGATTTTTTCGACGCTTCCCCGTTTTTTGCTCCGGGTGTATAGTTTTCCGTCAGAGAAAGCCCCGGCTCCTCCTTCTCCGAAGCAATAATTGGACTCCGGATTGATCTTTTGTTCTTTCTTGATAAGCATGATGTCCTTGAGACGCTCCATCACCTCCTTGCCCCGTTCGAGCAAAATCGGACGGACACCCAATTCGATTAGGCGAAGAGAGGCAAACAATCCGCCCGGACCTGCACCCACCACCACAGCTTGCGGCGCATCGCTCACATCCGGATAGTGCGTCGGCTTGTAGGGAACTGTGTCGGGCGCATCTTCATCAATGAAAAGGCGAACGGTCAGATTGATCCAAACTTGCCGCTGCCGGGCATCCGTGGATCGGCGGATGATGCGCAACGAATGAATCCTTTCCGGCACGATCTGTTCTTGCTCACAGGCATGTTTTTTGATTAGCTCCAGGTCGGAAGCATCACTTGGAGAAACTTTTAGACTTATGTCTTTTTGCATATTTTTGGTTGTGTATGGACAGATTCACAATGGGTATCAGTAGTAAAACTACTAACTAAAGACCTTATTCTTAGGCGTTGTAGCCACAAACTCTTTCAGGTAGAAGGGTTCATAATAGGCAGCATCCGCAAACGCCTTGTTGCGGTAAGCTTCAACAGCGAGCTTCGCCATTTCGGCTGCGGTGGGGTAAATCCCTGCAAGGAAACCTGCATTTGGGCTTGGCAAGCTATCCTGGCATTTGAATGCACCATTTCCGAAAAACCACACTTTTCCTTTCGATAAAAATTCACCGTAGGAAGTTTCATCCACAATGTCGGCTGCAACAGGGCGAACAACCTCTAATTGGGCATCATAGATTTCCGCATACACCTCCATCCGGCGGGCATCAATCATCGGGCAAAGCAAATCGCCGGTACCAACCAAACCTTTGGACAAAACGGTCGTAGCCATCACTTTCAAGGTATCTACAGCAATCAGCGGAATGCCTAAGCCATAGCAAAGGCCTTTGGCCTCGGAAACCCCGATCCTCAATCCGGTGTAGGAACCAGGCCCCGAACTTACCGCAACTGCATCGAGCCGGATTCCTTTTCCTTTCAGAAAATCCAATGCCTCTTGAACAAATACACCCAGCAAGGAAGCATGAGAAGGTCCCTCGGTGTTCACCTGTTCGTAAATCACTTTGTCATCTTCCGACACGGCAACCGAGCAGACGCTTGTTGCAGTTTCAATAGACAATATATACATCATTAAAAAATATTAATCGGTACCTTATATGGACAAATTGCCACCTCCTACAAGAGAACAATTAAGCGGCCTTAACGTTCAATGAATTTGCACAATGTGCCTCCCAGCGTAAGGAAATGACCAACAAATTTACACGAATAATATTTAATTGCCTATTTTTTGCCCTTTCATCTGCAAATTAATGTACTTTTGCAGGAAAATTATATAAACATGATACTATCGATGACCGGATTCGGGAAGGCTTCTACCGAATTGAACAACAAGAAGATTACCGCAGAAATAAAATCGCTCAATAGCAAGCAATTGGATCTTTTTGCCCGTATTTCCAACAACTACCGTGAAAAAGAGATGGAAATCCGCAATTTGTTGTCACGCACGCTCGAAAGAGGCAAGGTCGATATTGCCGTTTATTCGGAAAACATAGGCAAAGAGTCGTCATCGCAGATCAACCAGGGGGTTATCGAATCGTATTTTCATCAGATCAAGGAATCGGCCGCTCAATTGCATGTGGAGGAACCAAAAGACTGGTTTCAAGTATTGTTGCGGATGCCAGAAGTCTTGAAGTTTGAGACGCAGGAAATCTCGCAAGAAGAATGGGATGCCGTGATCTCCACCGTGGAAAAGGCTCTGGTACAATTGGTGGCGTTTCGCCAGCAGGAAGGCGCCATGCTCGAAAAACTATTCCGGTCGAAAATCGAAAACATCAGCCAACTGCTTAAAGACGTCGAGCTTTACGAAGCAGAACGCATCGAAAAGGTGAGGACACGCATCACCGAAGCCCTGCAAAAAGTGAGCGAAATTGATTACGACAAAAACCGTCTCGAACAAGAGATGATCTACCACATCGAAAAATTGGACGTAAACGAGGAAAAAAACCGTCTGGCAAACCACCTGAAATACTTTGTGGAAACCATCCAAAACGGAAAAGGGCAAGGCAAAAAATTAGGGTTCATCCTGCAGGAAATGGGACGCGAGATCAACACCCTCGGCTCGAAATCCAACCACGCCGAAATGCAAAAGATCGTGGTGCAAATGAAGGACGAACTGGAACAAATGAAAGAACAAATATTGAATGTGATGTAAATTGTCCAATTCTCAAATTGGCACATTGGCACATTATCATATTGGCACATTAACGTATGGGTAAATTAGTTATCTTTTCGGCGCCTTCAGGATCAGGCAAGTCCACCATCGTGAACTACTTGCTCACAAAGCCGGAACTTCATCTCCATTTCTCCATCTCCGCCACCAGCCGGCTTCCGCGGGGCGAAGAGCAGCACGGACGCGAATATTATTTTCTGACACCCGATGAATTCCGCCAACGGATCGCCGACGATGAATTCGTAGAATATGAGGAAGTGTATGCCGACAAATACTACGGCACCCTTCGCAGCGAAATTCAACGCATTTTCGACAACGGAGGTCATGTGATCTTCGATGTAGATGTGGTGGGAGGATGTCACCTGAAAGAAATATTCGGAGGCGAAGCACTCTCGGTTTTCATTATGCCACCTTCCATCGAGGAACTGCGTTCGCGCCTTGTAAAGCGGGGTACTGATGCCCCCGAGGTGATCGATGTGCGGGTGCAAAAAGCAAAGCTGGAAATGGAATATGCTTCCAAATTTGACGTGAGTATCCTCAACGACAACTTGGACACCGCGAAAGAAAATGTGTATCAAGCCGTAAAGAAATTTCTTGACACATGAACATCGGGATTCTTTCAGGCTCCTTCAACCCTATCCATCAGGGACACCTGATGATAGCCAATTTCATTGCGGAATTCAGCCCGCTGGATGAAATCTGGTTTGTGGTGAGTCCGCAAAATCCGCTAAAATCACCTACATCGCTTGCCGACCAAAGCCTCCGCCTGCAAATGGTGAAATTGGCATTGGAAGGATACGAGAAACTGAATGCAAGCGACTTCGAGTTCCACCAACCCATACCTTCTTACACCATCGACACGCTGAAAGCTTTGGAAATGGCTTATCCGGAACATCGGTTTTCGCTCGTGATCGGGGCCGACAACTGGGCCGTTTTCGAGAAATGGCGCCACTACGAACAAATCATTCAAAACTATCATATCTACATCTACAATCGGCTCGGCTACCCAGTCAGCATACCGGAATCGTTCCGGTCACAAGTGGAAACGCTCGATTCGCCCGTTGTGGAAATCTCGTCCACCTTTGTCCGCCAAAGCATCAAGGACGGAAAAAACATCCAGGCTTTTCTTCCCGAAAAAGTATGGAAATACATAAAAGAAAATCAGCTGTACTGATTGATTGGCAATCGCCTCACCCAATTTCTTCACTGCCTCTTAGCCGCAAATGCTTGTGCCACTGGATTTTTTTTCGTTGCTTTGCGATACACCTGTCAGGTGTGACAACACAAAGAAAAGAATTGGCTTCCAATCACTTTTGAAAAGAACAGGTAGCGAGTGAAAGAAAAAATCAACCTAAAAATGGAACAACATAAGGCCAACGCAAAAGACCTTGCAAAACTTTTTCTAAAATTGGGGATCTTGGGTTTTGGAGGACCCGCCGCACACATCGCCATGATGCAGGAAGAGGTTGTGCGAAAAAGAAAATGGCTGAGCGAGCAGCATTTCTTGGACTTGATGGGTGCAACAAACTTGATTCCAGGGCCTAACAGCACGGAAATGGCCATCCACATCGGACACGAAAAAGGAGGGTGGAAAGGCTTGCTGGTTGCCGGACTTTGCTTCATTTTTCCGGCAGTGCTCATTACATTTGGGTTTGCTTGGCTTTACAAACAATACGGCCAGCTACCCGAAGTGCAGCCCTTTGTTTACGGAATCAAGCCCGCCATCATCGCCATTATACTGGGGGCCATTTTCCCCTTGGCAAAGAAGTCGCTAAAATCCGCAGAGCTGATAGCGATCGGCATACTCGTATTGGTTGGCTCGCTGTGCCACATCAACGAAATTTATTTGATGTTTGGTGCCGGTTTCTTCGCCATGTTCATCACCTACGTGCGAAAATCAGGAAATGGGGATGCGAAAAGTATCGTTCCCGCAATTTTCATGCAAGCGTCCGGCTCAACCCTGCTGGCTGCAAGCAATGTCAATCTGTTTTGGATTTTCCTAAAAATTGGGGCGATCATTTATGGAAGCGGTTATGTGTTGTTTGCTTTTCTCGACTCCGAATTAGTATCGACTGGACTTTTGACCAGATCTCAACTGATAGACGCGATTGCTGTGGGGCAGTTCACGCCAGGTCCCGTTTTCTCCTCGGTGACTTTTATCGGCTATCAGATCAACGGTTTGGCAGGAGCAATTGTTTCGACGGTCGCCATCTTCTTGCCCTCCTTTGTTTTTGTTGCGTTGCTCAATCCCTTAGTGAAGAAGATGCGCGGATCGAAGCTGTTTTCCGCCTTTCTGGATGCCGTGAACGTGGCATCGGTGGCCATTATCGTGGCAGTCTGTTTTCAAATGGGCAGAGATAGCGTTACTGATTGGCGGACAATTTTGATTGCCATCGCAAGCATTTCGATCGCTTTCGGATTCAAGGGGGTAAACAGTGCGTTCATTGTGGTAGGTGGCTCCCTAACAGGCTACTTGCTCACACTCGTTTGAGGAAAGAAAAGCAAGGCGCACACGCCCGCTTTTCCTTATAGAAATTAGATCTTAATCTTCCAGATAGCCAAATTTCCCAGCTTCAAAATCTTGGAATGCCTGACGAATTTCCGCTTGCGTATTCATCACAAAAGGGCCGTAAGCTGCAATAGGTTCACGGATGGGATCGCCACTCAATACCAACACAATGGAATCCTCCTTTGCTTCGATAGAGAAATCTTCCCCTTCATTTTTAAATTTCACAAAATAGTTGGTCGGCACATGCTCATTCCCGTTCACAACCACGCTGCCTTCAACCACCAAAATGGCCGTGTTGAATCGAGACGGGAAGCTGAAATCAGCCTTCCCTCCTTTCTGGAGGCGGGCGTTCATCAACTGGACGTTTGAGAATGTGAGAGCAGGTCCTTTTGTGCCTTTGTATTCTCCAGCAATTATCTCGACGGAACTCACTGAATCCTCCAATACAACACGCCCCATGTTCTCACGAAGAATCGCCTGATACCTTGGAAGAGACATTTTGGCCTCCTTCGGAAGATTGACCCAAAGCTGCACCATCTGGAAATCACCGCCAGTCTTGGCCCATTCTTTTTCATAATATTCTTTGTGCAATATGCCGGACGAAGCGGTCATCCACTGCACGTCGCCTTGGCCGATAATTCCACCGCCGCCATGGCTGTCGTGGTGCTGCACTTTTCCCTGATATGCGATGGTCACGGTTTCGAATCCACGGTGCGGATGCACACCCACGCCTCCGGGATTTTCCGCTCCCGCCACTTTCATCTTGGCGTTGTAATCCATCAGGATAATCGGATCCATCCGCTGCATGTCTAATCCCCGGACACCGGGAATAAAGTTATGCACCTTGAATCCGTCCCCCACCCAATGTGACGCTGGCGGAGCTATGACCGCTTCTATCTCTTTTTTGCTCATTGTAATATCATTATCGATAAATAATGATGAAAGAACGCACAGAGAAGGCGTATTGTTCAATAGGCAAGGAAACCGTTTTAACATCCGATTAGCCGGTTATTGGTCCTTCATCCCATACACTTCACGGAGAATTCGCCTTGTCTTCTTGGAAAGCTTTTTCCGACCTCCGCCGCTTATATTGAGGGTGAATCCCATTTGAGAAACCCCTGTCACAAAATGGTTTCCATTGTAAACCGTGGTAAAATGGTAGTAGTAAGCCATCTTCAAAGATTTCTTATCAAATTTAAGCGAGAGCGTGTCAGCCGTTTTCAGGCGCTTATTCTCCGGAAGAATATCTTTGAACGAAAGCTTGTTGCGCGGGTCATCCAAATGGTATTTTTGCTCCAACTTTATTGCAGGAGCAATCTGCCTGGGTGTGGAGTTTCGCAAAGAATCGGCCGTTGGTTTCCGGTTGTCGTTGTCTGTTTTGATGGATCTTAGCAAGTCTTTTTTCAGTTCCGATTCCATAGATTGCGCCCATGCAGCCAGCGAGAACAAAAGCAAGAAAACTGTAGCTAATACGTACTTGAAGATTGATTGAATCATAAGCAAGTTTGCATAATGCCGAAAAAAAAATCGAAGGTGTAAATCTACAGCCTACAACTAGTTTCCACTCCCCAATTTATTTCTGAAAAACTTATTTATTCAAGAAACAGAAGTGAATTTTCAAAAATAATCATTTTATTGGAATAAATTTAATTTTCCCGGAATTCTTTGATTATGCACAAAAACAAGTGTTAGGATGATAGCTGTTAGCGATCTGTCAATTACTCTTTTTCTTTCAGCTTATTTTCTATTCGCCTATCGGGAATTAACCAAAGCACAGCCATTGCCAGAATCAGGAACAGTGATATTTCCGTTGCAAAGAAGGCAAAAACCACTGCCAGAGCATAAGCGATCACCGATATCATTCCTTTGAGATCCTTGCCTATCGCCGTTGACAAAACGGATTCCTTACCATGAACGGCCACAATTGTTCTTGAAAGAATGAAATAGGCAATGGCAGACATCAAAAGCATAAAGGAGTATGCCGCAACAGGCAACTCGGTGAAATGACACTCGCCCGCCCAAGCTGTAACAAAAGGCACCAGCGACAGCCAGAAAAGCAAATGCGTGTTTGCCCAAAGGATCCCCCCCGTTATGTGCTTAACCGTATGTAGCAAATGATGGTGGTTGTTCCAATAGATGGCGATGTAAATAAAGCTGGTGATATAGCTGACGAATTTTGGCAACAGCAGTTGAAGAGAATGCCAATCATCGCCTTCGGGAATTTTTAATTCCAGCACCATGATAGTTATGATTATGGCTAAAACGCCATCACTGAAAGCTTCCAAACGACTTTTGTTCATGGGTGTCAATTGTTTTTGTAATAACACATAAAGACCGTCGTTAGTTTGCGAAAAAAGGATTGTCGCGTTTTTAACGCAAAGCCCCTAAGCCTTTATGCAAGCGATGAAGATGACATGTTTAGAGAACAAATACACCTCGACATACAATTTGACATACAACAATATAGCCCTTTATGCGCTTGTCGCATAAAGGGCTATATTGTAACACTCAGAGAAACAACTCTTGCTTCTTTCCTTAAAAATTGAAGGAAACGTTTCCCACCACATTGAATGGCTTTTGCGGGGCCAAGCGGGCTGACCAGTATTTTTCGTTGGTCACGTTGTTCGCTTTGAGTGCCAGGCGGAAACCTTTACATTGGTAGAATACTGTTGAGTTCAACACCAAATAGCTGGGAATAATCACTTCCGCCGTATTCGTTTTAGTCTGATAGGACTTGCTACCGTAGTTGCCACCAAAGCCAATGCCCAAACCGGACAAAGCGCCTCTCCCTATCTTATAGCTTGTCCAAAAGTTTGCTTGGTGGGCCGATCCCGATTCGGCAGGACGAAGCCCGTTCAACGTTTCGTCTATTTGCTTGTAGCGGCTCTGGTTGTAGGCATAACCGGCAAACAATTGCCATCCGCTCAACGGCTGTGCTGCCAAATCCACTTCCACCCCTTTGCTTTCCTGCGTCCCGTTTTGGATGGAATAGTCGGCATTGCTCGGGTCAGTCCGCACAATATCTTTCACTTGAATGTTGTAGTAGCTAACCGTCCCCGCCAGCTTGTGTTCAAACAGGTCTATTTTCATACCTCCTTCGAATTGGTTTGCCTGCTCGGGCTTAAATGTGTTCCCATTGACATCCGAACCCGTTTGGTTGGTGAACCCGTTCAGGTAGTTTCCAAACAGTGACAAGCGTTCGGACAGCAATTGATACACCACGCCCAGTTTGGGAGACAAAGCCGTTTGCCCATACTTCCCGGTGGTAACGCCCGTGGAAACGGTGTATGTGCCTGCGTTCTCAAACCGATCCAAACGCAAGCTCAGCATCACCAGCAGATTGGCTGTGATGTTGCTCACATTCGAGACATAGGCTCCATAGGTGTTTTCACACCCAGTGGTATTGACAACCGCCGCCGTTTGCGCAGCAGAATCCACATAATATTTGCTGAAAGTGCGGTAATATGTTGTCAACGGTTGGGTGAAATTGACCGTTGCCGTGTTCACGTTGACCGTGTTACGCCGTGCCTTGTAGTTGTAGTAGTTAAACCCCACCAACAAGCGGTTGCGAAGATTCCCCAGTTTGAAGTCACCCGTGAAATTTTGTTGGAGGTCAGTCGTATAATATTCATATTTTCCCACAGTCACTTGCGCCCGCAAGGTGGTGGCCGACCTGCCGCTCAGCTGCGATGTGTACCCATCGAAAGAAGAAGAGGTGCGGCTAATGGTGGTTTGGGAATTCCACTGCTCCGAAATGTGATAATTGGCTTGGACAATTACATTCGTTGCCTGCGAGTTGTAGGGCATGTTGTTGCTTGCAAACGAACGGGTGTAAGGGAGGCCCATGTCGGCTATGTCTTGGCTCACGATGCCTTTGGTGTAGGGCGTGAAACGGACGGGCGAAGTCCCTTTGTTGATGCCATGCTCCAAATCGAAGGAAACAGCCAGCTTGCTGTTCACCTGATACGACAGGGAAGGAGTGAAAGCACAACTTTTGGTGAAGCCCGCATCCTGAAAGCTGTTTTCCGAGTGTCCGGCTGCATTCATGCGGAACAGAAGCGTCTTGCTGCGGTTGACGGGTGCATTCACATCCAAGGTCAAGCGGTTCAGCTCCCAAGACCCCATCGAATAAGAGGCTTCCCCGCCAAATTCCTTATACGGCTTTTTCGTCACCCGGTTGATTAATCCCCCGTAGGAAACTTCGCTGGCTCCAAAAAGGGTGGACGAAGGCCCTTTGATGGCCTCGATGCGTTCGATGTTCACCGGATCGATGGAAGTCTGGATGAAGGCGGCCAAACCGTTTCTGAATTTGGGCTGCACATTGAACCCTCTGGATAGAATCACCAGCCGGTTTTGATTGAAAGCGATCGGCACACCGGCACCAGGAATGTTGCTGAATGCTTGGCCAAGGTCTGTGACCACTTGCTGCTCCAACAACTGCTGAGGCACCACGTTGAACACCTGTGGATTTTCCAGATTGGAAACTGGCAGACGTGCGGCAGTGGTGCTCTCCCGCCGGATCATCCGTTCACGATCTCCCAACACTACGACTTCCCCTATCGAATGGGAAATCGGATACACATCGCAATTAAACACGGTTTCCCCTTGGGGTTTCACGGCCACCGGGAACTGTTTTTCAGGAAAACGTGCCGCCTTGACGGCGAGCGTGTAATGGCCGGGGGCGACTGACGGAAAAGCATAATTTCCATTTATATCCGTGGAGGTACGTTCTCCCAACTCTACAATTTCAACACCTACGCGCCCCACCCCGTCCGGTCCACCATTCGTGATTTTCCCACGGATAGAGCCCGTCGTCTGGGCATACACGCTGCTTGAGGCAATGACACAAAGGAAAAAGAGAAGGAGATGAAACGGCTTTTTTACTATTTTTTTATTGGTTTCCATTTGAATATGTAATTAAAAAAGATTCGACAAAGAATTCAAAAGGAAAAATTCTTATCGAAGAAATCAGTGATCTAATTATTGAACTAATTATTAATACAATTGGCATTCTATTGACAATCGTATGCATATTTCGTATGCTAAGAAAACAATGGAAACAACGAAAGCAAATGGAATTTAAAATGAAGATAATTAGACGAAAGACTGTGTGATGAATAGTTAAATTTTTTACTCTTACCTCAGTGAATTCATAAGAGATAACCAAAGAAAATAAGAAGTGTACCGGAAATTTTAGTCATCGTTTTTAAGAACGATCTTGAATTTATGCTTGATTTAACAGAAGTTGTTGTTTGTTTTTTTGTTATGCATTTTATTTTGGATAAAATAATATTTAATACCGATTAAATAATTTTATGTCGACGAGAAGGAAAAAAATCATGAACTCGACAAACGACAAATAGAGAGAGAAAAAAAAGGAGAAATCGAACGTGCTCAATCAACAACATATTAAACTACTCCGATTAGACTTCGAAACAAACAACATCGAAAAAAGAAAACGTACTACTTTCAATAGTGAGATTGAATTGAAAAAAAAATGAGTCACACATGTAGAAAACAAAGAAAACAAACAAAGCCTCTCTCGCGCTCTCACGTTTTTTCAGCAATAATGTTGCACTTTATCTGACAAGAGACTTATAAGAACTCTCTCTCTCTCTTTTTTCTGATCAAACCACCAAATAAAAACAAAAGAAGAAGAAGAAAACAATAAATCAATACGCCCCGTTATCGCTAACTACAAAGAAATTACTCGATATACAAAAAAGAAGGATGATGATAAGTTGAGAAGCACTACACAGCAAACAGACGACATATACTAATTTTACAAATATAATAATCAAAACAAACGATGACGAAGAAATCTGTTTTCCATGTTCATTTGTCAATACTCTTTGCTTTTCCATTACCATTGCCATTGTTGACCAGACTTGTTGGTTTACCTTGTTGTTTAGGTTCTTCGTTATTAACTCTTGAACGTCGACCTGAGCCTATGGGGAACAAAAAACAAACGATTTTTTTAAAGAGTTTTATTTTGCAAATACATGAAATGATCCGATTTATATTTACATATCGATGTCGATAGATCGTTCATTTGAACACATTATCTTCGAACATCATTTGCAAAATATATATAGATATGTATCGAGAGGCAATTTTTGTTTTATTCTTTTTCTTGGAATACAAATAAAAAGTGATAAACATAAACAGATACTGTTTTTTTTAAATGCTTATATGTATGTATGCATATGTGTGTGTTTTATAACTAGAAAATCTTGTTTATATAATGTACAAAGTCTCGATAAATTCATTTCGTAAAACACAATCGATCTGATTTACACCGGATAGATTCGACAAAAACAATCATTCGCTAATTGCCTATTGTTGCAGTTGCTGCAATTGATATCCTAGAAGAAACGAACAATTTGTACACAAAAAATGAATAAAGCCGTATGTCGCAAATATGAGCGAAACATGAGCGATATTCAGTCATGTGCGATTGACGAAACGAATAACTACGTACCACCAGAATCGAGATGATTAACAAATGCTTGTAATAACTCATCTTCACTCCAAATACGACTATTGAGAACGTTAAGTAGATCAGCTGGAATTATCATTAATTCACTTGGAGTACCAGCACGACTAGTTGATGGCGATAGAAATGGACTGAGGGCTGGACTTAATGCTGACAATGCCTATTGAATAAAAACAAAAGAAAGAGACAATGC
>ERZ778028.2070-NODE-2070-length-16527-cov-8.025255_pt1 | contig 16527 bp, 13 predicted proteins | sample MGYA00375758_ERZ778028 | MGnify/ENA primary metagenome ERZ778028 (study PRJEB29350, sample SAMN05389828) | bioreactor metagenome | isolation source: Thiocyanate bioreactor | place: South Africa: University of Cape Town | collected 2014-03-17 ... | reverse complement strand
GCAGGACCGCATCCTGCTCTCCGAGGCGAAGACGCAGTTCGAGAAGGACATCCTCAGCTACGCCTCGGTGGAGACGTCGGACGACATCGTCGACCTCGAGTCCAAGCACTCCTTCCCGGCCTCCGACCCGGGCCCCGTGCCCGGCGAGGAGGACCACGACACGCACTACGAGGTGCTCATCTCCTCGGGCAGCCCGAACGGCGCCTCCAAGCCGGTCAGGGTCACCACGCCGGAGGGCCAGCGGTACCTGCTCGACAACGGCGCGGTCACGCTCGCGGCGATCACCTCCTGCACCAACACCTCGAACCCCTCGGTCATGATCGCGGCGGGACTGCTCGCGAAGAAGGCGGCGGAGAAGGGCCTCAAGCGCAAGCCGTGGGTCAAGACCACGCTCGGCCCGGGCTCCAAGGTGGTCACCGACTACTACGAGAAGTCCGGCCTGGACAAGGCGCTCGAGGCGCTCGACTTCTACACCGTCGGCTACGGCTGCACGATCTGCATCGGCAACTCCGGCCCGCTCATCGACGAGGTCTCGCAGGCGGTCAACGAGCACGACCTCGCCGTGACCGCGGTGCTCTCCGGCAACCGGAACTTCGAGGGCCGGATCAGCCCCGACGTGAAGATGAACTACCTCGCCTCGCCGCCGCTGGTCGTCGCCTACGCGCTGGCCGGCACGATGAACTTCGACTTCGAGACGGACGCGCTCGGCCAGGGCTCCGACGGCTCGGAGGTCTTCCTCCGGGACATCTGGCCCTCGCCGGACGAGGTGCAGGAGATCATCGACTCCTCGATCTCGCGCGACCAGTTCATCCACCAGTACGCGACCGTCTTCGACGGCGACGACCGCTGGCGGAACCTGCCGACCCCGACCGGTCCGATCTTCGAGTGGGACGAGCAGTCGACCTACGTGCGCAAACCCCCGTACTTCGAGGGCATGACGATGGACCTCACGCCCGTCTCCGACATCCTCGGCGCACGGGTGATGGCGACCCTCGGCGACTCGGTCACGACCGACCACATCTCGCCGGCCGGCTCGATCAAGCCCGGCACGCCCGCGGCGCAGTACCTCGACGCGCACGGCGTCGACCGCAAGGACTACAACTCCTACGGCTCGCGCCGCGGCAACCACGAGGTGATGATGCGCGGCACCTTCGCCAACATCCGCCTGAAGAACCTGCTCGTCAGCGCGGTCAACGACGGGGCCGTCGTCGAGGGCGGCTACACCCGCGACTTCACGCTGCCGGGCGGCCCGCAGTCGTTCATCTACGACGCCTGCCAGAACTACCGCGAGCAGGGCATCCCGCTCGTCGTGTTCGGCGGCAAGGAGTACGGCTCCGGCTCCTCGCGCGACTGGGCCGCGAAGGGCACCAGCCTGCTCGGCGTCAAGGCCGTCATCACGGAGAGCTTCGAGCGCATCCACCGCTCCAACCTGATCGGCATGGGCGTCGTCCCGCTGCAGTTCCCGGCCGGGCAGAGCTGGGAGTCGCTCGGCCTGGACGGCACCGAGATCGTGTCGATCCTGGGCCTGGAGGAGCTCAACGAGGGCCGCACGCCGAGGACGGTGCGCGTCGTCTGCGAGCCGAGCGAGTTCTCGCCCGCGGGCAAGCCGACGGTCGAGTTCGACGCGGTGGTCCGCATCGACACGCCCGGCGAGGCGGACTACTACCGCAACGGCGGCATCCTGCAGTACGTGCTCCGCTCGCTCGTCGCCTGAGCGCGATCCGGAGAATGCTCGGACCCACGATTTCAGAACTGCCCCTCGTCCTGGGGTGTCCCGTCGCGCTAACGTCCTGGTGAACCTGCTCACCGCGATTCCCGAGCTCGGAGGCAACATGAGCGGCACGACGCCCGCCGGCTGGTACGACGACGGCCAGCACCCCGGCCAGCACCGGTACTGGGACGGGACCGCGTGGACCGACCACTACGCGCCGGCGCCGGCATCCGCACCGTCTCCCACGGCGGCGTCCCCCGCGCCGCCGCCCGGCCCGCAGCCGGCGGCGAGCGGCCGCGGCCGGCTCTGGGCGTGGCTCGCGCCCGTGCTCGCCGTCGTCGTCGCCGGGGGCGTCGTGCTGGGCCTCTGGCTCGGCGGCGTGTTCGGCGGCGGGGAGCGCCCGAGCGACGTCCTGCAGCGCTGGGCCGGCGCGATGTCCCAGCGCGACTGCGTCGTGCTCTTCGCGACGACGACCCCGGAGTTCCGATCGGCCTTCGTCGGCGACTACGCGACCGCCGCCGAGTGCCAGGCGGAGAACGACCTCGACCCCACGGCGAGCGCGGCGTTCGAGGTGGTCTCCGAGTCGGTCCAGGGCGACGGGGCCGGCGTCGTCGGCATCCTCACCGGCGACGTCGGCAGCGCGGCGGGTCGGCAGGCGACGCTCACGCTCATCCGACTGGACGGGCACTGGGTCGTCGACACGTTCGAGCTCGCAGCGGACTGAGGCCGGGCGAGCGTACCCTGGAGCAGTGTCACTGCTCGAGTCGATCCGTGGCCCGAGCGACCTCGACGGGCTCTCGGACCCGCAGCTTGAGCAGCTCGCGGGGGAGATCCGCGAGTTCCTGGTGCGGGAGGTGTCGCGCACCGGCGGACATCTCGGCCCGAACCTCGGCGTGGTCGAGCTGACGCTCGCCATCCACCGCGTGTTCGACTCGCCCAGGGACGCCATCGTCTTCGACACGGGTCACCAGTCGTACGTGCACAAGCTGCTGACCGGCCGGCAGGACTTCTCCGGGCTGCGCCGCGAGGGCGGCCTCGCCGGCTATCCGCAGCGGGCCGAGTCCGAGCACGACATCGTCGAGTCCTCGCACGCCTCGAGCTCGCTGTCCTGGGCGGACGGGATCGCCCGGGCCTTCGAGCTGACCGGCCAGTCCGACCGATCCGTCGTGGCGGTCGTCGGCGACGGCGCGCTGACCGGGGGCATGACCTGGGAGGCGCTGAACAACATCACCGACGACAACGCGCGGCGCCTCGTCATCGTCGTCAACGACAACGGCCGCTCCTACGCGCCGACCATCGGCGGCATGGCCCGATTCCTCACGGACATCCGGACCCGACGCAGCTACCGGACCGTGTTCCGCAGCTCGAAGCGGTTCTTCCACTTCTTCGGCGCGCCGGGCCGCGCGCTCTACCGCGGCATCCGCGGCGCGACGCACGGCTTCCTCTCCCGCCTGACGAACAACACCCAGCTGTACTCGAACCTCGACATCAAGTACCTGGGACCGGTCAACGGGCACGACCTGCGCGCGCTCAGCGGCGCGCTGCAGCGCGCCAAGGACTACGGCGCGCCGGTCATCGTGCACGCCATCACGGAGAAGGGGCGCGGCTTCGACCCCGCCGTGCACGACGACGCCGACCAGTTCCACGCCGTCGGCCAGATCGACCCGGAGACGGGGGAGCCGCTCGACCGGCCGAGCTCGCCGGGCTGGACCAGCGTCTTCGCCGACGAGATCCTCGACATCGCGCGCGAGAACCCCAGGGTCGTCGGCATCACCGCGGCGATGCTGCGGCCGACCGGGCTGGCGAAGTTCGCGGAGCGCTACCCGGACCGCGTCCTCGACGTCGGCATCGCCGAGCAGCACGCGGCGACCTCGGCCGCCGGGCTCGCGTTCGGCGGCATGCACCCGGTGGTCGCGATGTACGCGACGTTCGCGAACCGCGCCTTCGACCAGATCGTGATGGACGTCGCGCTGCACCGCGCCGGCGTCACCTTCGTCCTGGACCGCTCCGGGGTGACCGGGCCCGACGGCCCATCGCACCACGGCGTCTGGGACCTCGCGGTGCTCCAGGTGGTGCCCGGGATCCGGATCGCCGCGCCGCGGGACGCCGTCACGCTGCGCGAGGAGCTCCGCGAGGCGGTCGCGGTGGAGGACGGGCCGACGGTCGTCCGCTTCCCGAAGGGCACCGCGATCCAGGAGATCGCCGCCCAGCGGCGCACCCCGGACGGCGCCGACGTGCTGCGCGAGGCCGCGCACCGCGACGTCCTGGTGGTCGCGGTCGGCGCCTTCGCGAAGCTCGGGCTCGAGGTCGCCGAGCGGCTCGCGCAGCAGGGCATCGGCACGACGGTCGTGGACCCGCGCTGGATCGTCCCGGTGCCGGCCTCCGTGGTCGACCTCGCGAGCGACCACCGCCTCGTCGTCACGCTCGAGGACGGGATCCGGGTCGGCGGGATCGGCACCCGGCTCCGCCAGGATCTGCGCGCCGCCGGGATCGACACGCCGGTCGACGAGCGCGGCCTCCCGGACGAGTTCCTGGGCCACGGCTCGCGGGAGCACATCCTGGAGCGGGCCGGGCTGACGGCGCAGACCATCGCCCGCGACATCACCGCGCAGGTGCTCGGCCAGCGGCTGCCGGTCGCCCGTCCGCTGCCCGAGGGCGAGGACCGGGTCATGACCGGCGTCATCGACCTCCCGGAACGCTGAGGCCTCCGGCGCCGAGGGTCGCCGGACGCTGGTCGGAGGCGAGCCGCCGGCGGTCGCGGCGCCGGGCGATGGCGACGATCGAGCCCCAGCCGACGAGCGCCGAGAGGGCCGCCGCCGGGCCGCCCCAGAGGAACGGGTAGTAGAGCCCTCCGGCAGAGCTCGGGATGGCCTGGAGGGCGATCAGGCAGACCACGGTCGCGATCGCGCCGATGACGTACCCGTGCACGGCGTGCACGACGAGGTGCAGCGGGAGGGAGGCCCGGCGCCGCATCGCGCGGCCGAGCAGCGCGGCGGTGACGGTGCCGACGATCGCCGCGGGCAGCGCCGTCATCACGCCGTAGATCCAGACCAGGTAGGCCCACATCCAGGTGCCTCCGAGCGAGTCGAGCCCGAGCTGGTCGTTCAGCGAGACGACGGTCATGAGCCAGTACCAGAGGAAGGAGACGACGAGGTACGCGCCGAGCGTCAGGGCGCCGCCGGCGATCGCCTCGCCGACGGAGAAGGCGGCCGGCTCGTGCGCGCGGGGAGAGGGACGGGTCACGGGACCATCCTGGCGCACCCGGCGCGCGCCGCGCGGGGGCTCGCTAGCCGACGCCCTTGATCACCGGGTGGTGGAACGTGTCGCCGAAGACCCGTTCGGAGGCCCCGACCCGGTCCAGGTACGGCGTCACGCCGCCCATCTGGAACGGCCAGCCGGCGCCGGTGATGACCGCGAGGTCGATGTCCTCCGGCGCGGCGACGATGCCCTCCTCGAGGATCCGGTGCGCCTCGTCGGCGAGCCCGTCCTCGATCTTCCGGCGCAGCTCCGCCGCGGTGTACGGCTCGGAGCCGGGGATCCGGTGCCTCGCGACGATCTCGCGGGCGAGCTTCGAGATGCCCTTGACGCGGCCCTGCTCGTCCTTGTCGACGAGCGCGCCGGCGTCGGCGAGCTCGGCGAGCGCCGCGGACGCCCGGTAGCGGTCGGGGAACGCGGCCGCGTGCGTGTCGAGCACGTGCTGGCCGACCTTCAGCCCGACCAGGTCGAGCAGCACGAACGGGTCCATCGGGAAGCCGAACGGCTGCTGCGCCTCGACGACGGTCTCGAACGGCGTGCCGCGCTCGACCGCCTCCATCGCGTCGGAGAACAGCCGGGTGAGCAGCCGGTTCACGACGAAGCCGGTGCCGTCCTTCGTGATGACGGCCGTCTTCTTGAGCTTCGCGGCGACCGCCACGGCCGTCGCGAGCGCCGCCTCGGAGGTCTTCGGCGCGTCGACCACCTCGACGAGCGGCATCACGGCCACCGGGTTGAAGAAGTGGAAGCCGACCAGGCGCTCCGGGTGCTCGAGCCGCGCGCCGATCTCGTCGACCGAGAGCGAGGAGGTGTTCGTCGCGAGGATCGCGTCGGGCCGGACGTACGCCTCGATCTCGGCGAACACCTGCTGCTTGACGGCGGTCTCCTCGAACACCGCCTCGATGACCCAGTCGCAGTCGGCGAACGCCGCCCTGTCGGTCGTGCCGGTCACGAGCCCCTTCAGCTTGTTGAGGTCGTCCGAGGAGAGCCGGCCCTTCGCGTGCAGCTGGTCGAGCTGGTCGTGGATGTAGCCGACCGCCTTGTCGATGCGGGCCTGGTCGAGGTCGGTGATGACGATCGGCACCTGCAGGCGCCGCACGAACAGCAGCGCGAACTGCTGCGCCATGAGCCCGGCGCCGATGATGCCGACCTTGCCGACCTTCTGGGCGAGCTCCTTGTCCGGCGCGCCGACCGGGCGCTTGCCGCGCTTCTGGACCAGGTTGAAGGCGTAGATGGAGGCGCGGAACTGGTCGCCGGAGATGAGGTCTGCGAGCGCCTCGTCCTCCGCGGCGAAGCCCTCCGCCCTGCTCCGCTTCGCCGCGCCGGCGAGCAGCTCGAGCGCCGCGTACGGCGATCTCGGCACCGTGCCGATCCGCTCCTCGAGCGTCTTGCGCGCGACCCTGATCGCGATCGGCCACTTGACGGTCCGCTCGATCGTGCCGGGCTGGTTCGGCCGCTCGACCTTGATCGTGCCGCCGAGCACGCCGTCGGCCCAGCGCAGCGAGTCCTCCAGGTAGTTGACCGGCGGGAAGATCGCGTCGGCGATCCCGAGGTCCTTGACCTGCTGCGGGCGCAGCGTGCGGTTCTGCTTGAGGGGGTTCGAGATGACCACCTCGATCGCGTGCTCGATGCCGATCAGGTTCGGCAGCAGCGTCGCGCCGCCCCAGCCGGGGATGATGCCGAGGAAGACCTCCGGCAGCGCGACGGCCGCGGCGGAGGCGTCGATCGTCCGGTAGTCGCAGTTCAGCGCGATCTCCAGCCCGCCGCCGAGCGCGAGGCCGTTGATGAAGGCGAACGACGGGACGCCGGTCTCGGTGAGCCTCGCGTACACGGCGTGGCCGAGCTGGGCGATGCGCAGCGCGCTCTCCCGGTCGGCGAGCAGCTCGATCTTCGAGAGGTCGGCGCCCGCGGCGAGGATGTACCGCTTGCCGGTCACGGCGATCGCGTCGATCTCGCCGCGGCCGGCGCGCTCCCGGAGTCCGTCGAGCACGCCGCCGAGCTCGGTGAGGGTCACCGGGCCGAGCGTGTTCGGCCGGGTGTGGTCCTTGCCGTTGTCCAGGGTGATCAGCGCGAGCGTGCGCCCGCTCGGCAGCGGGACGTCGCGCACGTAGGAGTGCGTGACGACCTCGTCGCCGCTGGAGGCGACCAGGGGCCCGAAGTCGATGCCCGCGTACTGCTCGCTGACCCGTTGCGTCCTCGCCACCGTCAGTCCCTCTTCCCGTCGTAGTGCGGGTTCTCCCACACGACCGATCCGCCCTGGCCGAGCCCGACGCACATCGCGGTGAGGCCGAACCGGACCTCCGGGTGCTCCTCGAACTGGCGGGCGAGCTGCATCATGAGCCGCACGCCCGAGGCCGCGAGCGGGTGCCCGACGGCGATCGCGCCGCCCCAGACATTGACCCGCGGATCGTCGTCCGCGATGCCGAAGTGGTCGAGCAGCGAGAGCACCTGCACGGCGAACGCCTCGTTCAGCTCGAACAGTCCGATGTCCTGGATGGTCAGGCCGGCCTTGCGCAGCGCCTTCTCCGTCGACGGCACCGGACCGAGCCCCATCACCTCGGGCTCGACGCCCGCGAAGGCGAAGCTCACCAGGCGCATCCGCGCCGGCATGCCGAGCTCGCGAGCGGCGTCGGCGGAGGCGATGATCGCCGCCGTGGCGCCGTCGGTCAGCGGCGAGGAGGTCGCCGCGGTGACGCGGCCGTGCGGCCGGAACGGGGTGCGCAGGTCGCGGACGCCCTCGAGCGTCGTCTCCGGCCGCATCCCCTCGTCCTGCGTGGCGAGGCCCCAGCCGGCCTCGGAGCGGATGGCGACCGGGATCAGGTCCGGCTGGATCTTGCCGGCTGCGTACGCCTCGGCGGTCTTGCGCTGCGAGGCCACGGCGTAGGCGTCGGCGCGCTCCTTGGTCAGCTGCGGGAACCGGTCGTGCAGCCGCTCGGCGGTGATGCCCATGTTCAGCGCGTCGGGGCTCACCAGCCCCTCGGCGACGAACCGCGGGTTCGGGTCGACGAAGGCGCCGTCGAGGGGGTGGCGCCCCATGTGCTCGACGCCGCCCGCGATCGCGACGTCGATCGCGCCGAAGGCGATGTTCCCGGCGACGTTCGTGACGGCGGTCATCGCGCCCGAGCACATCCGGTCGATCGCGTAGCCGGGGACGGACTTCGGGAGGCCGGCGAGGATCGCGGCGCTGCGGCCGATGGTGAGCGCCTGGTCGCCGACCTGGGTGGTCGCGGCGATCGCGACGTCCTCGACGCGGTCCGGGGGCAGCTCCGGATGGCGCTCCAGCAGTCCGACCATCGCCTTGACGACGAGGTCGTCGGCTCGGGTGCTCCAGTACTGGCCCTTCTCGCCGGCCCGTCCGAACGGGGTGCGGGCCCCGTCGACGAAGACGACCTCAGTGCGCTCGGCCACGATGCCTCCAGGATGCGAGTGCGGAAGCGACGTCCGCTCCTGTTCGATGTTAGGCCGCGCTAAACGAATCGGCGATTCGTTGTGCGGTGAGCGCAATCTGCCAGGGGCGTGCGCCGAGCGCTTTGAGCGCTTCCCCAATCGCCTCCGTCGTCGCCGGCTCCGGCGGGGCCCAGGCGAGACGACGGAGATGCTCCGGGGTGAGCAGGTTCTCCAGCGGGATCGCGAGCTCCTCGGCGATCGCGGCGACCGCCTCCTTCGCCGGGGCGAGCCGGGCGGCGGCCTCCGGGTTGCGGTCGGCCCAGGCGCGCACCGGCGGCAGCGCGTCGCCCGAGCCGCGCACCGCGGGCAGGTCGTCCGTGGTCCGGCCGAGCTCGATCGCCGCCCACCAGCGGTCGAGCTGGGTGCGGCTGGCGCGGCCGTTGAACTCCTTCAGGTCCGCGAGCGCGCGCTTCGAGGACGGCAGCAGCCGGGCGGCGGCCGCGAGCGAGCGATCCGGGACGAGGCGGCCGGGCGCGACGTCGATCTCCTGGGCGTAGGCGTCACGGGCGAGCCACAGCTCCCTCGCCACGGCGAGGTTGCGCTGCCCGCGCACGGTGTGCAGGTCGCTCATCCGCCGCCAGGGGTCGGCGCGCACCGGGCTCAGGTCGCGGCCGAGCGTCGCCGCGAACTCCTCGGCGGCGAACCCCGTCTTGCCCGCCTCCTCGAGGCGCACGGCGAGCGCGTCGCGCACATCGACGAGCAGCTCGACGTCGAGCGCCGCGTACTCGAGCCACTCCTCGCGCAGCGGACGGATCGACCAGTCGACGGCCGAGTGCGCCTTCTCCAGGTGGACCCCGAGCAGCTCCTCGACGACTGCGCCGAGCCCGACGCGCTCCATCCCGAGCAGTCGAGCGGCGAGCTCGGTGTCGAAGACGCGCCGCGGGTGGAGGCCGACCTCGCGCAGGCAGGTCAGATCCTGGGAGGCCGCATGGATGATCCACTCGTCCTCGCCGACGACCTCGCCGAGCTCGGACATCTCGCCGATCGCCGGCGGGTCGAAGAGGAACGTGCCCGCCCCGCGCCGGAACACCTGGATCAGATAGGCGCGCTGCGAGTAGCGGAACCCGGAGGCCCGCTCCGCGTCGACGGCGACCGGACCGTCGCCCTCGGCGATCGCGGTCACGGCCGAGGCGAAGGCGTCCCGGGTCTCGATCACCGGCCGGGCCCGCCGATGATCGGCCAGGCCGGCCCCGCCCGCATCGAGGGGCTCAGCGACCACGGGCGCTCCGGCGCGGCGCGAGCAGCGAGACGCCATCCGTCGACGGCGGGAGTCCGGCGAGCCGGCAGAGGAAGTCGCCCCATGCCTCGAGGTGCCGTCCGAGCTCGGCGTCGTCCGGGCTCCACGAGGCGCGGACCTCGATCTGCGCGCCGGCGCCCTGATCCGCGAGACCGCCGAAGCCGGTCGAGAGCACCGTCGTTGCGGTGCCGCTCGCCGCGTGGTGGGCCGCCTGACGGTCCGCGAGCGCGTCGACGAGCCAGGACCAGGCGACCTCGGGGAGCAGCGGGTCGGAGCCGATGTCGTGCTCGAGCGGCGCCTGCGCATAGCAGACCACACGGAAGTCGCCCTGCCAGGCGTCCGGCATCGAGGGGTCGCCGAGCACGATGAACCGGCCGGTGCCGAGCTCGGAGTCGATGCCGTGGCCGGGCGGTCGCACGTCCCCGGCGAAGGCGCAGGCGTTCGGGGCGAGGCCATCGGGGGAGGAGATCGGCTCCAGTCGCAGCTCGGCTCGAGGGCGTGCGCCCTCCAGCGACGCGACGGCGGCGTCCCAGCGCGCGCCGCCGGGGAAACCCTGCCCGGACGAGTCGGTCACGTCACGAGACTACGATTCGAGCGGGTCGGCCGTGTCGAGGCGCGCCGCCAGGAGGGAGCCGCCATGCGGGCACGGGCAGCCGTCGCGACGGGTGTCGGGGTCGCGGCGGCCGCGGTCGCCGCCGGGCTCGGGACGATGGCCTTCGTCTACGCCCGGCAGCTGGTGCGTCGCGCGCGGCACCCCGATCGGCCGAGCCGGATCGTCGCGTTCCGGCCGGACGTCCACGGCGGTCCGAGCGTGACGATCGCGCGCTACCCGGAGGCCGTGCGACCGGGCCGGTTCGGGCTCTGGTTCGACGACGACCGCGGCTACCTGCGCCTCGGCGGGGTGCTCGCCGAGGACCGCGCGAGGGTGACGCGTCGCGTCGACCTGGTCGAGCTCGGCCTGCCCGTCGCCGGGATGCCCTGCCGGGTGACGGGCTCATACTGGCGCGACCCGGCCGCGGCCGGGCTGCCGTCCGAGGACGTGCTCGTGCCGACGGAGCTCGGCCCGATGCCCGCCTGGTTCGTCCCACGGCGCGGATCCGCGCCGTGGGAGCAGGTCGCGATCCTGGTGCACGGCTGGCGCTCGAACCGGCTGGAGCCGCTGCGCTCGGTGCCGGCCGTGCGCGCCGCCGGCTGGTCGAGCCTCGTGGTCAGCTATCGCAACGACGCCGGCGCGCCCGACGGCCCCGACGGGAAGTACCACCTCGGCGCGACGGAGTGGCGCGACGTCGAGGCGGCGATCCGGCTCGCGATCGAGCGCGGCGCCCGGCGCATCGTCCTCGGCGGCTGGTCGATGGGCGGCGGCACCGTGCTGCAGACGCTGCTGCGCTCCGAGCTCGCGGGCCGCGTCGAGCGGGTGCTGCTCGACGCGCCGGCGCTGGACTGGCACGAGATCCTCGCCGCGTACGTCCGCCTCGAGCGCTTCCCGAGGCCGATCGGGCCGATCGCCGAGCGCATCCTCCGCAGCGGCGCCGGCGCGCGGCTGATCGGGCTCGACGAGCCGATCCCGCTGCGCGAGCTCGACGCGCTCGGCTTCGCGACGCGCCTCGCGCACCCGATCCTGCTGCTGCAGGGCGACGACGACCCCACGACGCCGGTGGACGCGGCGCGGCGATTCGCAGCCGCCAGGCCCGACCTCGTCCGGTACGAGGAATTCCCTGGTGCCGGGCACGTCCGCGCGTGGAACGCGGATCCCGAGCGATACGACGCGCTCGTCACGGCATGGCTCGGGCAGGACCCGCCGGGACCCTGACGGCGCCGGGTAGGCTCGCCTGGTGACGATCGAGGGCGCACTGAGCATCGCCTCGCGCTTCCCCCGGCTCACCGGCGAGCAGCTGCTCGAGCAGCTCGCGCCGCCGCGGCAGTTCGAGGGCGCCTCGCTCGACAACTATCGCCCCGACCCCGACTATCCCTCGCAGGCCGAGGCGGTCGAGGCCGTCCGCGCGTTCCTCGGCGGCGGCTCCGGCGGGGGCGGGGGATGGTTCCGCAAGAAGGCGGAGCCGCCCAGACCCGGGATCTATCTCGACGGCGGCTTCGGCGTCGGCAAGACCCACCTGCTCGCCGCGCTCTGGCACGCGACGAAGGGCCGCAAGTACTTCGGCACGTTCATCGAGTACACCGCCCTGGTCGGCGCGCTCGGCTTCCAGCACGCCGTCGAGCTGCTCAAGGGCACCAAGCTGTTGTGCATCGACGAGTTCGAGCTCGACGATCCCGGCGACACCCGGCTGATGAACCGCGTGCTCGGCGAGCTGGCCGAGTCCGGGACGCGGATCGCTGCAACCAGCAACACCCCGCCGCAGGCCCTCGGCGAGGGCCGGTTCGCCGCTCAGGACTTCCTCCGCGAGATCGACGCGCTCGCCTCCCGCTTCCGGACGGTGCGCATCGACGGCCTCGACTTCCGACGGCGCGACACCGCGGAGCACGCGATCGTCACCGCGGACGTCGCCGGCGCGCTTGAGCACGTCGAGGGGAACGTCGCGTTCGACTCCTTCGACGCGATCCTCGACCATCTCGCGCAGGTGCACCCGGCCAACTACGTCGCGCTCGTCGCCGGGCTCTCGGCGATCGGCATCACCGGCGTCCACGAGTTCCACAACCAGACCGACGCGCTCCGCTTCGTCGCGTTCGTGGACCGGCTCTACGACGCGCGGGTCCGCGTCATCGCCGCCGGCACGCCGCTCGACGAGATCTTCCCGGAGGAGATGCTGCAGGGCGGATACCGCAAGAAGTACCTGCGCGCGATCTCCCGGCTGGTCTCGCTGACCAGCGCCGCTCCGGTCTAGGTCTCCCCGGCTCGCCGTCCGCTCACTATGCTCGGCGCAGGGTCCGATCCCGGGAGGTCCATCGTGAGCGACACCGCAGCGGCAGGCTGGTACGACGACGGTCAGCACCCCGGCCAGGAGCGGTACTGGGACGGCGCCGCCTGGACCGACCAGTTCCGGCCCGCGGCCGCTCCCGAGCCGGTCGTCCCGCCGCCGGCGCCCGCCGCGCCGATCCACCCCCCGGCCTATCCGCCCGCCTACCCGCCGGCGCAGGGCGCGCCCGCCGGCTACCCGGTCGCCGCGCCCGCGCCGCGGCGGCGGGTGAGCATCTGGGCCTGGCTCGCGCCGCTCATCGTCGTCGTGCTCGCCGGCATCGGGGTCGGGGTCTGGCTGCTCGTCAGCGCGCTGATCGGCGCGCTCGCCGGACCCTCGGACGCGGTCGCGACCTTCAACCGGGCCTGGAACGCGAACGACTGCGACCAGGTGCTGGCCGTGGTGACGCAGAACTACCAGGACAGCGCCGACGGGCGCACCTGCGAGATGATCGCGAACGACCACAAGGCCGGCACCGTCTACTCGAGCCAGGTGCGCAGCGTCGAGGTGACCAACGGCACCGCGACCATCGTCGCGCGCGAGCAGTGGACGGACGGGAGCAGCGGCAGCCGCTACGACGAGCTCATCGAGTACCACCTCGTCCAGCGGGACGGGAAGTGGCTGATCGACGACTCGGTCGTCCAGGACGGCGACGCCTCACCGGTCGGATAGGCCTCCACGCTCCGGGACGGGCTGCTCGCCGTTCGGCATCCGACCGCGGTCAGTAGGGTGGCCCCGTGAGCATCGCGCCGCCCGGCTGGTACGACGACGGCCGGCACTCGGGATCGCTGCGCTACTGGGACGGCGCGGCATGGACGGAGCACACCGCCGTCGGAAGCCCGCCGCCGCCGGAGCGCGCCGGCCGCGGCTGGATCTGGGGGCTGCTGGCCGGCTGCCTCGGCTTCCTGGCGGTCGTCGGCGTCGGCACCTGGCTGCTGGTGACGTTCGCCCTGGACGCGGCCGCGGGCCCGCGGGGCGCGATCGACGCCTTCGACCGCGCCTGGGCCGGCGGCGACTGCGAGCTGCTGCGCTCCGTGACGACCGAGGCCTACCGGACGGCGGACGTCTGGGACGGCGACATCTGCGCCGCGATCGAGGCCGACCCGCCCGCGTACCGGATCGACGTCGAGGAGATCCGCGTGTCCGGCGACCGGGCGCTCGCCGTCACCCGAGAGCGATGGACGACCCCGGACGGCGCCTACGACGAGCGCTACGAGTACCGGTTCGAGCGGGTCGACGGGCGCTGGCTGATCGCCGCATACGCGCCGATCGACGGCAACGTCGCGCCGATCGGCTGAGCGCGACGGGGCTGGCGAGCGGCCCAAGACGTAACCGCCGCGAAACAGAACGCGGCGATTCGCGAAACGTCGGCTGGACAGACTGGGCCCCGTCACATCGGCGAGCCGCCGCGCAGCGGACGGACCGCCTCCATCGCAAACACGGAGGTTCAGCACTTCATGGACAGTGGAACCCTTGCCTGGGGCATCACGGCGGGCGCGCTGGTGCTCTTCATGACCCCCGGCGTCGCCTTCTTCTACGGCGGGCTGGTGAAGGCCAAGTCGGTCGTCAGCATGATGATGATGTCCTTCGGGGCGATGGCGCTCGTCGGCGTGCTGTGGATCCTGGTCGGATTCAACATGGCGGTCGCGCCGGACACCTGGAGCTGGGCGAGCAACCCCTTCACGGAGAACTTCGCGCTGCAGGGCGTCGGCGAGTCCGACCTCGTGCTCGCGTTCTTCGGATCGACGTTCGCCATCATCACCGTCGCGCTCATCTCCGGCGCGATCGCCGACCGCGCGAAGTTCGGCTCCTGGCTGGTCTTCGCCGGCCTGTGGTCGGTGCTGGTCTACTTCCCGGTCGCCGCGTGGGTGTGGGGCGGCGGCTGGATCCAGAACATGGCCAGCGCGCTCGGCTTCGTCGACGCGGACGGCAACTCGACCGTCTCGGCCAGCGGGGTCCTCGACTACGCGGGCGGCACCGCGGTGCACATCAACGCCGGCGCGGCCGCGCTCGCCCTGGCGCTCGTGCTCGGCAAGCGGGTCGGCTTCGCCAAGGGCGCGCACAAGCCGCACAACGTCCCGCTGACCCTGCTCGGCGCGTCGATCCTCTGGTTCGGCTGGTTCGGCTTCAACGCCGGCGCCGAGGCGAACTGGTCCTACGGCGACGGCGTCTACGGCTCGCTGACCGGCGAGACGACGTTCGCCGGGACGATCGTGATCAACACGCTCGGCGCGACGGCCGCGGCCATCATCGGCTGGATCATCATCGAGAAGATCAAGGACGGCAAGGCGACCTCGGTCGGCGCCGCCTCCGGCGCCGTCGCGGGACTGGTCGCGATCACTCCGGCCTGCGCGTTCCTCACGCCCGGCTGGGCGCTCGTGCTCGGCGTGCTCGCCGGCGTGATCTGCGCGCTCGCGGTCGAGCTGAAGTACAAGCTCGGCTTCGACGACTCGCTCGACGTGGTCGGCATCCACATGATCGGCGGCATCGTCGGCTGCCTGTACCTCGGCTTCTTCGCCAACGGCACCGGACTGGTGTACGGCGCCGACGGCTCGCAGCTGCTGTTCCAGGCGATCGGCGCGCTCGCGGTGGCGGTCTACTCCTTCGTCATCGCCTGGGTGCTCGGCTTCGCGATCGAGAAGACCATCGGCTTCCGGGTCAAGAACGAGGATGAGCTCGCCGGCGTCGACGTCGCCGTGCACGGCGAGGAGGGCTACGCGATCGTGGAGTGATCCGCACGTCCTGGTCGGCGGCGCCGTCTCCTTCGGGGGCGGCGCCGCTAGCCTTTCGCCATGCGTCGGGTGCGGGTGCTGCTGGCGGGGGCCGCGCTCGCGGCCGTCGCGGCCACGAGCGCCTGCGCCGCGCCCGCCGAGCCGCTCGCCGACCTCGAGGCCTGGGACGCCGCGGTCGCCGCGGCCGAGCAGGCATACGCGGCGAGCGCCCCGGATCCGGCGGGCCCGACCTGGGACGAGCGCGTGCCGCTCGATCCGCCGGCCGGCTGGCTGGTGCGCAGCGGCTGCGACCGCTGGTCGAGCCAGCTGGTGTGCATGGCGCGGATCGAGGAGGGCGGCGACTTCCGGGCCATGTGGGACGAGGTCGGCGCAGGCCTCGCCGCGGCGGGCTGGCGGCTCGTGGACGACGCGGCGGGCGTCGTCGGGATGGAGTTCACCAGCTACGTCCATCCGGAGCATCCGGGATGGGTCCTCTACGTCGACGACACGGGGGAGTACGAGGGCGCCGCGGACGCGCTGTCGGTCATCGCGGTGCTGGACCCGATCCTGTCCGCCCCGGCCGCGCCCGCCGGCCTCGCGACGCTCGGCTTCGTCGACGACGCGCCGGCGCCATGGGACAGCAGCGTCCCGTGGCCCTCGGCGTCGGCGCCGCAGGGCGTGGAGAGCGCCGAGTTCTCGCTCGGGACCTCCTTCGCCACCCTCGCCGTCGCCCGGCTGCGGCTGGCGGACGCCGCCGCCGCGCAGGCCTTCGTCGCCGACTACGCCGCCGCGGTCGCCGGCGCGAGCGGCTGGCGCCAGGTCGACGACGCCCCGGACCTGCGCGCGTTCCGCCAGGACGGGCGCTGGAGCGCGCTCTGGATCGCGCAGCACGGCGCAGACGTCGAGGTGCGCGCCGTCATCCGACCGCTGCCGGAGGGGTGAGGACGTCCCGCGACCTGCGGACGAGCCCGCGATCGTCCTCGGCCCGAGGGCCTGCCGACGTTCCGCTCGGGCCCTCCTGGTGGGCGATGCCGGACTCGAACCGACGACCTCTTCGGTGTGAACGAAGCGCGCTACCAACTGCGCCAATCGCCCCTGCGCCTCGCGCGGGCCCGTCCATCTTGCCATAGCGGCGGGAGGGCGTGTTGATTGGCGCGGGCCGCGGGCATCGGGTAACGTGGTCGGGCACCGGGAAACCGGGGCACGCGGATGTAGCGCAGTTGGTAGCGCATCACCTTGCCAAGGTGAGGGTCGCGA
>ERZ778028.2063-NODE-2063-length-16616-cov-9.423767_pt1 | contig 16616 bp, 14 predicted proteins | sample MGYA00375758_ERZ778028 | MGnify/ENA primary metagenome ERZ778028 (study PRJEB29350, sample SAMN05389828) | bioreactor metagenome | isolation source: Thiocyanate bioreactor | place: South Africa: University of Cape Town | collected 2014-03-17 ... | reverse complement strand
TCGAGGCGCGCAACGCCGAGATCCGCAAGAACGTGCTCAAGTACGACGACGTGCTGAACCGCCAGCGCGAGGCCATCTACGGCGACCGCCGGCGCATCCTCGAGGGCGACGACCTCCAGGGCCGGGTGCAGTCGTTCCTCGACCAGGTCGTCGGCGATGTCATCGACTCGCGCGCCGGAGACGGCTCGCCGGAGACCTGGGACCTCGACGCGCTCTGGACCGAGCTGCGCACGCTGTTCCCCGTCTCGATCACGAAGGACGAGGTCCTGGAGGAGGCCGGCGGCCGGCTCTCCCTCGCCGCGCTCAAGCGCGAGCTCGTCTCCGACGCCAAGGTCGCCTACCAGGGCCGCGAGGCGAGCCTGGGGACCGAGGCGACCCGCGAGCTCGAGCGGCGGGTCGTGCTCTCGGTCATCGACCGGCGCTGGCGCGACCATCTCTACGAGATGGACTACCTCAAGGACGGCATCGGCCTGCGGGCGATGGCGCAGCGCGACCCGCTCGTCGAGTACCAGCGCGAGGGCTTCGCGATGTTCCAGTCGATGATGGGGCAGATCCGCGAGGAGGCCGTCGGCTTCCTGTTCAACCTCGAGGTCCAGGTGCAGACCGAGGGCGGCACCCAGGTGCAGGCGCAGGGGCTCGAGACCGGCCACGCGCCGACCAGGGGGCTGCAGTACACCGCTCCGGGCGAGGAGGTCGGCGGCGCCGACGTCGAGGTCCGCGACGAGCGGGGCCGCATCGACCAGGCGGCCTCGGCCCGGGCGACGCAGCGCGCGGCGCAGGCCGCGCCGCAGCCGGCGCCGGCGCCGGCCGAGCAGCCGGCCGGCCGCGGCGCCTTCGGGCAGCGCACCGACGCCCCGGCGCCGGGCAACCGCGCGGACCGCCGGGCCGCCGAGCGCGGCAAGCGCTGAGGCCCCCGGTCACAGCACCGTCAGCTCCGACGCCCGCCATCGGCCGTCGACGCCGATCAGCCGCATCACGACGGCGCGGGTCCGCGGGGCGGTGTGCACCACGGTGACCGCCTCGACCGCGTCCTCCGTCGGATGCGCGATCCGGCAGGAGCCCATCGAGATGACCGGCAGCGCCGCGCGCCGACCCGTGGCGTGCCGGGCCCGCGCGGCGAGGATCGCCCGCGTGAGCAGCTGCGCGTAGACCGAGGGCTCCAGCCAGCGCGCGATCTGCTCGGGGTCGCGGGCTCCGGCGATGATCTCGACGACGCATCTCGCGAGGTTCCGCACCAGCGGGGCCGGGTCGGGCAGCGCCGCGGCGGGGGTGCGCTGGCGCCCGAACAGCTCGCCGAACTGCGCGTCGGTGAGCCGTCGTCGTCGCGGCCGCGCGCCCGGCTCCTCGTCGCCGTCGTCGACCCGGGCCGTCGATCCCTGCATGGTGCTCCATCCCGCACCGGTCCCGACGACATGCAACCACGCCGCGCGGCGCCGGGTCGAGCGGGAGCCCGAATTGTGGATAAGTCGGCCGCGTCCGCACCGTCGGTCGGCGTCGCCGCCGCCGCGCTAGCCTGGGTCGGTGTCGACGCTGAGCGATCTCATCGAGGAGCACGGACGGGCGACGCCGGCGGACATCGAGTGGCTGCACCTGCTGCTCGCCGACACGCAGCTGCTCGCCGACCTCTCCTTCGCGGACATCGTGATCTGGGCGCCGACCACCGACGGCTCGTTCATCGCGACCGCGCTGACCCGGCCGGGCGGCGCCGCGACGATGTTCTTCCGCGACATCGTCGGCCAGCGCATCGGCTCGGAGCTGCGCGCGCAGGTGCAGCAGGCCTTCGACGAGCAGCGGGTGGTCGACGCCGACTCCGCCGACTGGTCGGACGAGACCGCGACGCATGTGCGGGCGGTGCCGGTGCGCCGGGGCGGCGTGGCGGCGGGTTCGGCGCCCATCGCGGTGCTCACCCGGCACTCGAACCTCTCCGACGCGCGGACGCCGAGCCGTCAGGAGCTCACGTTCAACCAGTCCGCGAACGACCTGTTCGACATGATCGCGGCCGGGGCCTTCCCGGACCTCGACGCGCCGAGCGTGCCGCGGCGCTTCGCCCCGCGCGCCTCCGACGGCCTGATCCGGATCGACGCGGAGGGCATCGTCACGTTCGCCAGTCCGAACGCGCTGTCCGCGTTCAACCGCCTCGGCTTCGAGGGCGAGCTGGAGGGGGAGTCGCTGCCGGAGCTCACCACGGAGCTCATCGGGAGCCGGGCGGTCGTCGACGAGTCCCTCCCGCTGGTGCTCACCGGACGGGCGCCATGGCGCGCCGACGTCGAGGCGCGCGGCGGGGTCGTCGCGCTCCGCGCGGTGCCGGTGCGCCGGGGCGGCGAGCGGACCGGGGCGATCCTGCTGGTCCGGGACGTCACCGAGGTGCGCCGGCAGGAGCGCGAGCTGCTGACCAAGGACGCGACGATCCGCGAGATCCACCATCGGGTCAAGAACAACCTGCAGACCGTCGCGTCGCTGCTGCGCATCCAGGCCCGCCGGACCCACAGCGACGAGGCGCGCGACGCGCTGCAGCAGGCGATGCGCCGCGTCTCGGCGATCGCCGTCGTGCACGACACCCTCTCCGAGGGGCTCAGCCAGAGCGTCGACTTCGACGTCGTCTTCGAGCGGGTGCTGATGCTCGCCGCCGAGGTGGCGTCCAGCCACACCACACGGGTGCAGCCGACGCTGCGCGGGTCCTTCGGCGAGCTGCCCAGCGAGTACGCGACGCCGCTGGCCCTCGCGCTGACGGAGCTCGTCACCAACTCGGTCGAGCACGGCCTCGCCGGTCGGGACGACGGCGAGGTGGTGATCACGGCGACGCGCACCGACGACCGGCTCACCGTCGTGGTCTACGACAACGGCGCGGGCCTGGCGGAGGGCAAGGTCGGCTCGGGCCTCGGCACGCAGATCGTGCGCACGCTCATCCAGGGCGAGCTGTCCGGCTCGATCGACTGGCACACCCTGACCGGCAGCGGCACCGAGGTCACCATCGAGGTGCCGCTGACCTGGCTGCGCCGCGGCCGGTTCGCCGACTGAGCCCGGTCGAGGCTCAGCGGGCCACGGGGTCGTCGGCTAGGAGGCCCGGCGGGCGCGCGCCGCGCGGCGCTTCAGCGCCCGGCGCTCGTCCTCGGAGAGGCCGCCCCAGACGCCGGAGTCCTGCGAGGTGTCGAGCGCGTACTGCAGGCACATCTCGGTGACGGTGCACGTCGCGCACACCGCCTTCGCCTTCTCGATCTGCTCGACGGCGGGACCGGTGTTCCCGATCGGGAAGAAGAGCTCGGGATCCGCGGTGAGGCAGGCTGCTTTGTCGCGCCAGTCCATGGGGTGGTACTCCTTCGGTGCTGCAGCTCACGGCGCGCCAGAGGGACTCTGGCACAGGGCGTCAGCCCCGAGCCGGGAGACTTCACGTGAACCGCTCGCACCATCGGGAGCCGGAAATCAACGTCATCTAGAATCCCATAGTGGGTGACGAATATCAATCATTTTCTCGATGATCGGGAGTGAATGCGTGTCGGTTGCAGTCGAGCGTTCACCGGCCCAGCTCGTCGTCCTGACCTGGATCGTGCTCCTGGAGGCGGCGGTCCTCGCGGCCGGCACGCTGTTCCTCGCCTGGGAGCTGTTCGTCGGGGACGCGCAGGACCTGCGCTCCGCGATCGCGCTCACCGTGACCACGGCCCTGCTGACCATCGGCGTCGCCGTGGTGGGCGTCGGGCTCGCCCGGCGCTGGGCGCGCATCCGCGGCGGCGTCCTGCTCTGGCAGATCCTGCAGATCGCCCTCTCGATCGGCGCCTTCCAGGGGCTGCTCGGCCCGGCCTGGATCGGCTGGCTGCTGCTGGTGCCGGCCGGCGTCGCGATCTGGCTGCTCTTCACGAAGCCGGTGACCGCGGTCTTCCAGGCGCGCGACGCCGAGCGCCGCTGAGCCGGGGCCTCGCGCGGGGCTACGGCTCGATGCCGAGCAGCCGGCGCAGCCGGCCGACGTGCCCGGTCGCCTTCACGTTGTAGAGCGCGTGCTCGACGCGCCCCTTCGCGTCGATGACGAAGGTCGAGCGGATGACGCCGTCGAAGGTCCGCCCGTACAGCAGCTTCGGCCCCCAGACCCCGTAGGCGCGCATCACCCGGTGCCGCTCGTCGGAGAGCAGCGGGAAGTTGAGCGCGTCGCGCTCGCGGAACCTCGCGAGCTGCGCCGGCGGATCCGGGGAGACGCCGAGCACCGCCAGGCCGGAGGCCGCGAGCGCCTGGATGCTGTCGCGGAAGTCGCAGGCCTGCAGCGCGCAGCCGGGCGTGAGCGCGGCGGGGTAGAAGTAGAGCACCACCCGTCGTCCCCGGTAGTCGGCGAGGCGCACGGCCGCCCCGTCCTGGTCCGGGAGCGAGAACGCGGGAGCGCGATCGCCCGCCTCGAGCCGGGTCGGATGGTCGCTCACACCTCGACCCTAGCGGCGCCCTCGGGCCGGTCCCATCGTGGTAGTCTCGGTGACCGGCCCTGCGGGCCGCGCGCCTCTAGCTCAATTGGCAGAGCAAGTGACTCTTAATCACTGGGTTCCGGGTTCGAGTCCCGGGGGGCGTACCGCCGATCAAGCGAACGCTCGGCTGCGTGCACCCGGCGACGACGACTTGGCAGTCGCGTCCTCGAGCGACGAAGGGGCCCTCAACTCATGCAGATCGGCATCGTCGCTGAGTCCGCTGCGGGCGAGACGCGGGTGGCCGCGACGCCCTCGACGGCGGCTCAGCTGATCAAGCTCGGCTACCAGGTCGCGGTCGCGGCCGGTGCGGGCGCGCTGGCGAGCTTCCCGGACGCCGACTACGCCGCCGCGGGCGCGACCGTCGTGCCGCCGGAGGAGGCCTGGTCCGCCGACGTCGTGCTCACGGTGAACGCGCCGAGCGATGCGGAGCTCGCCCGGCTGCGGCCCGGTGCGACGCTGGTGTCCTGGCTCAGCCCGGGCCTGCACCCGGAGCTGGTCGAGCGGCTCGCCGCGCTGCCGATCACGGCGCTCGCCGTCGACGCGGTGCCCCGCATCTCGCGCGCCCAGTCGATGGACGTGCTCTCCTCCACGGCGAACATCGCCGGCTACCGCGCGGTGATCGAGGCGGCGAACGAGTTCGGCCGCTTCTTCACCGGCCAGGTGACCGCGGCCGGCAAGGTCCCCCCGGCGAAGGTGCTCGTCGCCGGCGCGGGCGTCGCCGGACTCGCCGCGATCGGCGCGGCCTCCAGCCTCGGCGCGATCGTGCGCGCGACCGACCCGCGGCCGGAGGTCGCCGACCAGGTGCGCTCGATCGGCGGCAGCTATCTCGCGGTCGAGGTCGAGGTGGAGCAGTCGACCGACGGGTACGCGAAGGCGACCAGCGAGGCGTACGACCGCCGTGCCGCGGAGCTCTACTCCGAGCAGGCCCGCGACGTCGACATCATCATCACCACCGCGAACATCCCCGGCCGGAAGGCCCCGGTGCTCATCACCGCCGCGGACGTCGCCTCGATGCGCTCCGGCTCCGTCATCGTCGACCTCGCGGCGGCCAACGGCGGCAACGTCGAGGGCACGGTGCCCGGCGAGCGGGCGGTCACGGCCAACGGGGTCATCATCATCGGCTACACCGACCTCGCGCGCCGGCTGCCCGCCCAGGCGAGCCAGCTGTACGGCCAGAACCTCGTCAACCTGCTCAAGCTGCTCACCCCGGCCAAGGACGGCGTGCTGACCCTCGACTTCGACGACGTCGTGCAGCGCGCGATCACGGTGGTCCGCGACGGCGAGCAGCTCTGGCCGCCGCCGGCGGTGCAGGTCTCGGCGGCGCCGGCCGCCCCGGCCGCCCAGCAGGCCCAGGCCCGGCCCGAGGCCGCCGCGAAGCGGTCCCGCCCCTGGCTGCGGGTGCTGCTCGCGGCGATCGGCGGCGCGGTGCTGCTGGCCGGCATCGCGTTCGCCCCGGCGCCGCTGCCGCAGCACCTGACCGTGTTCGCGCTCGCGGTCGCCGTCGGCTTCCTGGTGATCGGCGCCGTCCACCACGCGCTGCACACGCCGCTGATGAGCGTCACGAACGCGATCTCCGGCGTCGTCGTGGTCGGCGCCCTGCTGCAGCTCGCGACGCCGGACTGGACGGTCAAGGCGCTCGCCTTCGTCGCGGTGCTGCTGGTCAGCATCAACATCTTCGGCGGGTTCGCCGTGACCAGACGGATGCTCGCGATGTTCCGGAAGGCGGAGAGGTAGCCATGGACGCCGCCACCTGGATCGGCCCCCTCGCGGTCGGCGCGTACATCGTCGCCGCGCTGCTGTTCGTCTTCTCGCTCGGCGGGCTGTCCAAGCACGAGACGGCCCGCGCCGGCGTCGGCTACGGCATCGCGGGCATGGCGCTCGCGCTCGTCGCGAGCCTCACGCTGCTCGCCCTCGGCGACCCGCTGGTCGGGCTGATCGGCGCCCTCGTCGCGATCGTCGTCGGCGCCGCGATCGGCCTGTGGCGCGCCGCGCGGGTGCAGATGACCGGCATGCCGCAGTTCATCGCCCTGATGCACTCCTTCGTCGGGCTCGCCGCCGTGTTCATCGGCTGGAACGGCTTCCTCGCCCCCGGGGCGGTCCCGCACGAGCTCGAGGGCATCCATCGCGCGGAGGTCTTCATCGGCGTGTTCATCGGCGCGGTGACGTTCACCGGCTCGATCATCGCGTTCCTGAAGCTCTCCGAGCGGATGAGGTCGGCGCCGCTGGTGCTACCGGGGCGCAACTGGCTGAACCTGCTCGCGCTCGTCGCGTTCATCGCGTTCACGGTCTGGTTCGTCATCGACCCGCAGCTCTGGCTGCTCGTCGCGGTGACGGCGATCGCGCTGCTGCTCGGCCTGCACCTGGTCGCCTCGATCGGCGGCGGCGACATGCCGGTCGTCATCTCCATGCTGAACAGCTACTCGGGCTGGGCGGCGGCCGCCTCCGGCTTCCTGCTGTCCAACGACCTGCTCATCATCGCCGGCGCCCTGGTCGGCGCCTCCGGCGCCTACCTCAGCTACATCATGTGCCGCGCGATGAACCGCTCGTTCATCTCCGTGATCCTCGGCGGCTACGGCATCGCCGCGCCCTCCCGGTCGGAGGCGGCGACGGGGGAGCACCGCGAGACGAGCGCCGAGGAGGTCGCCCGGCTGCTCGCCGATGCGCGCTCGGTGGTCATCACCCCCGGCTACGGCATGGCCGTCGCGCAGGCGCAGTACCCCGTCGCCGAGCTCACCCGCCTGCTGCGCGAGCGCGGTGTCGAGGTGCGCTTCGGCATCCATCCGGTCGCCGGCCGGCTGCCCGGCCACATGAACGTGCTGCTGGCCGAGGCGAAGGTCCCGTACGACATCGTGCTGGAGATGGACGAGATCAACGACGACCTCGCGGACACCTCGGTCGTGCTCGTCATCGGCGCGAACGACACCGTCAACCCGGCCGCGGCCGAGGACCCGGGCAGCCCGATCGCCGGCATGCCGGTGCTGCGGGTCTGGGAGGCGGAGAACGTCGTCGTGTTCAAGCGCTCGATGGCCTCCGGCTACGCCGGCGTGCCGAACCCGCTGTTCTACCGGGAGAACGCCGCGATGCTGTTCGGCGACGCCAAGGACCGCGTCGAGGACATCGTGCGCGCGCTCGCCGCCGTGCACCGCTGACGCGGGGACCGCGGTGGACCGGCTCGAGATCGGCGGCACCTACAACTTCCGCGAGGCCGCCCCTGGCGCGATCCGGCCCGCGCTGCTCTACCGCTCCGACGCGCTGCACCGGCTCACCCGCGACGGGCGCGCCGCGCTCGCCGGCCTCGGCATCCGCACCGTGGTCGACCTGCGCAGCGGCCTCGACCGCCGCATCGGCGGCCGCGACCGGCTGCGCGGCGTCGACGCGCGGCTGCACCGCATCCCGATCCACGCGGGCGGGCTCGACCCGAGCACGATCGAGATCCGGCGCGTCTACCGGGCCATCCTGGGCGAGGAGGGCGCCGCGGTCGGCGCGGCGATCCGGACCATCGCGGAGGCCGACGGGCCGATCGTCGTGCACTGCACCGCGGGGAAGGACCGCACCGGCCTGGTCGTCGCGCTGACCCTGCTCGCGGTCGGGGTCGACGCCGACCGGGTCGTCGCCGACTACGCCCTCACGGAGCGGAACCTCGCCGGCGCCTGGACCGAGGGGATGCTGCGCCGGGTGCGCCGCTTCCGCGTCCCGATGAACGACCGGCTCCTCGAGGTGCTCGCGCACTCGCCGGAGCCGGTGCTCCGGGAGACGCTCGCCTGGGTCGACGCCGAGCACGGCGGGGTGCCGGCCTACCTCGACTCGGTCGGCGTCGGCGAGCCGGTCGTCGCGCGGCTGCGCGACCGCCTCGTCCGCCCCGGCGGCTAGGGCCGTGCGCCCCGCACCGGCCCGGGCTGCTCAGAACAGCACGAGGCCGGCGAGGTAGCTGATGGCGAGCGTCCCGACGCCGACGACGAGCGCGCGCACGAGCGTGCGGACGAGCGAGAGGCGGGTCGCTCGCGCGGCGATGATCGAGGTCAGCACGAGCGCCGCGACGACGGACAGCAGGATCAGCCAGGCCTCGATCGCGACCGGCACGAACAGCGTGATCAGCAGCGGCACCGCCGCGCCGACGACGAAGGCGAGCGCCGACGACGCCCCCGCCCAGACGGGAGCCGAGGCCGGCATGATCTCGTCGATGCCGTGCTCGCTCTCCAGCTGCGCGGCGAGCGCGTCGCGCCGGCTCAGCTGCTCGGCGACCTGCCGGGCGAGGTCGGGGCTCAGCCCCTTGCGCTCCCAGTAGGCGGTGAGCTCGACGATCTCGTCCTCGGGGTGCGCGGCGATCTCGGCCGACTCCTCGGCGACGAGGCGCAGCTGGGCGTCGCGCTCGGCGGACTCCTCCGCCCATTTGGCGCCGCCCATGGCCAGCGCACCCGCCACGGTGGCCGCCGTCGCAGCCAGCACCAGCACCGAGTCGGACGCGCCGGCGGCGGCGAAGCCCTCCAGCATGCCGGCCGTCGCGATCACGCCGTCGTTCGCGTCGACCGCCCAGCCGCGCAGCGCCGCAGGGTCCGTCAGCCGCGCCCGCAGCCGTCCCCACACGGTGACGCCGCCCTCCACGGCGCCAGTCTCGCACGCGGCGGCGCGATCCGGCCGGTGCGCCCCGGCCGGATCAGCCGCGCCGGCCGAGCGAGAGCCCGGCTCGCATCAGGGCGCCCGCCGACGCGTCCGGGAGGTAGGCGCGCACGATCGCCCCGGCGATCCCGGGCAGCGCCGCCTCGTCGCGGTAGAGCAGCCGCATCGACTCGTGGCGCGGCTGGAACTTCTCCTTGAACCGGTGCAGCGAGCGGAAGCCGTAGGCGGGCTCCAGGAGGCTGCCGACCGTCGTGAGGATCGCGCCGACCGCCCCGTCCTCCTCCGCTTCGTCCTCGCTGCGCGTCAGGGGCGCTCCGGACAGCGAGGCGAACGCCGCCCCCTCGTCGCGGAAGGCGAGCAGGCTCTGCCCGATCAGGAACTCCATGACCGGGCCGAACGCGCCGTCCCGCCGCCGCATGATGTCGAGCACCCAGCCCTCGATCAGCTCGCCGTCGCCGCCGGGGCCGTGCACGGGCAGCCAGGACAGCACTCCGTGGACCGAGCCGTCCGCGTCGGTCGCGAGCGCCACGCGGACGGCCGGATCGAGCGCCTCGTCGACGGTGCCGAGCGTGAAGCCCATCTCCGGCAGGCTCTTGTCGCCGACCCAGGACTCGCTGATCGCCCGCACCTGGGCGACCACGCCCCAGGGCTCCTCGGCGAGCGTCGTGAGGCGGAACGAGACGCCCTCGCGCTCGGCGCGGTTCGCCGCGCCGCGGACCGGCTGCCAGGGCTTGCCGGAGAACTCGAGTCCCGGCAGGTCGACGACGGTGTCCTCGCCGACCGAGACGCTGCGCCAGGCGGGGTCCTCCTCGAGCGCGGCCGCCGCCGTCGCGCGCGAGGAGGAGAACAGGCAGGCCACCACCCCGTCGCGCTCGGCGGCGGCGCGGAAGTCCGCGATCGCCTCCGGCCAGCGCTCGCGGGGCCCGATCGGGTCGCCGAGCACGATCGCGACGCCGCCCACCCGGCGCACCGGCAGCGCCCAGGCGTCGCCGGGACCGAACCGCACGCGCATCCGCGGCCAGGTCGCCATCCAGGACAGCGTGCCGCCGCCGTGCCGCCGCAGCACGGCGAGCAGCCGCTCGCGCGCCTCGCCGGCGTCGACCGAGGGGAATCGCCCGCGGCGGCGGATCGGCACGGCGAAGGCGTGGCGACCCGCGATCAGCAGCACCAGCGTCACCAGCCAGAGGACGCTGGCCGCGGCGGCGATGCCGGCGCCGTCGAGCCCGGAGAGGTCGCCGTCGAGCAGCGTGAGGGCGTAGACCGCCTGCAGCACGTTGAACGAGGCGAGCGCGACCGCGACGATCCACGCCCAGCGCCGACCGCGGTAGAGCGACCAGCTGATGATCGCGATCAGCCCGACGTCGATCGCGATGTCCCACCACGCCGCGTCGCCGGGCACGGTCGGCCCGAGCGGGCCCGAGGTCGGCACGGCCGCCGCGATCAGCTGCATGGCGCCGATCGCGGCGATCGCGCCGAAGCCGACCACGCGCCACTCGTGGACGGTTGCGCGCTGCGCCCGGCCGAAGCCGAGGAGCAGCACCAGGCCGGCGCTGACCGCGTGCTCGACGTCGGCGAGGGTGCCCTCCAGGAGCAGCAGCACGAGCAGGATGCCGCCCATGACGAGCCGGCCGCGGAAGCGCCACGGCGCGCGCATCGTCGCGATGCCGAGCGCCGCGACGACGAGCAGGCCGCAGGACGGCCCGACGTCGAGCGCCTTGCCGAGCTCCACCGCCCAGCCCCAGCCGGTCAGCCGCAGCATGTCGATGAGCGCCGCGGTGGCGATCACCCCGACGAGCTGTCCGATCCAGAAGCCGACGATCGCCAGGCGCCAGCCGCGCCGGTGCTCGAGCCAGCCCATCGCGGCGACGGCGAGCAGGCCGACCAGGGCGTAGTGCCACGGCACCTCGGAGAAGAGGCTGCCGGTGACCGGCGTCCACCAGCGCCCCGCCTCGAAGGCGGGGATGCCGTAGGCGACCCACTCGTACCAGGGCTGGTCGCGCAGCGGCCGCCACAGCGCCGAGGAGGCGATGCCGGCGGCGAGGTAGACGGCGACGAACGCGGTCGTCGCCGGATGGCGCGCCACCAGGCGCAGCACCGCGGCGGGGCTCCGCGGCCCCCGCGGCGCGACGTCCCCCGTCATAGGTCTCGGCCGGCGGCCCGCGTCACCGGTCCTCGGGCTCCGGCGGCAGTCCGAGCGCGGCCAGCTCCTCGGCCTGCCGGGCGAGCCGGTTCTGCTCGACCACGGTGCCGATCGCGACCGCGACGTTGATGCCCCAGCCGACCCAGACCAGGGCCAGTCGCCAGTCGCGGGGCCCGCGGATCGACTGACGGATCGCCGGCACCACGCCGGCGACGGCGCCGAGCACCGCCGCGTTGAAGATGTAGCTGCGCACGTCGACCTCCCGATTCCCTCCGCCTTACGGTACGCGATGTAGCGTGGAGCGGGAATGAACCACGGAGCGGAACCACGGACCCACGAGCTCGTCGTGGTGTCGAACCGCCTGCCGGTGGACTCGCAGGTCGGCCCCGACGGGGCCGTCGAGTGGACGCGATCGCCGGGCGGGCTCGTCACGGCGCTCGAGAGCGTCCTGCACGGCGTCGACGCGGCCTGGGTGGGCTGGCCGGGCTCGCCCGACCTCGAGCTCGAGCCGTTCGACGCCGACGGGATCCGGCTGGTGCCGGTCCCGCTCGCGGACGACGACGTCGCGCGCTACTACGAGGGCTTCAGCAACGGCTCGGTCTGGCCGCTGTACCACGACGTGATCGCGGTGCCGAGCTACCACCGGGAGTGGTGGGAGCGCTACGTGACCGTCAACCGGCGGTTCGCGGAGGCCGCCGCCGCGGTCGCCCGCGACGGCGCGACGGTGTGGGTGCACGACTACCAGCTGCAGCTCGTGCCGCGGCTGCTGCGGGAGCTGCGGCCGGATCTCGCGATCGGCTTCTTCCTGCACATCCCGTTCCCGCCGTACGGCCTGTTCTCGCAGCTGCCGTGGCGCTCGCAGATCGTCGAGGGCCTGCTCGGCGCCGACGTCGTCGGCTTCCAGCGCACCGGCGACGCGGCGAACTTCGCCACCGCCGTCCGGCGGCTCACGCCCGCCGTGGTGCGCGCCCAGCACCGCGGCAGCCGGATCGAGCTCGCCGAGCCCTCCGGCCGCCGCCGCGGCGTGCTCGCCCAGGCGTTCCCCATCTCCATCGACGCGGCCGCGCTGGAGGCGCTCGCGCGGACCCCGGCCGTGCAGGCCCGCGCGCGGGAGATCCGGGAGAGCCTCGGCGCCGACCGCACGCTGCTGCTCGGCGTCGACCGGCTGGACTACACCAAGGGCATCGTGCACCGGCTCGAGGCCTACGGCGAGCTGCTGGAGGACGGCGCGATCACCGTCGACGACGCCGCCCTGATCCAGATCGCGGTGCCGACCCGCGAGCGGGTGGCCGCCTACGCGCAGCTGCGCGACGAGGTCGAGCTGCTGGCCGGGCGCATCAACGGCGACTTCCAGACCCTCCGGCACCGCGCGGTGAGCTACCACTACCACGCGTATCCGCGCGAGGAGATGGCGGCGATGTTCCTCGCCGCCGACGTCGCCCTCGTCACGTCGCTGCGCGACGGGATGAACCTGGTCGCCAAGGAGTACGTCGCGAGCCGCTTCGACGAGGAGGGCGTGCTCGTCCTCTCCGAGTTCACGGGCGCCGCCGACGAGCTGCGGCGCGCGGTGCTCGTGAACCCGCACGACATCGCCGGCCTCAAGGAGGCGATCCTCACCGCGATGCGGATGCCCCGCGCGGAGCGCCGCTCCCGGATGCGCGCCATGCGCCGCCGGGTGGTCGAGCACGACGCCCGGCGCTGGTCGAGCGACTTCCTGGAGGCGCTCGCGCTGGGCGCCGCGGTCCGGCGGGCGCAGGACGCGGACGCCGAGCGGGACGCCGGCGCACCGACCCGGGTCGCCGAGGTCGCGGAGCCGCTGCGGTCGGCGCTCGAGGGCCTCGCCCGCCGACCCCGCCTGCTGATCGCCCTCGACTTCGACGGCACGCTCGCCCCGGAGGTGGACGATCCCGCGGCGGCCCGCGCCCTGCCCGCGGCCCGGGAGGCGGTGGAGCGGCTGATCGCGATGCCGGGCACCCGAGTCGCGCTCGTCTCCGGCCGCTCGCTCACCGACCTGGAGGCGGTCGTCGCCGACTTCCCGGAGGAGGTGCTGCTGGTCGGCTCGCACGGCGCCGAGATCCGGCTCGAGGCCGGGACCAGCTTCGAGCCGCTCGAGGAGCGGGAGCGCGCGGAGCTGACGACCCTCGGCGAGCTGCTCGGCGGCATCGCGGCCCGCCACGAGGGCGTCTGGGTCGAGCGCAAGCCGGTCGGCTTCGCGCTGCACACCCGGCTCGCCGTGGAGGCGGACTCGCAGGCCGCCCGACTCGAGGCGACGCGGGAGATCGGCGCGGCGCTCGGCGCCGACGTCATCGTCCGGGACGGGCGGACCACCCTCGAGTTCGCGATCCGCGGCACCACCAAGGGCGAGGCGGTCGAGCACCTGCGCCGGATCACGCACGCGGACGCGGTCTGCTTCGCCGGCGACGACGTGACCGACGAGGACGCGTTCGCCGCGCTCGGGCCCGGCGACGTCGGACTCAAGTCCGGGCCCGGTGACACGCTCGCGGAGTTCCGCGTGCCCGGCCCCGCCGAGGTCGCGCTCGCGCTGCAGCGGCTCGCGGACGCCCGCGAGGGAGCACCCTCCGAGGAACGGCCCCGCTAGCCCTCCGGTGTCGCGGAGGAGTGGTGGCTCGCGATGAGCCACTCGCCCGCGCGCGGGTCCCACTCGTAGACGAAGGTGAACCGCGCCGGCACCCGCTCGCTCGTCGTGCCGAACGTGAAGGTGTAATTCCCGGTGTCGATGGCGAAGTCGCAGCCGATCGAGACCACGTCGTCGTCGATCGCGCCCGAGGGCTCGTTCTCGAGGAAGTGCTCGAAGTAGTCGATCTTCGACTCCGGCGTCAGCCGCGGCGTGCCCGAGAGCGTCGGCAGCAGGATCGATCCCTCGGCGTAGCGGGCGACGACGACGTGGGGGTCGCCGGTCTGCAGCGCCGCGTCCCACTCGTCGAAGAGACGGTGGACGCCCGCCTCGTCGATCGGCGCGCAGGCGGCGGTCGGCTGCGCCGGGGCGCACCCGGCGAGACCCGCGCCGGCGACGGCCAGGAGGGCGCCTGCGGCGAGGCCGCCTCGGATCGGGAGCACGGCGCAAGCGTAATAGGCTCGGCGCGCGGAATGGAGGTCCCGTGAGTCACGACGACGTGATCGCCCGGCTGCGCGGCGTGCTGCCCGAGGACGCGGTCGTCGCCGACCCGGCGCGGATGAGCGGCTACCGCTACGACCGGGCGAACCTTCCGCACGCCGGCACCCCGCTCGCCGTCGTCCGGCCGTCGACCACCGCCGAGGTGCAGGAGGTCGTGCGCGTCGCCGCCGCGACCCGGACGCCGATCATCGTGCGCGGCGCCGGCACCAGCCTCGCCGGCGGATCGACCGCCCGCGACGGCGCCATCACGCTGTCCACCGAGCGGATGCGGGCGATCGAGGTCGACCCGAGCACCCGGACGGCCGTCGTGCAGCCGGGCCTGCTCAACGCGGAGGTCAAGGCCGCGGTCCGCGAGCACGGCCTGTGGTACCCGCCGGACCCATCGTCCTACGAGATCTGCTCGATCGGCGGGAACATCGCGACGAACGCCGGCGGCCTGTGCTGCGTCAAGTACGGCGTGACGACCGACTACGTCCTCGGCCTCGAGGTCGTGCTCGCCGACGGCACCGCCGTGCGCCTCGGCGGCCCGCGCGTCAAGGACGTCGCGGGCCTCCCGCTCACGAAGCTGTTCGTCGGCAGCGAGGGGACGCTCGGCGTCGTCACCGAGGTGACGCTGCGGCTCGTGCCGCTGCCCGAGCCGGCGAACGTCGCCGTCGCGTTCTTCCCGACCATCGAGGCGGCGACGGGCGCGGTCGTCGCGGTCAGCTCGCGCCTGCGGCCCTCGATCGTCGAGTTCATGGACCGCGTCTCGATCAACGCGGTCGAGGACCTGACGAGGATGGGCCTCGACCGGGACGCGGAGGCGCTGCTGCTCGTCGGCTGCGACGCGCGCGGCGAGGCGGCCGCCGAGGAGCTCGCGCTCATCGAGCAGGCCTTCGTCGAGCACGGCGCGACGGAGCACTTCGTCGCCGACGACGCGGAGACCGCGGAGTCGTTCCTGACCGCGCGACGGCTCGCGCTGCCGGCCATGGAGGCCCTCGGCGCGGTGCTCATCGAGGACGTCGGCGTCCCGCTGCCGCGGCTCGGCGACCTCATCCACGGCATCGGCGCGATCGGGCAGCGGCACGGGATCGTCGTCGGCACCGTGGCGCACGCGGGCGACGGGAACACCCACCCGAACGTCATCTACGACGCGACCGACCCCGCGCAGGTCGAGCGGGCGCAGCTCGTCTTCGGCGAGATCATGGACCTCGCGATCGAGCTCGGCGGCACGATCACCGGCGAGCACGGCGTCGGCACGATGAAGAACGCGTGGCTCGAGGCGCAGCTCGGTCCGGAGGCGCACGCGCTCGGCCTGCGCATCAAGTCGGCCCTCGACCCCGACGGCATCCTCAACCCCGGGATCGGCCTGTAGCCGGCGCGCCCCGGGGATCAACCGGGGCGGACGGCCCGGCGTCGGTCCGCGGCCCCGCTGGCTACACTCGTCATGTGCCGGAAACACCTGACCTGAAGCCCCGTTCGCGCACCGTCACCGATGGGCTCGAGGCGATGACCTCCCGCGGCATGCTCCGCGGCGTCGGCATGGGCGACGAGGACTGGGACAAGCCGCAGATCGGCATCGCGTCGTCCTGGAACGAGATCACGCCCTGCAACCTCTCGCTCGACCGGCTCTCCCAGGCCGCGAAGGAGGGCGTGCACGCCGGCGGCGGCTACCCGCTGCAGTTCGGCACCATCTCCGTCTCCGATGGCATCTCGATGGGCCACGAGGGCATGCACTTCTCGCTGGTGAGCCGCGAGGTCATCGCAGACTCGGTGGAGACCGTCATGCAGGCCGAGCGCCTCGATGGCTCGGTGCTGCTCGCCGGCTGCGACAAGTCGATCCCCGGCATGCTGATGGCCGCGGCGCGCCTCGACCTGGCCAGCGTGTTCCTCTACGCCGGCTCGATCGCGCCCGGCTGGGTCCGCCTCTCCGACGGCACCGAGAAGGACATCACGATCATCGACTCCTTCGAGGCGGTCGGTGCGGTGAACGCCGGCAAGATGAGCCTCGAGGACGCGAAGCGCATCGAGTGCGCGTTCGCGCCCGGCGAGGGCGCCTGCGGCGGGATGTACACCGCGAACACCATGTCGTCCGTCGCCGAGGCCCTCGGCCTCGCGCTGCCCGGCTCCGCCTCGCCGGCGGCCGCCGACCGCCGCCGCGACTACTACGCGCACCGCTCCGGCGAGGCCGTCGTCGGCATGCTGCGCCGCGGCCACACCGCGCGCGACATCCTGACCAGGGAGGCGTTCGAGAACGCCATCGCGGTCGGCATGGCGCTCGGCGGCTCGACCAACATCGTGC
>ERZ778028.2061-NODE-2061-length-16647-cov-7.049241_pt1 | contig 16647 bp, 15 predicted proteins | sample MGYA00375758_ERZ778028 | MGnify/ENA primary metagenome ERZ778028 (study PRJEB29350, sample SAMN05389828) | bioreactor metagenome | isolation source: Thiocyanate bioreactor | place: South Africa: University of Cape Town | collected 2014-03-17 ... | reverse complement strand
CGCTTGACGTCGAAGATGAGCTGCTTGAGGTCTTCGATCGAGTAGATGTCGTGGTGCGGCGGGGGCGAGATGAGGCCGACGCCGGGGGTGCCGCCGCGCGTCCGCGCGATCCACGGGTAGACCTTTCCGGGAGGCAGCTGGCCTCCTTCGCCCGGCTTCGCCCCCTGGGCGAGCTTGATCTGGATGTCGTCGGCGTGCGTGAGGTACATGCTCGTGACACCGAAACGCCCCGAGGCGACCTGCTTGATGGCGCTGCGACGCTGCGGGTCGAGGAGGCGCTCGACATCCTCGCCGCCTTCACCCGTGTTCGACTTCGCCCCGATCGAGTTCATCGCGATGGCGAGGGTCTCGTGCGCTTCTTTCGAGATCGAGCCGTAGCTCATCGCACCCGTGGAGAAACGCTTGACGATCGAGGAGACGGGCTCCACCTCGTCGATCGGTACGGGCGGACGCACGCCGGTCTTCAGTCGGAACATCCCGCGCAGCGTCTTGAGCTCTGCCGCCTGGTCGTCGATGAGCTTCGTGTACTCCCGGAAGATGTCGTAGCGCCGCGTGCGCGTCGAGTGCTGCAGGCGGAAGACCGTGTCGGGCGTGAACAGGTGCGGTGCACCGTCGCGGCGCCACTGGTACTCGCCGCCGGTCCACAGCCGCTCGTGTGCGCGTGCCGCGCCGTCCTCGGGATACGCGTAATCGTGGCGGGCCTGGTTCTCGACCGCGATCTCGCGCACCCCGACGCCGCCGAGTTTCGTCTCGGTACCCGTGAAGTACTTGCGGACGAACTCCTCCGACAGGCCCACGGCCTCGAAGACCTGGGACCCGGCGTACGACGACACCGTGGAGATGCCCATCTTCGACATGATCTTCAGCACGCCCTTGCCGAGCGCGTAGATGAGGTTCTTGACGGCCTTCTCGGGGGTGATCCCCGTGATGAACCCGGCCCGGACGAGGTACTCGACGGTTTCCATCGCCAGGTACGGGTTGACGGCCGAAGCGCCGTAGCCGATGAGCGTGGCGACGTGGTGCACCTCGCGCACGTCCCCGGCCTCCACGACGAGACCGACCTTCATCCGGTTCTCCTGGCGGATGAGGTGGTGGTGCACGGCCGACAGCATGAGCAGCGACGGGATCGGCACCAGATCTTTGTTGGAGTCGCGGTCGCTCAGGATGATGAACTCGGCGCCGTCGGCGATCGCGGCATCCACTTCGGCCGAGATCTCCTCGAGGCGGCGCTCGAGCGCGTCCTCGCCGTGCTCCAGGTGATACAGGCCGCGGATGGTCACGGAGCGACGCCCGGGCAGCGCCTTGTCGATGTTCTGCAGCTTGGCGAGCTCGTCGTTGTCGATCACCGGGAAGTCCAGAGTGATCGTGCGCGTGTGCTCGGGGCCCCACTCCAGGAGGTTGCGCTCGGGGCCGAGCCCGAGGGCGAGCGAGGTCACGACCTCTTCACGGATCGAGTCCAGCGGCGGGTTGGTGACCTGCGCGAACTGCTGCACGAAGTAGTCGAACAGCAGGCGCGGACGCTTGCTGAGCACCGCGATCGGCGTGTCCGATCCCATGGCGCCGAGCGGCTCGGCGCCGTTCTGTCCCATGGGCGGGAGGAGGATGCGCACCTCCTCCTCGGTGTATCCGAAGGTGCGCTGACGGCGGGTGATCGAGGCGATTGGGTGCACGATGTGCTCGCGCTCGGGCAGCTCCTTCAGGCGCACGCGACCGGCATCCAGCCATTCCTGCCACGGCTGCAGTGCGGCCAGCTCAGCCTTGACCTCGTCGTCCTCGATGACGCGACGCTGGGCGGTGTCGACCACGAACATGCGTCCGGGGCGCAGACGCCCCCGGCGCTTGATGCGCTCCGGGGCGAAGTCGAGCACACCGGTCTCGCTGCCGATGACGACGAGTCCGTCGGTGGTCTCCGTCCAGCGACCCGGGCGCAGACCGTTGCGGTCGAGCGTCGCGCCGACGAGCGTGCCGTCGGTGAAGATGAGCGCCGCCGGGCCGTCCCACGGCTCCATCTGCATCGAGTGGTACTCGTAGAACGCGCGAAGGTCCGGCGCGATGTCGGCCTGCTTCTCGTAGGCTTCCGGCACCATCATCATCACCGCGTGCGGCAGGCTGCGTCCCGTCAGGGTGAGCAGTTCGAGCACCTCGTCGAAGGATGCCGAGTCGCTCGCGCCCTCGGTGCAGATCGGCAGCAGCGGGCGGATGTCGCCGATCAGCTCGGACTCGAGCTGCGACTGACGGGCGCGCATCCAGTTGCGGTTGGCGCCGACGGTGTTGATCTCGCCGTTGTGGGCCAGCATGCGCAAGGGCTGCGCGAGCGGCCACGACGGGAACGTGTTGGTCGAGTAGCGCGAGTGCACGACCGCCAGCTCGCTCTGGAAGCGCTCGTCCTGCAGGTCGGGGTAGAACGGCTCGAGCTGGAGCGTCGTGACCATGCCCTTGTAGCCGAGCGTGCGCGCGCTGAGCGACACGAAGTAGGCGTCATGCTCGCGACGGGCCCGCTTGCGCAGGCGGTAGACGCGCCGGTCGAGCTCGATCCCGCTCAGGGCGGGCGCGTCACCGACGGCGGGGCGCGAGACGAAGAGCTGCTCGAAGTGCGGGCGGGCCTCGTATGCCAGCTTGCCGAGGTGCTCCTGCTCGGTCGGGACGTCGCGCCAGCCGAGCACCGTCAGACCCTCGGTCTCGGCGATGCGCTCGACGCCCGCCTTGATGTCGGCGCGGGCGGCCTCGTCGAGCGGAAGGAACGCCATGCCGGCGGCGTACTGCCCGACCGGGGGCAGCTCGAAGTCCACCACGGCGCGCAGGAACGCGTCGGGCATCTGCGTGAGGATGCCGGCGCCATCACCGGTACCGGCGTCGGAGCCGATGGCCCCGCGGTGCTCGAGGTTGCGCAGCGCCGTCAGCGCGAGCTCGACGATGTCATGCCCGGGCTCTCCGCGCAGCGTGGCGACCATCGCCAGGCCGCAGGCGTCCTTCTCGAACGCGGGGTTGTACATCCCCTGCTTGGCGGGGAAACCCGATGCGGGGCGCATCTCGGGTTCTTCGTGGGTCTTCTCACGACGGGGGCTCGAAGCCATGGCAACCGTCCTCATGGTCAAACTGATCGGGGACGACGTCGGCCCTGGGCATTCAGCGGAGGTGTATTCAGCGGAGGAGAAGTCGAAGCATCGTGCGCATCGGGGCGGTGCTACTTCGACGTGACAGTGCTTGTGGCTGCGTCCGCGATGGATTCGGCTGTCGGGGGTGCGCTGACGTCCACGAATTCATCGGTGTTCTGCGATTGTACAGCCCCGCCCCGCTCACGACCGCGCATGTACGGCGACGGCTCGAAGCCCGGGTGGCGGCGGGTCTGCACGGCGAAGATGACGATTCCCACCAGCACGCCGAAGATCGCCGCCCAGACGTTGGTGCGCAGACCGAAGAACACTTCGCTCGGGTCGATGCGGATGCTCTCCCACACGATGCGACCTGCGCTGTACCAGACGAGGTAGAACGCGAACAGGCGACCCCACTGCAGGCGGAAGCGGTGACCAGCCCACAGCAGCACGATCACGCCCATCGTGTTCCAGATGACCTCGTAGAGGAAAGTGGGGTGGAAGAGCGTTCCGGCGGGGAGGCCGACCGGCCAGGCCGGGTTCGGGTAGTCGATCTGCAGGCCCCAGGGCAGATCGGTGGGAAGCCCGTACAGCTCCTGGTTGAACCAGTTTCCGAAGCGGCCCAGCGCCTGCGCGAGCAGCAGGCCCGGAGCGAGCGCGTCGGCGAAGGTCCAGAACCGGATGCCGGTCCACTTGCAGCCGAGCCACGCGCCGATCGCGCCGCCGATGAGCGCGCCGAAGATCGCGATGCCGCCGTCCCACACGTTCCAGATCGCGTCGCGCACGAACGGGTTCCACCACTCGCGTCCCTGCTCGAAGTAGAACCCCCAGTGGGTCACGACGTGAAAGGCGCGCGCGCCGATGATCGCCAGGGGCACGGCGAGCAGGCAGATGTCGATGACGACCCACGATTCCGCGCCACGCTTGGTGAGACGGTGGTTGGTCATGAAAGCCGCGACGACGATGCCCGCGAGGATGCACAGGGCGTAGAAGTGAATCGTCAGCGGACCGACCTGGAAGGAACTGATCGGCGGGCTCGGGATGCTGGCGACGACGGAGGCGGAGGAAAGCACGAGGGGCAGTCTACTTCGCCGCCGGTGCCGTCACGTCTCGCCGCGGAGGCGTCAGCGCCCGGCGCCGGCCGTCAGGGCGCGGGTCTCTGCGGCGAGGGCCTCCACGCCCCCGTCGCGCAGCGCCCGGACGAGGGCCGTTCCCACGATCGCGCCGTCCGCGTACTCCAGGACGGCGCTGACCTGCGCGGGCGTCGAGATGCCGATGCCGACGCAGGCGTGGTCGACACCGAAGGTGCGCAGTCGCGCCACGAGCGTGCGCGCCGCGGCATCCAGCTCCGCGCGTTCGCCCGTGATACCCATCGTCGACACCGTGTAGACGAAGCCGGTCGACGCCGCGGCGATCATGCGCAGTCGCTCGTCGGTCGAGGTCGGGGCGCCCAGGAAGACGCGGTCGAGACCGGTGCGCTCGGAGGCGGCGATCCAGTCCGGTGCGGAGTCGGGGGTGATATCGGGCGTGATCAGACCCGCGCCGCCGGCGGCCACGAGGTCGTCGGCGAAGCGGTCCACGCCGTACTGCAGGACGGGGTTCCAGTACGTCATCACGAGGATGGGGACATCGACCCGGTCGGCGATGGCCCGCACCGCGGTGAAGGTGTCGCGGAGGCGGAATCCCGCCGCCAGCGCGGCCTGTGTGGCCTCCTGGATGACGAGACCGTCCATGACGGGGTCCGAGTAGGGCGGGCCGAGCTCGAGGACGTCGGCGCCGTTCTCCGCCAGAGCCACGGCGGCGTCGATGCTCGTCTGCAGGTCGGGGTAGCCGAGCGGCAGGTAGCCGACGAAGGCGCCGCGACCGTCCGCCTTCGCCGCGTCGATCGCGGCCGCCACGCGCGAGGTCATGCCTCTGCCCCCTCGTCGTAGAGGCCGAACCAGCGCGCAGCCGTGTCCATGTCCTTGTCGCCGCGTCCCGACAGGCTGACGGCGATGAGGGCGTCGGGTCCGAGCTCGCGGCCCAAGCGCAGGGCGCCGGCCAGCGCGTGCGCGGACTCGATCGCCGGGATGATGCCCTCCGTCTGCGACAGCAGGCGCAGCGCGTCCATCGCCTCGGCATCCGTCGCCGGAATGTACTGGGCGCGGCCGATGTCGGCGAGCCAGGCGTGCTCGGGACCGACACCGGGATAGTCCAGTCCGGCGGAGATCGAGTGGGACTCGACGGTCTGGCCGTCCTCGTCCTGCAGGACGAACGTCTTGGCCCCGTGGAGGATGCCGGGGCGCCCGCGCTCGATGGACGCCGCGTGCTTGGGCGTGTCGACGCCGTCGCCGGCCGCCTCGACGCCGTAGAGCTTGACGCCGTCGTCATCGAGGAACGCATCGAACATGCCGATCGCGTTGGAGCCGCCGCCGACGCAGGCGACGACCGCGTCGGGCAGGCGTCCCGTTTCGGCGAGCAGCTGCGCGCGGGCTTCCTCGGAGATGATCTTCTGGAAGTCGCGCACCATCGCCGGGAAGGGGTGCGGACCGGCGGCCGTCCCGAAGATGTAGTTCGTCGTCTCGACGGAAGCGACCCAGTCGCGGTACGCCTCGTTGATGGCGTCCTTCAGGGTGCGCGATCCGGTCGTGACGGGGATGACCTCGGCGCCCAGCAGCCGCATGCGGGCGACGTTGAGCGCTTGGCGCTCGGTGTCGACCTCGCCCATGTAGACGGTGCATTCGAAACCGAACAGGGCCGCTGCGGTCGCGGTTGCGACGCCGTGCTGACCGGCGCCGGTCTCGGCGATCACGCGCTTCTTACCGAGTCGCTTCGTCAGCAGCGCCTGACCGATGACGTTGTTGATCTTGTGCGAGCCGGTGTGGTTCAGATCCTCGCGCTTCAAGAAGATGCGCGCGCCTCCGGCATGCTCGGCGAAGCGGGGCACTTCGGTGAGAGCCGACGGCCGGCCCGCATAGGAGTGCAGCAGGCTTTCGAATTCGGCGGCGAAGGCAGGGTCGGCCTTGGCCGCTTCGTACTCCGCCGTCAGCTCGTCGATGGCGGCGATGAGCGACTCGGGCATGTACCGTCCCCCGAAGTCGCCGAAGAAGGGTCCGTGCTGGTCGCGCAGGCTCATGATCCGGCCTCCAGGAAAGCGTGCAGGGTGGTCACGGGGTCGTTGGTGACGAGCGCTTCGCCGACGAGCACGACATCGGCGCCGTCGGCCCGATAGTGCGCGACGTCGGCGGGCGCAAGCACCGCCGACTCGGCGATCTTGATCGCATCCGCGGGGAAATGCTCCGCGAGCGAGCCGAACAGGTCGCGGTCCAGCTCGAACGTGGAGAGGTTGCGGGCGTTGACGCCGATGAGCGTGGCGCCGAGGTCGCCGGCGCGGTCCAGCTCCTCGCGTGAGTGCGTCTCGACGAGAGGCGTCATGCCCAGCTGCAGGACCAGCTCGTGCAGCTGCCGCAGCAGGGGCTGTTCGAGCGCGGCGACGATCAGCAGCACCAGGTCGGCCCCGGAAGCCCGCGCCTCCAGAACCTGGTAGGGCGTCGCGATGAAGTCTTTGCGCAGCACCGGCAGCGCGACTCGCTGCTTGACGGCCTCGAGGTCGGCAAGGGAACCCTTGAACTTCCGCTGCTCGGTGAGCACCGAGATCGCCGAGGCGCCGCCTTTCTCGTACAGCGACGCCTGCAGGGCCGGGTCGGGAATGGCCGCGAGGTTGCCGCGTGACGGACTGGCGCGTTTGACCTCCGCGATGATCTTCACGCGCTCGGCGGGTGCGAGAGCGGCGCGGGCATCGAGAGCGGGCGCCTGCGCGAGAGCGTCGCGCTCGACGTCGCGGAGCGGACGTGCGTCCTCCCGCGACCGGGCATCCTCCACCGCGCCGGCCGTCAGGCCATCGAGCATGTCAGTGCTGCTTCGGGGCGTACTTCGGACCCTTGGCGCCGTAGCCGGCCTTCGCCATGCCCCAGCCGACGAGCGCGCCCACGACGAGCAGCCCGGCGGAGGCCCAGACGAGCGCCGGCATGTCGAACCAGTAGAAGACCGTGCCGAGCGTGACGGCCAGCAGCATGATGACCACAGCCGTCCAGGCGGCGGGCGAGTGTCCGTGGCCGGGGTCGTCGATGCTGTTGCTCATGGTGCTCCTCGGTCTCATTCGGGGGTTACCCGCCAGTCTAGCGGGCGGTGGGATCGTCGCCGTGCGACAGGTCGTCCCAGGAGTCGATCGCGTCGTGCGGGCGCGACGCGGCCGCACCCGTGGCCGATCCCGCCGCCGACGGGCTCGGGTTGTCCGTGCGATACCGGCGTCCACTGCCGCGCCAGCGGTGCGACGCGGCGAGCGTCAGGACGCCGCCCACGGCGACCAGTGCGCCCGCGACCACCGTGAGCCACGGCCAGGGCGTCGACGTGATCGAGGCGACCAGCCCGTCGATCGCGTCCGTTCCCGACAGGCCGGTGGCCGTCGTCACCGCGGCCGAGACGGCATCCACGGGGTGTTCGATCGCGATGCGTCCCGCACCGATCAGCAGCGTGCCGCCGATGATGACCGCAACCGCTCCGAACGCGTAACGCAGCACGCGTCCGACCACCGTGAGGGCGAGGCCCAGCGCGAGCGCCGCCAGGCTGAGCGGAGCGAGCAGGGTGAACCCCTTCGCGCCGGCGACGGTGAGGGATGCGGTGGCACCGGCATCCAAGGCGACGTCCAGCCACGTCTGGGTCGACGAGATGATCGCGAGGGCGCCGCCGGCGATGATCGAGAGGACCGCGTAACTGCGTGCGCGTGCCGTCACGACGGGTCGCCGCCGTGATCGAGCGGTGCGAGGGCGACGACGGGAGAGAGGTCGTCGGCGTCGAAGCAGGTGTGATCGCCGGTGTGGCAGGCGGCACCGATCTGCTCGACGGCGATCAGCAGGGTGTCGCCGTCGCAGTCCAGCCGGGCGCCGCGCACGTACTGCGCGTGACCCGACGTGTCGCCCTTGCGCCAGTACTCCTGGCGGGAGCGCGACCAGAACGTCACCCGTCCCTCGGTGAGCGTGCGGCGGAGGGCTTCGGCGTCCATCCAGCCGAGCATGAGCACGTCGCCCGTGTCGTGCTGCTGGATGATCGCCGGGACGAGCCCGTCCGCGTTGAAGCGGACGCGGTCGATGCGAGCGTCGTCGACGGCGCTCATCGGCGCACCTCGATCCCGTCCGCCGTCAGCGCGTCCTTGACGTCGCCGATCGTCAGCTGCCCGGAGTGGAAGACGGATGCCGCGAGCACCGCGTCGGCGCCCGCGTGCACGGCCGGGGCGAAGTGCTCGACGCTTCCGGCGCCTCCGGAGGCGATGACGGGCACGGAGGACAGCTCGCGCATCAGGCCGACGAGCTCGAGGTCGAACCCGTCCTTCGTGCCGTCGGCGTCGATCGAGTTGACCAGCAGCTCCCCCGCTCCCCGGTCGATCGCCTCTCGCGCCCAGTCGAGCGCGTCGAGGCTGGTCGCGGTCCGACCGCCGTGGGTCGTGACGACGAAACCGGAGCGGGTGCCCGGCGCGCGTTTGACGTCGAGCGACAGCACCAGCACCTGCGCGCCGAAGCGATCGGCGATCTCGCCCAGCAGGTCGGGGCGCGCGATGGCCGCGGAGTTGACGCCGACCTTGTCGGCCCCGACCGCGAGCAGACGGGCCACGTCGTCGGCGCTGCGCACACCGCCGCCGACGGTCAGGGGGATGAAGACCTCCTCGGCCGTGCGGCGCACGACGTCGTAGGTCGTCGAACGATCATCGACCGTCGCGGTCACGTCGAGGAAGGTCAGCTCGTCGGCGCCCTGAGCGAAATAGAGGGCGGCGAGTTCGACGGGATCACCCATGTCGCGGAGGTTCTCGAAGTTCACGCCCTTGACGACGCGGCCGGCGGCCACGTCCAGACAGGGGATGACCCGTCGTGCGAGCGACATGTCAGAGCCTCGCGTTGTGGATCGCGGTCACCAGGATCGCGCGCGCGCCGATCGCGTACAGCGCGTCCATCACCTGGTTGACCGTCTTGCGGGGGCTCATGACCCGCACGGCGACCCATTCGGGATCGCGAAGCGGCGAAATCGTGGGCGACTCGATACCGGGAGCGATGGCGACCGCGTCGTCGACCAGCGACGCCGGGAGGTCGTAGTCGATGAGGACGTAACGCCTGGCTACCATGACGCCGCGCAGTCGCCTCAGCAGGGTCTCGGTGCCCTCGGCCTCGCTCGGAGCGCCGATGAGCACCGCTTCCGACTCGAGCAGCACCGGGCCGAAGATCTCCAGACCCGCCTGGCGGAGCGTCGTGCCGGTGGATACCACGTCCGCGACGGCATCCGCGACGCCGAGCTGCACCGCCGACTCCACCGCGCCGTCCAGCGGCACCAGGTCGACCGCGACTCCCTGCTCGTCGAGGAAGCCGTCGACCAGCCCCGGGTACGCCGTCGCGACCCGCAGACCCTCGAGGTCGCTCACCTGCGTGAAGCGCCCGGGAGGGCCGGCGAAGCGGAAGGTCGAGCCGCCGAAGCCCAGCTTCTCGATCTCGCGGGCACCCGGCATCCGTGCGTCCAGCAGCAGGTCGCGGCCGGTGATGCCGACGTCCAGTGCGCCGGAACCGACATAGGTCGCGATGTCCTTCGGGCGCAGGTAGAAGAACTCGACCTCGTTGACGGGGTCGATGACGTGGAGGTCCTTGGGGTCGCGGCGGCCGATGTATCCGGCTTCCGCGAGCATCTCGGCGGCGGTGTCGGCGAGCGACCCCTTGTTCGGCACGGCGATGCGCAGCATGGGTGAAGGGCTTTCGGTGTCGGGACGAGCGGGGGCGGGAACGCGCTCAGAGATGTCGGTAGACGTCCTGCAGCGTGAGGCCCTTGGCGAGCATCAGCACCTGCAGGTGGTACAGCAGCTGCGAGATCTCTTCGGCGGTCTCGTCGTCGGACTGGTACTCCGCGGCCATCCAGACTTCCGCGGCCTCTTCGACGATCTTCTTGCCGATGGCGTGCACGCCGCGATCGAGCTGCGCGACCGTGCCGGAGCCTTCGGGACGGGTCTCGGCGGTCGTCGTCAGCTCCGCGAACAGGGCGTCGAACGTCTTCACCCTCTCAGGCTACCGGTCCTCGGCGCGCCCGCGCGCCGCCAGCCGCGGGCGGCGGTGCTCAGTGGCGGTGATGCTCGGTGGCGAGTCGGCGCAGCGCGGCGATCGCCCGGTCGGGCTCGTCCGCGCCGAAGACCGCGGATCCGGCGACGAACGTGTCGGCGCCGGCCTCGGCGGCCTGCGCGATGGTCGACTCGGAGATGCCGCCGTCGACCTGCAGCCACACCTGCGAGCCGCGCCGGCGCGCCTCGTCGTGCAGACGCGCGAGCTTGGGCATCTGATCGGCCATGAAGGACTGGCCGCCGAAGCCCGGCTCGACGGTCATCACGAGGATCTGGTCGAACTCGTCGAGCACGTCGTACAGGCCTTCGACCGGTGTCGCGGGTTTGACGGCGACGCCGGCTCGCGACCCGATCGCGCGGAGTCGCCGCGCGAGAGTGATCGGGTCGGTCGCCGCCTCGAGATGAAAGGTGACGGATGCCGCGCCAAGCTCGGCGTACCCGGGCGCCCACCGGTCGGCATCCGAGATCATGAGGTGGACGTCCAGCGGCACGGGGCTCGTCGCCTGGATGCGCTCGACCATCTGCGGACCGAACGTCAGATTCGGCACGAAGTGATTGTCCATGACGTCCACATGCACGAAGTCGGCGGTCGCGATGCGCGCCAACTCCGCCTGCATGTTGACGAAGTCGGCGGCCAGGATGCTGGGGTTGATGCGGATGTCGCCGGTCACGGCACCACCCTAGTCGGCGCCGCGATCACCGCTTGCGCAGCAGAGAGATCGACATCGCGTCGGTGCCGTGCCGGTGCGGCCACAGCTGTGCGCGGCCCGACCCGTCCGCGGGGGCGGGGAGGTCGATGGGATCCGTGGCGATCGCGGCGACGACGGCACGCGCGTCCAGCTCTTCGACGGCGCCGTCGGCGGTCCGCAGCGCGTCGGCCACGATCGCGGCCGTCTCCGCGAGATGCGGGGAGCAGGTCACGTACGCGACGACGCCCCCGGGACGCAGTGCGGCGAGCGCCGCCGACAGAAGCTCGGATTGCAGCGCCGCCAGCTCGGGCACGTCGACGGGCTGCTTTCGCCACCGCGCCTCCGGGCGGCGGCGGAGCGCACCGAGCCCGGTGCAGGGGGCGTCGACCAGGATGCGGTCGTAGCGTCCACGCCCCGCGCGTACCCGGCCGTCCTCCTCCGAGACCGGGACCTCCAGAGGCACGGCGGACACGGAGTCCCGCACGAGCCCGGCGCGCGCGGGTGACAGCTCGTTCGCCTCGAGCGTGGCACCGTGGGCGAGCGCCTCGGCGGCGAGGACGGCCGTCTTGCCGCCCGGGGCGGCGCACAGGTCGAGCCAGCGCTCGCCGTCGGCGACAGGCTGTGCGCGTGCCAGGGCCAGCGCGGCCAGCTGCGAGCCCTCGTCCTGCACCCGGACGAGTCCCCCGGATGCTGTGACCAGCGCCCCCGGATCACCGCCGGCGGAGCGGAACCCGAGCGGCGAGTACGGGGTCAACGTCGCCTCGGCGGGTCGCTCTGCCAGTCCGGGCAGCGCGGCGAGGGTGACGACGGGTGCGGCGTTGTCCGCCGCCAGCAGCTCTTCCAGTTCGTCCGCGCGCCCCTCGGCGGCCAGCGCCCGGCGGAAGGCGCGGATCACCCACACAGGATGCGCGAAGCGCACCGCCAGGCGCTCATCGTCGGAGCGCGCGGCGGCGGCCAGATGGTCGTCCCACTCCTGCGGCGTCCGCTCGCTGACACGGCGCAGGACCGCGTTGGCGAACCCGGCGGCCGGGGCGCCGACGGCCTTCCTCACCTGCCGGACCGTCTCGTTGACCGCGGCGTGCGCCGGCGTGCGCATCGCGATGAGCTGGTGCACTCCCAGGCGGAGGGCATCGCGCACGGCGGGATCGACGTCGGCGATCGGCCGGCGTGCGGCATCCGCGATGATCGCATCGTAGGTCCCGAGACGGCGGAGGGTCCCGTAGGTCAACTCGGTCGCGAGCCCCGCGTCCGGCCCGGTGAGCCCCGCCCGCGCGATCGCGCGCGGCAGCAGGAGGTTGGCGTACGCGTCGGTCTCGTCGACGGCGCGCAGGACGTCGTAGGCGACCCAGCGCGGCGACGCGCTCACGAGGCCACCTGCGCGCCCGGCAGCTCCACGCGGGGACCGTCGAGGCGCAGACCGCGCCACCAATCGCCCGCCGCCATCGCGCCCTTGCCCGCCGGCTGGACGGTCTTCAGCACGACCGTCGTGCCCTCCCCCGCCGCCAGCAGCACGTCTTTGCCCGAGACGCTGAGCACTCCCGGCGCGAGGTCGGTGTCCGGCCCGCGATGCGCGGCCAGGACCTTCAGCCGCGCGCCGGCGATGCCGACGTGGGCGCCGGGCTCGGGCGTCGTGCCGCGGAAGCGGTCCAGGACGACATCGGCGGGGCGAGTCAGATCGAGCGCGCCGTCGGCGATCGACAGCTTCGGAGCGAGCGTCGCCGCACCGCGCTGAGGGACGGCGCGCGCCGTCCCCGCGGCGATCTCGTCGATCACCCGGGCCAGCAGTTCGGCGCCCGCATCGGCCAGGTCCGTCAGAACCTCCCCGGCCGTCGCGCCGCGGGGGATGTCGTAGCGCACCTCGCCGAAGACGTCGCCGGCATCGAGTGCGGCCACCAGCTGGAAGACGCTGGCGCCTGTCGTGCGGTCGCCGGCGATGAGGGCGTGCTGGACCGGGGCGGCGCCGCGCCACCGCGGCAGGAGCGAGAAGTGGAGGTTGATCCAGCCGTGGCGCGGCACCGACAGGAGCGGTTCGCGCACCAGCCCGCCGTACGCGACGATGACGCCGAGATCCGGTGCGAGCGTCTCGACGGCGGCGGTGGCCTCGGCATCCAGACGATCGGCCTTGATGACCGGAACGCCGAGGCTGTCGGCGGCCTCGGCGACCGGAGACGGCGTCAGCACGCGCTTGCGGCCGAGAGGGGCGTCGGAGCGGGTCACCACGCCGACGAGGTCGTGAGCGGATGCCGCGACCGCCCGCAGCGACGGAACAGCAGGCGCCGGGGTGCCGGCGAAGACGATACGCATGGGATTCCTCGGATGACGAAGGCGATGGTGGCGAGAGGACGTCACAGGTCCAGTTCGGGGACGTCGAGCCGCACCCGCAGTGTAGTGCGGGTGCCCGGGCCGCTCCGGTTCCGCGCGCGCTGGGCGGCACGCCGACCACGGAGCGCCTCGGCGACCACGGCGGCGCGGAGCGTCTCGGCGACGGTCCTGCCGTGCGCGTAGTCGAAGCGGACGAGCGCACGCACCAGATCGTCACCGACGGGCACGGGGCCCAGGATCGACCCGGGCGCCGCCGGGAGCGTCGGGACGGCGTCTCGGAGGTCGTTGAGGGCGCCCTCGACCGCGGTGAGGGTCCCCTCGACCGCGGCGACCCGGACGACCGGCGGCATCGCGAGCGGTCCGCGATCGGCCAGCTCCGCGCGCGCGTACGCGGGCTGCGTCCACGTCGCGAGAGCCCGCGCCACCGGACCAGCCACGCCGACGAGGTGTACGGGCGCGGACGGGGCGGCCAGGGCCGCGGCGTTCGACCACCAGCGCAGCGCCGATTCGCCGATGCGCAGCTGCTCGGCCAGCAGCATGCGATCGCCGTCCAGCAGGATCACCGCCCGGTAGCCCCCCACCGCGTGCGGTTCGGCGCCGCGTGTCGCGATGACGAGGGCGGGGCGCGCCTCGACGCGGGTGACGGGGTGGGCTCCGTCGGCGACGATGACGCGGGTGTTCGGGAAGGCGCGGCCGAGCTCGTCGGCGGTGCGCTCGCTCCCCGACGACGCCATGCGCAGCTTCGCGGCGCCGCACTGCACGCACGTCCACGCCGGATCGGATCGACCGCACCATCCGCAGTCGGGAGTCGCCCCCGGTCGGCGGGCGCGGAGCGGACCGGTGCAATGACGGCAGCGGGCCGGCGTGCGGCATTCGGCGCACACGAGCACGGGAGCGTAGCCGGGCCGTGCGACCTGGACGAGGACGGGGCCTTCTCGCAGGCCGTCCCGGGCGGCGGCAAAGGCGCTGGAGGGCACGCGTGCCCCGTGCGACTCGCCTTCGCGCGTCGCCGAGAGCACGACCGTGGGGCTCGCGCGGCGTGCCGCCGGCAGCTCGCGCACCCACCCCAGCTGCACGAGTCGCTCGACGTCGGTCGTGCGCGTATGGCCCGCGAACACAAGTGACGACCCTTCCAGCTCTTGGCGGATGAGTGCGGCGTCGCGAGCGTGTACCCCCGGGCTGAGCGGTTCGGCGAGCAGCGGGTCGCCGTCGTCCCAGACGATCACGCAGGCGGTGTCGTGCGCGGGCGCGTACACCGTCGAGCGGTTGCCGACGACGATGCAGGGCCTCGGGGTGCGCAGGCGCAGGTAGGCGGCGTACCGTTCCGGCCCCGAGCGGCGGGCGTCGTCGCGCACGATCGCATCCTCGCCCACGCGGGCGGCGAGCACCGCGAGGAGCTGTTCTTCGTCACGGTGATCGGGCACGACGACGACGGTGCTGCGGCCGGCTCCGAGCTGGCGCACGGCGACCGCCGCGAGCAGTTCGGCCCAGGCGCCGATCGGCAGCTCCGTGCTCGGGCGGGGCGGCGCATCGAGGGCCAGTCGCTCCGCGGCGGCGACGGCGTCGGCGAGCCCCGGGTACGGGCTCAGGACGGTGTCGGCCCACGCCGCGGCATCCGCGGTGACCGGTGATGCCGTCGGCGAGGGCTCCGTGTCGGATGCCGCCGACTGCGCCGCCAGCCATGCCTTCTCCGCCCTCACCATGCGCTTCGGGATGACGAGCCTCAGGATGTCGCTGGCGGAGCCCGCAGCGCGATCAGCGGCGCGCCGGGCGAGCGCGTAGAGCTCCGGGGTGAGGACCGGGACCGGCGACACGATCGCGTCGAGTTCGGACAGCGGGCGCTCGGGCGCCTCCGCGGCGACCACGTCCACCAGGTAGCCGTCGACGACGCGCCCCGCGGTGCGCAGCGGTACGCGCACGCGCACGCCCGGAACCGCATCGGCCACGAGCTCCGCCGGCACTTCGTAGTCGAAGAGGCGGTCGAGCTGCGGCAGGGGCGAGTCGATGAGAACCCGCGCGACGACGATCACGGCGCGGCTCAGAGTCCGGCGGCGGCGCGCAGCTCCTCGACGCGGTCGGTGCGCTCCCACGTGAAGTCGGGAAGCTCACGGCCGAAGTGCCCGTACGCTGCGGTCTGCGCGTAGATCGGGCGGAGGAGGTCGAGGTCGTCGATGATCGCCTGCGGACGCAGGTCGAACGCCTCGCGGATCGCGGACGTGATCTTCTCGTCGGAGACGTGGCCCGTGCCGAACGTCTCGACGTACAGGCCCACCGGCTCGGCGCGACCGATCGCGTAGGCGACCTGCACCTCGAGCCGATCGGCGAGACCGGCGGCGACGGCGTTCTTCGCGACCCACCGCATCGCGTAGGCGGCGGAGCGATCCACCTTGGAGGGATCCTTGCCGCTGAACGCGCCGCCGCCGTGGCGGGAGGCGCCGCCGTAGGTGTCGATGATGATCTTGCGTCCGGTGAGGCCGGCATCGCCCTTCGGGCCGCCGGTGACGAAGGGGCCGGCCGGATTGATGACGTAGCGCACGTTCGAGACGTCCAGGCCGGTCGTGGCGAGCACGGGGTCGATGACCTCGGCCTGCACCGCGGCGCGCAGAGCGGGCAGCGAGATGTCGGGGTTGTGCTGCGTCGACAGCACGACGGTGTCGACGGTGCGGGGCACGTGACCGTCGTAGCCGAGCGTCACCTGCGTCTTGCCGTCGGGGCGGAGGAATCCGAGAGCGCCGGAGCGGCGGGCGTCGGTGAGCCGTTCGGCGAGTCGGTGCGCCGTCCAGATGGCCATCGGCATGAGCTGCGGCGTCTCATTCGTCGCGTAGCCGAACATGATGCCCTGGTCGCCGGCGCCGAGAGCGTCGATCGGGTCGACCGAGCCCCCTTCCCGGTGCTCGATCGCGGTGTCGACGCCCGCGGCGATGTCGCTCGACTGCTCGCCGATCGAGACGGTGACGCCGCACGAGTCGCCGTCGAAGCCGGTCTCGCTCGAGGTGTAGCCGATGCGGTTGACGACACGGCGAACGATGCCGGGGATGTCGACGTAGCCGTCGGTGCGGACCTCACCTGCGACATGGACGAGGCCGGTCGTGACGAGGGTCTCCACCGCGACGCGACTGCCGGGATCGACCGTCAGCAGGGCGTCGAGGACGGAGTCGGAGATCTGGTCGCAGATCTTGTCCGGGTGGCCCTCGGTGACGGACTCGGACGTGAACAGACGCAGCGCGCTCATCGGGGCTCCAGACGACTTCGGGTACTCGACAATCATGCCCGTGATCTCCGACACGACGTCGTCGCGGTCGGGGTCACGGGCATGTCGACGCCATACGGCGTCATGATGTCAGGCGGGGATCACTCCGCCGCGCGCAGGCGCAGCTTGTCCTCGTGGATCTCGTGCAGCGCGATCGTCAGCGGCTTG
>ERZ778028.2057-NODE-2057-length-16709-cov-6.694428_pt1 | contig 16709 bp, 25 predicted proteins | sample MGYA00375758_ERZ778028 | MGnify/ENA primary metagenome ERZ778028 (study PRJEB29350, sample SAMN05389828) | bioreactor metagenome | isolation source: Thiocyanate bioreactor | place: South Africa: University of Cape Town | collected 2014-03-17 ... | reverse complement strand
GGGAATCGGAGTAGGACGAACCTGAAGGAGCCGCCCCGGGGACGGAGTCCGCGCCAACGAGCCAGGTCGTGACCGTCTGGCCGTCGATGTCCAGCGCGACGCCGGCCGGGGAGAGCGTCGTGATGTTCGTGCCGGACCAGGAGTTCGTGCCGACGTGGAAGTCTTCGTTCGCAGCGTCAGCAAACGAGGGTGTTATGTTTTTGTATGTAGTTGCCGTCGCGTCCGTGCTCGCGCAGTTCGTGCCGCCGTTCCCGCTGAAACAGGTCGCGCAGTTCGCTCCAAGACAGTTGTAGAAGTGTGCGTAGCCGGAATACGCCCAAAGCCCGGTGTTACAGTTGTGCAACGTCGTGTTGTACACTCGCAGCGTGCAGCTGTTCTGCCCGACAAGCGCGCCGTATGTGAGTGCCTTCCCAGACTGGCCATAGACGACGCAATGCTCGAGCAGCACAACGTTCCCGGCCGTTGCGGCGTCGACGCCGCGCTGGTTTGCGCCAGTGCCGCTTTTCCTGATGATGCAGCGCCGAACATAGTGCGTCAGGTTGGACGTCGCGCCTATTTTCACCCCGCAGCCGTACGACGTCGTGTTCTGAAGATCGAGAATCAGATCCTCGACGACATCATACGCTGCGTCAAGCGAGACGACGTTCCCGCTGGCGGGGCGGATGACGTATTTCGACGCGTCGTATTTCCCGGCGTGCTTCCCGGTGTCGTACCCGCGTATGGTGAGATTGTAGGTGCTGTCGCACGTCCATCCGGTAGTGTTGACGTTCGACGTGTCGACGCCTGTACCGGCAACGCAGTTCAGCGTGACGCTTGTTGTCTGGGAGACAAGGTCCTTGCTCGCCAGCCCGCAGTTCGCGGCCAGCGCGGCGGAAATCGACGTGTAGTCACAATCCGAGCCGGGCGTGCCCCCAGGCTTGATGGTTTTAGTTATTTCGGCCATCGGCCTTGTCCTTCAGCGCAGCCAGGAACTCCACTGGCGAGACAACGGGCACGTGCCAGTCGGACACGTAGGCCAGGGCCACGTCGTCATAATCCAGTGCGGCCATGTCCAGGGTGTAGCGGCTTGGCGCTGCGATCTCGACGCCGGGGAGGCCCGCCACAAGAGTCTCGCGCAAAAGAGGCCCCGCGTACTGCCAGGCCTCTTCGCAGGCCAAACCCTCCACACGGATAACGAGGAAGTCATCCAGGCATTCCTGCCGCCCCCATTGCGACCCGTCAGGCAGAACGTGGACAATGTCACCGAAGCGCCGCACTGGATCGTTTGGCGCTGTCGGGTCAACCTCGGCAGGCTTGAAGTAGAGCAGCAGTTCGGCCATCAGGCCTCCTCGGCCCGCCCCGCTCCGCCGGAGCAGCAGTTGAAGATGAGCGCCAGGCGCAGCGCCCGGCGGGCGTGCTTCTCGACCCCGTCGCCCGGCTGGACGTCTCCCGGGCCGGTGCGCTCCAGGTAGACCCGGAACGCCCTGGCGAGGCCCGGGGCCGCGTCGCGGATTCTTCGCGCCACGGCCTCAGGGGAATGTTCGTCCTCGCGCGCGCCCATCAGGTCAGGCTGGCCTGCCAGGTCACGCTCAGGGTGTCGCCGCTGGCCACGGCGCGGTCGCCTCCGGAGAGCAGTCCGGCCGAATAGAGCACGCCGGTGGTTCCGTCCTTGGTGGCCGCACTGGCAACGAAAGCGCCTTTGATGGTGCCTGCGCCGGTGAAGGCAAACGAGCACCCGGTGCTGGTGGCCTTCACGCCGGCGGACGCGGCCGAGAAGGCCATGGCCGGGCGGTTTCCGGTGTAGGCCGGGGCATTGGCGAGACCGGACTCCTTCCAGCCGTTGGACCCGTTGACCTGTGCGGCGGTGTCCCCGGCGGCCACGGCCGAGTAGCTGACCGAGGAGATCAGGCCCATGTACCAGGCTGCCGTGTAGGACGCCCCGGCCAGGTGCTTGTCCAGCTGGTCGTTTTTGCCCTGGGTGGTGACGAGGTTGCGGATTTCGTCCCGCCACCTCACGTTCCCGTCCTTGTCGCGGCACTCCAGGACGTAGCGGCCGTGGGCCTTCAGGGATTCGCCGAGGCCGCGCGAGCAGCCGGGGGCAGCAGACGCGGCGTCGCCGGTGGAGAGGGATTCGCGCTCAGGCATTTTCCACCTCCTCCAGTTCGGAGGCCATGAACCAGCGCTCGTGGACCTCGCCGCCCTGCCGGTATTCCACCAGCGCCTCGATGTTCCCGCCGGTCGAGCGGATTTCCTTGACCGGCCCCTCAATCACTGGCTGCACGAGCCTGACGAGGGTTCCGGGGGTGGGGACCTGGGGCATGATGACCTCCTCCTACTGCTGGCCGGGCCAGCAGGTTTCAATGTCTGGGTTCTCGCCGTGCTCGATGGCCTGCTTGAGCGATCTGGCATGCTCGTGCACGGCGCTGGTCCAAGCCATGATCTCGGTGCCGAGGGCGATGATACTTGCGGCCGTGTGTGGCCGGTCGTTGTCATCAGCGTCGGTCCAGCGAAATCCCACGGGAATCGACGCAGGGTCCGCTGCGGCCATGGTCACGGCCCCGGTGATCCTGGCTCGGCTCCGCTCGTCCACGTCGTAACGGTGGCCGTACGAGTCCACGAAGACGCCGAATTCGAGTTCGTTTCGCCTGGCGTTGATGGCGGAGCGGGCCGCATCGATGACCGCCCGCGAGGGGTCGTGGGCCGCAAGCACGGCCTGCACGATGGCCCACTGCTCCTGGGGGTAGTCCCAGGCGTCCGGCATGACCCACACGTCATCGGAGCCGACCACGAAACGAAAGTCCGTTACCCCAGCGGATCGGCACTCATTTACAAATCTGATCGAATCAATCTGCATCTCTACCCCCATACCCTGGCGCGGAGTCCCATCATCTTGTACCCGCCAGCGTTGGCGTACAGCGTGACGGTCCCCGCCGGGGCGGCGGCCCCGATCCCGACGTAGTGGTACCCCTCGGACAAAGCCACGTCGCACGGCGCCACGACAGCGTTCGTGGCCTCCCCGGCCGTGACCTTGTAGTCCATGAACTCGCCGTTCAAAGGGACGGCGCCGTCAACCATCACCGCGACCCGGATGGAGGTGTTCGCGCTGGAGTTTGCCGCACGGACGCAAAGCTGGACCTGCGGGGTCTCGGTTCCCCACGTGAGGAATTCCAACCGCTCGGTTGCCGGGTTGCCGACCTCACCCATGACGGGGGACCCCGTGGCCCTGTTCCCGCCTACCTCGTTGAGCAGGTAGAGCCACCTGCGGAAGAAGAAACTCAGCACGAAACGCTGCGTGGGCGAATCCGCCCAGGCCCCGACGGAAGTCGAGCGCGCCATGCCGATGAGCACTCGTGATGGGTCGCCGCTCTTCACGGCGATACCAGAGGCGTCGATCACGTAGCCGGCGGTCGATTTCTCGATGGGGCCGATCTTCGGCAGGTAGATGAAGTATGTGGTGGAGTTCGCATTCCCAGTGGACGCCAGGGGCGTTTCCGATGCCCCTACCCTTCGCACGGTACCATCCGGGAATTGGACCCTGCCGAGGCCGACCCTTTCCGGAACCAGGCTTCCCCCGGAGAGCGTGAGGCGTACCTCTCCGTGGGATGTGCCCAGGGATTCCAAGGCATCAACCCTGCCGTCCATGGCCGCGCTCGCCCCCTCCAGGTCCTCCGCACGCACCTCCAGGGCATCGATCTGCGACGACAGGTCCGGGAGGATGCCCTCCGAAGCCTCGACGCGGGCGTTCAGGTCGTCGCAGGCTGACTTCAGGCTTGTCAGGTTGGCGTCGTACTCGGCGGCGTTCAGCGGCTCGCCTTTTCCGATCCTGGTTGTGATAGGGACCGGGTAGGTAACTGGCATCGTCGTCTCCTAGAAAAACGATGTCTTGGTGCGCAGGCCACCCCGGGAGAACCGCCTCGCCACACTGGAACACGCCCCTGCAAGTCCGGACTCGAACAACCCCCTGGAAGCCGCTGCGAGTTGAGGGTTGAACCACCTGGACTCACCCTGAAGCAGCAAGGAAGCCTTGGCCCCCTCGGCAAGCGCGCCCTGGAACATGGCCAGTTCATCGGAGAACTCCACGGCATCGAGTATCGGCCTCAAGGCCAACACGCTCTTCAGTTCGAAGGCGCCGTCCGGAACGCCATGGAGTCGCAGTGTCGCCGATCCGACCCGCTCCCATCCGATGGTGCAGGCAGGAGGCGTGGAGTAGTCCATCACCATGGCCGGATGCCGCTCCCGGCCGTCCACCACGAACTGCACCACCATGTCGATTTCGGTGTCTGCAGGCAGGGAGTAGGAGACGTTCGGATCAGGTCCGGACACGGTTCTCGTGTCCAGCAAGCGCAGCAACAGAGAACGCTCGCAGAACTCCCGAGCGGAATCTACGAGCGCGGCCTCGATGTCCATGTCCAGGGCCCCAGGCACGGACGGAAGGACAAGCGGGATGAGCGAGGAAACGTCCATCAGGAAATACCTCCCGGTCCGGCCACTGGCTGCGGCTGGACAGACGGGCTTGGCCCGGTATTCGCGCGCACGTTCGGATCAGTGGACCACTCGGCCTGAGCCTTGAGCCCGAGCCCGGACCGGACAAGGTTGTTGTAGGCCAGGGCTTTCTGCGCGTTCCCCGGGGAGTCTGCGTCCTTGGAGTAGGCCCGGAAAAGGATGTAGTTGACCAGCACGCCCTGGTAGATGTCGTCGATGGCTATCGGCTCGGCATCGCTTTCGCACGGCTCAGGAGAGGCGGAATAGACAATTTCCACGTGGCTGGTCCCGTCTGCTGGCGGATACACGTAGAAATGGTGCGGGTCGTTGTCCGAAAAGGTGTAGTGCCTGATCTCCGCGGCGGCATTGTCGCCGTGCCATCCCGGTCGCCTGGCGTCGAGCGCGGCACGGTCAACCAGCCTGACAGCGCGCCCCGGAGTGTTTCCGTCCGCGCCGAGGTTGCGCGTCACGGAGACGAGCGCGACCCCGGCTGCCGGGATGCGCTGCTTTGTCCCCTGGGAGAGGTGGAGGCCTTCGTTGACCACGCATGCATTGGGCTTGTGGATGACGATGGCGGCCTGGCCGTCGTTGAGCCAGTTCAGCAGTTCTTCCCGGGTCCATCGAACGTTCCCCAGGTCGCGCAGCACTGTCGCGGCGAGCTCCATGACGGTTCCGGCGAGGATGGTTCCCATGGCCCGGCTACCCCTGCGCCCGCTTCACGAGCCCGAAGCCGCCAGGAACAGGGACGACGTCCAGAACAGTGCCAGTCTTCTTCTTGGTGCGCTTGGCCTGCTGCTTGGCGGCATCCTTTGTCCTGAACGGCTGGCCATTCGAGGCCAGAAACACCTTGCCCATCTCAACCTGGGCGTTCGCGCCATCTCCGTGCTCCTGCTCGGGGTTGCTCTCGGCCTGGCCATCCGGCTCCACCAGGGCTTCCTGGGCCTCGCTGGGCAGGGGTTCGTAGGCGCGGAAGTTGCCGGTTCCCAGCAGCCATTCCTGGTGCTCCCGGGAGCAGACGTTGGCCACCGAGTGGCCCTGCTCGTTCTTCTCGAACGCGTGCTTGAACCCGTTGATGTGCATCACCGTGGGGCCGTCGCGTTCGATCAGGCATTCGATCAACATCGTGCGCGCCCTCCTGGGCATGTTTTTTTGTTCAAGGCCCCGGGCGAGTCCCTGTCCCGCCCGGGGCGTCCGGCAACCAACCGCAGGAGGATTACGGCTGGAAGTATTCCACGGTGGCGCGAACAGTACCGGCGGCCTTGGTGGTGGCGGCGTTCACCACCTTGGCGGCGATGATCTTGTCCGTGGTGTACGGGGTGTCGCAGGCCACGGAAGCCTTATCCATGCTGACCTGACCACCGGCCTGGGCCACCGTGGAGGCGATGATGAACTCGGAACCCGAGTCCAGGTCGTCCCCGGTGGAGTTCAGGATGCCCACGGTGATGGTGATGGTTGGGCTCACGTTGGTGTCCAGGTCGGAGGCGCGCACCTTCACGTCGCCCACCAGATACCCGGCGGGCAGCTTGGCGAGCTTGATGAGGTCGTTGGCAGCCAGGGAGTTGGGCACGTCGGCCTTCCCCTTCACGGCGACCACGCAACCGGCCTCGGAGCAGGTCACGGCGGGCTTGGAGCCCGGGATCAGATCGGATTCGAAAACGGCCATGGTGTGTCTCCTCTCTCAGGGGCTTGGCCGGTTAGGGCTTGGCGGCGGCGGTGTCGATGGCCATCACGCCGAAGTCCTTGCCGTTGAAGGTGCACTTCTTGACGCCGAAGATGGACGAGGTGGAGATGACCACCTGGTTGCCGTTGTCGCGGCTCTCCTCGTTCCAGTCGAAGCGCAGGCCGGAACCGGGAGAGCCGAAGGCGACCACGGCGGCCTGAGTGCCCATGAACAGGGCGCGGGCAGCGGCCACGTTCGCGCCGGCGCCGTAGTCGGTGAAGCGGATCACGCCCTGATGGGAGTGCAGCACCACGTTGTTGTGCATGCCCAGGCCGCCCTTCACGATGGGGCTGTTGCGCCCCTCGGCGGTGGCCAGGGCCTTCTGCAGGTCCAGCCAGCCGCCGGTGCCGGTGGCGGTGCGCAGGTCGTAGACCTGCCAGGGGTTCATGACGCAGACGTAGTGCGCCTCGCCCTCGATCATGCAGGGCTGGATCTTGGGGGTGTCCTGGGTGCCGCCGCCCATCATCTCGGCGTAGGCCACGGCCTTGTCGATCTCGGCCAGGCTCATCTTGTCGCCGGTGGTCAGGGTCGCCTTGGCTTTGCCGCCGCCGTACATGATGTGGTCGGCGTCCGGGGCGCTCAGCGAGTTGTTGGCGAACCCGGTGTAGGAGGTGGGGAAGGTGTAGTCCGCGTTCACGCCGCGCGCGCCCGAGATGTACATGAAGAAGAGCTCGTCGAAGATGCGAGCCCACCACTCGGACTGGCGCACACGGGCGATCTTGCGCAGATCGTGCAGGGTGCGCTTGCGGGTCATGCGGCCGCCGGTGTTCACGCCGCCACGCATCTGGTCGATGTAGAGCGTGTCGGTGTAGAACTTCAGATCCTCCTCCTTGCCCTCCAGCACCGCGTCGCCCTCGATGGGCTGCATCTTGAGCTGCATGGACAGGTCGTAGGTGATCTGCTCACCGGCGTCGTTTTCCAGGTGATCCAGGCGCTGGATAGGGGTCGAGGCCTGGGGTCCATTTCCGATGAACTTCTTGTTGAAGTAAGAAGTCCGGGCCACGTCCACGGCCAGCGCGCCGGAGTACCGCTTGACGGCCTTGGCGTCGTTCAGGCCAATGATGGTCTGAGCCATATCTCTGTTCTCCCATCATTTGCGGCCCTCCTGGACCAAGGTTGTACCGGAAAGCGCATGTTCAGCGCTGTGCCTCATTGTCTTCCGCTCTGCGGGCCATGCGACGGACGGAAACTGACCTGGGAGCCTCAAAGCGGAGGCGCACGCGGCTCCCCTTTTCCTTTTCGACGGTGATGCGGATGCGATCTTCGATCACGATCTCCTCACCGTTCTTCAGCTCCATGCACAGTCCGTCGGCCATCTGCTATTTCCCCGCCAGGTAGCGTTCCATCTGCTCGGGGCTCATCTTGGCCAGGGCGGCCTCCCGCTCCTCGTTGCCCATCTTGTCCAGGTGGTCGAACTCGCCGCGCTGGCCCGGGTCCTCGGCCCCCGCCACGGGCAGACTGGCCAGATTGGGCGGCACGCTGGCCGGGTCGGACTTGGGCTTGGCCTGGGGCGCGTCGGCCTGGTTCGGCGCGGCCGCCGGGGCCTGGGCGGGCTTCACCGCGCCGCCGAACACGCCCATGACCTGCTTGTGCGCCTCGCGCAGGAGGGCCATCTCGGGGCTGGGCGCGCTCTCGATGCTCTTGATGAACTCGGAATCGCGCGCCAGACGCTTCACGGCTCCGTCCAGGGCGTCCACCAGCACGGGCTTGCCCTCGTAGGCGGACAGGTTCTCCTGCCAGAATATGCCTTGGGCGGTCTCCCAGCGCTGGTCGGCGCTGGCCTGGTTGTATTTCTCGGCGAACTCGGCGTTGGCCTGAGCCACGGCCAGCTTGCTGGACTCCTCCACGAACTCGACCACGTCGATGTCGCCGTCGTCGTACTTCTGCTTCAGCTCGGCCTTGGCCTTGGCGAAGTCCACGAACTCTCCGGTGGCCATCTTGGGCGAGAACATCACCGGGTCGGCTGGGGCGGACTCTGGGGCCGGGGCCGGATCGACGGCAGCCGGGGCCTCGCCGGGATTCTCTCCGGGCTTGGCTTCCTCGCCCGGGTCCGGGGATTCGGCCGGCTTGGGTTCGCCTTCGGCGGGCTTGAGGTCGCCCTCGCCGGGTACGGGCTCACCCGGGGTGGGGTCGGCCTCGGGCTTGTCGCCGGGGGCTGGGTCGGCCTCGGCGTCCATGATGGCCTTGCGCTCCTCCTCGGAAAGGGCGGCCAGTTCGGCTTCGGTGAATTCGCTCATCTGCTACGCTCCTGCGTTGGGTTGAGGTTGAAGGGCCTGCTGGGCCTGGGCCTGGGCCTGCTGCTCCATGCCGACGCGATCCATGTCCGCGCCGTGGGCAACCTTGGCCTTCTCCAGGCTCATCTTCTCGATGCTGGTGCCGATACCGGCCATGATCTCGCGCTGGCGGGCCTGCTCGGTCTTGGCCCGCTCCTGAAGCAGCGTGATGGCGGCCTGCTTCTCGGCGATGGTCAGGTCCGCCATCTGGGCGTCCATGGCGTTTCGCGCCTGCATGGCCTGCTGTTGCTCGGGGTCGTTCTCGCCGTCCGGGCCTGTCTGGCCGGTGATCTTGCGGATGCGCCCGGCCATCTCGTCCTTACCGGGCAGGTCGGACATCTCCATGGCCAGGTCGAGCAGGTTCATGGCGATCTGCGGCGGCAACTTGGTCATCATGTCCATGAGGGTCGTCCACATGGCCTGACGGGTGCTCTGCGCGAAGTCCGCAGTGTCCACAATGAAGTCCGCCTGGCTGGCGGTGATGTCGTTGAGTTGGCCGTCCTCGCCCTGCTGGTTGACGCGCAGCCACTCCAGTCCGCCGCGCTCGCCGGTCAGGCGGATGATTTTGGGTTCGTCGTAGAACTGCTCGATGAGGGAAAGTTCAACCTCGCCCTGGAGCTGGATGGCGTGACGCAGGTTGTCGAAGAGCTCGGCAACCACCGTGGAGCCCTGGTTCTGCCGGGCCTCGATGGCCACGCCACTGGTGGCGTTGGTCTTCCGGCCAAGGTTTTCGTCCGTGACCCCGGAGACGTCCTGGATATACCTGGCGTCCTGGTCCATGAGCATGACGTGCTCCTCGGCGAGGTGCACGTCGGTACGGATTTCCAGCTCCTTCCCGGTGTTCTTGATGACGATGCCGTCCGGCCGGACCACTTCGTCGGCGAGATGGTTCCAGTCGTCCACGGCCCCCTTCTCGGCAATGACCTGGCGGGTGGAGAGCAGATGCAAGGCCTTGGACCGGCGTTTGTTGAGGTCCTCCTGGGGGTCGCGCAGGTTGCGCACCACGCCGTAGGGGGTGTTGTCGCGCTTGCGGCGGTAGCCCCACACCGGGGTGAATGGGAAACGGTTGTGGCGGTACGGGCTCCAGGCGTCCAGGAGCACCACGCCCTCCGCGAAGATCATCACGCGCACACGCATCTTCACGGCCTCGTAGGTGGTGGCCAGTCCCTGCTGCATGGCCCACGCGTGGATGGGATCAGCCTCGTTGTACCACTCGCCGGTGAGCGGACCGAGAGCCTCACCGCGCATCACGTGGCCCTTGTGGGGCACGCGGTACCAGCACTCCACCAGACGGACGCGCGAGCGCCGGTTGTTCACGGCGAAGGCGTCATCGAGCACGGAGGAGGTGCCGTAGACCGTGCGGCCGTCCGCAGTCTGCATGCGCCGGTAGGAGTAGAGCTCGTCCTCGTTGAGCGGGTACAGGGTGTTGTGCGCCTCGGCGGCTGCTGCCAGCTTGGCCGCGCGGTCCGGGAATATGGCCTGGGCCACGTCCAGGTCGCCCCAGCGGGAACGAAAGATGTACCTGGCGTCGGAGAGGTCCAGCTCGACGCCAAGGTGGTCGTACCAGATGTTCCGCCAGGACTCGTAGCGGGAGTACAGGCGCTCCTGGGTGGGGTCGTTGCGGATGCCGTCCTCCAGCCAGCCTATGCCAGCAGTGACAGCGTCGGCGAACGCCCGGGAGCGGTGGAACCCGCTCTTGTTCACGTCGGAGAGGTACTTGAGCAGCTTGGTCTTGGTCTCCGCGCCCTTCACGTCGTCTTCGGCCCGGGGCAGCACCTTGAAGTCCACGCGGGTACGGCGCTCGGTGCCCACGATCCAGTTGATGCAGGGCCCGATCTTATTGAACACCTGGGCGAGTTGGCCGCGCTCCTCAAGCACCATCCGGTCCTCGTCGGACCACTGCAGGCCGTCGTAGAAGTCCTCGTCCAGGGCCATTTCGGCGCGGGCGTCGGCCTGGGCCTGCCGGGCCTGCAACCACCACTCCTGGACCCGGTTGAAGCGCGCGCGTACCTCGGGTGTGTCCATGGAGTCGGTCGGGGCCCCGGGCTCGGCCTCGACGCCTACGAGCAGCGCATCGGCCGGGTCGTGGACACGCTTGGCCTCGATGTTCTCGAACTCGCGCATCACTGGACTACCTCGAAGTTGTGCGACCTCTCGCCGTCCACCAGCATGACGCCCTCGCCCACCACGCGGGTCTCCGGATCCTCGGGGGCCAACTTGAGCAGGTCGTCAATGCCCTCCTGAATGACCGTGGCCACATCGGCCATGCGTCGGGCCATGGTGTGGGCGGAAACGGCCACGTCGCCCATGCCGAGGTGTAGGTAGGCTTCCTGGGCGGCCTTGCTGACCGCGAAGGTGAAATCCTGGTTGTGCTCCTCGGAGAACTTCCAAGCGTCCGCCAAGCGGATGACGTAGCCCCTATTGGAGGGGATGTTCTTACGGTGCAGTACCAGGGCGGGCTGGCCCTGGATGTGACGAATGGAGCGGCCAATTTCAGCCATCAGACTACCCTCGCGCCCCGTGGGCGGTTGCGGAGCCGCGTGCGCTTGTCGGCCTCCTTGGTCTTGGGGAACGTAGCGCCAAGGTCGGGGTCGAGGATGCGAGCCTGGCAGTCCATCATGTCGTCGTGCACGGCGACTGGGAACGCCTGGTACTCCTCCTCGGTGTATTCACGGGTCAGGTCGCGCTGCTTGCGCTCGTGGTCCACGTAGAGGCAGTGCTGGGGCAGGTACATGCGCCCCTGCTCGTAGAGCGGAATCAGCTTGCGGATGCGGTCGTTCTTGGGCGTGCTGCCGCCAAGCTGGACGATGTCGAAGCGGTAGTTCTCGCGGACCTGGACATCCTCGATGTGCTCGATGTCGGAGTCCTTGCCGTACTTCTCATAGCCGACCGCCAAGGGGCGATACTGCTTGTGCAGGCGCATGAGGGTCTTGGTGCGTTCGGTGAGGTTGAGCCGGTCGCGCACCATGTCCACCACGTAGTAGTTCTCGTCGGCCCCCAGGCCGATGACCATGAACACGGAAAAGTCGTTGACCTTCTTCTTCTCCCCGGCCGGGTCCACGAGGAGGTACAGGTTCATCCCGGCCGTGCTCTCGGGCTTCCAGAAGCGCAGCCACTCTTGCCTGAAGCCCTGGGCCTCGTCGGCCTTGGGGTCCTGGAGCATCTGGCATCCGAAGGTGTAGGAGCCCATGAACCGGCGCTTTTTTGCCAGTTCTTCGGGCGAGAGAAGGACCGGATCTCCGTCCACCTTGCCGTCCTTGGTGGCCGGGTAAATGCGCGGCTTGGCCGCTCCGCGCTCCATGATGGTCCGGTAGGTGTCGTTGAAGTGGTAGCGGGTGCCGATGTACCGAGCCCGTCCGCCAGAGGCCCCGAGGTTCAGGGAGAGTTCCCAAGCCTCAGTCACTTTGCGGATCATGTCCGGGGTGGTCACGCTCTCGCGAGTCACCACGTCGTCATAGACGAGCAGCGAAAAGTGTTTGGATGTCGGCTGGCCGTCTACGAGGCCCCAGGCCTCAACGGTGGCTTCCTTGGGGTTGGTCTTGCGCCTGACGACAATGCCCTCGTCCTCGGACCACTTCGGAGAATCCTTGGCCGGATTTTCCCACAGGATATCCGGGAAGAGCTCCTTCAGGGTCTCGTTGCGCTCCAGCTCCCCCTTGACCTGGCGCAGAAAGGCCTTGGCGATCGGACGGCTGAACGAGAAGATGCCGGCCGTGATCTCCGGGTCGATCAGGATATCCTGGATCGTCTTGCCGAAGGTGATGATGGTGGACTTGTAGTGTTCGCGGCTCCACAAATCCAAGCACCCGTCCGGGGAGTCCTGCACCTCAATGCAGCGATCATGCAGCCAGTCGCGCTCCATGTCGGTTCGCCCGAGAATCTTGGTGAGCAGGAAATAGAGGTCGCCGCGGCACAGTTCCCGGGCCGCCTTGACGAACCCGGCCCGGCCGCAGGACTTGAACAGGTCGGCGTACATGGCCTCGCGTTGGAGCCTATTCACTGGCTGCACCCTGCCCGATCAGCTTGGCGAGGATTTCCTCGGATTGCGGGCACAGGGAGATCTCGTGCTTGTGCTCGACCTGGCCTTTGTGCTCGTGCTCGTGGCGCTCGGTGAACATTCCCAGGTGCCTAGCCAGGGAGTCCAGGGCAGCGCGCTTGTCGGAGAACTTGATCTTGCGCACCTGAGTGAAGAGGGCCTTGCCGTCACCGTCCTCGCCGATTCGCTCCGTGGCCACGTCCATGCCGGACAGAGCCGCGGCTACTTCTTCCGGGAGTTGGTGGACAGGGATCAGGGAGCCTTGGGCATCGTAGAACGCGCGAGGATCCAGGAACGCGATCTTGGCGTACTCCTGGACCACCCGGTCCGCCGTGATTTGCAGCCGCTCGGCCTGCTTGAGCATGAGCTCGTGCAGGTAAACCACAACAGCGGGGTTCTTCTTGAGCTTTGCGGCCTGGGTCATGGCCGAGGCTTGCGAGTATCCGGCGCGCACGCAGGCTGCCGTGCCGTTCTGGTCGATCAGGTACTCGTGACACCAGCGGCGCTGCCGGTCGCTAAGCACAACAGGCCGCGTGCTGGGCGCGGCCTTGGGCTTGGATTTGCGTGAGGTCTTCTTCGCTGCCATGGCGCCGCTACTTGCCCTTCTGGGGCACGACGCACTGCATGAGCACGTCCAGCCACTTGCGATTGAGCCACTGCGAGACCAGGTCCTTCCCGCTGGTAGCTGACAGCGCGATGACTGCATACTTCACGCCCTGGGGCCACTCGGCCGGCTCCAGGCACCACCCGGCCACGAACCCGCAGAATACGGCCGCCGTCGAGTTCAGCGCGAGCTCGAGGATGATCCGCTTGCCTGAGCACCCTTCGCGGATGCCCATGAGCGTCCTCACGATGGCCCCCAGGAGGCCGAGGATGATGGGCGGGATAAGGTGCCCGTATTGGGCGAGCACCTGTTCCGCGAGGGGCTTTGCCTGGCCGGGATCACCGCTCACCTCGGGCCGCCTACAACACCAGCGGGACGATGGTTGCGGCGGCGCGAAGTGCGACAAGGGCCCAGTCTGCCCAGCCCCCCACGCTTTCCTTGGTCTTGGCGTCCACGGGGGCCTGCTGGATCAGCTTGTTCACGGCCTCGGCCGCCCCGATGGCCTGACTCGCGCCGTCCTTGGCGGTCATGGCCGTGGCCAGGCCGGAGGCGGTTTCGGCGCCCAGTTTGGCCCAGGCGGCGTACCCGGCGATCTGCTCACGGGTCTTGGCGTCCACGGGCGCGGCCATGGCCACGTCGGCCAGGGCGGAGACAGCGCCGGGGGCCTGGGCGGCCAGGGCGGAGACGCTGGCGGCCTTCTCGGAAACGGGGCCGGAGGTCCCGGAGCAGGCGATGATGCCGAGGCAGAGGGTCAGCGCGAGCAGGACGAACAGGGGGAGGCGTTTCATGTGTTGGGCTCCGTTGGTTTCTTCCCTGGGCAGGGTTGCCCTGGGCGATAGTGCGGGTGCAGGCAGGGTGTCGCTGGCGTACTGGTGCTCAGGTGCTCGCAGCCACGGCACCCTGAAGAGGTGCCCTGACGCTCAGCCGACACCGAGGGCCGCCTTGGCCATGATGAGCCACCTGGCCCGGTCATCCAGGCCATTGAATCCGCCGTTGATGCGCTGGGTGATCGTGCGAATGTCGTCGGCATCAGCCAGGGGGGAGAGGCGCTTCGAACTCCAGAATGCACAGGCAGTGGGCAGAGCGTACTCCGCGCTGGAAACCCTGCCCGGGTTGTCGACCAGGTCGAGTCCGAGGATCTGCGAGATGACCTTGTAGTTGTCCTTTCCGGTCAGCTGGAAAATCCCACGCCCGCGGTACTTCCACCCGTCCCCGGCGGAAATGTTGCCCATGCGCCCGCCGTAGACCCGGTTGGCGATGGCCTCCGGCTTGCGGGCGTAGGGCTGCGCGGACTCGACAGAATCGAAGTAGCGGGGGAAGACGGCGTGCAGGCGATCTGCCGAGTAGACCAGATTTTCTTCGAGGTCCTTGTCGGCGAGCCCGCCAGTCTCGTGCAGGGCCTGGGCCAGGAAATGCGCTGTCCGGAGCGGCGTGTTGATCCCGAATGCGGGGAGGACGGCGTCAGCCCTGGAGAACGCGGCCAGGCCCAGCGCCGACGCGCTCGGGCACAGGCCCTTTACGATCGATGGGATGTTCATGCCTCAGCCTGTGGGAGATCAGGCCGGAGAAAAAAAGGCAGAAGTCAGGTTTCTGCGGAAAAATTCCGGGTCTCTGGCTGGTACTTCTTGGGGCGACCGCGTACCGGCTTGCGCTCGAGCTCCGCCGTGACCACCTCGACGGACTCGAACAGGCCGTCGCACTCCGTGCATGCGCGCCTCCGGACGACCTCCCCTGGTGTCTCGCCGATGGGGTCAGGCAAGGCCTTGAGCGATCCGCGACCGCACTTGGGACAGATCATCTCACCACTCCTGCTTCTTCCCGCACATCGGGCAGTAGGCCCCGTCCGTGCCGATGTAGAACAGCGTATTCTCGCACGCGCATTGCCACACAGGGTCAGGCGAGATCGGCCAGCGCGCATGCCCCATCACCAGCTTGCACTGCGGGCACTCGAGCCACGCTGTGCCCACTGGTCACATGCCGTCCCACTCGTTCCCGCAGGCCAGGCAGCGCACCGGACCGACGCAATGCGGGTCAGGTCTGTGGGCGTCGAGCGATATGATTTTTTGAATCACCGCGCATCCTCCTTGTCCAAGCGTTCGAGCCACCGCCAGCACACGGCTGCGACCTGGGCCAGTTCCTCGCGCAGGTTCTCCCTGTCTCTCCTGACAAGGGCCCATGCGACCTCGCCTACCTCCTCCAGCAGCACGGCCAGGGCATGAAGCGTGGAGCGCCACGGGGCCGGATGCTTGGCCCTGGCGTGGTTCTGCGCCGCCTGGATGCGCTCGCGCGGAGATGGGCGGGATGAGCCGGGACCCACTCCCGGCCGTCCCATAAAAACTTTCTCTAGCGCAAATTTTTTCATTGACAATCACTCGCGCACGCGTTAATTATTAATCAACGGCAAGCGGGAATCACCCCGGGGCCACAGGGGAAGGAGCACACCATGAACAGCCAGATCACCAACGTGATGGTCGAGCGCACCGAGTTCGTGGTGCTCTACGCCGACAGCGGCGAGTACGCCGGGAACATCAGCGACGGCAGCGACTGCACTTTCGAGACCATCGAGGAGGCCAGGGCGTACATGGCTCGCCGTGCGGAGGAGCTGGCAGACCGCTAAAAGGGGCCGAGAGCCTAAGCCCCCGACCCCTGGCCGGGCTCGCTGCGCGCCGCGATCGACGCCGAGCTGAACAACCGGGAAACAACCTGACACCGCCTCTGCGAGGAGCACACCATGAACGCCAGCAACAAGTACATCGTCCGCAGGTTCCACTTTTCCGCTCAGGGCGGAGGCGGCGACCCCATCACGGAGATCGTCGAGGCCGAGTCCGCTGCTGCAGCGCTGCGCCCCTGGGTAGGCCCCGACGTGGCCATCGACTCCCCGGAGGCCGGACGCGCCTACGCCATGACGGACCTCACCGGACTGGCCGACTCCGGAGAGGGCCGCGAGCGCTACGAATGGGAGGCCATCGGCGAGCAGCACATGCGCGACCACGTGGCCGGAGCCGGATACAGCGACATGATGGCCATGACCTACCAGGACGACCTGGAGGCATATTTCGATGCCTAGATCCCTCATTCCCCTGGCCCGCTGGGCGGAGATGCACGGCATCACACCCAGCCGGGCGCGGCAAATGGCATTGGCCGGAGAACTCCCGGCGACAAAACCGGGGCGGGACTGGATGATCCCGGAGGACGTCCCCAAACCGCCAGGGCGCAAGCGCGGGCGCAAAGCACGCACGGAGGCCGGGGCATAGCTCCGGCTTTTTTTTTGATTTCCTCCCCACATTTCCGCGCCCATCTTTCTTTTCCTTGCCTACGCGAGACGGCCCTGGGCCTGAACGTGGTCTACCTCGATCGCCTGCCCGTACTCCTCGACGGAAAACCCTCCGCCGGCGGCTTTCTTGCGCCTGGTCGCGGCGTAGAATCGAAACCCCCAGAATTTCTCTGCCGCGATTTTCCACTTAGCGCGGGCGTCGTCTTCCCAGAACCCCTTGACCTCGTGCACCTCGAATCCTTGCACCGTGATCACCAGGAAGTCCGGCGTGTAGCCTGTCCGGTTCGCCAGGCGCAGCGTGATGCTGCCGCTGACGCTGTCGGCGGCCACGATGTTGAGCT
>ERZ778028.2051-NODE-2051-length-16772-cov-3.775917_pt1 | contig 16772 bp, 7 predicted proteins | sample MGYA00375758_ERZ778028 | MGnify/ENA primary metagenome ERZ778028 (study PRJEB29350, sample SAMN05389828) | bioreactor metagenome | isolation source: Thiocyanate bioreactor | place: South Africa: University of Cape Town | collected 2014-03-17 ... | reverse complement strand
TGACGGATGATAATTACTATTTGCTTGGATTGCTTGATGCCTTCAAAGATTTTAATCTGATAGCTGATTTAAGCGCAGAATCTGCCATAAAACTATTAGGTAATAAACTGATAGAATTGACAGAGAAAAAACGAAAAGAGATGCTTCAATATGCTTTGAAATACCCACCGAGAGCAAGGGCATTGTTCGGAGCTGTTCTTGAGTTATTTGTTATAGGGACAGATGTCTCATCTTTGAAAGAAAGTTTGAATCCATTGTCCGAATACAAATTTAGAATACCGGAAGATGTTTTGCCTAATGCTGAGAACTGGAGAATAAAATTGGAAAAATGATGAATTTACACGAAAATAGAGAGTTATACAATGATGCTATTGTAGCAACGGCACAAATGACAGGTTTGCCCGAAATTTACGTTGAAAAAGATTATTGGGTCACAGTCGCTTTACATGCCATATTTGCATCTGAATGTGGCGATTATGCTATATTCAAAGGTGGTACAGCATTATCGAAATGTTTCAATGTAATTGAACGTTTTTCTGAAGATATTGATATTGTACTTTTGAAAGATGGGACAGAATCCGGCAATCAACTCAAAAACAAGCTCAAAAGAATCTCTGATAAAGTAGCGAATATTTTCCCTGAAATTGAAACTCCCGGAATAACGAACAAACATGGAATGATCCGAAAAACGGTTCACAGTTATCAAAAGAATTTCAATGGAGAGTTTGGACAAGTAAATGACCGGATTATTTTAGAAACGACTTGGCTGGGCAGTTTCGAACCATATACAACGGATTTCGTAAGTTCATTTGTGGCTGAAATGATGAAAACGACAGGACAAACTAATCTTATCGAGGAATATAACTTACAGCCTTTTCAGGTTAATATTTTGAGTGAAGAGAGAACGCTTTGCGAAAAAATTATGAGTTTGGTGCGTTTCTCATTTACTCCGAATCCGATATCCGACTTAAGTAATAAAGTTCGGCATATTTATGACATTCATAAGTTGCTCTCAGCAGAAGAAATAAAAACATTCTTTGATAGCGATGATTTTGAATCTATGCTATTAAAGGTGGCATCTGATGATGTTTTGAGCTTTAAGAATAACAATGAATGGTTAGCGAACCATCCTTCAACAGCAATCATCTTTTCTGATTCAGAAAATACTTGGAATAAAGTCAAAAACGCTTATTTCTCCTCTTTTGCAGAGCTTGTTTATGGAGATTTGCCAACGGAAGATCAACTATTGGAAACATTGAGGATTGTTTATCAACGATTGGAGGATATAAATTGGAAGTTGTCGTGATTGGATTTAGATTGAAAAAGTTCGTATGTTTTAGTGGATGTCAAGGTGCAGAAGGAGTAGTGATCTATTTTACCTAATTTCCACCAGAACTTCAAAAAAGGTGTGTGAAAGAGAGATTGACCAATGGCACTAATTAAATAAATATAAAACAGAGCGGGGGAACAAAAGGGGGAGCAAAGAGGTTTATAAAAAGAAAAAGTGCTGAAGATCAGCACTTTTTGTCTTTAATTGTGGTCCCACTTGGGCTTGAACCAAGGACCCCCTGATTATGAGTCAGATGCTCTAACCAACTGAGCTATAGGACCTGATTTTGAGTAACCCTCAAAAGCGGATGCAATATTACTACATTTTATTCGATTTTGCAAGTTTTTAAATTCCAAATATTCTGAAAAAAGCATTGCCGTTTGCCTCTGTAAGCAGTAGTCCTGAGAGTTGGGTAGGGGAGTTCGATGCCTTGCGATGGGATTTTTTGTCCGCCCGAAATAAAAGCAGCGCAGTCACCTGAAGTGTCAACGGATGAAATTTAGGTGTTCTGGTTTTTGAATTCAACGTTTTGTCAGGAGGCCATTGTAAGAAGGAGAAAGTGGGACTGTATGTGGGGAGGGTAGGGGCATGAAACTTGATTCTATCTTCCAAGTATTTTATAATTAGGTTTTTATCGAATAGTTGTCCAATATGTTAATCTTCGTGTATGTCCAATTTGTGTTTGTATATGTCTGATTTGAGTCGGTAAACGTCGTCTTCGCCCCGTATATTTGCGTTCGTGAAAAGAACAAATACTAAGATACGAGTGTGTGCCATGAGACTTACTTTCACCCTTTGGTGTTGTGTCTTTTTGTCGGCTGCTTTGCCTGCAAAAAGTGAATCGGCCGTTCCCTCCATTTATATTGATGGCAAGGGAGTGATCCGTTGGTCGGGCAACCACCGTGAAGCTTCGTTCTATGGGGTCAACTACACCTTGCCTTTTGCCCACGGCTACCGCACCGTCGGCTACCTTGGCAAAAACCGCAAGGAGGCTATCGACAAGGATGTGTATCATTTTGCCCGGCTTGGTTTCAATGCTTACCGTATCCATATCTGGGACGTGGAAGTTTCGGATGCGAAGGGAAATTTGAAGGAAAACGACCATTTGGATCTATTGGATTACCTGATTGCGAAACTTCGGGAACGCAACATCCGGGTGCTTATCACCTCGATGACCAATTTCGGGAACGGATATCCGGAAAGGAATGAGAAGACCGACGGCTTTTCCTATCTATATGATAAATGCCAGGTGCATAACGATCCGCAGGCGATCGCCGCACAGGAAAACTATATGGCTCAATTAGTGAAGCACGTGAATCCATACACAAAAGAGGCCTATAAGGACGATCCGTACATTGTGGGCTTTGAGGTGAACAACGAACCGTGCCATTCCGGTCAACCACAGGAGACGCAAAATTATATTAACCGGATGTTGGAGGCATTGAAAAAGGCAGGCATCAAAAAGCCTGTGTTCTACAACGTGAGCCACAACATGGATCATGTGCAGGCGTATTACAACACGGCCGTGCAAGGAACTACTTACCAGTGGTATCCGATCGGACTGGTAGCCGGACACACGCGAAAGGGAAATTTCCTTCCTTTTGTGGACAGCTACGACATCCCGTTTTCGTCGGTGAAAGGTTTCGACAAGAAAGCCAAAGCGGTGTATGAATTTGATCCGGCGGACATCACCTATTCGTATATGTATCCAGCCATGGCTCGCACATTCCGCTCGACGGGTTTTCAGTGGATGACCCAATTTGCCTACGATCCGATGGATATTGCTTCCACCAACACCGACTACCAGACTCATTACCTGAATCTGGCTTATACCCCGTCGAAGGCCATCAGCATGAAGATTGCCGCAGAAGTGGCATACACCATTCCTCGAAATAAGAAATTTGGAAAATATCCCACAGATACAGTGTTTGGTAAATTTAGATTAGGTTATTCTCAAGATTTGAGCGAATTGAATAGCGAGGAGAAATTCTTCTATTCGAATTCGACAAATAGCGCACCTGTTCTGCTTGACAAGCTGAGCGAGATTGCTGGTGTGGGAAGCTCTCCCGTGGTAAGCTATGAAGGAACAGGTGCTTACTTTTTAGACAAGCTCGAAGACGGCCTGTGGAGGTTGGAGCTGATGCCCGATGCTGTGCCGGTGGCCGATCCATACGCAAAGCCATCTCTCAAACGGGAAGTGGTGGCCATTGCATGGAATACGTGGCAGATGAGGGTTGATTTGCCCGATTTGGGCGAAAATTTTTCGATTGAAGGACTGGATGGGGAAAATACGGTTAAAATCAGTTCGCAGGGAAAAGGGTTTTTGGTGAAGCCCGGAGTTTATCTTCTCCAACGAGTGAATTCCGTTCCGAAGAAGCAGTGGAACGCATCCACCGGATGGAAAAACATCAAGTTGGGTGAATATGTGGCTCCGGAAGCATCGGCCAAATCGTTTTCGGTGAACCATCAGGCTGCAAAATTTGTTGAAGCAAACCGCGCTTTGAACGTGAAGGCGACCATCGTGGGCGAAAGCTTTCCCGATTCGGTCTTGATTTATACAGACAAGATTTCGTTTTGGAGAGATAACAACCCAAGCGTGAAAATGATCCGCACCAAAGGTTACACTTACGAAGCCACAATTGCTGGTAGCGAGCTGCAACCCGGAAATTTCCGGTACAACATCGTTGTCTTCAAATCTGGCAAATGCCAAACTTTTCCGGCAAGAGTGGACGGCAATCCGTTGGATTGGGATTACACACAATCGAGTTATTTCGAAACAGAAGTGGTGGAACCGAGGAGTCCGTTGGCCTTGTTTGAAGCTAATGATGGCCAGAGCAATATGGATGGCTACGGCATTCCTGAAACATCCTATTTGACTGCAAAACTTGTGCGGAACAACCTCAACGAGTTGCAACGCATACAATATACGTTGCATGAGAAGGACAAGGCGAGTCGTTTTTTCTGGAAGAAATACATAAAAGACGACATTTGCACGAGGCCGGAGGCACTTGCTGCATCCAAAACCTTGTGCATGACTCTGCACAACCCGAAAGGGATTGCTTCCGTCAAACTGGGCTTTGTCACTTCCGATGGATTCACTTATACAGCTCGTGTTCAAGTAAACGACAACCTGCATGAATACAAAATTCCGTTGGGAAAATTAGTGCAGGACCGAACGGCTTTGCTGCCGGCGCCTTATCCCGTGTTTTTGAAACGATTCTTTGAGCCGGAGATGAAGATCCCGTTTGATATTCGGAAAGTGGAGTCGATTGTGCTTAGCACGGAGGATGCCGTTGCAGGCGGATCGTCGATGGAGCTTGGAAGCATTTGGCTGGAATAAGTTAATGTGCCAATAGATCAATGTGCCAATACGATAATGTGATAATTTGAAAATGAACAAATGAATGAGGCAATACATGCCGAAATATTTTAATAAGTAAATAAACGAATGCGCCACTTTGAAATTATGCGTAAGCCAATTGGCAGATTGGCACATTATCAGATTGGCACATTACACAGTATTAAACACCTAAATTATCAATAGCATCATGAAAAAGAGTATAGATTTTATTCGACTCTCCTTCTGTTTTCTTGTTTTTCTGAGTTTGTCGTTGGTGGCCAGCGCACAAACAAAGAAAATCACAGGGACAGTGACAGACGAAACCGACCAGCCGATCATCGGGGCTGTGGTGAAAGTGCCTGAAACCACTATCGCGACTGCCACGGATGTAGATGGCAAGTATTCGATCGACCTGCCTGCAGGAAAAACCCAATTGGAGTTCTCTTACTTAGGTTATGAAGTGCAATTAATTACTATCACCTCGAATGTTACCAACGTGAAACTTGGCCAAAAGACGATGGTCTTGTCCGATGTGGTGGTGATTGGTTACGGAACCACCCGCAAGAGTGACCTCACCGGTTCGGTAAGCAGTGTCAGCAGCAAGGATTTCAATAAAGGCCTCATCAGTTCACCCGAACAATTGATTAATGGAAAGGTCTCGGGCGTGCAAATCATGTCCAACAGCGGCTCACCCACCAGCGGTAGCACGATTCGTATCCGAGGCGGTGCTTCCTTGAATGCCAGCAACGACCCCTTGATCGTGTTGGATGGCGTTCCGTTGGAAAGTGGAGGCATCAGCGGCAACAGCGGCAATTTCCTCAGCCTTATCAATCCGAACGATATCGAGAGCATGACCATCCTGAAAGATGCTTCTTCGACGGCGATTTACGGCTCGCGTGCTTCAAACGGGGTCATTCTTATCACCACGAAGAAAGGAACTGGAACGGGTGTGAAAGTGAACTATTCAACCACAAATTCGATACAAACCCGCACCAAAGTAACCGACATGCTTTCTTACCAACAATTTGTTGACGTAATAAATGCAAACGGGACGGATGCTCAAAAGGCTTTGTTGGGAAATGCGAATACCGACTGGAACAAGCAAATCTACCAGACAGCATTTGGAACGGACAACAACGTGAGCATTGCCGGACGAATTGCTCCCAAATGGCCGATCCGTGCTTCTTTGGGGTATTACAACCAGAATGGTTTAGTAAAGACAGACAATGCGGAACGAATGACGGGAAGCTTCACCCTTTCACCTTATTTCTTCGACGACAATTTGAAAGTAACATTGAACGGCAAAGGTTCGTTGAACAACAACCGTTTCATCAATTCGTCGGCGATCTGGGCGGCAACCACATTCAACCCGACCATCCCAGTGTACTCTGGTGAAGATGCTTTCGGTGGTTACAACGAGGCATTAGACAACACTGGCGTACCTGTCAACGGCGGAGTTCGCAACCCGCTGGGTTTGCTTCGCCAATACCATTCCACCAGCAAGGTGAAACGCCTGATCGGAAATTTAGATGTGGACTATAAGATGCACTTCCTCCCGGAATTGAAATTTCATGCCACACTCGGATACGATTATGCCGAAGGAAAAGGCTCGATTTACGAATCGGCTGCTGCAGCTGAAAACTTCTTGACAAAAGGTCGCGACTATAGTTATGGGCCACAAAAAAGCTCCAACCGACTGTTGACCACCTATTTAAACTACAACAAGACGTTTGACGCCATCCATAGCAACATCGATGCTACGGCGGGATATGATTACCAGTTTTGGAAAACGACCGCTCCGGCTTATTCGGAATTGAATACCTTGGGTGAAGCCCAATCTTCTCTGGCTGCGAAAGACGAGCGTCATGCCTTGATCTCCTATTACGGACGTTTGAACTATACCTTCATGGACAGGTATGTGTTGACCACGACAGTCCGTAGCGACGGTACTTCGCGCTTCAACCCGGATAACCATTGGGGAACATTTCCATCGGTAGCCTTGGCTTGGAGGCTTAACGAAGAATCGTTCTTGAAGCCAGTGAAAGCCTTGAGCAACTTGAAACTTCGTGCCAGCTACGGGGTGACAGGACAGCAGGATGGGATCGGCAATTACAATTATTTGCCTGTCTATATGATGAGCCAAGATGGTGCACAAGTGCAATTCGGCAACCAATATTATTATTCTTACCGCCCGTCGGCTTATGTTTCCAACTTGAAATGGGAAACTACCACTTCCTGGAACTACGGAGTTGATTTCGGATTCCTGAAAGATAAAATCACCGGCTCGTTCGATTATTACACCCGTAAAACCAAAGATTTGCTGGCAACAGTGCCTTCTGCGGCGGGTGTGAATTTTGCAAAAACCGTTTTGACAAACGTCGGAAACGTGGACAGCAAAGGCTGGGAACTGACATTAAATGCAACGCCTATCGACAACAAGGATTTCACTTGGAATGTGAGCTACAACATGTCGTGGCAGACCCAAAAAGTGAAGAACCTGTCATTGGTTGGTGGCGGTACGCAGACCAATACCTTGATTGGGCCCAATATTGGCAACTATCAGTTTCAGGTGCTGACAGAAGGATACGCTCCTTACATGTTCTATGTGTATCACCAATTGTATGATGCCAGCACGGGCAAACCCATCGAAGGAGCTTATGCCGATGTGAACAACGACGGCGCCATCAATTCTTCGGATTTGTACCGTTTCCATTCGCCTGCCCCCGATTATATTTTGGGCCTAAGCACTTCGTTACGCTATAAGAACCTGAGGTTGAGCACCAGCCTGAGGGCTAACTTGGGCAACTACGTATATAACGGCATGGCGATGAACACCGGCGCTTGGAGTACGGTTAGCTACAATTCTTACCAGTTGAACAATCTCAACAAGAATTACTTGGAAACCGGCTTCCAAAACCGCCAATACTTGTCAGACTATTACGTGCGGAACGCTTCCTTCATCAAGATGGACAACCTCTCGCTCACCTACACATTCCCCAAGCATGTCAACTTGACGGCCATGGTGCAGAATGTGTTCACGATTACGAAATACAACGGAGTGGATCCCGAAGTCCCCAATGGGATGGACCTGTCGTTCTATCCCCGTCCACGAACCTTCTCCCTGAGTTTAGGGTTTGATTTCTAATCTCATAAAATTGAAAACGATGAAAAAAGTTATTTATATATTTTCGCTATGTGTGGCTGTTATTTTCGGCTTAGGTGCCTGTACAGACGACCTCAACCAAACACCACACGAACAAACCACATCGGGCGACGTCTATTCTTCGGCTGCCAATTACAAATCGGTGTTGGCCAAATTGTATGTGGCTTATGTGACTACAGGGCAGGAAAAAGGGGGTGGGAACTCTGATCTTTCCAGCAACAGCGGGCAAGATTACATGCGTTGTTTCTTCAATTTGCAGGAAGCGGGCACCGATGAAGTGGCTTCCACTTGGCTCGAAGGCGATAAAGTGACCGATTTGAGTTACCTCTCGTGGGATGCCAACGATCCTTGGGTGTCCGACATGTACTACCGCATTTTCTACAACATAGCTCTATGCAACGAATTCCTGCGCAATGCCACCGATTCGAAGATTGCGGGATTCACCGAAAGCGAACAAACCGAGATAAAGCATTTCCGTGCGGAAGCCCGTTTCTTGCGCGCCTTGTCGTACTACCATGCCTTGGACTTGTACCGCAACATTCCGTTCGTAACCGAAAACGATCCCGTGGGAACATACATTCCGCCCCGTTATACGGCTACGCAAGTGTTTGCATTTATCGAAAGCGAATTGAAGGCTATCGATGCAGACTTGTTAAGCAAAGTAGAATACGGTCGTGCCAACAAGGATGCAGCATACACGCTGTTGGCAAAATTATATTTGAACTCGGTGGTATATACCGGAGTGGATCACTACACCGATTGTGTCACTTATTGCAAAAAAGTGATTGCTGACGGCTATTCCTTGGACCCGGACTACAAGAAACTGTTCAACGCTGACAACGACAAACGTACCGACGAAATCATCTTCTCCTTCCCGGTGGATGCCACCCACACGGTGAGCTGGGGTTCCACCACCTACCTCGTTTGCGGGGCGGTGAGCAACACTTCCGATTACCAGAAGCCTGCCGATTATGGGGTGACAACCGGTTGGGGAATGTTCCGCGCACGGGGCGAATTGCCCGCCTTGTTCAACGACAAGGACGGACGTAAACTCTTCTTCAAGGAAGGACAAACCCAATATCTGGATGCCATCGACAACCAAAGCTATGGCTACTTCGTAACCAAATGGACTAACTTGACCGATGCCGGAGAAGTGGCATCCAATACGGCTACAGGCGGTGTCAACACCGACTTCCCCGTATTCCGTTTGGCAGACGTTTATTTGATGCTGGGTGAAGCTGTCGCTCGTGGAGGCACAGGAAGTTCAACTGAAGATGTTCTGGGCTATCTCAACCAATTGCGCCAACGCGCTTTTGGCGACAACTACGAAACAAACGGAAAATTGACCGCTGCCGATTTGACCGTAAATTTCTATCTCGACGAACGTGCCAGAGAATTGTACTGGGAATGTTCCCGCCGAACAGACCTGATCCGTTTCGGCAAATTCACCACTGCCTCCTATTTGTGGCAATGGAAAGGGGGAACGAAAGACGGAAAAGCTGTGGACAGCAAATACAACATCTATCCGATCCCGACATCCGACCTGACGGCCAATCCGAATTTGCATAACGAGAATTATTAACCGCCCTTTTACCGAAAGATAATGAAAACAAAAAATAGATTCAACTATTTGCTGGGGATGTTTGCCATGTTGTTGGCGTTCTCCTCTTGCGATACGGACTGGGACAAGATCTACTTGTCGAGTCTCGATAGCAACAAACTCACCGCTGCCGACAGCAAGGTGGTGTTGACCAAGGACAACTCCAAGGAAGTGATGCTCTCCCTGGCATGGACCAGTCAGACGATTGCTATCAGCAATCCCGACATGTCTGTTCCCCATGTATTGACCACCTATTTACAGGCTTCCACCAAGGAAGATTTTTCGAGCAATGTGGTGGAGTCGCAGGAAACGAACCTCTCGAAAGCATATCTGGGCTCAGAACTGAACACCTTGGCCAAAAGTCTCGGGATGGCGGGTGATGTCGCCACGAATGTCTATTTCCGCCTGAAAGCCTATCTCGGGGCAAACATGACCCCGGTGTACAGCAACACGGCTACCGTATCGGTCACTCCTTACACCATCGACATGACCATCGGTTTCGTGTTGGACAAGAACAAAGCATTGACCGCCGTCACCTTGGCTTCTCCAAATTCGGATGGCGTTTACAAAGGATTTATGGGCGTTGCCGGATGGGCTAATTTCTTCTTGCAAGAAGGAGACGGCACCACTTGGGGAAATGATGCTGTTACCCAAAAAGCGTTCGAAGCCTCATCAGCTTCAGGTAGCTGGAACTTTTGGTTCCCGGGATCAACAGGTTGCTATTACGCCATTGTAAACACTACCAAGAAACAGTGGTCGGCACTTTATCTTCCGTCCATGAAAGTAAGCGGCGACATCACGGCAGACATGACATTCGACAAATCTTCCCTGAAATGGACAGCCGCCTTCACCGCCGCTTCGGCTGGAACCATCAGTGTCAAGCTTGCAACGACAGGTTTGCAATACGATTATTCCACCGGGACGGACGATACACAAGCAGTCAGCACTCCCTTCGGATTCGTACAGAGCGGAAGCAATCTGGCTGTGGGCGCAGATGCCGGACCCATTTCGGTAGCCGTGCCGCAAGCAGGGCAATACACGCTGACTCTCGACCTGAGCAACCCGAAAGCATTTACCTGCACGGCTGTGGCGGGATCAACTCCCACTCCAACAGTGAGTCAGTATCTGTATGTGCCAGGAGTTGACGACAACCGTACAGGAGCAGGCTGGAACTTCGACAACTTCCTTAACCTCTACAACGAAGACAACTTGGCTTATGCCGGAGTATTGAACGTCGATTCAAAATGGGGCTATACTTTCAATCCTACAAAAGACGATTGGAACGACAAATACACGATGGCTGGCGGAGATGCCTACACGGGCACTTTGGTGGCCAAGGGTAGTGCCAATATTTCCGCACCGACGGCTGGGCTTTATCTTTTTGATGTATCTTTGAAGGCGTTGACCTATTCATTGACTTCGGTGGGGAATCAGATATTTGTTTCGGGCTTGAACGACAGCTGGACTTTTGATGTCCCTTTGGCTGCAACTTCCACTGCCGGCACTTATTCGGGAACGATCACCATCAGCAAGCCTTCCGCTTGGGGATTCACGATCTACCTGATAAAGGACAACTGGGATGTGAAATTCGGCGGATCCGCTGGGAAACTATATTACAAAGGTGCGAACATCACCGATGATGCCAAGCTTTCTGTTGGGACACACACGATGACCGTGAACCTGATTGCCGGAACTTATTCAATCAATTAAAAAAATGACAAGGTTATGAAATTCAGAAATTATATGATACTTGCAGCAATGGCTCTTTTGGGCCTTGCTGCTTGCAAGGACGACGATGCTCCCAAATTTCCCGAAGAAAAGACCTCCGACATGACAGGCTTTGCCAAGGGGGCGGATGTGAGCTGGCTCACCCAGATGGAAAAATCGGGCATCCTTTTCTACGACAGCCTGGGACGGCAAAAGGAATGTATGCACATCCTCCGCGACTTGGGGGTGAACTCCATCCGCTTGCGGGTGTGGGTGAATCCCGAAGACGGATGGTGCAATGCCAGCGATGTACTGGTGAAGGCATTGCGTGCCAAAGACCTCGGCATGCGTGTCTTGATCGATTTCCATTACAGCGACACTTGGGCCGACCCGGCCAACCAAACCAAACCCGCTGCTTGGAAAGATTTGAGTTTTGCCGACTTGAAAACGGCAGTTGCCTCACACACGGCTGATGTTCTGAAAAAGTTGAAGGATAACGGTGTGGACGTGGAATGGGTGCAAGTGGGCAACGAGACCCGCAACGGCATGTTGTGGGCCGACGGAAAGGCTTCCGACAACATGCAGAATTATGCCGACCTCACCACCGCCGGATACGATGCCGTGAAAACGGTGTATCCGAATGCAAAAGTGATTGTGCATATAGACAACGGTTTCGACAACAACCTCTACCGCTGGATTTTTGACGGATTGACTCAATATGGAGCAAAATTTGACGTTATTGGTATGTCGCTCTATCCTTCGGTGGACAATTGGCAAACACTTAACCAGCAGTGCTTGGCCAACATGAACGACATGGTGAGCCACTACGGCAAGGAGGTGATGATCTGCGAAGTCGGATTTGCCGCTTCTGAAGGAATTCAAGCTAAGGCATTTCTCTCTGACTTGGTGGCTAAGGCCAAATCGGTGTCCAACAACAAGTGCCTCGGCATTTTCTATTGGGAACCCCAAGCCTACAACGGCTGGCAGAGCTACTTGCTGGGTGCTTTTGACGATCAAGGCAAGCCAACGGCTGCATTGGATGCCTTCAAATGACAGTTAGGCAGTTAACTGTTAGCAGTCAACAAGCCATCAGCAATGGGTGAAGAGGACTTGCAAGTGTGCAGGGAGGTTTCACCTACCGGATGAAGCCCTTAAGCATCGGTGCAGAACACCTTCACCCGCTGGTGAAGCCTCCAAACACGGGTGTAAAGTACTGTCACCCGATGGATGACGCACTTAAGTAAGCGTGCAAATCACCTTCACCTGATGGGTGACACACTTATGCAGACGTGTAAGTCCCTTTCCGGAGATCCTGACGAGGGAAAATGGCATTGCTGGTAGAAATCTCTGCGTCCTCTGCGTGTTTTTTCTTTTGCGACTTTGCTTGCGTGAAACTATTTTTTACGCAAAGGCTTCTCGCAAAGGATGCAGAGAAAATTAGTTCTTTGCATTTACAACTCGATATTATATTAGGAATTATGATAAAAAAACTAACCTTCCTCGCATTAGCCATAACAGGCTGCTTTGTCCTTCATGCGCAGCGGCAAGAATTTCAACTGGAGAAGAACTGGAAATTCTCGAAAGGAGATTTTCCCGATGCCGTGCAAAAGAATTTTAACGATCAACGTTGGCAGACTGTCAGTGTTCCGCACGATTGGGCCATTTACGGGCCTTTTGATCGGCAGAACGACTTGCAAGACGTGGCTGTCACCCAAAACGGGGAGAAGGATGCTTCTCTCAAGACAGGACGCACCGGCGGATTGCCCTATGTTGGAACAGCGTGGTATCGCACTTCTTTTGACGTGGATGGTTTCAAGAAACATGAAAAACGGGTTTCCTTGGTCTTTGACGGAGCCATGAGTGAGGCGCAGGTGTTTGTCAACGGGCAGAAAGCTATTTTCTGGCCCTACGGCTACAACTCCTTCCACTGCGATGTCACCGACTTGCTGACCGCAGATGGCAAAGCCAATACGCTTGCCGTGAGGCTTGAGAACAAACCCCAATCTTCGCGTTGGTATCCTGGGGCGGGTCTCTACCGCAACGTGCATGTCATCGTCACCGACGAGGTGCATGTGCCTGTTTGGGGAACCTACATCACCACCCCTTTTGTCTCTAAGGAATACGCTTCCGTGAAGTTGAAAACTGAGATCCAGAATTCGGACGAAGAAGAAGTACGCATCGTTACCGAGATTGTGGATGCAGGTGGAAAAACTGTTTCGTCAAAAGACAATACGCTCAAAATTAGCCACGGGCAACCATTCGAACAGAATTTCACGATCGATCAGCCCAGCCTTTGGTCACCTGAAACTCCTTACCTTTATACGGCTAAATCGAAGATCTACCTGAAAGGGAAATTGGTGGACGCGTATTCCACCCGTTTTGGTGTGCGCGACATCAAGTTTATTGCTGATAAGGGATTTTTCTTGAACGGTGTAAAACGGAAATTTCAGGGCGTTTGCAACCACCACGACTTAGGCCCTCTCGGTGCAGCAGTGAATGTGGCAGCCCTCCGCCGCCAACTGACCTTGCTCAAGGAAATGGGATGCGATGCCATCCGCACCTCGCACAACATGCCGGCTCCCGAACTGGTGGAACTTTGTGACGAGATGGGATTCCTGATGATGTTGGAGCCTTTCGACGAATGGGACATCGCCAAATGTGCCAACGGATACCACCGTTATTTCAACGAATGGGCTGAAAAAGATTTAGTGAACATGATTCACCACTACCGCAACCACCCCAGCGTGATTCTTTGGAGCATCGGCAACGAAGTACCTTCCCAATGCAGTCCGCAAGGATATAAGGTGGCCACATTCTTGCGGGACATCTGCCACCGGGAAGATCCTACCCGGTTGGTGACTTGCGGAATGGACAAAGTGTCCTGCATCCTTGACAACGGATTTGGTGCTGTGATGGATGTTCCGGGACTCAATTACCGGGTTAACCGCTACAAGGATGCTTATGGCAAACTTCCTCAAAACATCCTGTTGGGAAGCGAAACAACCTCCACCGTCAGCTCGCGCGGCGTGTATAAATTCCCCGTGGAAAAGAAAGCGGACGTATTGCATAGCGATCACCAGTCCTCGTCCTACGACCTCGAATATTGTTCCTGGTCCAACATCCCCGACGAAGACTTGGCCATGGCTGATGACAACGAATGGGCTATCGGACAATTCGTCTGGACGGGATTCGACTATTTGGGTGAACCCTCGCCTTACGACACCGATGCTTGGCCCAGCCACAGCTCCTTGTTTGGCATCATTGATCTGGCAAGCATTCCCAAAGACAGATATTACCTATACAAAAGTGTATGGAACAAAACGGAAAACACGCTTCACATCTTGCCGCACTGGACATGGCCGGGACGCGAAGGAAAGGTGACACCCGTGTTTGTTTACACCAATTATCCTTCGGCCGAATTGTTTATCAACGGCAAAAGTTACGGACGGCAAACCAAGAACAACTCGTCGGTGACAAGCCGCTACCGGCTGATGTGGATGAATGCCGTTTATCAACCAGGAGAAGTGAAAGTGGTGGCGTACGATGCCAACGGAAAAGCCGTGGAGGAGAAAACAGTCCGCACGGCAGGGAGACCCGATCATTTGAAGATCGTTCCCGACCGGAAAGAAATTTCAGCAGACGGGAAGGACTTGGTCTATTTCACGGTGAGCGTGGTGGACAAGGATGGAAACCTTTGCCCCGACGACAAGCGCATGGTGGAATTTTCGGTGAAGGGCAATGGCACTTACCGGGCGGCGGCAAACGGCGATGCCACGAGCCTCGACCTGTTTCACCTGCCAAAGATGCCTGTCTTTAGTGGCCAGTTGACTGCTATCGCACAAGCATCTGAAACGCCGGGCAAGCTCCGTTTCGAAGCCAAGGCCAAGGGATTGAAACCGGCTGTTGTAGAAATTAACCTGAAGTAAATCTTTGCGGAAAAATCACATTATTACTTTTTGATATTAATTATTGGATGACGGCCGCCCGGGAGGGTGGCCGTCATTATTGGGTATGGATTCAACTAAATATGTTTTGGCAAGCTGGTTTCGAAGTGCCAGGGCTCAACTTCCCGCTTTTACTACAATGGCGTCGTTGTACACCGCACTCACTTTCTCCAAGAAATCGAGAAATTCCTTGTATTTTTCGGGTGCCCATCTTCCACTATGAAAGAGAAGTTGTTGGCTGATATGGATTGTCTTTCCAACTTGCTTGACGGACGATTGAAAGTCTCCAAATGAAGATTTGAATGCGATAGATTGAGGAAGGTATTCTACGTCTGCTCCCTCTGGCAACTCGATTTCTATGTTGTCGGATTCTTTCCAGCCGTTATTTATCACAATGTCGTTTACCCGTTTGTTCTTTCTCAGTTTGAAGTCATTTTTTCGAAAGGCATTTACCGGAAGGAAATAGCGGCTTCCGGTGGATGTGCCAAAAGGAGACGCTGTCACTTTATAATTCAGGGAGAAGAAAGGTGTTGCCGATTTTTCTTCCGAGAGAGTAAGTTGAGACACATTGGCGTTTGGAATTTGGATGGTTTGCCTGACAAAATCCACCTGCTCGTTTGGTTTCTTATAGCTTAGGAACATGAGCTCGTCGTATTCTTTGAGGCGATAAGTACACGCCAAGTTTATTTCGGCTGTTTCCCCTTTTTTGAACTTCATCAGAACGTTTTTTGACGACGCATTTGCCGAATCGGGATAATCCGGCAGTTTTTGCAGATGTCCTCCGCTTGGGGTGACGACCACCGCATTGTGGCCTGCTATTCCATTATGGACGAATCCGAAGGGTACTTTGTTGGCTGCGGTGCATTCCAGCCAGAGTGTGTCTTTGGGAAGAGGCACTTGCAGGATGACGTGGTTGGACTTGAAGAAGGCTGTGAAGTTGTCCTTTAGCTGTTTGTCCTCTTCGTCTAACCGGATCACCGTGTAGTTGGATGGAATGCCTACTGCTTCGAGCATGGACTTCAGGTAAAACGAAAGTCCCTTGCAATCGCCGAATCCATTTTTGCATACATCTGCTGCCGGGATGGGTTGCCATCCGCCAATTCCAAGTTGGATGCTCTCGTAGCGGGTGTTTTGACCCAGGTAGTCGTATAGAATTTTCACTTTTTCCTTGTCGCCCTTGGCATTTTTGGTGAGTTCTATTATTTTTTGTTTGGTGGCATCGGTCAAGATGCTGCGGCCCTCGTTGAGTTTGTTCTGGAAGTCGCCCATGGCCTTGACCGATTCGAAAGAGCCTTCGTAGCCGTCGTAATAAAATCGCTTTGGCGCAACGTAGAGCAAGGGCGAAAGCTCATCGATTGAAGGCGAAAACGGTTCTTGCTCGACGGTAGGGATGTCCTTTACTTCCCATTTGTAAGTGGTGAGGGTTGGTGCATCGCTTTTGGTTGGTGCAGGCACCAGCTTGTTGGGATAGATCAGAATCTCTGTGCCGGTGGGAACTTGCACGGTGTAGGAGGCTTGCTGGATGGTCTGGTTGTAGTCTTCCTGCGGAAAGAAGATTGGGCAATGAGTGATCCCGTTTTTCCATTCCACTTCGTACTCATAGACGATGGTGAAAGGGTAGCTTTGTGCCGGGCAGTCCCAAAGGTAGTATAAGGCATCGGAGGCAAGGTTGGGCGACCATTGCGAGG
>ERZ778028.2049-NODE-2049-length-16791-cov-4.348231_pt1 | contig 16791 bp, 15 predicted proteins | sample MGYA00375758_ERZ778028 | MGnify/ENA primary metagenome ERZ778028 (study PRJEB29350, sample SAMN05389828) | bioreactor metagenome | isolation source: Thiocyanate bioreactor | place: South Africa: University of Cape Town | collected 2014-03-17 ... | reverse complement strand
ACAATCTCCTGAATAATAAGACCAACAATGAAATCTCGTATAACACAGCTCTGTTCATTAACGAACGGCTGAAGGAAATCTCGGCTGAACTTGGTGATGTGGAGAAAGATATGGTCGATTATAAGCAGCAAAACAAAATAGCCGATCTTCCATCCGAAGCACAATTGTCCATTCAGCAATCCGGTCAAAATTACCAAAAGTTAATGGATGCCGAAACGCAGCTTTCTATTATCAATATGGTGGATCGGTTTGTGAAAAACCCGGCCAACGAGATGAAAGTGATCCCGAACCTGGGGGTGTCGGATCCAGCGTTGGCTTCTATCATCGGTGATTACAACCTAAAAGTGGTTGCTTCCGAAACACTGTTAAAAAACACGGGAGCTGAAAATCCTACCCGGGCAAAGGTGGCGGACGAAATCAGAAGCATGCATTCTGCCATAATTAACTCCTTGGGGAATGTAAAACAGGCCTACCGGATAGCGAAGGCTGATGCCGAAAAGCTCTTAGATGTATCCAACACGCAAGTCCATGCCATTCCTCAACAAGAGAAAGGATTGTTGGAACGCGCCCGTCAGCAGCAAATCAAGGAAAACCTCTTTCTTTTTCTGATGCAGAAGCGGGAAGAGACCAATATTTCCATTGCTTCCATTTCGGAGAAAGCCAAAATAGTAATCTCTCCTCGAAAAGGAAGCCCTCCCATTGCCCCCAATGGGAAAATGATACTCCTTGTTGCATTTTTGGGCGGTCTTTTTATCCCTATTTTGGTAATTTATATTCGGAGTTTGTTCCATATTCAAGTAGCGGATAGGGGAGAATTGGAACGTCTGTCCACAGTGAGTGTGATTGGTCAGATTCCTTTTAGCCCCGATTTCTTAGCGTTGATGGCAGATCCTTCAAGCAGTGTATCCGAATTATTACGGACTTTGAGAAATAGATTGGATTTTATTTTTCAGAATAGGGAGCATAGAGTGGTCTTGGTAACTTCGTCCTTGAAAGGAGAAGGGAAAACGTTTATCAGCGTAAACCTTGCGATGATCTATGCGTTCACGGGGAAAAAAGTATTGCTTATAGGGGGGGATATTCGCAGGCCTCAACTAAAAAAATTACTAAACCTCCCTGCATCTGAGGGTCTGTCAGATTATCTGGCGTACGCAAGTGATGATTGGCGGAGCTATATTGTGCAACCTTCCAATTTCCCCCAACTCGACATTATTATTTCGGGAACAGTCCCTCCTAATCCGAATGAATTGTTGATGTCCCCCCGTCTAAAAACTTTCTTCGAAGACGCTCGAAAAGAATATGACATCGTGGTTGTCGATTCTGCCCCTGTTGGCATGGTGTCGGATACATACCTTTATAACGATTTTGTGGATGTCACGCTTTATATTGTCAGGGAAAATGTCACGCCTAAGACGGCTATCCAATTTGTAAATAGCCAGAAACAGGAAGGTGCCTTGAAAAATATGTATCTGGTAATGAACGATTCCGAGATATCGCAGCACTATGGCTATAAATATGGCTATGGAAAAGGATATGGCTATGCGGAAGATCAGGACAAAAAGAAAAAGCTTTTTAAGAAGTGGTAAAAAAGAGAATGGGGGTCTGAATACTTGCTAATTTGCTAATATTCAAATTTACGCATTTACTTTATTCTATATCTAATTTTTTAAATTCTCTATGGGTTTTGCCTTAGGATGGAGAGTTGAAAAATTTGCACAATATTATTTTGATAGCGGATGGTTTCTTCTCTTGCAAGAGGGGGAGGCTTCTTATTGTCCGTGAAATCGTTTATTAGTGAATTTTCAATTATTGGTTATAACCTTGCAAAGGCAAGACTTCTATAGGGGTTACGGGGAGATGATTGCTCCTTGCGGGGTTTTCCTCGGAGGATAGTGGTTGGCGATTCAAGCGATGTCCTTGTAGTTATACAAATTCTTTACCTTTGGGGAGATTCGCTTGCCCGAACTTCAGGTAGTGAATACAGAATGTCATTTAATCAATAAATAATAGCAAGAAGAAAATCAAGTGGGGCATTGGTCTGCCGTATTTTATCAGTTTAAGTTTTGCAGATCAATTCTCGTCAGAGTTTTGTAAATGGATTTTGTAAAGAATGTTGTTGTCTTTTATATTCATTCTATGAGGAAAATCAATCAGCCAGTGCAATCGTTGCCGCCTATGCCCATGCCTGGTGTGCCATGCACTCCAAAGCTATGGTATGCGGTCCAAACATTCTATAACAAAGAATTGCAGCTTGGAGAGTTATTTGCAGAAAGGGGCTTGTCATATTTCATTCCTTTGCGCTATGTGGAATCGTATCAGGCGGACGAAAAACCGATTACCCGTTTGGTTCCCGTAGTGCATAATCTGCTTTTCTTGGAAAAGACGGATACGGAATCGGTGATGTTGGAGCGGCTCAGGGATATCCCTGTTCCTTTCCGTCTCTACCGCAACCGCGAAACTCAAAAACTGTACGAAATTCCAGACCGGTGCCTGCTTGATCTCCGTGCAGCTTGCGACCCGTCCTATTCTGGTAACCTCTACATGGAGGCTGAACAGGCTGACGCTCGTCCGGGAAAGAGGGTACGTGTAATACGCGGGCCATTCACAGGATTGGAGGGCAAGCTTACCCAATATAAAAAGAAATATTACGTCGTAGTTACCATCGCCTCCTTGGGGGTGCTGCTGCATATTCCGAGGTGGTATTGCGAGAAAATAAGTTAATGTGCCGATGGGGGAATGAGATAATGTGCCAATATGCCAACTTGTAGATTGGATAATCGCGTTCACTTGGTCACATGTTCAGAATATTGTCGTTGCATTTAGACGATGCTCGCATTGTCTCTACGGCGCAGGTTCTTGCTCGCCTGTTTACTGGATCGAATTTTTCTCGTTCACTTTTTATCTTTTTGATTTTAATTGTTATATTCGTGGCTAACAACACGAACTGTTACAAAATAGGGCATCTCAAGCCTTACTTTTAATAGTATCTGTGTGTCATCCAAATTTTATGTTTAACAATTAAAACTTTACTCTATGGGAACAAATGTTTCTCGAGACTACAAAGCCAAGGACGAAGAATTGCCTGTCATGGCGGGGTATGTGGCTTTTAGCCTTGAACGTGATCTGGCCGATTTTCAGGCTTTTTCACCGATCTTTTCAACAGGCTACCTGACTGCCTTCACAACGCAGACACAACAGGTTAATGAATTGATTTTTCCAGCCACCGAGACTTCACGCTTGCGCATTGTCACGCAACGCTTGTACTCTACGATGGATTCCTTGCTCGATCCTTTGGCTCGGATTTCGGGTTATCTTACTTTGGCTAAGAAGAATCTGGCATCTTCTCCTTCTCAGTTCGGAGTGGTTGCATTGCGGAATAAGATCAATGCCCGCGATGCCGAAGGGGTACTCAAAACCCTACGGGTGCTGAATGATAATATTGCTTCTCATAAAGCAATATTGCAGCCCGTGGGACTGAGTGACGACATGATTGCCTTATTGAAGAATGCGGTTGACAGCATCAACGCAGACAACCGTGAACAGTATAAGATCGTGAGCGCACGCCGGGAATTAGTGCACGCCAATGTGGGTATTCTCAACGGACTCTATGCCTCTATAATGGAAGTTTGCAATGTGGGCAAGGTCCTTTACAAGACATCCGACCCTCAAAAATTGCAAGAATACACCTACACCGAACTGATTAAACGTGTTCGCTTGGTGCTATCAACACCAAAGAGTGCTACAGTTGAATCTGGTCAAGCAGGCTCTGCGAAGTAGTGGTATTGTTTCTGGTCTATTTAAAAACTACTGGCGGGGTGGACCCAAGTCACCCCCGTCAGTAAAACAAACCATCATATTCGAACTGGGGACGCAACTTCAAGTCGAACTCTAAGTTCTTGGCACAAGTAAGCCTTCGGAAGACATTAGTAGAAATTCGGAAGACATAAGTAGGCTTTCGGAGGGTATCAGTAGGTTGTAGGTGGCAGGTAAGTAGATTAACGGAAAACAAAGTTTGCCTTTCGGTAGTTGATAGGTTGCTTGTCGGAAGAGTAAAGTAAGTGTTCGGAATGCTTAAGTTGTATTTAGGTGGTGCATAAGCTGCTTGTAGGAATCAAAAAGGAAATGTGTAGATTGGACGTTGAAGTTGTGTTATTATCGGTTATTGCTCTCGAATAAATCATGACCGATGTAAATAGCTAAAGGCTAAAGGCTAATAGCAATCGGCTGAAATTTCTTTCGTTTCATGTCGATTAAAAATTAAAGAAGGAAGAACTTTTTTGCATCTTTAAGCGTATATTTACAGACGAAAATTAAAAAGAAATGCAAAGAATCAAAGTTTAGTAATGTTAATTTCATATATATTTTAGGTTGCAATGGGTGAGGAGGTGTCGTCTCAGTTGAATAATAAGCGGATAGCGAAGAATACATTGATGTTGTATTTTAGGATGCTACTGATGATGGGTGTCAGCTTATATACTTCCCGTGTTGTGTTGAATGCGTTGGGGATTGAGGATTTTGGTATATATAATGTGGTGGGAGGAGTTATTGCTATGTTTAGCTTTATTAATTCTTCTATGTCTTCCGCTACACAACGCTTCTTAACTTTTGAATTAGGTCAGGGGAATAGTAGAAATTTAAAAAAAGTTTTTAACACAAGTTTAATTATTCATTGGGCTATTGCTTTTGGTATTTTAATATTGGGAGAGACAATTGGTTTATGGTTTTTTTATAATAAAATGACTATTCCTGTGGATAGATTTGATGCGGCAATGTGGGTCTATCAAATATCAATTATTGTCGCAATAGTTAATATTGTGAATGTTCCATATAACGCATTGATAATAGCACATGAAAGAATGAATGTCTTTGCCTACATATCAATTGCTGAAGTACTATTTAAGTTAGCTATTGTATATGTCTTGTATATCGTAAATTATGATAAACTGACAGTATATGTAATTCTAATATTATCAGTATCCATTATTTTGAGAGTTTATTACCAAATATATTGTAGAAGAAGTTTTTCAGAATCTAAGTTCTATTTTGAGAAGGATGTTTTTCTGATTAAGAAAATGGCACATTTTGCAGGATGGAATCTTATTGAAAATATAGCTGGGATTATTTCTTACCAGGGATTGAACTTATTGTTGAATGTATTTTTTAATCCGATGGTTAATGCGGCTAGAGCTGTCGCGGTGCAAGTAAATTCTGCAATCTTCAGTTTTAGCAATGGATTTCAAACGGCATTAAATCCACAGATTACTAAATCGTATGCAGCTAAAGACTTTACGATGATGCATTCATTGATATTTAAAAGCTCAAAATTTTCTTTTTTTATACTATATTTTCTTTCTGTACCTGTTTTATTAAATGCTGATATAATTTTACGGACTTGGCTAAAAATAGTTCCAGAATATAGTAATGTTTTTGTAAGATTAGTCTTATGTACAGCTATAATTGGTGCTACCGGCAATTCTTTTATGATAGCAGCCCAGGCAACAGGTAACATAAGAAAGTACCAAATAATAGTTGGCGGAACTTTATTGCTTGTACTTCCGGTTTCTTATATATGTTTAAGATTAGGCGGGAATCCGGTCTCTGTGTTTATTGTTCAGTTAGTTGTTGATTGCCTAATGAATATAGCTCGATTTCTTGTTGTTAAGCCGATGATAAAACTTTCATTAAGGTCTTATTTTAGAGAGGTTTTGTTGAAAATTATTATAGTTGTCGGATTATCTTTCCCTTTAGCCTTTTTTGTAAAATATATTTTACAAGATGGGGTTGTTCAATTTTTAGCAGGGAGTGTTCTATCTATGCTGTTTGTTGCTGTTTCTATTTTTTTCTTTGGACTAACAAAACATGAACGTCAATTTTTAATTAATAAAATTTTAGCAGTTCTAAGTAGGCATCGTTCAAATTCTTGATAGATTGGAAAAGTATAAATAAAAAATAGAAGCATTTTGAGTAAATTCCTCATATAAACTCTTTAGAAGATTTGATTTAAAATAAAGTTAAGATGAATGTTTTTTTTATAATTAATAAACTGAATTACCTTAGGCTATTTCCTTTGTTGATATATTTCTTTTTTTTGAATCAAGAAAAGCGCTTAATTGTTATTAAAGATTTAGAACGGTATGGCATATATCACAGGAGGCTTGCTTTAAGTGAGAAATATTCATTGTTATTTATTAAAGTAATAAATAATCATAAAGAGTTTAGAAATCTATTTTATCATCGAATTAAGCTTTCACATACGATGTTATTATCATTATTTGCAAAGCCCTTTGATGGTTTATACTTAACTCCTTTCCCAAAAATGGTAATAGATCCTGGGGGAATATTGTTTCAACATCCGTTTTCAACGATAATCAATGCTGCTTCTATTGGTTATGGTTGCATATTTAGGCATAATACTACGGTGGGTAATATTCATGAGAATCTAGATCTTGTCCCTGTGTTTTTAAATAATGTCAATGTTGGAGCTTCATGTGTAATTGTTGGAAAAATTACGATTGGAAATAATGTAATAATAGGAGCAGGAACAGTATTAACTAAAAGTGTACCCGATAATTGCGTTGTCGTTGGAAATCCTGCTAGAATTATACGGAAGGATGGGAAAAGGTGCGATATTAAACTGTAGTATTGGAGTATATGAAATTGAAGGCTCAATTAACGATATTGACAATATAGATTTCTCTGACGTTGATAAATTATTTGAAATAGAAAAAGAATATAGTTTGAATTTCTTACGACAATCCTTATCGTAGTTTATTGGGAATATTTCTTTGGGCATGCATAATAAAACAGAAGTATCGATTATGGGTAAAAAGAAAGTTATAATATATAGTTTGACCAGAAGAGGCTTTTTCTCTGAAATAATAAATTTGTTGATTGCAAAAACTTATGCGGACATAAATAATTATGATTTCAGGGTTAATTCTTTTTTTTGGAACTGCAGAATACAAAAAGGGTTAAGAGACTATTTTATAAAAACATACAATGAAGATAACTCTGTTTTTACAGCATATTTGACAAGAGGATCTGTTGTTAAGTTCAATCTGAAAGATCCCAAAAGTTATTTGCATAACGTGATGCATCTTTTGAATAAAATATATAGTATCTATAACCAAAAAGTTATATATGCTAATGAAATATTTGGGACGGATCTAACAAAAGAAAGTCAGTATAAAATAAAATATGTTGAAAACTTTAGATCTTTTTTTTATTTGAATAACAAGGTTGAGCAGATTGTTCAAAGAAATAAGGAGCAATTTGATTTGCCTAAAGAATATATAGGAGTCCATGTTAGGCGAGGAGATAAGATTACAACAAAGGAAATGGGAAAGATCGAGATGGAAACCTATGTAGATAGTATTCTTCAAAAATCGGGAGAATTGAAGTGTAAGAATATTTATGTGGCCACTGATGATGTTAATGTAATATCATTTCTTTCAACTTCTCATGAACTAACATCACTTTCATTATATTGGAATAAAAATATTTCCCAAGATGGATTTGTTGAATACGATTTCAATAGAAAGAGCAAGGTTGATAAATTCATAGAAACTACTAATTTGCTTACTGATATCATAATTCTAAAAGAGTCAATATTCTTTATTGGAACATATTCTTCTAACTTAAGTAGGGTAATTCCTTTGTTTTTAGGCTTTGATAAATGTTCCTCTTTAGACAAGGAGTGGTATTTGGGTTAATATAATAGAAAATGAAAGCTGATAAAACTCTTCATTATGATTGTTTCTTCATTTAGTAAAAAAGCAATAGACAGTTGGTGGTTTCCTATTTTATTTGGGTTGTTTACATTCTCTAATTTAACGGATTATCTTTCTTCTCATATGGGACTGCCTTTTTCTATGCCAGAACTATTCTTTATGCTTTTCTATTTATACGACCGGAAAAACAAAATAAAGGTTTTCTTACCTGAAGGAGAATTACATTTTGTCGTAATAATATGTATGCTTTTCTTTTGTTTGGGCCTAACTAATTTTGATTTCACTATTTATGGTATTGTAAACACTTTAAGGGTACATCTATATATTATGCTCTTTTTTATTCTATTTAGACACAATTCTATTTTTAATCTAAAGTTTCTCTTTAAACTTTCTTTAGGCGTTGTTTTGGGTACCATGATTGTTGCCTATTTTACCTTACAATATCGTTTAGGTATTACCTCTAATAAAGAGTGGGCAATTAATTCGAATATAATAGCAGTCACATTTTTGGTTGCAATAGCTATTCTTAAGGGAAACTGGATGCAAAATACTTTGGTATTCATGTTGGCATTTATAACCTGTTTTCTTTCAGCATCCCGGGGAGTAATTGTTTTTTATGCACTTTCGTATGTCATAGCCCTATCTCTGAAAATTTCGACGAACAGAAAAAATATCCTATTTATACCCTTGATGTTATTGGCGGTTTGGGGTATTCTAAACAGTGTAAATTATTTGGAGCCTGTTGTGCAGGATATATCTCCGACAATGCATCATAGACTTTATACTAAAACACAGGATAATATAAATCAAGAATCAACATCGAGTGACGATATGAGGTTCTCAAATATAATTTATATCTTAGAGCAAATCCCTAATAGAATACTACCATCTGGGTTTGTGGATAAATCACAGGTAGAGAAGCTACCACTTGAATTATGGTCTTTGAGGGATTTGCCTTTTAATGAATTGTTATATATGTATGGTACTCTTGTTCTATTGATCCTATATCTGATTTATATAAGAAAAAGTGCGGGACTGCTTCTCAAATTTTACACGAAAGGTGATAACGTTTATGGTGTACTTTTTGTCTCTTCCGTCGTGTTTTTTATAGCTGTCTTTATTGGAGGAGGATTATTGGAACGTGCTTATTTTTCTCCATTTATTGGTATATTCTTAGGGATGTCTTTTAAACGGCCGGATAATCGAGTGGCTATGGCAAGACAAATGATGAAATCATTTGTTTAATGTGCATGAAGATTATAGGAAGCGATTGGATAACTATTTCGTTTTATTATTAAGAAAGCATGATGAATATGCCTATATTGTCAATTATAATACCTGTTTACAATTCAGAACAGTTTCTTTCGAAGTGTATCGATTCGGTATTATCTCAGGAATTTGCAGATTTTGAATTGATTTTGATCAATGATGGATCTCAGGATAGTTCTTTGGAAATTTGTGAAACTTATGTAAAACAAGATCATAGAGTTGTTTTACATACGAAAGAAAATGGGGGGCAGGCCATCGCGAGAAATATAGCTCTAAAATTAGCAAAGGGCATCTATATTGCGTTTGTGGATTCCGATGATTATATATCGGAAGATTTCTTTAGCGTGAATATGGCTGTGCTTTTGGCCGATTCTTCCATCGATCTTATTCATATCCCGTATGTCACCTTTTCTGGAAATGAGATACATAAGGTCTTTAGCAATATTGAAAAAGAAGTTGCGGGAAAGGAAAATGTTTTTCGGTACTTAATTTCTTCTGGAGGCTATTTATGGAACAAGATTTACAAGAAAGAGCTATTTGACAATGTCTATTTTCCATCAGGACAAATAATGGAAGATTTGAATTGTTTACCAACTATTATTCAGAATGTTGGCAGGCTAAGAGTATCCAATAAAGGGAAATACTTTTATAGAGAAAATGAAAACTCTACGGTTCACAGAAAACATTCTCCGAAGATATTGCGAGATTTGATGGACGCATATTTAAGTGTTGTGGATGCTTGTTATAAGAATAACTACAGAGATTTATTCATAAAGTTCTATGCGTTATATATATCGGGTTATTATTCAGCAATCTGTTTGTTCCCCAATGAAAACTTTAAAGAATTCCGAAGTCGATACGATGCGTATAATTTCACCTTTGCAGAATGTTTTTATCCGGAATTATCTTTATTGCAAATAGTTAAATTGTTGTTTGTGAAGATCTTTGGCATACATTGTTTTGCTCAAACGTTTCGAGTATTTTATAAATTAAGGCATTGACCAGATGATATATATTAATGTGCTAACAAAAGTAAGCTATCCTACATTTGAACACCAGTTTGATGATTCTCTATTTGGTAGTAAATACAAAATTTATGAGAATTCTTCGTTGGATGTTGTGTGGGATTATGTGGTGGTATATGAAGGATGCAAAATCCCTGTAACCGTGAAGTGTCATGAGGGAGGACTGTTGTTTATTTCAGGAGAGCCACCTCTGTCCCGAGTGTATCCCCAACAGTTTGTGAATCAATTTGACTTATTTATCACAACGCATCAACATATCAAGCACAAGAATGTTAAGCTAAATCAATTGGCTATTAATTGGCATTTTGGATTAAGTTTCAAAACGAAAAAGCAGAAGTATAATTTTGACCAGCTCGTACATTTACCTGCTCCCAAGAAAAAGAAACTTTTTTCTGTTGTGACATCTTCTAAAAAGATGATGCCTGGTCACAATTACAGGCAAAAAATAATTGATAATCTCAGAAAGGATTTCGGAGATTATATCGATTTCTATGGGGATGGCGTGAATAACGTGGAATATAAAGCTGATGCCCTTTTACCTTATATGTTCCATATCAGCATGGAAAATACAGTTGTTGATCATTATTGGTCTGAAAAATTTGCAGATTCATTTTTAGGATATACCATTCCCATATATGGCGGGTGTCCGAATGTGGAAAAATATTTTGGAGATAAAGGATATTTTAAATTTGACCTGAAGGATTATAGCTCGTTAAAAAAAATAATTGAATATATTTTGTCTTCTCCTCAGCAGATCTATCATGAAATGTTTGACAATATGAATCAGCTGAGAGATAAAATTCTACATGAATATAACTTTTATAACTTAGTGGATGAAGTGATTCAAAAAGGAGAAGTGCAGGCTTCCAGTGGGATTTGTAAGAAAACGATACTACCTTATGAATATTGTACCTTTTATAAGCTCCAATTTTCATTGATGCGAATAAAAAGATATATTATAAAAAAAAACATACAATTGAAAAAATAAGCCATGGGGATTTCTAAAGAAACAGCACTGTTGTTGAAGGGAGGAGGGGCTCTTTGGGTTGTATTGTATCATTTGAATCAATTAATGCCCTTGCCTTTTATTGGCCATTTTATTGAAATAAATGGGATGATGCATGTTGGCTTATTCTTTTTTTTATCAGGCTATGGTCTCACAAAGTCATATAATTATAATCCGGAAAAATTTATAAGAAATTTTTGGATAAGGAGAGTTCTCTATTTTTTATTACCTTTTTGGGTAATTAATGGCGTTTATACTGTTGTTTGGTGTGACAAATGGCAAAGTTTTATCCAGCTGTTTGGTTATATTGTTGGATATAAGTATATCAATCCCCATTCTTGGTTTATTGGTGCTTTATTTATCTTGTATTTGATATTTTTCAGTGTTGCTTGGTTAAGAAAATATAAGAAGTTTAAGATGGAATATGTTTTCTTAGTATTATTCTTTTTTTATTTATGCTGGGGGGGAATGAATGGACAGAAGCTATTCCTATCTTCAGTTGATTTTTATATTGGAATGTTGATTGCTGCAAATGAGAAAAATATTTTTGATTTGGTGAAAAAATACAAAGTCAAAGTACTTGCTTTTTTTAGTTCCGTTTTTATTTTGTCGTGCTTGCTTATGGTGGAGCGTTTGTATATCTATATTTTTTTACATCGTCCGCTATTCGTGTTTAATTCAGTCGTTTTTGTCCTGCTTATTTATTGCTTGTTTATATCTGTTGGATTTCTTAGGGAACTTAAGTTGAGATTTTTGCTTTGGATAGGAGCTATCTCGTATGAATTGTATTTACTCCATAACATATTTTTGCAGTATGCAAATGATAACTATAAATTATTAAGCTATTTAGGGATCTATTTTTTTTCAATATTATCTGCATTCATTATAAGTACAATTATTATTTTTGTTCAGGAAAAATTAGCTCTCCGTTTTATTCGGAAATAAAATCAGTATGGAAAAAATATTATATATATTAAAACATAATCCTTGGGGTGTCGGCGGAGGTTGTTATGCTTCGCGGGGTTATCTGGAGGCGTTTACTGATATCTGTTGTAATGGCTATGCAATAGACTTATGTTTATGCGAGGAATATGTGGCTTCAATGGATTCGGAAACGGTTCAAAAATACAATGTTTTTGGGGTAAAACCTCGCCCAGCTTTTTCTCGCTATCTTTCTTTTCTTACAGGGGAGATGCATCGATATAACACTAATGTAAGGGAACTCCTTAAGAAGAATAAATATGCTTATGTTTTTTTTGATCATAATTCAATTGCAGGTACTTTAGTTCACGTAGCCCAAGCAAATGGTGCAAAAATAATAACATTACATCACAATTATGAGCCGGAATATTACAGGGACAATGCAACTAACCTGATAGTCCTGAATTTGATTCTGCCTCATGTTATGAAAGCCGAAAAAAGGGCGTATATCCAGTCGGATTATAATATCTTTTTAACGGAGGAAGATCAGGAGCTATTTATAAAGAAGTACGGTGATTCCAAGGGTAAATGTGGGGTAATCGGTAGTTTTGAACATAAAGGCGTGGATATTCTGCCAAAGGTTGATGCTTGTGGTGAAAGGTCAAAAGACAGAATTAAGATGGTAGTCACCGGATCTTTGTCAAATATCCAAAATAATGATGGGATACAATACTTGTTTAAATCATTATTTAAGCTGATCCCGGAAGATTGTGATCTTTTATTGGCAGGAAAGAATCCTACCGAGGAGATTACTGATATAGTTAAGTTATATAACAATGTCACTCTAATCGCAAATCCTACCAATATGTCTGAAGTGATAGCCAATGCAGATGTCTATTTATGCACGACGAGATTGGGAAGTGGCATTAAAATTCGAATTATGGATGGGCTAAGGCTCGGATTGCCTGTTTTAACGCACAAAATTTCAAGTCGAGGATATACAATCTTTGAGAAAACAAAAAGTTTATTTGTTTTTACGGATGAACGCGAATTTGAAGAAAAGCTTATTGAGCTGATAAGCCGAATCCGGGCAGGCGAGGTAAACAAGGAATCGATTAGGAAATTATATAAAAAGCACTTTAGTTTTAATGCCGGAAAAGACAAATTAAGTTCGTTCATTTTCCATAAAGTTGATAACTACTAATCGGGTAATCGATATAATTCAGTCTTTTTCCCTTTAGTAACATTTGTTAATATGAGAAAGCAAATCGCACTAATTCATCCTATAATAGCACATTATAGAGAAGAGTTTTTTCAAAAGTTAAATATTCAAATATCTTCAGATGTTTATGTTTTTGAAGATATGGGAAAGGCTAAGGAGGCATCTTTTTTTTTGGCTGATGCTGAAGCAATTCATATAAAAACAATAGAAAAAAGTGGGTTTACTTTCTTTTCTCCGTTTCCTTTGCTGTCATCCAAATATAACGTGATTGTCCTGATGTGGAACTTTTCACATTTGACAAATTGGATTCTATTAATGACAAAATTTATTCATAGGAAGAAAATAATCCTTTGGGGGCATGGAATATCTGTAAAGCGATATTTGCTGGAAGAAAAACATCCCGATTGGAAGCTGAAGGCTCAATTGTGCCTAGCTGATGGAGCATGGACTTATATGCCCAAAGAGTCTGAACAATGGAAAGCTATTTTTACCCATAAAAAAATAGCTTTCTTAAATAATACTATATCCGGAGTTGCTGATATTCTTAAATATGATTCAAGGAGCAGCAAAGAAAAAAGTCGTATAAAACATAAAATAGCTCAAAATAGAATTCTACTATTTTGCGCTCGGTTTGAAAATCCAAATCGAAGGATAGATTTATTGTTAAAGACGATTGAAGATACTTCTTCTGACATATATGGTTTTATTATAATAGGAGATGGTAAATTAAAACCTGATTTTTCCCAATATAATAATGTTTATGATTATGGGGCAGTTTATGATGAAAACCTTAAAAGAGAATTATTTTCAGCTGCTGATATTTATTTTCAACCGGGTTGGGTTGGATTATCAATTGTAGAAGCGATGGCATATAGCCTTCCTATATTTACATTTAAGAGGAGTTCAACAACATTACAATGTGTTGAGTATTCTTATATTATTCACCAAAAAAATGGATTACTGTTGGAGGAGTGTGCTAATTTTGTTGCACAAATAGACTCTTTGTCTGATGAAGACATAGAGGTGATGGGGAATAATGCAAGAAGTTTAATTGCAAAAGAGGCTACAATGAAACAAATGGTTGATCGAGCTGTTTCTGTAATAGATAAGTTAATTGTATGAGATTTATAGATGTTCTTCGCAAATTGAAAAATAGGTTTTATATATATAAGTACGGACTAAAACAGGTTCATGATACCTGCATTCTATCCAATAGCTGTGGTATTGCGAAAGATTTAAAGGCAGATGCTTTTGCATATATTGGGCCTAATTGTCAAATTTATCCTAAAGTGTCGATTGGAAAATATACCATGTTAGCTAATAATGTTACAATAGTTGGGGGGGATCACTATTATCGAAAGGCTGGTATTCCCGTCATGTTTTCAGGTAGGGCAGAACTAAAGCCAACAGTGATTGGAGCTGATGTATGGATTGGTAGCCATTCGATTATTATGGCAGGCGTAAAAATTGGAAATGGGGCAATTATTGCTGCAGGTGCAGTTGTGACAAAAGATGTAGAACCATATTCTATTTATGGTGGTGTTCCGGCAAAAAAGATTGGTGTGCGTTTTTCTACCGAAGAAGAAGCTATAGAACATGAGGAAATGTTGGAAAAAGATTATAATGAACTGAAATTTGGAATTAATCTCATCCTCAGAGGAAATTCTGTGTCATAGGGAACATATCAGACAGATAAGTGAGAGTGAAAACATACCCTGATTTATATATTTAAAAGAATATATCGCAATGCAAGAGGGTATTGAGCCGCAAATAACAACTATTGGGGCTATATTGACAATTGTTGGTGTCGGCAGTCAATTCCCCATGTGATGTGCGATAAATAGAAATTGTTTTTGCTTTGGTGTTCTTGTTTTGTGTAAAGACCAGAAATATATCAAAAATGTGTTCAAGTGCAAGAATTACCAACATGGGAATTTAGAAATGTGGGAGGCATGCTTGTGTAACCTCTGCAATTGTGGCGCTGAAAAATTATTATTGCCCAGCATGTAGCCGGAGTATCAAAAGCATCCCTGAATAAAGCCATGACATAAATATATTGGATCGCAAGTCAAAAATGTGGAATCCAGTACGGGCGCGGTGGGAGGGGGTGATCCGGTTAGTTTATTAAGAAGATTGTACAATAGAAATATTATTGTTTGAAATATGATTAAAGAGCGGATTTATTACTTGGATTATGTAAAAGGTTTTGCTATATTACTTATCGTTTGAGCCACTGCATACAATTCTTTCCAGCAATGAAAGAATTGAGCAGGTTGGTTTGTAGCATCCATGTTCCTATATTCTTTATTGTTAGTGGTATGATACATTGTTTTTTAATAATAATAATCAATTGTTTGTTGATGTTCTAAGAAAGCTCTTTCGAAGTTTGATAATACCCTATATCTTTTTCTCTCTGTTTAATAGTATTTTAAAGATAGGAGTTCTTTTTGTAACACATAAATTATCCAATGAAATAATATGTGATGAATTGATTGCTTTATTTAATTACAGGAAATGGAACAGTTTGGTTTCTTATGACTTTATTTTTGGCGGAATTGTTATTCTATTGGGGAATTCGGCTAAATCAATACTTATTTGTTTTGACCTTAATCGTAGCGAACTTTCTACCATTCATTCTGAAGGTTGATCATAATCCAGTCTTTTTGGTGGTCAATAGAGTAATTCTTGCATATTCATTTTTAGGAATAGGATTTTTCTTATGTGGGTTTATTAAACATTTACAATGGCAAACAATGGTATTTTGGGGTTGTATATCATTATTATCATGGCTCTTGTTAAATCTTTTTTTAGGTTATACTTATGGTATGTTTGAGGGTTATTACGCTCTATATCCTAATACCATGCCTATAATCTTGTTCGGAACTATCGGTTTTATTTTATTATTTTCAATTATTGAAAGGAAAATAAATATATTCGCTTATATCGGGTAGAACTCTTTGATTATAATGCTGTTTCACCCCATCATTCTTTTATTCTATATTTATTTCTTTGTTGGCATTGGTAAAAAATTAGATTCAATAGAACAAGTTTTATTATCTACATCTTTGTTTGTGATGATAGTTCTATTATGTTTTCCATTGATAAAATTGATCAATATAAAAGTTCCTTTTGTTATAGGTGAAAAAAATTATAAGTAAACTTGATAGTATAGCTTGTTTCTTTATTGTCGCATCTTTAAACGGCATTTTCAGAAAGGAACAGATGTTATATGGGGGATTTCTCTAAGTAATTGTGTTATCGGGTATAGATACTAAGATTTATAAAATTGAACAGGTTAGAGGAAGGGTCAGACAAAAGATTCTGGATTTTGTAAAAACTAATTATAGCGTTGACGGAGAAGCAATAAATAATGGTTTTTGATGAGTGACCAACTAACGAGTTTATGGCAAATGGTAACAAGATACAGGATTTAATGATTTTATAAAATAAAAAATACAAACATGAATATTGCAATTGTAGGGACCGGTTATGTCGGTTTAGTATCAGGCACATGTTTTGCCGAAATGGGGGTGGATGTGACTTGTGTGGATATTGATCAAATGAAGATCGATAAATTGATTCAAGGGCAAATCCCGATTTATGAGCCAGGTTTGGAAG